>ERZ780150.6-NODE-6-length-334383-cov-42.260837_pt1 | contig 334383 bp, 257 predicted proteins | sample MGYA00511019_ERZ780150 | MGnify/ENA primary metagenome ERZ780150 (study PRJEB29588, sample SAMEA2151633) | human gut metagenome | biome: human gut; feature: human-associated habitat; material: faeces | place: Denmark | collected 2008/2010 ...
GCCATGGCCAAGCGGGGCCACAAGGTGGCCGTGCTGGACGCGGACATCACCGGTCCCTCCATCCCCAAGGCCTTCGGCATCCACGGCCAGGCCACAGGCAGCGAGGCGGGCCTGTATCCCATGGTGTCCAAAACCGGCATTCAGGTGATGAGCACCAACCTGCTGCTGCCCAACGAGACGGACCCGGTCATCTGGCGGGGCCCGGTCATCTCCGGCGTGGTCCAGCAGTTCTGGACCGACGTGCTGTGGAACTGCGACTACCTGTTCGTGGATATGCCGCCGGGAACCGGCGATGTGTCCCTCAGTGTGTTCCAGTCCATTCCCCTGGACGGCATCGTGATCGTGGCCTCTCCCCAGGAGCTGGTGAGCATGGTGGTGGAGAAAGCCGTGAAGATGGCGGAGATGATGGAGGTCCCCATCGTGGGCCTGGTGGAGAACATGAGCTATGTCACCTGTCCGGACTGCGGGAAGCAGATCCATCTCTTCGGCCAGGGCAAAACTGCCGAAGCTGCGGAGCGCCACCATCTGCCCGTGCTGGCGGAGATGCCCATCGACCCGGCCCTGGCCGCCCTTACCGACGCCGGAGACATCGAGTCCTTCCAGGGCAGCTGGCTGGAGGCTGCCGCCGACAAGCTGGAGGGGAAATAATGCCCAACGCCGCGCCGTGTCCTTCCACGGCGCGGCGTTTGCCGCGTTTTGTCCGTCCTATGCAAATCCACCGGAGGAAGCACCTTCTTTTTGTGGGCAAAAACAGTTGCAAAATCCGGCAGGATTCGAGATAATAGAAAAAGATCAAATTTGGCATAAAACCATGCAAAATACAGACAGATCGAGGGGGAATCACCCATGCAGGAACTGAAAGACCGCATCGTGAAAGAGGGCAAGGTGCTGCCCGGCAACATCATCAAGGTGGATGGTTTTCTGAACCACCGCATCGACACAGAGCTGATGGACCATATCGCAGAGGAGTTCGGCAAACACTTCAATATGGACGAGGTCACCATGATCCTCACCGCCGAGGCCAGCGGCATCGCCCTGTCCGCCATCGTGGCCCACCACTTCCACAAGCCCATGATCTTCGCCAAGAAGGCCAAGAGCGACAACATCGAGGGCGGCCTGTACCAGAGCGACATCTTCTCCTACACCTATAAGAAAAAGGTGACGCTGCTGGTGTCCAAGGAGTGGCTCTCCGCCGACGACAAGGTCCTGATTATCGACGACTTCATGGCCAACGGCGAAGCCATGCGGGGCCTGTGCGACATCGTCAACGCCGCCGGTGCCACGCTGGTGGGCATCGGCTGCGCGGTAGAGAAGGGGTTCCAGGGCGGCGGCGACCGGCTGCGGGCCGCGGGTGTGAACCTGAAGTCCCTGGCCATCATCGAGTCCGCCGAGCCCGGCAACATCGTCTTCCGGGGCGAGGACTGATCCTCTGCATTTTCCGCGGCACTCTGTAAGATTCGTCTCTTTTTTCCGTCTGATAGGATAGCAGAACGATCGTTCCCTATCTTCCGGCGCATCAGAAAAAGGAGGACTTTTCCATGAAACGGACCCCACTGTTTCTGGTACTGCTGACCCTGGCCCTAGCGCTGCTCCCCAGCTGTACGCCGCCGGGAGGCGGAGCCGACGCAAAGCCGGTCATCTACCTCTATCCGGAGGCGGAGACCGATGTCACCGTTACCCTGGACTATGACGGGGAACTGACCTGTGTTTATCCCGTCATGAATGGAAATTCCTGGATGGTCACCGCCAGCCCCGACGGGACGCTGACGGACGCGGTCGGTCAGACCTACAATTACCTCTACTGGGAGGGCGTCAGCCGGACGGAATATGACTTCTCCCAGGGCTTCTGCGTACCAGGCAGGGACACCGCCGCCTTTTTGGAGGACACCCTGGCCACTCTGGGTCTGAACCGCCGGGAGGCCAACGAGTTTATTGTCTACTGGCTGCCCCACATGGAGGGGAACGCCTATAATCTGATCGCCTTCCAGACAAGTTCCTACACGGACCATGCCCGGCTCACGGCAGACCCGGCGCCGGACACGGTGCTGCGGGTCTTCATGGCCGGGAAGCCGCTGGACCGCTCCGTGGAGCTTCCGCCCCAGACGCTGGCCGCCCCGGTGCGTACCGGCTTCACCCTGGTGGAGTGGGGCGGCGCAGAGATCTCATAAACCGAATTTACACAAAGGAGGAATTCCCTTGTCTCACCAGACTGTCATCGTGCTGGACTTCGGCGGACAGTACAATCAGCTCATTGCCCGCCGGGTCCGGGAGTGCGGCGTCTACTGCGAGGTAAAGCCCTACACCACCCCGCTGGCGGACATCCGCGCCATGAATCCCATCGGCATCATCTTTACCGGTGGCCCCAACAGCGTGTATGATCCCAAATCCCCCCAGGTGGACCCGGCCATTTTCACCTGGGGCGTGCCCATCCTGGGCATCTGCTACGGCTGTCAGCTGATGGCCCATAACCTGGGCGGCCGGGTTACCGAGGCCCAGGACGACTCCGCCCGGGAGTACGGCAAGACCGAGACGTATTTCGATTCGGCCTGCAAGCTCTTCAAGGGCCTTCCCGCCCAGGGCATCACCTGGATGAGTCACGGGGACTACATGGAGAAGGTGCCGGAGGGCTTCGCTCTGGTGGCCCACTCCGACGCCTGCCCCAATGTGGCCATCTGCGATGAGAGCCGCGGCTTCTACGGCGTCCAGTACCACCCGGAGGTCAATCATACGGAGCATGGCACCGACATGATCCGCAACTTCCTGTATGAGGTCTGCGGCGCAGCGGGCGACTGGACCATGGGCGACTACAAGGAGACTGCCATCCGCCAGATCCGGGAGAAGGTGGGGGACGGCAAGGTGCTGCTGGCCCTGTCCGGCGGCGTGGACTCCTCCGTGGTGGCCGCCCTGCTGTTAAAAGCCATCGGCAATCAGCTGGTTTGCGTGCACGTGAACCACGGCCTCATGCGCAAGGGCGAGAGCGAGCAGGTGGTGGACGTGTTCCAGAACCAGCTGGACGCGAACCTCGTGTACGTGGACGCCACCGACCGCTTCCTCGAGCTGCTCGACGGCGTGGCCGAGCCGGAGGCCAAGCGCAAGATCATCGGAGCCGAGTTCATCCGCGTGTTCGAGGAGGAGGCCCGCAAGCTGAAAAAGAAGCTGGTCAAGAACCAGTTCAATTTCAACGACTTCATCGGCCAGATCCAGCAGATCAAGAAGATGGGCAACCTGAAAGACCTTGCGTCGATGCTTCCCGGCATGGGCAAGATGCTCAAGAACGTGGACATTCCGGACGACGTCTTCAAGCAGACCGAGGCGATCATCTCGTCGATGACCCCCGCCGAGCGCGAACGCCCGGAAATCATCAATGCCCGCCGCCGCGAACGCATCGCCAAAGGCAGCGGCACGACGATGGCCGACGTGAACCGTCTGATGAAGCAGTTCGAGGACACCCGCAAGATGATGAAGGCCGTGGCCGGAGGCGGTATGAAGATGCCGAAGATGCCCGGCATGCGGCGGTAATTCGGACGACAAGCCGTCCCGCCGTCCCGGAAACTATGAAGTTCCCGAAACAAAATCAGAAAATCCCTGCCCGATGAATCGGCGCAGGGATTTTCGGTTTCTAGTCCCGGACTACCGCGTCCAGCCGTTACGCCGGATATTGCCGGGATTCCATTTCTGTTTAGGCTCCGGGGTCTCGGCCGGATACCCGATCGGAATCACATTCAGCGGCACGACGGATTCCGGAAGTCCCAGAATAGTGCGGACGGCCTTCACCCGCTCGCTGCGGGGATATACGCCTGTCCATACCGCCCCCAACCCCACGGCGTGGGCCGCGAGAAGCAGGTTCTCGGAAGCGGCCGAAGCGTCCATCACCCACCAGTCGCCGGAAGCGCCCGGATTGCGGGTGAGGTCCGCGCAGACGACGACCGCCAGCGGCGCCGATGCCGCCATCTTGGCGTATTGCAGTGAGTCGGCGAATTTTTGGAGCAGCGCCTTGTCGTCCACGACCACGAAGACCCACGGCTGGCGGTTCATGGCCGAAGGCGCGGCCATCGCCGCACGCAGCAGCAGTTCGACCGTATCGGCCCCTACCGGACAGTCCCGGTAGGCGCGGACGCTCGTGCGCGTCGCAATCACGTCGAGGGCGCTCCGCTCCCCCGCGGCCGGCAGTCCGGCGGCAGAGATTCCCGCAGCTGGCATTCCAACGGCGGAGGTGCCGGCGGCGGCCTGTTTGTCGCCGGCCAGCCACCACGTCAGCAGGGCTGCCAGCAGGGCGCCGAGCAGGAAAAAGAGAGTTTTCGAGGTTTTCATAGGCGGTTGCATCGGGATTTCACGTTACGGCAAATATAAACGAAAAAATCGGGAAATGCGGCAGGACGGGTCCAATCGGTAAAAATGCCGGGTAAATTAATCGTTCCCGTGTTTGGAGGGGGTGCATTTTATCGTTACCTTTGTCCGGATCATATCCCAGAAAGAAAATGCACAAATCGGGCTTTGTAAATATCATCGGAAATCCCAATGTCGGAAAATCGACACTGATGAACGCTCTGGTCGGCGAAAAACTGTCGATCATCACCTCCAAGGCACAGACCACGCGCCACCGCATCATGGGCATCGTCTCCGGCGAAGATTTCCAGATCGTCTACTCCGACACGCCGGGCATCCTCAAACCCAGTTACAAACTGCAGGAGTCGATGATGAAATTCGTGACCGGCGCCGTGACCGACGCCGACGTCATCCTCTACGTCACCGACACCGTGGAGCAGGGCGACCGTTCGGCCGAAATCATCGGCCGCATCCGGGAAAGCGGCATTCCGACCGTCGTGGTGATCAACAAGATCGACCTCTCGACGCCCGAAGCGCTCGACGCGCTGGTGGACAAGTGGCGGCAGGAGCTGCCCGAAGCGCAGATCGTACCCGCATCGGCCAAGGAAAACTTCAATATCGAGGGGTTGTTCAAAACCATCCTCGCCCTGCTGCCCGAAGGTCCGGCGTTCTACCCGAAAGAGACGCTGACGGACAAGACACTGCGTTTCTTCGCATCGGAAATCATCCGCGAAAAGATCCTCAAATTCTACGACAAGGAGATCCCCTACTGCTGCGAAATCGAGATCGACAGCTACAGGGAGGAACCGACGATCGACCGCATCGCCGCGACGATCTACGTCGCCCGCGACTCGCAGAAAGGCATCCTGATCGGCCACAAGGGCGAAAAGCTCAAGCGTGTGGGACAGACCGCACGCGAGGACATGGAGGAGTTCCTCGGCAAGAAGGTTTTCCTGCAGCTTTTCGTCAAGGTGAGCGACGACTGGCGCAACAACGAGCGCCAGCTGCGCCGTTTCGGATATGAATTGGAATAAACCGGAATAATAAACAGCCCGAAAAGAACGTTAGAGGGACAAGTGAGTCGGAAAATGCGTAAATATATCTTGGGAATCGCCCTTGCCGCCGCGCTGATGTGCGGGACGAAATCGTATGCACAATACAACCGGGAATATTTTTTCTGGGTCGGACGTTCGTGCATGATGAACAACGATTACCAAGAGGCCATCCGCACGCTCAACACCCTGCTGCGTTTCGACGAAAACGCCTTCGAAGGCTATTTCCTGCGCGGCATCGCCAAATACAACCTCGACGACCTGCTGGGCGCCGAAGCCGATTTCTCGACCGCGATCCGCATGAATCCGGTCTACACGCAGGCCTACACCTACCGCGCCATCACCCGCTCGCGGCTGGGCAACTACGACGACGCGCTGCAGGACTTCCGCGAAGCCATCGAGCTGCGTCCCGACCTGCCGGGACCTTATTACAGCCGCGGCGTCACGCGTCTTTTGAACCAGCAGTTCACCGAGGCCATCGACGATTTCGACAAGTTCATCCGTCAGGAGAACAAGGTCGCCGACGCCTTTATCTGCCGCGGCCTGAGTTACCTGCACCTCAAGGACACGGTCCGCGCCTACGACAATTTCAACACCGCCATCCGCACCAACCGCGAGAACCCCAACGGTTACAACCGCCGGGGCGGTCTCTACATGGAGCAGAAGCGTTATCCCGAAGCCGAAGCCGACTTCAACAAGGCGATCGAGTGCGACTCGACCTACCTGCTGTCATACTTCAACCGGGCGCTGGTCTACTCGAACACCAACCGCCCGATGCTGGCCTTGTCGGACTTCGACAAGGTGATCCAGCTCGATTCGACCAACTCGCTGACCTACTTCAACCGCGCCATGCTGCGCACGCAGATCGGCGACTACAACCGCGCGCTGGAGGATTACGACAAAGTGGCGCTCTATTCGCCCAACAACGTGCTGGTATACTACAACCGCGCGGGCGTATACGCCCAGCTGGGCGAGATCGAAAAAGCCGCAGAGGACTATACCTCGGCCATCAAGCTCTATCCCGACTTCGCCAACGCCTATATCTACCGCGGCCGCCTGCGCGAGCTGCTGCGCGACCCGCAGGGCGCCAAGAAGGACCGCGACACGGCGCAGAAGAAAATCGCGGAATACCGCTCGCGCCTGAGTGACAGCACCTATTCGATATTCGCCGATACGACGCAGCGCTTCGACCGCCTGCTGTCATTCGACAGCAAATTCTCAGGCGGCAGTTTCGACCGCGTGACGGGCCACAACGGCGGACGCGAAGAGATGCGCCTGCTGCCGCTGTTCAAATTCACGCTGATGCGCCCCGACACCGTGCCGGCCGTGGAGCGTTACCACGTGCAGCGCGTCGAAGACTTCAAGAAACGCGTGGACAACGAATTCCTGACGCTTTCGTGGCGCGAAACCAACATTGCGCCCGACACGCTCGTGATGCTCGACAAGCAGTATGTCGAGGAGCTGAAAGCGGCGGAAACCTCGTGGACGGTGCTCTTCGAGCGCGGCGTCTCGCAGGCGCTCATCAAGCAGTACACCAATGCCGTCAATACCTTCTCGTCGGCCATCGAGCTGAATCCGAGCAACCCGTTCCTCTACCTGAACCGCTCGACCACGCGCGCCGAGATGATCGACTTCATCTCGTCGATCGACAACTCCTACCAGCGCATCACCATCGACTCGGACCCGGCGAACCGGCTGAACAACAACAGCAAACGCACGTACAGCTACGACGAGGCGGTAGCCGACCTGAACAAGGCCATCAAGCTCTTCCCCGATCTGGCCTACAGCTACTACAACCGTGCGAACCTGCGGGCCTTGTCGGGAAGCCTGCCCGAAGCGTTCGAAGACTACACGAAGGCCATCGAACTCAACCCCAATTTCGCCGAGGCGTATTACAACCGCGGCATCATACAGATATTCATGAAGGACACGCGCAAAGGGTGTCTCGACATTTCGAAGGCCGGCGAACTGGGTATCGTCGAGGCTTACGAGGTGCTGAAACGTTACGCGCCGACGGACAAGTAAGCTAACTCAAATCAAATAACTATGACGGAAATTATCCAACGAAAACTCAACGATTCGGCATTCGTCCGCTGGACGGCGCTGATTCTGATCGCGCTGACGATGTTCTTCGGCTACATGTTCGTAGACATGATGTCGCCGCTGCAGAGCATGATCGAGGCCCAGCGCGGCTGGACGCCCGACGTCTTCGGCATGTACGGAAGTTCGGAGTTCATTTTCAACGTCTTCGGATTCCTGATTCTGGCGGGCATCATCCTCGACAAGATGGGCATACGCTTCACGGGAGTGCTCTCGGCGTCCCTGATGTTCATCGGCGCCAGCATCAAGTATTACGGAGTGAGCGACGCCTTCATCGGTTCGGGCATCGAAACGTGGCTCAACAGCTGGTGGGTATCGTTTCCGGGCAGCGCCAAACTCGCATCGCTGGGATTCATGATCTTCGGCTGCGGCATGGAGATGGCCGGCATCACCGTATCGAAGACCATCGCCAAATGGTTCGAAGGCAAGGAGATGGCACTGGCCATGGGACTCGAAATGGCCATCGCCCGCGTGGGCGTATTCGCCGTGTTCACCATCTCGCCGTGGCTGGCCAACATGGCGCCGGCAACGGTCGTACGTCCGGTGGCGTTCTGCACCCTGCTGCTGCTGATCGGCCTGCTGACCTACGTGGTCTTTACGTTCATGGACCGCAAGCTGGACAAACAGCTGGGACTCGACGCCAAAGGCAACAACAGCTCGGAAGAGGAGTTCCGCGTCAGCGACCTCGGCAAAATATTCGGCAGCAAGGTCTTCTGGATCGTCGCCATGCTCTGCGTGCTCTACTACTCGGCGATCTTCCCCTTCCAGCGTTTCGCCACGAACATGCTGGAGAGCAACCTCGGCGTCTCGGCCCAGACGGCCGCCGACATCTTCCGCTGGTTCCCGATGGGCGCCGCGGCCATCACGCCGCTGCTCGGCAGCTACCTCGACCATAAGGGCAAGGGCGCTACGATGCTGATCTTCGGTGCAATCCTGATGACGGTCTGCCACCTGATCTTCGCCTTCGTACTCCCGGCCTATCCGAGCACGCTGATCGCCTACGGCGCGATCATCATTCTCGGCATCTCGTTCTCGCTGGTTCCCGCGGCCCTCTGGCCCTCGGTTCCCAAGATCATGGAGACCCGCTATCTGGGTTCGGCATACTCGCTGATCTTCTGGATTCAGAACATCGGGCTGTGCCTCTTCCCGGCCGTGATCGGCTATGCGCTCAAATTCAGCAACCCCGGCCATATCGACGGTACGGCCTACAACTATACGCTTCCGATGGTGATCTTCGCAAGCTGCGGCGTCGTCGCCATGCTGCTCGGCATATGGCTCAAAGCCGAGGACCGCAGGAAACATTACGGGCTTGAACTGCCCAATATCAAGAAGTAGCCAAACTACGATAAGTAAATGAAGAGGAAGGGCTGTCGTGCGATGCACGACGGCCCTTTATAATTTACTGCTACATAGCCCGTTAATCGTACAGTGCCGAAGCGGCGGCACCGCGCCGGAAGACGAAAAAAAGCAGAAGGTTGCTGTTTGTAATATTTTTTACTATATTTACAGCCAAGTTGTTAGGTTAAAACAAACAGGATAAAACGTAAAAATCAGCGTAACGAACTTACAGTTTGTTACTTCAGACTTCGCACCCGGCGGAACCGGGGCGGATACGGTTTGTTCGATTAAAACGAAAAAACAATGTGTGATCCCATCAAATCAATCGCCAACCGCCTGCGCGGACTGCGTGAAGTGCTCGAACTCTCGGCGCAGGAGGTGGCGGAGAGCTGTCATCTCCGGGTCGAAGAGTATATGGCGCTGGAGAGCGGCGAAAGCGACATCTCGGTAAACGTCCTGCAGACCATAGCCCGCCGTTACGGAATCAGTCTGGACGTGCTCATGTTCGGCGAAGAGCCAAAGATGAACGCCTATTTCATCACCCGTGCGGGTGCGGGCGTGTCGGTCGAACGGCGCAAAGCCTACAAGTACGAAGCGCTGGCGTCGGGATTCCGCGACCGGAAAGCCGATCCTTTCATCGTGACGGTAGAACCCGCTCCGACCGACGCCCCGATGCACCTGAACAGTCACGAGGGGCAGGAGATGAACTACGTGCTCGAAGGGCGTCTGCTGCTGAGCCTGAACGGGAAAGAATTGGTGTTGAACGTCGGTGACAGTCTCTATTTCGATTCCAGCCTGCCGCACGGAATGAAGGCGCTCGACGGGCGGCCGGTCCGCTTTCTGGCGATAATCATGTAAGCTATGGTAGAGAGATTCTTACAGCAAACGGCCTTCCGCTCGCAGGAGGATTACAGAAAGAACCTGCATATCCGCGTCCCGGAGAATTTCAACTTCGCGTATGACGTGGTGGACGCCTACGCGGAGGAACAGCCCGACCGGAAAGCGCTGCTCTGGACGAACGATCAGGGTGCGGAGATTCAGTTCACGTTCGCCGACATGAAGCGGGAGACCGACCGCACGGCCTCCTATTTCCAGAGTCTCGGCATCGGAAAGGGCGACGTGGTGATGCTGATTCTCAAACGGAGATACGAATTCTGGTTTTCGATCCTCGCCCTGCACAAGCTGGGGGCGGTCGTGATTCCGGCGACTCACCTGCTGACCAAGAAAGACGTCGTGTACCGGTGCAACACGGCCGGAATCAAGGCGATCGTCGCGGCGGGCGAACGGGTGATCACCGACCACGTGGCGGCGGCCATGCCGGAAAGCCCGACGACCGAGCTGCTGATAAGCGTCGGGCCGGAAATTCCCGAAGGATTCCTCGATTTCCACGCGGGAATCGCAAACGCCGCCCCTTTCGTGCGTCCGCAGCGGGTGAACGCCAACGACGATATCATGATGATGTACTTCACATCGGGGACCACGGGCGAACCTAAAATGGTGGCGCACGACTTCACCTATCCGCTGGGGCATATCAGCACGGGGTGTTTTTGGCACAACCTGCACGACGGGAGCCTGCACCTGACGATCGCCGACACGGGATGGGCGAAGGCCGCTTGGGGCAAGCTGTACGGGCAATGGCTGGCCGGAGCCAATATTTTCGTCTACGACCACGAGAAATTTACGCCGGCGGACATCCTGCACAAGATCGAGCAGTACCGCATCACCTCGCTGTGCGCCCCACCCACTATCTACCGCTTTCTGATCCGCGAAGACCTCTCGAAATACGACCTCTCGTCGCTCGAATACTGCACCACGGCCGGAGAAGCATTGAACGGAGCCGTCTACGACACCTTCAAGCAGCTGACGGGCGTCCGTCTGATGGAGGGTTTCGGGCAGACCGAAACGACGCTCACGCTCGCCACATTCCCGTGGATGGAGCCGAAGCCCGGCAGCATGGGTGTGCCCAACCCCCAGTACGAAATCGACCTGCTGACGCCCGACGGACGTTCGGCCGAGGACGGCGAACAGGGGCAGATCGTGATCCGCACCGACAAGGGAAAACCGCTGGGGCTGTTCAAGGAGTACTACCTGAACGACGAACTCACGCGCGAGGTCTGGCACGACGGAGTTTACTACACGGGCGACGTGGCATGGCGCGACGAGGACGGCTATTTCTGGTTCGTCGGGCGTGCCGACGACGTGATCAAGAGTTCGGGCTACCGCATCGGCCCCTTCGAGGTGGAGAGCGCGCTGATGACCCACCCCGCCGTGGTGGAGTGCGCCATTACGGGCGTGCCCGACGAAATCCGCGGACAGGTGGTCAAGGCGACGATCATCCTCGGCGAAAAGTACAAGGCGCAGGCCGGAGAAGCGCTGATCAAAGAGCTGCAGAACCACGTGAAGCGGATCACAGCGCCCTACAAGTATCCGCGCATCATCGAATTCGTGGAAGAGCTGCCCAAGACGATCAGCGGCAAAATCCGCCGCAAGGAGATTCGCAACGGGGATGAAAAACGGTAATCCCCGCCGGGGCGGACCTATCCGCCGGTAGATTTCCGGAGCCAGCCGGATATCAGAACCCGGCTGAATTGCCCTGAATCTGCAGGTTGTCCGGAGTTTTCGGGTTACCCGGAGTTTTCGTGCTGCAGTTCGGGAACTTGGCCGGGCGCTGTTCCTGCGACCGAGGTCCGGCTCCGCCGCGATATACCCCCCCCTCTTTCTATTCCGATCGCCTGAAACAAATGTTTCGGGCGATCGAGTTTTTCCGCATCGGAGGGTCGTCACGATCCGGCACGCCCGCGCCAGCATCTCGATACGCTCCGCAACGACTCGATGCGGCCCTCCAATGCCCCACGGGATCAGCATACTCGCAGGATCAGCGGACCTGCCGATCAGCGGACCCGTTCGTACAGCTCCGTGATGCGGCTGCACATCTCTTCCCACGAAAAACGCTTGCGCTCCTCGATGCAGTTCAGTCGGAAACGCTCGACCGCGTCACCCTCGTACATCTTCGCAACGGCTTCGGCGACGCCCCGCGCCGTCGGTTCGCACACATACCCTACCCGTCCGTCGGGCACGATCTCGGCCAGCCCCCCGACATCGGTGACGACCATCGGAACGCAAAACTGATAGGCGATCTGCGTCACGCCGCTCTGCGTGGCCGTTTTATAGGGCTGCACGACGAAATCGGCGGCCGAAAAATAGTATTTCACCTGCTCGTCGGGAATAAAGCGGTCGTGAAGAATCACGTCGTCCTGCAAGCCGTTGTCGGCGATCTGACGCAGGTAACGCTCCTTCGGGGTGTAGAATTCGCCGGCGACGATGAGTTTGCGCCCTTCGGCGCGCCCCGCGCGTTTCAATTCGGCCCACGCATCGAGCAGCAGATCAAGCCCCTTGTAATCGCGGATCAGGCCGAAAAACAGCGCGTAGCCCACCGCAGGATCGAGTCCCAGCCGGACGCACGCTTCGGAGCGCGCCACCCGCTCGCCGAAATTTTCGAACAGCGGATGCGGCGAGAAGAGCGCCGGAGCCTTGCTGTAGGCTTCCAGTTCGCGGTGCACCTGCTCGGACATATAGACGAAGCCGTCTACGGCCCGCAGGTAGTAACGGTTGAAGGGCTTATCGGTCAGATGGCGTTCATGCGGCTCGACATTGTCGATCTGGCAGAGGACCTTCGTATGGCCGTTGCCGCGCGCGATGCGCGCGATGGTGCCGAAGCAGGGCGCCATGAAGGGCGTCCAGTACTTCATCAGCACGAAGTCGGGCCGCTCCCGGCGGATGCGCCGGCCCACGCGGAGCCAGTTGAAGGGATTGACCGTATTGACGCACCGGCAGATGTCGAGGTCGGCGGGAGGCGGCGTATCGACGGTCTGGCTCTTGCCGGGGAAGAGCAGCGAAGGATATTGCAGCGTGAAGGTTTTGATATCGACCTCGTTGCCCCGCAGCCGGAACGTGCGGGCCATGATCTCCATGATCGAAGCCAATCCCCCGCGGTAGGGGTGCGCAGGTCCTAAAATCGTAATTTTCATAGTACAAATATAGGAAAATATGCGACATGGCAACCGTTTTCCCGCTCTTTATCGCCGACGCAGAGGGCGCATCGGCGGATCGGCCGCCCGCAGGCACGGAAAATCCCCGCCGAAGCGGGGACTTCCCGTGCCGCAGAAGGCAGAAACGCATATACGATTAAAAACCGGAATCCGGCCCGGAAGGCATCCGCGGTACCGGTCCGGCAGGACGGACTATTCTCCGTCGCCGGGGTGTCCGAAGCTCTTGGCGGCGTGCTTGCTTCCCGCGGCGGATTGCAGCGCGAGGTACTCCTCGCCGTAGTCGAGTACGTTTTGCAGTTCGGTGCGGAAGGTGTCGAGGTGCTGCTCCTCCTCGGCGATGATGTCCTGAAACATCTTGTGCGTGACGGCGTCCTTGTGCTCGGAAGCGATGCGCGAAGCCTCGTTGTAGGAATCTATGGTGCTCTGCTCCAGCTGCAGCGCCAAACGGAGCATGTCCTTGACGTCGGTCACCTGCCGGGTGCGGAACGAAGCGTTCATATCGACGTCGCCCTGCAGGAAGAGGATGCGGTCGGAGAACTCCTCGATATGGCGCATCTCGGCGATCGAGATTTCGCGCATGATCTTCGAAAGGTACTGATAGCGGTCATCCTCGAAATGGGTGTGGAAATACATGTACTGGAGTGAAGTGGCGATCTCCTTGCCCACGGCATCGTTCAGCAGGTCGATGCTCACCTGATACTTGTTTTGTGTTTTAACTGCGTTTTCCATAATGAAAAAGGTTTTGCAGCCGTAACTGCAAAACCCGTTCCACGAAGCAGATGCGGGACACGCCCCGCAGGCTTATTTCCACTCGATAGAGGCGCGCACGGCCGGAGTGCCCTCGTCGCTGCGTATCTCGAAAAGCGCCGTGCGGCCGCGCTGCTCGTAACCGACGCTAAGCGTCTGGCCGTAACGGCATTCGCGCAGGAAATGGATGTCGAAGCGCACCGGCGTCTCCTGCATGAGCAGTTCGACAGGCAGCATGTCGATCATCATTTCGATATAGCGCATCGTATTGACGTGGCGGTTGAAGTCGATGTCGCTGTAGACCACCTTGTGTTCGACCGTCTGCGCAGGATTCACCTCGCGGATCTTGCGGGGCTTGTCGGTCGGCGACGGGGCGTCGACGATGGCGTCGGCATGGGCGTCGCCCACCCACGACAGATCGAGCGCCGAACGGCTCCGAAGGTCGATCATCGCCCACTGCGTCACGGCGCGGCCGAATTCGGTCCCCGCGGCATCGGTCAGCGTGAAGTTACGCGTGGAGAGCACCCGGCCGTATTCGTTGATCCACGTGGCGATCGTATAATCGGTATACTGCGTGGGCTGGCTGTCAAATTCGACAGCCATGCGCGAGAGGACCCACGAGTGGTTGTCGGCATTCAGCGCGTCCACGCCGAAGCCCTTGCCGTGGGCGTCGACGCCCGCCGTATTGAGGATCGCCGAACCGAGCGAGGGAATCGTAGCCCTCAGCGTGAAATCCACGTCCTGCGGTTCGACACGGTAATTATAATGCGATTTTTCTGCCATATTGCTGATTTTTAACGTTGCGTCCCGGCAAAGATACGTTTTTTGCAGATATTTTCATATATTTGTTTGACTATTAACCCTTATTAAAAATCGTTAGTTATGGAAATGAAGAAACTCGACTTCTCGGAAACGCTGAAGGATTCGATCGCCATCGGCGTGAAAAACGCCCCGTCGGTGGTCGTGGCAGTGGCCTTGTGGCTCGTGACGATCTGGGTACCCTATATCAATATAGGGACGACCATCGCCATCAGCCTGCTGCCGGTCGAACTGGCCAAAGGCAGCGTAATCAACCCGCTCGGAATTTTCGACAGCAAATACCGCCGCTACATGGGCGAGTACCTCATCACGGCCGGCCTGATGGTGATTCCGATCTACATCGCCTTCGTATTCATGATCGTGCCGGGCATCGTGCTGTCCCTGTCATGGGCGCTTTCGTTCTATTTCCTGCTCGGCAAGGGCAAAAATCCGATGCAGGCCATCAAGGCGTCGAACGACGCGACGTACGGCAGCAAGTGGACGATGTTTCTCGTGACGCTGGTATTCGGCATCATGGTGGGCATCGTATTCGGCATCTTGTTCGCCATCTGTCTGGCCATCAACGTCGGCTTCATCACCTTCCTCGTTATGTTCGTCCTGATCGTGCTCGCGGCTTCGATCCGGATGGCGATCGACGCATCGTTCTGGAAACAGCTGAAAGACAACGTGGAATAAGTTTACGGCACTATTTCCCAAAGACGGCCTGCGGGTCGTCTTTTTTTGTCTCGGACCAAATATTTTATCGAAAAACGATAAATATTATTTGTTTTTCGAAAATAAATACTAAATTTGCACTATCGAAACTTAAAAACCGAAGGTATGCAGAACAAAAAGAGACTGCACAAACATTTGCTGATGATCTACATCATCTACTTCGCGGCGCTGATCGTCGGCTTCGCCGCGAGTTTCGTGCCCGACTTTTCGCGGGGATGGCGCAACGCGCAGAATACGCTGGAGATGGAAATTCCGCAGGGAGGCATACGCTCCTACTACGTTTCGGCTCCGGTCATCCGCTCCGCCGGCGAACCCATAGGCATCGACAACCTGCCGGAGAACATCACCCCGACGATCAGCCGTCTCGACCTGAAGGTGACCGTGGACGAAGCCTACACGCTGGGCAACGCGTTCAAGGTGATGGGCAACAACAGCTTCTGCTACCTGCTGATGGTCATCACGGGCCTTTCGTACCTGACGATCCTCGTACTGATCGCGCTGATCATCAACTCGCTCCGCAAGTCGATCCGCGACGAGCAGCCGCTGCGCCACAGCAACATCCTTCGCACGCGCGCCATCGGCATCCTGATCCTCGTGGGCGAGTTGAGCGAAGCCTTCATGAAGTACCTCAACAACAACGAGGCCGTCCGCCTGCTCGAAGGCACCTCCTTCGAAGTCGTGCAGACATTTCCGCTGAGTTACTGGAACGTGATCGTCGGCATTCTGTTCCTCTTCATGGCCGAAGTGCTCTCACTCGGCACGCAGCTCAGCGAAGAGCAGAAACTGACTATCTAAAAACAACGTAATTACCATGATAACGACAGGAACGACAAATAACGGGGGGGGGACGACATTATGGCTATAATCATCAACATAGACGTCATGATGGCAAAGCGCAAGATGTCACTCGGCGAGCTTGCCGAACGTGTGGACATCACGCCCGCCAACCTCTCGATCCTCAAAAACGGGAAAGCGAAAGCCATCCGGTTCTCGACGCTCGAAGCGATCTGCCGCGAGCTGGACTGCCAGCCGGGAGACATCATCGAATACCGCCCGGACCAGCCGTCGGAAGAGTAACAAAAACCCCTTTATACGATCAATTATGAGAAAAATCACCATGCTCGTCATCGCGGCATTCGCAGTGACAAGCGCAGCGGCCCAGTTCAATCCGCAGCAGCCGATTCCGGCGGACAAGGACGTCCGCACGGGCAAGCTCGAAAACGGAATGACCTACTACATCCGCCACAACGAAAAGCCGAAAGGACAGGCCGACTTCTACATTCTGCACGACGTCGGCGCCATTCAGGAGAACGATTCCCAGCAGGGTCTCGCCCACTTCCTCGAACACATGGCCTTCAACGGAACCAAGAACCTCCCCGGCAAGATGCTGACGGAGTATCTCGAAAAAGTAGGCGTGAAATTCGGCGCCAACCTCAATGCCGGCACCGGCTGGGACCAGACGACCTACATGATGAAGGACGTCCCCACTTCGCGCGAAGGCATCATTGACAGCGCACTGCTGATCCTGCACGACTGGTCGCACTTCATCGCGCTCGAACCTGAGGAGATCGACTCCGAGCGCGGCGTCATCATGGAGGAGCTGCGCACCCGCGACGGCGCGTCGTGGCGTTCGACCATGAAGATGCTTCAGGCGCTCGGTAAGGACACAAAATACGAGCACCGCAACCTGATCGGCTACCTCGACGGACTGAAGGGCTTCCACCACAAGGAGCTGGAGGACTTCTACAACCAGTGGTACCGCCCCGACTATCAGGCGGTCGTCGTGGTCGGTGACATCGACGTGGATGCCGTAGAAAACAAGATCAAGACGCTCATGAGCGACATTCCGGCTCCTGCGGCCGACGCCGCCCGGAAGGAGACGATCACCGTTCCCGACAATGAGGACCCGATCATCAGCATCTACACCGATCCCGAAATGCAGGGTTCCAAAATCCAGCTCTTCGTGAAGCGTCCGGCGCTTCCCGAACAGATGAACAACCTGATATACGGCGAAATGTTCGACGTCATACAGGCCTACATGACCACCATGGAAAACGCACGTCTGCAGGAGATTTCGATGAAACCCGACGCACCGTTCCTCGGCGCAGGCATGGGTTCGGGCGAAATCGGCGTGATTCCGACGCTCAACGCGACGACGTTCGTGGCCATGACGCAGGACGGCAAACTGGCCGAAGGTTTCGAAGCCATCTACACCGAAATGGAGAAAGTCCGCCGCTACGGCTTCACGCAGGGCGAATTCGAACGCGCCCAGAACGACCTGATGCGCCGCGCCGAACGCGCCTACGCCAACCGCAACGACCGCCGCAACGGCGAGTTCGTACAGACCTATCTGAACAACTACTCGAAGAACACCCCGATGCCCGACGCCGAGACCGAGTGGCAGCTGGACAGCATGCTGATCAAGATGATCAACGTCGAGGCGGTCAACGGATTCGCCCAGCAGGTCATATATCCCCGCAATCAGGTGATCGTCGTCACGGCGCCCGAAAAGGAGGGCATCGTGAATCCGACGGCCGAGGAGCTGCTCGCCATCCGCGAGAAAGTCGCCAACACCGAGATCGAGGCGTATGAGGACAACACCGTCAAGGAGCCGCTGATCCCGGAAGGCACCGTACTGAAAGGTTCGCCCGTAAAGAAAACGGCACAGGACGCCACGCTCGGCACGACCGAGTGGACGCTCGCCAACGGCGTGAAGGTAGTCGTGAAGCCCACGACCTACAAGGCCGACGAGGTGCGCATGAGCGCCGTGGCCAAAGGCGGACTGTCGATCCTCTCGGACGAGGAGTTCTACATGGGCGAGATGATGCCCGCATTCAACTCGATGTCGGGCGTCGGCAAATTCTCGGCGACGGATCTCAAGAAACAGCTTTCGGGCAAGTCGGCTTCGGTTCAGCCCTCGGTAGAGAACTATGCCAGCGCCGTGAACGGCTACTGCTCGCCCAAAGACCTCGAAACGATGATGCAGCTGCTCTACCTGAATTTCACGCAGCCGCGCTTCGACCAGAACGACTACAACACGCTGATGAAGATGCTGCGCTCGCAGCTCGACAACGTGAAGTCGAATCCCGACTACCTGATGGAGGAGAAATTCATCGACGTGGCCTACGGCAACAACCCGCGCCGCCAGATGATTTCGACCGAGATCATCGACAAGTTCAACTTCGAAGCCCTGCCGGCGATCTACAGAAAGCTCTATCCGGATGCCAACAGCTTTACGTTCACCATCGTGGGCAATGTGGACCTCGACGCGCTGAAACCGCTCGTGGAGAAGTATATCGGTTCGATTCCCGTGTCGAAGAAGGCCATGACGTTCGCTGACGACAAGTGCGCCCCCGTCAAGGGCGACGTGACGGAGGAGTTTACGGCGCCGATGCAGCAGCCGAAAGTCTCGGTACACTACATGTTCTCCGGCAAGATGCCCTACACGCTCAAGGACAAAGCGGCCCTGACGTTCCTCACGCAGGCGCTCAACTCGCGCTACCTGATTTCGATCCGCGAGGAGAAGGGCGGCACGTACGGCGTGCAGGTTTCGGGTTCGACCGAGTATATCCCCGACGAGACCTACAAGCTGGATATCCGCTTCGACACGAACGAAGAGATGGCCGACGAGCTGCGCGAGATCGTGATGAAGGAGATCCGGGAGATCGCCGAGAACGGCCCCAAGACCGAGGACATCGAGAAGAACCGCGAATTCATGCTCAAGAGCTGGAAAAACAGTCTGGAGCAGAACGCCGGCTGGATGAACTACATTCAGGCCAAATACGGTCCGGGACTGGAATACCTGAAAGATTACGAGCAGGTGATCAGGTCGCTCACCAACGCCGACGTACAGGCCATGGCCAAGAAGGTCCTCGGCGACAACAACCTCGTGAAGGTCGTCATGCGCCCCGCGAAGGAAAAGGCCGAATAACACACCTGAATCCGCTGAAAAAGCCAGCCGCCACAACGGCTGGCTTTTTATTTGTCAGCCCGGCGAAAAACATTAACTTTGCAGACAATTAAAACAATCAGTTATCACCTATGCGCCAAAGTCTTCGGCTGGTTTCCGGCCTGTATCTCAAACTTAGCCTGCTCACAATCGCTGTAGGCTTCCTGTTACGCATCGTACTGCTCTTCAACGAGCAGACCACCGACCTCGGTTTCTCATTCGGCGAATGGCTGCAGGTTTTCCTGCTGGGCGCCGTGAACGACCTCTGCGCCGCGACGATCGGATTCGTGTTCCTATGGCTCTTCTCGATGAGCGTCTCCGAAACCAAGTACGGCAAACCGTGGGGCTACATCATCCTCGGAATTCTCGTTGCGGCATTCTGCTACGTGACCTTCTGCAACACGATCTTCGACGAATACGGCAGCGTCGCGCCGCAGATCGCCTCCGCCGTTCTGGGCTATTGGGCCGGCACGTTCGCCCTGCGTCTCTTTTTCAAGGGTTTCCGCACCTACTGGACCACGGTATGGTTCGCGCTCATCATCACGCTCTACGTGGGCGCCATCCTCTTCAACGGACTCAGCGAATACTTCTTCTGGAGCGAATTCGGCGTTCGCTACAACTTCATTGCGGTAGACTACCTCGTCTACACCAACGAGGTGGTCGGCAACATCATGGAGTCCTACCCCGTCGTGCCGATGACGCTGGGGCTGATCCTCGTGACGCTGGTCGTGACATGGTATCTCTTCCGCCGCGATCTGGCCCTCGCCGACCGGCTGAAAGGCTGGCGCTGGAAAGCGGTAGCAGGACCGGCGTACATCGCCGCCGTGCTCCTCGCCGTCGGACTGCTGAACTTCAACACCCGGTTTCAGGACAGCCAGAACGTCTATGTAAACGAACTGCAAGCCAACGGACTCTACAAATTCTACGACGCATTCGTCAAGAACGAACTCAACTACAAGCAGTTCTACCTCACCGAACCCGAAGAGCAGGCCGAAGCCTTCGTCCACGGGATTTACGGCAGCACGGGCGACAACCTGCACGCCGTACGCTGCGAAGGACCCGAAATCCGCCGCAACATCGTGCTGATTACGATCGAGAGCATGAGCGCTTCGTTCATGGAGCGTTTCGGCAACACGAACCGCCTGACGCCCGTACTCGACTCGCTTTACAAGCAGGGACTCGCCTTCGACCGCGTATACGCGACGGGCAACCGCACGGTGCGCGGACTGGAAGCCGTAACCCTCTCGCTGCCGCCCTGCCCCGGCCAGAGCATCATCAAGCGGCCGAACAACGCCGGCATGCACTCCACGGGTGCGCTGCTGCGCGAAAAGGGCTATAACGTCAAGTATTTCTACGGCGGCAACAGCTACTTCGACAACATGGAGACCTTCTTTTCGGGCAACGGCTACGACATCGTGGACCAGCGGCAGTATGCGCCCGAAGAGATCACTTTCGCCAACATCTGGGGCGTATGCGACGAAGACGCCTACCGCAAGGTCATCCGCACGCTCAACGAAGACGCGCAGAGCGGCAAGCCCTTCTTCGCCCACGTCATGACGGTCAGCAACCACCGCCCCTTCACCTACCCGGCCGGAAAGATCAGCATTCCCCACGACTCGAAGTCCCGCAACGGCGGCGTGATGTATACCGACTACGCCCTCGGTGAGTTCTTCGCGGAGGCTTCGCGGCAGCCGTGGTTCGACAACACGATTTTCCTCGTCACGGCGGACCACTGCGCATCGAGCGCCGGCCGCACCGAGATTCCGCTGAACAAGTACCACATTCCGGCCCTGATCTACGCTCCGGGCTTCGTGGAGCCGCAGTGCGTCGACGGCATCGTCTCGCAGATCGACCTGATGCCGACGCTCCTCTCGCTGCTCAACATGAGCTACGACTCGCACTTCTTCGGCCGCAGCATATACGACGAACAGTACGTCAACCGCGCATTCATCGCCACCTATCAGGATCTGGGCTACCTCGAAGGCGACGTGTTCACCATCCTCTCGCCCGTGCGGCGGTTCGAGCAATACCGCGTCGTTCCGACGGCGGAGAATCCGCACAACCTCGAACCGATGGAAGAGAAGAACCGGGAGCTGGTAACCCGCGCCGTCGGCTATTACCAGACTTCGGGCGAATGGAACAAACGCTGAGAAACGGACAAAAAGAGAGACCCGTCGTTGCAAATTGCAACGACGGGTCTCTCTTTTACGGTCGGATCCGCTACTTCTCGACGACGGTAACGTCCCTGTCCGTATTCAGCGTCAGCTGATAGGTCCCATAATTACCCGAACCGTTCGTGAACTTGGTGTAGATCGCCGTAAGGTTCACCACCCAGCCGTCTTCGGGAATCTTGTTGTCGCGGAACTGGCTGTAACCGCTCGTACGCACCACGTAGTTGCCCGGAGCCGCATTGGTACCGGAGCCGGTCGCCGCCGCGTCGTAGGTAAACCATGCCGAGCCGTAGAAATAGGTCTCCGCATTAGCGCCTTCCAGCCTGCGTTTCGTAGCCCAAGTCGCCCACTCGTTGATGTCCGACCAGCCGGGAGAGTTCACGTCGTACGACGTCGAATTCGCAAAATAGTTGGGGAAGGTATTCTTGTATCCCCACGGCGCCGTGCCGAACTTGCTTTCCAGCCCTTCGAAACGCACCAGACGGCCCAGATCGGCATCCGAAATCGCCGTCTTGTAGTTATCCTTGGTAACGACCAGCGTATCCGACTTCAGCATCTGCTGCTGTTCGCCGGAGAAAATGTGCTCGTCCTGCATGATCTTGCTCTCGATGTTGTCATTCGAATAGCTGGCGTTGGAGGAGGTCGTACCGATGCTGGTCATACCGCGGTAGTTGCCGAGCACCAGCCCCTGCAGTTTGACGAAAACGATCTGTCCCGCGGGGTGGAAAAGGTAGTTGCCCGTATTGAGCTTAAGCTCGATCGCCGATTCGGACTCCGCATCGTAGAGGTAGACCGATTTATAGACATTGCCGTAACGGTCGGTGGAGATGACCTTGCCGGAGGTGAAAATCGGCTCATCCACCGTCCACGAAGCGACCGTCCCGTCGTTCATGCCGGGATTCTCGGCTTTGAACTGCGCCTTCAGGTCCTTGATCGATATATATTCCAGCCCCTCTTTCTCGAAATCGGCGCGGGTATATATCTTGGCCGCCTTCGGGTTCCTGTAATCGTTGTAACAGCCAACGAAGAACAGCCCTGCCGCGGCGATCAGAAACAGTTTAGATACTTTGTTCATAATATTCGTGTTTTATTCGTTAGCCGTCAGAAACGGAAGTAGAGATTGAGGTAATAGGTCGTACCGAACATGTAGAAATACTTCGAGTCGAAGGCCTGATAGGTAGTCACCGTCGTCTCGGTGTTCTTCGTCAGACGGGTCTGCTCGTAACCTCCGGTGCGGATGTCCTGATTGTTCAGGATATTCTTGACTTCGAGGCTGAAGCCCAGCGTATACTGGCGGTGGATATACCAGTTCTTGCCGATGCTGGCGTTGAGCGTATAAGCCGAATCGAACTTCTCCTGACGGCGCAGGTGAGCGATGTCCTCGGCGGTCATGCCGGTGGTAATCACCGCATCGGTGCGATAGATCGGGCTCATCGACAGATACATGTTGTTGTAATAGTTGAAATCGGCCGACAGGAAGATGTTGTTGTTGCTGCGGTACGAAAGACCGACATTGGCGGCCAGCTGCGGGGTGCTCTCGACGCGGAAGTTCTTCCAGTAAACATAGCCGTCGGAGACGATATCGCCGCTGTTGTCCTGCGTCTGCAGGTAATAGGGATTCGAATCGTAGGTGTACTGGCCCCAGCTCACGGCTCCGTTCAGGGCAAGGCTGCGGTACAGGGGAATCGAAACGGCCGCTTCGAGACCGAAGTGGAGCTTGTCGATACCGCTCATGGCGAAGTTCGTGAAGGTCGCGGCCACGTCGTCGTAGTACGAAATCACTTTCGACTGATCGTAAATGCGGGTATAGTAACCGGAAACGCGCGCTTTCAGGTCGCCGACACGCAGGTTATACGACGCATCCACACCGAAGACACGTTCGGCGGAAAGCCCCGGAGTCGTGGTGTTGCGCGTACGGGGCGACACGAACGAAGCTTGGAATTCGGGGGCGTCCTGCAGGTAAACGACATTCGCTTCGACGGTATGAGCCGCGGAGAAGCGGTAGCTGAAGTTGCCTTTGGCCTTGTAGGTCAGGTAGTCGAGTTTCTTGGAATCGCCCTTCGAATTGTCGGGGAACAAGCCTTTGCGCCAAAGACCCTCGCGCCATTGCGAAGCATATCCCACTTCGCCGCCGACGGTTACGCCCAGACCGCCGACATTGAAATTATAGGCAGCCCATGCCTTCGTCCGGAGGACGTGCGCATAGTAGTCATAGCCGTATTTGTCGCCGACTTTGGCTGCGTGCGCATGACCGTGGCGATAGTAATAGTCGAGGTTGTTCTGATATGCGATGGCGTTCGAACCGAAGTCGCGCTCGGCGAATTTGTCGATGTCGGCCCAATAGTCGCCGCCAAGCAGGTCTTTGACCTCCGAATAGTACTCCGTACGGTTCCGGCGCAGCGAAAGGCCTCCGTAGATTTTGGAGTTATTGCGGAAGATATGCGAGAAGTTGGCAACCAGATTCCAGTCCAGCTGATCGGTGTGACGCTCTTCGACCATATAGTTAGAACGACGGCCCGGACCGTACTGCGCCTCATCGACCGGATCGTTCTGGATATAGTTCGTCTGATACATCTTATCCCAGTCGAAATGGCGGATATTCTGGTAGTTGGCCTGCCAGTAAACCTGCTGCCAAGCCGCACCCAGCATATTCTTGTCGAGCGCGAAGTAGCTCGGCAGATAACGGTAATAGTCCGGACGCGGGTCGGGACCGTTCTGCCACGTCAGCGCCGAGTAACCGTTCATGCCGAAGCGCAGCGAGGTGGCCAGATCGAGTTTCGAGCGGTCCGAAATGTCGAATGTATAGTTCAGCATCACGACGGGTTCGTGGTTGTTGCGCACACGGGCGTTACGTTTCTTGCCGTCCTGCCAGCCCCAGTTGGGGTTGTAATAGTTATTGCCGACCAGATCGTAAGCTTCCTGCGTCGCCGCCTGCTGCGCACCGCGTTCGGTAGGAGCGCCCAGCAGGGTCAGCGCCAGACGATGACGCTGGCCGAACTGCTTCTCGACAGCGGCGAAATAACCGAAAGCGTTGTAATAGACGCCATTGACATAGGAGTTGCCGCCCTGACGGGTCGAAACCGAAAAGGCATACGACCAGCCGTTGTCCTGATGGCCCGAAGCATAGGTGACCATCGCGCGGAAACGGTACATCGAATTGCCGTTTACGAGGCTCGCACGCAGGCCTTGACGCATCTGCGAAGGACTCGTCACGATATTGGTCGTACCGCCGATGCCGCCCAGACCGGCGTCCGACGCCACGATGCCCGACGTAACTTCCTGATTGCGGGTAGCGTCGTTCAGACCGCTCCACAACGACCACGGCGTATAGCCCGTCATGGCGTCGTTGAGCTGAATGCCGTTCATATACACGTCCTGATACTGCGAATCGTAACCGCGGACGTTGAAACGCATTTCGCTGAACTTGTAGGACGCGATGTTATTGAAGAGGTCTTTCGAAGCCGAGAGCGACGTGGGCAAAGCCTGCGCGTCGTCGGTGGTTTCGGTGTCGAACTCCGCGAAGACCGCGTCGTCGATCATCTGACGCTGCGTATCGGGCACGAGGATCACCGCATTGATGTCGCGCATCTGCGAACCGACACGTACGGCGATATTCGAAGTCTCGAATTCGGGAGTTTCGAACTGCAGCGAATATTCGCCCGCAGGAATATTTTCGAAAACGAAGTTACCCTGCGCATCCGAAACCGTTGTCGTACCGCCCGGCGTCATCGTAATCTTCACGTCGCCGAGTGCAATGCGTCCCGCACGCGAAACGACCCTGCCCTTGATGCCGCCGTCCTGTCCAAAGGCGGTCAGCGTCACAAGCGACAGCACTAAAATTAGTAGACTCTTGATTTTCATAGACTATGTAAGTAATTTATTTGGCAAAATAGATATACACCGGGAAGTGGTCGCTGTAACCGCCCTGAAAGTTATTTCCCACGTACGTACGCAGGGGATATCCCTTATACTGTCCCTCTTTCTGCAGCATGTAGTACCGCTTGAAGATATTGCCGTAGAACTTCGATCCGGGAGCCTTCTGCAAACGAAGTCTGCCTTCGGAACCCGTAGCCAGATTCTCCGTGACCACGATATTGTCGAAGAGATTCCATGCGTCGCCGTAAGCCAGCGTTCCGAGTCCCGCCTTGAGCATATCGGCAAAGGGATTGTAAAAATCGCCCGGCTTGAGATCCTTCATCTTGGCTTTGGCACCCAAACCCTCGGCAATGCTCTCGTCCGTAGGATCGTCGTTGAAGTCGCCCATGGCTACGACCTTGGTCGCCGGGTTGATCTTCAGCACGGAATCCGCAATGCGGCGCATCTGCTCCCCGACGGCAATGCGCTTGAATTCCGAAGCGTCCTTGCCGCCCAGCCGCGAAGGCCAGTGCGCCACCATAAAGAAGAAGGGTTCGTTCTCGATGGTTCCCCACATCGTCAGGATGTCACGGGTCTTGAAGTTGGGAAGCTGCGGCACGACGGTTTTCACCGGGAAACTGCCCTCCAGTTTGAACACATCGGGACGATACATGAAGGCCACATCGACGCCGCGGGCTTCGGGCGAATCGTAATGCACGATACGGTAGTTGCCGGGGGCCAATTTGGGCGTCGCCACGATGTCCTCCAGCACCGAGCGCGTCTCGACCTCCGAGACGCCGATAACAGCCGGATAATTCTTGTCTGCGGCAGCAACGTCGAAAAGCACCCGCTCGATATTGCCGAGCTTCTTGTAATACTTGGCGGAATTCCACTTCTTGGGGCCTTCCGGCGTGAACTCGTCGTCATGCACCTCCGGATCGTTGATGGTGTCGAAAAAGTTCTCCAAGTTATAGAACATCACCTTGTAGGGCTTCTGCGCAAAGCACATTACGACGAACGCCGCCAAGAACAAAGTGAATATCAGTCGTTTTTTCATCGTTCTGAAATTTTAAGGTTTTACAATCCCCAAGAGGCGGCATCCTTCTGCGTCTTGACCTCGGCAGGCAGCGTGGGGAAGAATTCGAACTTGGTCAGCTCTTCGATCTCCTTGACGCTCTTCACCCAGCTTTTGGCCTCACCCTGACCGCCTTCGTTGGCCACCCAGAAACCGATGGACTTGAGCTGGCCGGCCGGAAGATTGCCCAGCCGGTCGCCGGGCTGCCGGATATTTCCCTTCACCGTACGCACCACCACTTTAAAATAATGGCTGGGCAGCGGGCACACCTGTCCGGCCTTGTCGGTCGTCGATGCCGTGCTGCCGGGCTTCCAATAGGCGCCCGTCACTACGTAGAGCGTATCGGAGCAGACCCAGTCGCGCACCTTGCCTTCAAGACGCATCCACCCCTGCTGATTGAGCGTGCCATACTGAGGCGTAGCGTTGGAGTTGTAGAATGTCTGGTACTGCATGGCCATATTGGCATTGCGGTCTGCATTCGGAATCTGGTGACCACGGTCATAAGATCCGGTATAACTGCCCCGTCCCAGATCGGCCTGAAATAACGACGAAATCTTGGGATCGAAGGCCCACGGGTCTTTGGAAGGACGCCCCGAACCGATATATACGTCGTGCAGGGGATATGCCACCCACCATGCACCGCGCTTCGTCTTATCGAAACACAACGTGTAATTACGCATATTCCGGTTGTTGAGCTGAGCGAAATGCGACACATAAATATAGTTGCCGTCCTCCTTCTTCGCCGGAATTTCGGGCCAGACCAGATTATGGCCGGTCTCGTATACATCATCGTCCGACGAAGTGCTGAACTGGACGAGTTCAAGCTCGACGGGCATCTCGCCTTCGAACTCGAACCTGATCAGGGCATGCCGCTCGTCCTTGGTGTTGTTCGGCCAATAATAGACATACTGATTCTTGTCGGACAAACTCGTTCCGACCTTTCCCGTCTTGACAGTCTGACCTCCCGGCGCTGTCCGGTTGAACGAAATCCATTCGGCTCCCGAAATGATTTCAGCCGTCCACGGCGTCCCCGTATCTCCGGTCACGAGCAGCACGGCAGCGCCCTCCTGATCGGGATGCACGGTCTTGGCAGGGTCCCACTCCACCGAGTTGGCGCCCCCGCCTCCCTTATTGTCGGAATCCTTACCGCACCCCGTAAAGGCGACAGCTATCAGCACCATCGCCGCAAGGAAAGCGGCAAACATCCGCGAACTATATTTATATATCAACGTCATTCAATTAAAAACTAAGTGCGAAAATACGCATTTTAAGACAACCTTCCCCCGGCAGGATTTCCTGCCGGGAGAGGGAATGTCGATATTCGGTTATTCGTACGACAATTCGACTTTAACGAGCTGCGTATTCTTATTCGAAGAATTGATACGGTACGAAACTCCGGCGGCAGGATTCGTAAGATTAAAGGTATATTCGGTATTCTTGTCGCCGACAGCCTGTTCCGGAGATGCAATGTTATTCGAAGTATCCTTAATAGTTACCTTTGCCGAAGCACTGATGCCGTTGCTGGTCGTAATCTTGATCGTCTTCAGAGTCGATCCGGGAACGGCGGGAGTCGCCAAATAACCATTGGTGCCGTTAATCATAAGGTATCCCGCATTCTGTTTCGCATTGAGCAATCCCCAGACATAACCGTCTATAGTAACCGTAGCTTCGGTTGAAGGCGCTGTAGCCGGGAAACCGGAATCAGCAGTAGTCGGAGTAATCGTAATCGTGAGTTTTGTCCCTGAGCTGGCGCCATTCTGGGTCAAAGTAACCGTAGCTGTGTTGCCGCCATTAGCCGTAATTGTCAGAGTCTCTTTAAGCTCGGCATCACTCGTATTAACGGCTTTAGGCGAAATCTTTACGGTAGTCCCCTCGACAGACGCATTGAAGGAAGTCAGCGAAGACAACGTAAATCCATTGAAGTTAACACCTTCGATCGTCACGGTCTTTTCACTTGTGTCGTTTGCAGTCCATACTAATGAAGAGGGAGTTACCTCCGTAATGGTCGGAACAGTTACCTTGAATGCTTCCACATCGTTCAAATTACGCGGAGCGATCTGGCCCTTTCCGCCATACATGGTCACAATACCCGTGATATTGCCTGTAGCAGCTGCATACGGAATATCCTGAAATACCGTAGCACGCTTATTTACGTTTACAGTAAAGTTCGTACCGCCAGAGGTAAACGTGTGATTTCCATTGCTTGATGCCGTACACCAGACTCCTGCTTTAGCCGTGCTGGCTTGCTGTACCGTGGCAGGCATCGAGACAAACGAGGCCAAATCGGCAGGAGCTACGTTGATCGGGGTAACGGTCGCCGTACCGGATTTCTCAACATGATAAGTCGTTACACCCGTAATCTGCTTGACGCCGTTATACTCATCCATCATCGCGACGTTGGCCTGAAGTGTAATCTTCAATCTATCACCAAGTGCATAATCCGCAACATTGAAGTCCGCCGACTTATTGTTGTAAATCACAATACCGTTGCCTCCCTCGGTCGCCCCCTCCGTCATCACATAGAGTGTTCCGAACGAGAAGTTATTGCCGGTCGGGTCTCCGCAGACCACAGCCGTCAGCACTTTGTCCTGACTTTCCGAGATTACACTTCCTTTGGCAATCTGCAACAATTCAGGGATAGTGATCGCGGTCACGCTGCCACCGCCTGTGGTAATGAACGTCTTATGATCGCCGTAAAGAATATCGCCGGTGTTCGGAGTCGCGTAGGCGCGGAAAGCGTACTGCGTCTCCTTCGTCAGGCCGGTAACGTCTACGGTCCATGTCGCAGCCTTCGTTGCGGCCGGAACTTTCACGGAGCCGGTCCAATCGGGCGTATTTCCCGTGGCGAAGACCACATACTCCACGCCGACGGCCGAATAGTCGGCCAGATCGGCATTGGCGATCGAGCCGCCCAGCGTCACCGTCGTCTCGGCTACATTCGAAGCGTTGGCCGTCGTAACCGCAGGCGTAGCGGCACCGCCGTTGAATGCGGCCAGATCAGCGGCGTTGCGGGGTGCAATCTGCCCCTTGCCGTCGAATATCGTAGCGATACCCGAAATCGTACCGGTCGTCGCAACATAGGCGAAATCGAATCCGGTAGCCATCTTATTGAAGTTCACGACGAAATCCGTTCCTGCCGAAGAAACCGTAACGTTGCTGAGGGTTTCGGGAACAGGCTGCCATACACCGCCCGTAGAGGTCGTGGTATTCTCCACCGTCACGGGCATACCGAAGTAATTCTGTATAGCCGTAGGAGCAACCTTTACAGGTGTAATCGCATTATTCTGCGAAAGAACTTCGATATCGGCTTCCGTCACACCGGAAATCTGATATACCGAATTGCTGTAAAGCTGACTCTTCGCAGTACCGGCTTTCAGCGTCACCTTGATCTTATCGCCGGTCTCGAATTTACCGTCGAGATCGAAGTTGTAAAGAACGATACCGTTCTTAGGATCCGAAGAGCCGGGAGTCATCAGGTAGTTATATCCGTTGGGATAGTTATGGAACGTCTTGTCGCCGCAGACAACTGCTTCGAACGTACGGTTCTTGTCGTTGTCGATCACGGTAGCCGTTCCGGTCATGGCATTGACGATTTCGGGAATCGTAATCGGCTCGGTAACCACGCCGCTCGTCGGAAGATCGACCTCCTGACCGCCTGCGCCTGTCGTTACGCTCAGGTCATCGACGCGCGTTCCGACGCTGCTGGCAATGCGGAGCGACAGTTCGGACACGGCAGTCTTCAGCGTAAAGTTGCAGATTACCCATTTGTATTTGGACTCTCCGGCAATCGATTCGAGTTCATAGGTAACCGTCTTCCACGATCCGCCGTCGTTGCCGCTCAACGAAAGCGTGATATCGCTCGCACCTACGGCGGCATTCGACGCCATAGCGGCAAACTTGATCTGGAGTTTCGTCTCGCCGGATTCCAGTTTGAGCTTGTTCACATCGAAATAGCCGTTCGAAGCGACCCAAAGGGCGTTCGGACCGGAAATAGCATCGGTGTCGGGCGCTCCGGTCTTACGGATACTTGCCTTATTCCCCGTATAGGTAGTCTGAGCGGTTACACCCGAACCATCGCGGAGATAATCGTTGAACTGAGCCACATCCGTATTTTCACTAACGGGATTCGTACCGAAGTTTTCGAAGAGAATATCGCTCGACGCAATCTTTTGTTTTACAGTGACGGTCTTCGTATTCGTTCCGTCGGTTACGGTCAGCGTACCGAGGGTAACCTCGGCATTCGTCTCATTGGCCTTCGACGCCGTAATCGTCACGGTGCCGTTCTGCGAACCCTTGTCGGGATCGAACGTAAAGCCGTCGCCCGAAGCTTTGGCAACCGTCCAATCGCCGTTGCTGGTGACTGCGAACGTTCCGGTGGAACCGGCTGCCGCGTTAAGACTGACGGTTTCGGGATCAACGGATAGGATGGGATCGTTCGAAACGAAAGCGGCCACATCCGACGGTTTGGTCGGAATCAGCTGGATATTGTTGAAATTCTGTTCGGCGGTACCGAGCATCGGACCGGTAGCAGCCTTAATATACAGCATTCCGAAATCGGGAGCGTCGGTGGCTGTGGCCATGTAGCTCTGGACCGTCGTCGAAGAGGGACCGTCGAGTACGACTTTGCGCTTGGCACCGGTAGCCCAAGCCTCGCCGACATAGGCCGACTGCGGCGTAAGGTCGTTCACACGCACGTACTGGCCCTGATAATTACCCGAATTGAACGTTGCGGCGGAAAGCGACGGGATAACAAGCTCGACCGGATCATCGTCCGATACGGTTACCGTCACGCCCTTCAACTCACGCAGATTCCCGAAGGGAGCGTATTCGGCGCCGGACAGTTCGAGCGTGACTTTCTTGCCTACGGGATAGTTTACGCTGTTAGCCTTGGTGAACTCCTTCGTATCGTAAAGGACGATAGCCGAGTTGGGCAGCGAGATGTTATCGCCGACATAGAGTTTACCGAAATTATTGCCATACTCGTTATTGGCCAGAATGACCGCTTCGATGGATGCCTTGCTGTATCCCAGAGGAACGGTGTTGCCGCTCTCCACGCCTGCATGGGTATCCTTGATGAAAGCGACCAGTTCGCTGACTGCGCCGGCCACGGGAGCCTCACCCTGCTGGATGGTAACCGTCTTGGTGAAATAGGCGCCGTAGGAGTTCTTGAGCTGGAAACTCAGCGTTGCCGTACGGCTCTCGTTGCTTGCGGGGATCGAGAATTCGACCTCGGTCGTACCGGCTTTTCCATCGGTCGCGGAAGGCGTCACCCAGTCTGCGCCCGATTCGAAAGCGAGCGTCCACGGACGATTGCTTTTCACCGTAACGGCAGACGCACCTTCGGCCACGCCCTCGGCGGAAAAGGTCAATGCTTCGGGAGCAACCTCAAGATAAGGCATCCCGTCGTCATCGTTATCATCCACACACGATGTAAACGCCGTCGCGGCGATCAGGAACATCGCACCGAACAATAACCTCAAAAGGTTTAACTTTTTCATAGAAGAGTTGTTTAAAATTGATTAAAAACTTTTATTTTATTTCTAAAAAAACTTACGATTCCTTACATAATGGTAATATTATGCCTCAAATTTAAAATTATTTTCCGGACCGGCAAAAGCATAAACGCCTTTTTTATATTACGATTAGGTTAATTAGCGGACATCGGCGTCCAATGCGGACACCATCGGAGACAAAAGCCCCGGAATACGCACGTTTCTGCATATTCCGGGGCTAATAGTCTTTCGGGATCAACGGATGCGGTCGGCAGCGCGCACCATCAGTTCGTCACGGAAAACCGCACGTGCGGCGAGGTATGCGAAAAGCAGGCAAACCAGCGGCAGCACGACGGCAGGTTTCAGCACCTGCGTATGGAACGTCTGTTCCGCAAACACCCGGTAACTGAGAAAGTAGTACACGCCTTCCATAACGGCGGAGCCGACGAGCAGCACCATTTCCACCACGCAGAGCCGGAGCTGGAGCAGGCGGCGCTTGAACAGGAAAATCGTAATAAACGGCAGCACGCAGGCCAGCGCCAGCACGACGCCCATATAAACCGTCGGCTGCACGGCTTCGCCGGCAGCGGTTTTCAAAGAAAAGGCATACAGCCCGAACTCGCCGGCCTCGCCGGCGAACCACGCAAGCGGAGCGAAAAGCGTAACGGCCATAAGCGCCGTGACAATCAGCATGTAAAGCGTTTGGATTCGTTGTATCATAGGGTCATAAAGTTTTATCGATCAAATATTTGTTCCTGTCGGAGGAGCCGCGGTTGATAAGCTCGCCCAAAAATCCCGCCAAAAACAGCTGGACTCCGAGGATAATCGCCAGAATCGCCAAATAGAAAAGCGGCTGATCGGTAACCGCCCTCAGCGGCAGTTCGTGGACCTGCTTCCAGATTTTGGCGGCGATGATCCAGACTGTCGTGCCGCCGCCGATAAGGAACATCAGCGTTCCCAGACTGCCGAAGAAATACATCGGCGAACGGCCGAAGTGCGACATGAAGAGTACGGAAATCAGGTCGAGATAACCTTTCAGCATACGTTCGAGACCGAATTTCGAACGACCGTATTTGCGGGCGCGATGCTCCACCGGCTTCTCGCCGATGCGGCGGAAACCGGCTTGCTTGGCAAGTATCGGAATGAAACGATGCATCTCACCGTAGACTTCGATCGCCTTGACGACCTTGCGGCGGTAGGCTTTCAAGCCGCAGTTGAAGTCGTGAAGCCCGATTCCCGACACGGTGCGGGCCGTCCAGTTGAAAAACTTGCTGGGCCAGCGTTTGCCGATCGGATCGTAGCGCTTCTTCTTCCAGCCCGAAACCAGATCGTATCCCTCTTCGAGAATCATCCTGCGCAATTCGGGAATCTCGTCGGGCGAATCCTGCAGGTCGGCGTCCATCGTGATGACGACCTCCCCTTCCGCAGCCGCGAAACCGCAGTACAAGGCTGCGGATTTGCCGTAGTTGCGGGCGAACCCGATGCCCCGCACCGCCGGATACTGCTTTTTGAGGGATTCGACGACGCTCCACGAATCGTCGGACGAACCGTCGTCCACCAAGATAACTTCGTAGGCGTAGCCGTGCTCCGCCGCCACGCGGTCGATCCATGCGACCAGTTCGGGCAGCGATTCCGCCTCGTTGTAGAGCGGCACTACAACCGATATGTCGAGTTTATTCATCTTCTGCTTTACAGTTCTTACTCACCGGCCTGCGTATCGAACGGCCGCGGAGCGCGCGAAAGCACACCTGCAATGATAAGGCCGAAAACAGCGCCGAAGAGCAGGCTTACCCAGATACCGCCCCAGACGGTCGCAAGCACCGAGGGGGCAGGCGCGGTCTGAATCTGCTCCAGCGACTGGGCCATCACCGACTCCATCGACGCCGGTACGCCGCCGCCCAACGCCATCATGTCGGTCAGCGCTTCGACCAGCCGGGAGGTGTAATTCGAATAGCCCATGATCAGGTGCAGGTAGATATATTGCACACCTCCGACGATGACGCCCGCAAAGGCCGACACCGCCAGCACGAAGAGATATCCCTGTCCGAAGGAGAATCCCTCCTCGGCCGAATAGAGTTTCGAACGGTTTCGCGTGAAGCGGTGCAGCAGGTAATAGTGCAGGACGACGACTCCGATCCATTCGACCGTCATCAGGGCATAGTACTTCATGCTGCCCGAAAGCGTCATCATCGTCTCCAAGATCATCGACACGGCCAGTATGGCCCCGATAATCGCGCCGCATTTCGCAGCATCGTTCCAGAAATTTTGTTTTTCCATTATATCATTCCGAATTATCAGTTCCCAATCATTGCAGTTCGCCCTTGCCCTCGCGCAGGATTTCGGGTTCGTCGCCCGTGAGATCCACGACCGTCGTCGGCACATTGTCGCCGACGCCGCCGTCGATCACCAGCGCCACGTCGCGGCCGTAGCGCTCGTGGATAAGTTCGGGATCGGTGGTGTATTCGACCACTTCGTCGTCGTCCTTCACCGAGGTGGTGATCAGCGGACATCCCAGCGCCGCGACGATGGCCCGCGGAACGGCATTGCCGGGAATACGGATTCCGATCGTACGCCGTTTTTCGAGCGCCTTGTCGGGCATGCCCGACGATGCCGTCAATACGAACGTGAAAGGCCCCGGCAGGTTGCGCTTCAGGATACGGAACGCCGCATTGTCCACCCGGCAGTACTCGGCCGCCTGAGCCAGATTTTCGAAAACCACCGTAAAAGCCTCTGCGTCCTTGCCCTTCATGCGGCGCAACCGCTCGATGGCCTTGGGCGAACGCAGCGAGCAGCCGAAAGCATAGACGCTGTCGGTCGGATAGATGATGATTCCGCCGTCCTCCAACGCATCGACCACCTTCCGCAACTCCCTTTCGGAGGGGTTCTGTTCGTATATTTTCGTCAGCATGAATACAAATGTACGAAAAATTATTTAATCTTGCGCCGGTTCAGCTCCCTGCTGTACGCCTGAGCATTGGCGTTGTGCTCGCGCAGGGTCTTCGCAAAATTGTGGTAGCCGTCGAACGTCTCCCGTGCGCAGAAGAAAATATAGTCGTGTTTTTCGTAATTCAGCACCGCGTCGATGGCATTGATGCCCGGCATGCAGATAGGCGACGGCGGCAGGCCCTTGTTCAGATAGGTGTTATACGGAGATTCGTATTTCAGATGCTTGTACAGGATGCGGCGCAGGCCGAAATCCTGCATCGCGTATTTGATCGTCGGGTCGGCCTGCAGGGGCATTCCCTTTTTCAGCCGGTTGACGTATACGCCGGCGATGCGGGGCATCTCGTCGGTCTTGCGCGTCTCCTCATAGACGATCGACGCAAGGGTCATGACTTCGAACCGGCTCAGGCCGCTGCGTTTGCGCAGCGCGTCCCGCTCCGGCGTCCAGAAACGGTCGTATTCGCGTTTCATCCGCTCCACGAACTCTTCGGGCGTCACCGTCCAGTAGAATTCATAGGTGTTGGGAATGAACATCGAAAAAAGGGTCAGGCTGTCGAAACCCGCTTTTCGGGCCACTTCGCCGGAAGTCAGCGCCTGCATGATCGCGGCGGAATCGGCGTCGATCTGACCGGCGAGTTTCTGCGCCAGCTGGGCGGGAATCCGCACGTTGTTGATCGTCACCCGCACGGGGGTCTGCATGCCCAGTTTGAGCATCCGGGCCACCCGGATGACGCTCATACCCCGTTCAAGGAGATAGTGTCCGGGCTTGAAGGTCTCGGCCAGATTGATGCGCCGGGCATAGACCCCGAACGCCCAATGGTGTTTCAACTCCGGCAGCAGGGAATCGACGAGCGCACGGTAATCGGCCCGGCTGCTGACAAAGAGTTCGCGTTCCGTCTTCACGGCATTGCCGTAGAACTGCTGACGAAGGACGAATCCCGCGATCAGCAGAACAGACAGGCCCGCAAAAAAGATATAGAGAAAAGTTTTTTTACGCATCTGGTCGAAAATTTTTGCAAAGATATAAAAAATTCCTACTTTTGTGCCGGGTGAGTCTTATACGACCAGCTCCTACAGAATCCCCCAGGCGAGGAATCGAGCAAGGGTATGTGGTTGTAGCGGTGCGATATAATCAGCTCACCCAACCATATATGGCGCTGTAAATTCCGGTTTGCAGCTCCATATTTTTTTATGGCCGTCCATCGTCGGACCGAAACGAAAAACGGAACCCGGCAGGGGTTCCGCATAGCGTCGGACGGCACTCCGTCCTATTTGGTGTATTCGATCAGCAATTGATTGACCACACTCACGAAGACATAGCAGATCACAAAAACGACGATGCTCTTCCATCCTTTCATATTGGCCGAAACGAGGTAGGCGAAACAGCCCCAGACCATCGACCAGACCATCGAAACCGACAGGACGATCACGATCAGATTGTAGGCTGCCTGCTTCAAGACCTCGCAGGCGCTGCGGGGTTCGCAGACAATGCTCCCCAGCCACATGGAACAAAGACTCAGCACTCCCAGAATAACGATCGTCGGCAGCATCGCGAACAGATTGGTGGCAAAGATATCCACGGCCCGGATGCGGGAGGGCGAGAGCACCAGCGCCATCACGTACAGCAGCAGCGAGAGGGGCAGCCACAACAGCAGATTCGACGACAGAATCGTGATAATCTTGGAAACGTCGCCCTCGACGGGCCAACTCACCGCGGTCAGCAGGCAGATGGAAAAGAGCGTTCCCGCGAGGCCCCAACCGAGCGCTTTCCCTGTAGACAGGTATTCGAACGGGTTAAGAATCTTGTTCATCGCTTTCGAATTTATTTAGTTGAGAGATAATATCGTCCAGTCTGTTGCGTACGGTCGGATAACTCAATCCCAACTTGTGAGCCATCTCCTTCAGCGAGCCGCTGCTCTTCACGAAATCGAGTACGAACTGCTGGTCAGGGGCTGACAACTGCATCATCACGGGAAGGCTGTAGTTGCCTTCGATATGTGTTTGGCAACCGTTGCAATGCATCGCGTGCACGCTCAAACGTTTACCGCAGGAGGGACATATTTTGGGGAGGTTCTTCAGTGTAGCCATAAATATTATTAAAGAAATACTGCATTTAAATTAGTTTATGATTGACAAAATTAATATTATTTCCCAAAAATAGCAAATTTACCTCCATGAATACTCCCCGCAGGCAAATCGCATGCGCCAAACCGGCATGGAGGGAAGTCTTCTAAAAGTTCGCCTTCACCCCTACCGTAAAGTTAGCCCCGTATTCGGGGTAGAACGGATATTCGTACAGGCGGCGGTTGATCAGGTTGCGCCCTTCGGCGAAGAGCGTCACGCGGCCCGAAACTTTCCAGTCGAAATTGACGCGCAGATCGACGGCGAAGGGGGCTTCGAAAGTATCGTACAGCATCGTAACACGCTGCTCGGTGTCTCCGGGCGCAGTTTCCGTCTCCGTATTTTCGTAAACCACACTCCACTTACGGGCACTCTGCAAGTAGACTCCCGCGCCGAACGAAATCTTGCGGCCGTCGTAGTGCGCCGACAGACTGCCGTCGAAGGACGGCGCGCCGTTGTGCAATTTGGTTTCGTCGTCGTTGTAGATATATCCGTGTACGCCCAATTCCGTCCGGAAACTGCTCACCGGACGCCACGTCACTTCGCCGTTGAACGAAAACAGGGTCTGACGGGCCAGTGCCGGGCGCATGGCGGCTCCAGCGACGGCCGTTTTTTCCCCGTCAATCGCATAATTGTCGGAAACATACCAATAGGGATGGTTGTCCCGGACCGAAAATCCGGCATATACCCTGTAGTCGAACTTCCCGCGCCAGATGCTGCCGCCGATACCGAAACGACCGTTGTAATCGACCGAACTCTTGGTCTGCCAGAACGCTGCGGCGACGTAAGGATTCTGCCGGGTCAGCGAGCGGAAGCCGTTGTCGTCCACACTGCCGTCCATCTCGAAAAAGGGACAAAGTCCGTCCGTTCCGAGGTTCAGATTCAGCCGGACGAACGGAATGATGTAATTTTCCGCTTCGAGGCTCTTGACCTTGTCATGATAATAGTCGGCTCCCGCTTCGAGGCGCACTACCCCGCCTTCGACACCGTAACGCAGGGCGGCACGGATCAGCTGCTGATTATAAAAGTCGATCGCTTTCTGCCCGGCCAGCCGCATATAGCCGATCTCGGCCGCAAGCCGGTGGCGGCCGAATCCGCGGGCGATCTTCGCATGGGTCTCCAGCGTGGTCTGACGCGCCTTGTCGTTATAATCCGGCCACTCGGAGTGGTCGAAAAACAGCCCGCCGCGGATCGCGATTTCGAAATTCACACGGCTCAGGTCCTGAAAATCGTCGCCGAAACGCACCGCGATATTCGCATCGCCGTAATCGGCCATTGCGCCGGGGGCCATGTCCGACGTGACGCCCGGCGCGACATACATCCCGTAACGGTGATACATCCGGTTTTCATAGGAAAGGTCACCCTCCAGAATGTGTTTGCCGAAATACTTGCCGGCCGCGGCGCCGATGCGGTTGAGCATCCGCGTCGAGTTGTTTCTGATGCCGAAGTCGTTTTTGATCTTCGCATAGCGGCCCTCGTGGTTCACGTACCCCACGACATAACCCGTACCGGGGTTCTGGCTCGAAGCGTAGAAATCCAGCACCGAATTGAGCGGATAGCCCGCCCCGGCCTTCAGGTAGAACGGCAGCGGACGGTTGAATTCCCAATAGGTCACCGTCGCCGGACGGATCGGCCGCGTGGCGAGTGTCGTCTGCAGCGACAGCGGCGTGATCGTATAGTCGATTTCGGGCCGCATCTTCACCGTGTCGGTCATATCGGGCACGACGGCCAGCTTCGCGGCGCTTTCGACGCTCGGAACATAGGCTTTGGTCACTTCGACCCGTTTTTCCACCTGCGCGCTCACGCTGCAGGGAAGCGCCGCCAGCAGCGCGGCGGCAAACAATATGCGTTTCATCATCAGTTCAGTTTTGCGATCCGTTCTTTCGCTTCGGCCACAATGCCGTCGTCGGCAGGCGAATAGCCGTCGGCAACGCTCTGATAGGTCGCCCTAGCTTGGAAATTGTCGCCCTTGCGGACATAGACGTCGCCCAGCAGGATAAAGGCCTTGGCTAACCAGTACGCCTGCGGCTCACGCTCCGAATAGGCGAATATCGCCTTCTCGGCCTTGTCCATATCGCCGCCCGCGAAAACATCTTCGAGTACGTAATAGGCGGCCGCAGAGCCTTCCTTCGTGCGGACGTCGGACGCCAGTTCCTTATACAGTTTCACGGCATCGGCGCGGCGGTCCTGCCGACGCAGCAGCTCGGCCCATGCGAATTTCGACTCGCGCAGCGCGACGGCCCCGGCGTCGGGATGCGCCGCGACATCGGCGGCCATCGCTTCGATCTTCGCCGCATCGCCCCCGGCCAGCGTCGCACGCACATAGCCCTTCATAGCGTCCTCACGCCCGGCGACCGTCGTCGTAACGTCGTACAACTGGCGGTAAGCGGCGGCAGCTTCGTCGTAACGCTTGTCCTCGAAGGTCATATCCGAGAGTTTTTCGAGCACCGTGACCGTATATTGGTTCGTACCCTGCCCGGCCAGCGTCGTCAGGGTTTCGATGGCGTCGTCGCGCTGATCGGAGCGGAGGTAGCAGTCGCTCAGGAAATAGAGCGCATCGTTCACGTAATAGCCCTTGGGATAGCTCTTGACGTAACTGCGCAGCGATTTGGCGGCGGCATCGGTCTGGCCCGCAAGGTAAAGTTTCTGCGCGGAGGCGAACGACAGCGAATCGCGCGACACGGCGGTCAGATCGCTCTCCAGCCCCGCCTTCTGCGCATAGTCGAAGTAGTCGTCCACCCGGCCCTCCGAAACGTAAATCTCGCGGATGCCTTCCATCGCGCCCTTGGCTTCGGACGACTGCGGAGCCGTCTCGACGACCATGTCGTAATAGCGGAGCGATTTCTCCTTGTCGCCCAGATTGAGGTATGCGAGGCCCAGATCGGAAAGGGCCTGCGCCCGGCGCGGCGACGAGGGATAGTCGGCGACGAATTTCTCCAGCTGCGCGGCGCCTTCGGCGTACTGTTCCTGCGCGATGTGGGAGCGTCCCAGTTCATAGGAGGCCTCGTCGGCATAATCGCCCTCCCCCGCGGCGATGATCTGCCGCAGCGCCTGCTGTTTCTGCTCCGTGCGGCCCAAAATGCCGAGCGTCACGGCGCGCTTGTACTGCGCATAATACTTTTCGGGACCGCCCAAGGCCGCAGCCCGGTCGTACTCGGCCACCGCCGCTTCGAACTCCCGGTCGGAGTAGCGGATGTCGCCCAGACGGTTGCAGGCGTCGGCGCGGTACCGGTCACGTGCGGGATAGACGGCGAGGAATTTCTCGAACGAGCCGCGCGCCTGTGCCATGTCCATACGCGAGAAGGCGCAGTAGCCGAGGTTATACAGCGCCATGGCATACTCCTTTTCGCTGCGGGGCGCACGTTTCAGATAGGCGTTGTATTTGGCCGCCGCGACCGTATATTCGCCCTGCGCAAAGGCGATTTCACCCTGCCAGAAGGAGTTGAGGGCCGAATATTTGGGGCTGACGTTGATCGCCGCAGACTCGGCCAGATAGCGCTGCGCCGCACGCATGTCGCCGGCATTGTAGGCTTCCAGTCCGCGGAAATAGGTGATTTTCTGCAACGCGGCGCGGATGTCGGCGTCCTGCGTCGGGAAGGATTTGATGGCCCGGTAGGCCGCGTCGTAATCGTTCGAATTGTAGTAGGCGGCGATCAGCAGCGTACGGGCTTCGCCTACGCGCGGCGACGCGGGATACTGCTCCACATAGCGCGTCAGCACGTTGATCGCGCCGTTGAAGGCTCCGCCGCCCAGCTCATACTGCAGTTTGCCGTAATTAAACAGCGCATCCTCGGCAATCGTCGCGTCGAAGCGGTCGTCCGCGGCCATGGCGAAAGCGTGCATGGCGGCCCGCTTGTCGCCCGCCCGCAGGTAACAGTCGGCCAGATGATACGAGGCATTCTGCGTCAGCGCGTCCTCGGCGCCGCACGCCCTGCGCAGGTATTCCGCCGCTTCGGGATAGCGCGCCGTGCGGTAGAGCGAAAAGCCCATCAGGTAACTGCCGTCACGGTCCAGCTCGCCGCCGGCCGCGGTGAAAGCGTCCAGATGTTCGATCGTCCTGTTGAAATCGCCCAGCCGGAACCACGACTCGGCGATGACGCGCTCCAACTCCCTGCGCCGTTCGGGAACGGCCCGCTGCACCAGTTTGCCGCCGTTCTCGACGACATAGCGGTAGTTGCCCTCGTGAAATTCGATCTGCAGCAGGTAGTACGGCACCACGTCGCGGTAGGCGTCGCTGCGCTGCAAAGCCGTGAAACCCTGCTTGGCACGGCCGTAACGGCCTTCGGCATAGTCGATATAGGATTTGTAATAAAGCGCGTGGTCGGCATATTCGCTCTGCGGGCCGATCCGGTCGAAATAGCCGAACGCCTTGTCGTAATCGCCGTCGGTGAATTCGACATAGCCCATGCGAACGTCGTACTGCTCCTTGCGCGCCCGGCCGAGGGCTTTGTAATCGGTCTTTTCGAAAGCCTCGCGGGCGCGTTTCATATCGCCCTCGGCGCAATAGTAGGAGCCTAGCGAGAACCGCACGTCGTTGGCATAGACCGATCCGGGGTAACGCGCTTCGAATCGGCGGAGCGCGGCCTCGGCGTCGCGGCTGCCCAACTCGACGGCGCAGGCCGCCAGATAGAAGTCGACCGTCTGCGCCGCCTCGCGGTCGGCGGGCGAAAGCGTCTCCCGCGCCTGCAGGAACTCATGCCGGGCGTCGGTCCAGCGACCGAAGTCGAACAGCGACCTGCCGCGGTCGATAAAGGCAGCAGATTCGGGGGTTCCGGCCTGCGCTCCGGGCACGCACAACGCACACACGGCAAAGGCCAGCAATAAATTCAGATTTTTCCGCATACGACACTTAGATTCTTACAAAGGGCAAATATACGAAAATTTACCTTTTTTCCATATAGGGAAACGAAATATATGCCGCGGCCGGATTCTCCGCAAACCGCCGCTTTTGCATCTGTCGAAAATTATCCCTACCTTGCGGCGTCACTGATTCGCTAAACCTCCACTCGATGAAATCGCGTCTTTTTCATCACAAGGACCCGCGCGCAGCCTCCCGCACCGGCGCCCAGTCCGAGACAGACACGCTGAGCATGCTGTCCGTCGGCGCCGTCACGCTCACTCCGGAAGGGGAAATTACGGAAATCAACGCACGGGCATGCGACGAACTCCGCATCCGCGGGGGGGGGATTTTGCACATCCGCTGAACATCTCCGACATCCTCTCGGTCTGTCATGACCGGCAGGACCTTCTGCCCGGCATTCTCGCCCGGCTCAGGGAGCGGCACCGCTACGGAGACCTGCCGCCATGGAGCTATATCCGGCTTCGGGACTCCAACCTGAAATTCCACATCGAAGGCCGTTTCGTCGGCCGCTACGACCGGCGGCGGCAGCTGCGCCGGATCGTCTTTCTGTTCCGCAACACCGAGGAGGAGATCACCCGCAAATTCATCCTCGGCATGGCCCTGTCCCAGACGAAGATATTCCCGTGGTTTTTCGACCTCGGCCACAACAGAATGGTCATCGACGAGCGCTGGTTCGCCCACTTGGGACTTCCGGCGGGCGACGGCACGATCGGCGCCGAAGATTTCTTCAGGCTCGTGCATCCCGAAGACCGAGGCAGGCTGGCCGACGCCTTCGCAAAACAACTCGCAGGAGAGCTGAATCCCGACACGTTCACCTACCGGCTCCGGCGCGGAGACGGCACGTGGGAGTGGTTCGAGGAGCAGTCCGTATACCTCGGACAGACCGGCGACGGATCGCCCTGCCGCATCGTGGGGATATGCCAGAGCATCCACGCCCACAAGATCTCCGAAGACGGGCTGCGCGCAGCCCGCGACAAGGCGCGGGAGAGCGACCGTCTGAAAAGCGCGTTTCTGGCCAACATGAGCCACGAGATACGCACGCCCCTCAACGCCATCATCGGCTTCGCCAACCTGCTCACCAGCGAAGACATCCCGTTCAGCGAGGCGGAAAAGCAGGAGTACAGCCGGCTCATAACGAGCAACGGAGACCAGCTGCTGCGTCTGATTTCGGACATCCTCGACCTCTCGAAGATCGAATCGAACACCATGGAATTCCATTTCGGGGAGCACTCGCTGCACGCCCTGCTGACGGATATCTATCAGACCCAGCGGCTCTGCATGCCGGAAGGCGTCCTTCTGCGGCTCGACATGCCGCAGGCGGACACACCGATAATCACCGACGCGTCGCGGCTCAAGCAGGTCGTCAACAACCTCATCAACAACGCCGCGAAATTCACGGACGAAGGCAGCATCACCTTCGGCTTCCGCTCCCCGCAGGGGTGCGAACAGGTCGAACTGTTCGTCCACGACACCGGAAAGGGCATCGCGCAGGAGCATCTGGACCGGATTTTCGAACGATTCTACAAGGCCGACTCGTTCGTCAAAGGCGTCGGACTCGGACTGTCGATCTGCCGCACGATCACCGAGTATCTGGGCGGCGCCATTTCGGTCGAGTCCGAATCCGGCAAAGGCACCCGGTTCACGATTCAGCATCCGCTGAGCAGGCCCGAAGCGGCTCCGCGGCGGGAGCCTGCGGAGACGGCCGGAATGCGGCAGTAAGGTACGATTCTTGCCCGAAGAGCGTTGTTCAATAAAAATTCAGCCATATGATTGAAAAAGTAACGTTGCAGCTGACCGGGGATTCGAAACTTGTGCCCGAAAACGGTCCCGACTGCGGGGAGATGAATCCCAAGACCCTGCTGCTCTATGCCGCGGCCAAATGTTCGGGGATGACGGCCCTGATGATCATGGAGAAGGAGCGCCTGCGTCCCAAGCGCTTCGAGATCAGCGTATCGGGCGAACTTTCGACCGAAGAGGTCCGGTCCGAAAGCGTATTCAAGTCGTTCCACGTCGTCTACAACATCGAATGCGACACCGAAGACGATCAGGCCAAGGTGAGCCGCGCGGCGACGCTGACGCACGAGAAATACTGCGGCATCATGCGCATGTTCCGCATGATCGCCCCGGTATCTCACGAAATCGCGGTGGTCAGCACCGAACCGGCGAAAGCCTGACACCGCAATCCGGCGAAGAAATCGGAGGGTCCGACGGACCCTCCGATTTCTTATTTCCGGGCTACTGCTGCGCCGTAATCCGCCGGTAATCCGACACCGCCACGGCGTAATTGTAATGCGCCTTGATGGCGTTGGTATAGAGCTGAATCCAGCTCAGCTGCGCCTGCAGCACATCGAGAATCGTCGCCAGCCCCTCGCCGTAGGAATAGGTGCTGATGTCGAGGTTCTCGCCGGCGATGCGCAGGCTCTGCTCCATGGCTTCGACCTGCGCACGGCTGTTCACCAGCGCCGTCCATCCGTTCATCTCGTCGCGTAGGATATCGTCGTAGAGTTGCGCGGCGTCCCATTCGCTCTGCCGCTGTACGGCACGGGCGACGCCCGTCGCGCGGCGGCGTTCGCCCCAGTGGAATATCGGCAGCGAGAGTTTCACGAACGCCGAGCCGTCCACCGTCGTAGCGCCCGTGCGGTTGGGATAATAGGGCTGCCACGATCCCCCGACGCCGACGCTCAGCTGCGGATTGAAGGCCGCACGGGCTGCGCGGATGCCGGCTTCGGCCCGGTCGCTGCGCAGCTGCGCGGCAGCATAGTCGGGTCTGAATGCCGCCGCTTCGGCGGCGGGCACCCGCACGGGCTGCGGAAGCGAATCGCGGATGCCCTGCGCCAGCGTTACGCCGAGCGCAGGATCGGCGCCCCGCAGGATGTTGAAATTGTGCAGCGCCACAGTGTAATTCCGCTCGGCGGAGATCAGTTCGTACTGCGCTTCGCTCAGGCGCGTGTCGATCATCAGCACGTCGCCCTTGGCGATGTACCCCTCGGCAAACCGGCGGTCCACCACCTCCTTGAGCGAACGGATGATGCCGACATACTGGCGCATCGAAGCGGCATAGAGGGCCATGGCCGAAAGGTTCCAGTAGGTATACTCGGCCGTATAGCGGACGTCGAGCCGGGTGAACTCCTCGTCGCAGAGGGCGATGTCGTATCCCAGTTCGGCCTGCCGGTAAGCCGCACGCACGGCTCCGCCGCCGTAGACGACCTGCACCAGCTGGGGCAGAACGCTGAAGTTCCAACGTTCGACGCCGTCGTAATGATGGACGGTGGCCGTGAAGTTCCCGTCGAGTGACAGCCGCGGCAGGTAGCCCGTCCGCGCCTGCCCCACGGCTTCGGCGGCGGCATCGCTTCCGGCGGCGGCGACTTTCAGCCGGCGGCTGTATTCGGTCACGTCGCGGCGGTAATCGTCGAGCGTGGTCTGGGCATGCGAAGGCAGACAAAACAACAGGATAACTGACAGCAGAAACGGTTTCATGATTCACGGATATTATAGAAAATGGCGTAGACGACCGGCAGGACGCAGACGGTCAGCAGCGTGGCGACCAGCAGTCCCCCCATGATCGTCGCGGCCATCGCCCCGAACATCGAGTCGAACAGCAGGGGCAGCATGCCGAGGATCGTGGTTCCCGAAGCCATCGCAACGGGCACGATACGGCTGCGCGTGGCGGAGACCAGCGCATCGTAAGGGCCTTTGCCCTCGGCCCGCAGGACGCCGATCTGCTCGACAAGCACCACGGCGTTCTTGATATTCATTCCCACAAGCCCCAGCAGTCCCAGCAGCGAAAAGAAGTTGAACACCTTGCCCGTAACGGCCAGCCCCAGCACCACGCCGATAAAGATCAGGGGGATCATCAGCAGGATGATGACCGGTTCGCGGTAGTTGCGGAAGAGCAGGAGCAGGACGATGAAGATCAGGACCATCGTCAGGGGCATGTACTCGGCCAGCGCCGAATTGGACTCCTGCTGGCTCTCCTGCTCGCCGAAAACCTTCATCGAATAGCCTTCGGGCAGCGGCACGGCACGGGTCACCGAATCGCGCAGGGCGGCGAACAGCTCCATCGTATTGACTCCGCGCGCCGGATCGCACTGCGCCTTCATCACCCGCTGGCGGTTGTAACGCTTCACCACCCCGCCGCGGTATTCGAAGCGGAACCCGTCGGTCGCCTGTTCGATGGAGTAGACCTTGCCCGCAGGCGTGAAGATCGGCAGCGCCTGCAGGTTGGTCAGGTTGTAGGCGTCGATATTCTCGTCCTTGAGCAGGATCGGCATGAACTGGTCGCCCTCGCGGTACTCGCCGAGCCGGTAGCCCTGCGTGGCGATGGTAATGCCCTGCGCCATCTGACTGCGGGTGACGCCGATGCGCTGGCCCTTCATCTGCGAGTAGAGCGGCAGCCACGTCGGAACGCGGTTGCCCCAGCTGTTGCGGATATTCGCCGTGCCGGGCGTACGCCACATGATCTCCTCGGCCGCCTGCGTCAGCCGGCGGAGCGTGTCGATATCGTCGCCGATGAACCCGAATTCGATCGCGGCGTCGGGCACGGGCGAGAGCTTGAAAAGCGACGAGCGCAGCCACACGTCGGGACAGTTCGCCACGACGTAGGCGTTGAAACGGTTTTCGACCTCCTCGGTCTGTTTCCGGTCGTGCAGTTCGATCAGGATATTGCCGAAATTGGGGCGCAGCGAAATGCTGCTGCTGGCCAGATAGTAACGCGGCGGCGTGGAGCCCATCGTCACCGATACGGTCTTCACTTCGGGCTGCGCATGGAGCCACTCCTCCATCAGACGCAGGTTGCGCTCCGTATCGCGGATGTTATACCCTTCGGGCAGTAGCACGTCGGCCCGGAAATAGGGCTTGTCCAGCGACGGGAAGAAATTCTGCGGCATGAGACCCATTACTGCCAGCGAAAGGGCGAAGAGCGCGACGACGCCCGCAACGACGCCCCACCGCCAGCGCAGCAGCCCGGCCAGCAGACGGTCGAATTTCCAGTAGAACTTCGTATCGTAGGGATCGTGCGCCGCAGGTTTGACGCGGAGCATGAAATCGCCGAAAAGCGGCGTCTGCGTAAGGGCCAGCCCCCAGCTCAGCAGCAGCGAAAGCCCCAGCACGACAAACAGCGGCTTGACGATCTCGGCAACGGACGAAGGGGCCAGATAAAGCGGCAGGAACGAGAAAATGGCGATCAGCGTCGCCCCCAGCAGGCCCCAGCGCGGAGCATTGGCCCCGTCGATGACGGCCTGCCGCCGCGCGACGCCCCGCAGCATGGCCTGCTGCGCATTGTCGGTCACCACGATGGCGTTGTCCACCAACATGCCCATCGCGATGATGAACCCCGCCAGCGAGGTGCGGTTGAGACCTTCGCCCAGAAACTGCATCAGCAGAAGCGTACCGCCGATGGAGAACAGCAGCGAACTGCCGATCAGCACCCCGGCGCGGAATCCCATGACGAGCATGATGATAAGGATGACGATCGCCACCGATTCGGCGAGGTTCAGGATAAAGGTGGAATTCGCCTCGCGGGCAATGCGGTCTTCAGGATAAAGCACCGTGAGATCCATGCCCACGGGCATCTGGCGCGTAAGGCCGCCGAGCACCCGGCCGATCTTCTCCCCGGCCTTCACCACGTCCACGTCGGCCTCGGTCGAAATGCCGATGCCCACCGCCCGGCGGCCGTTCACGCGCATCAGCGTCTGCGGCGGATCGGCGTATCCCCGCTCCACGCGGGCGATGTCGCCCAGCCGGTACTGCTTGCCCGAAGAGGAGATGAGCAGCTGGTTGGAGATGTCGCCGAGGTCCTTATAGGCCCCGTCCTCCAAAATCTGTATTTCGAGCGCCCCGGCCTGCTTCTCGCCGCTGTTGACGATCGTGTTCTGCTGGCCGATGGTCCTCACGATCGATTCGGGGCGGATCGAGAAGTTGGCGAGCGCCGCAAGGCTGACATAGACGTTCACCACGGGCGTCTGCTCGCCGAAGAGCGTCACCTTCTGCACGCCGTCCACGGTCACCAGCGCCGTCTTGATCCGCTGCGCCCACTCGCGCAGTTCGGACCATGTGAATCCGCCGTCGACCGAAAGGCCGTAATAGATGCCGTACACGTCGCCGAAATCGTCGGCCACGGTAACGGGCGAAGCCCCGGCCGGCAGCCGGGGCTGGATGTTGAGCACCTTGCGCCGCAGCTCGTCCCACAACTGCGGAATCTCCGCGGCACCGGTCGCAGGATCGAGTTCGACCATGATCTTCGAAAGTCCGTAATAGGACTCGGAGGTGATTTTATGCACCAGCCGCATCGACTGCACCTCGCGTTCGATCGGCTCGGAAATGAGCTGTTCGACCTCCAGCGGCGTGGCTCCGGGATAGGTGCAGACCAGCGACGCACTTTTGATGACGAACGTCGAATCCTCCTTTTTACCCAGCGTGACGAAGCCGAGGGCGCCGCCAGCAAGCAGGACGAAAAGGAAAAACCAGACGACTTTTTTATTTTTCAGCGAATATTCGGGCAGACTCATGACCGTATCACTTTAGGATTCGCACCCGCTCGCCCTGCCGCAGCTGATAAACGCCCGCCGTGACGACGCGCTCGCCCGGCTCCACGCCGCTGTCCACCACGACGCGGTCGCGGCCATACAGCTCGCCCAGCGTCACCTCGCGGCGCACGACATGGCCGTCGCCGGTCACGATCCAGACGTAGGTGCCGCCCTCGGCCGGAGCGAAGATCGCCGACACGGGCAGCGACACGGCGTCGGGAATCGGGTCGGCGCTCTGCATGGTAATCGTACACGACATGCCCGGAGAGACGGGATAACGCCCCGGATCGGTATTGGTCAGGCGAAGCGATACGGGAAATCCCGACGCGTCGGACGAAGTCTTGGCGTAATCTTTCAGCACGGCCGGAAATTTCACGCCCCGGTAGTTGTCGAATTCCACCTCGAAGCGCGTGGATTGGGAGGCCAGCAGCGGCAGAGCGCTTTCGGGCAGGGTGAACTGCACCTGCGTCGTCACGGGATTCACGACGCGCACGATGGTCTGTCCGGCCTGCACCCGTTCGTAATTATCGACGTATTTGCGCTCGACGACGCTGGCGAAAGGCGCCCGGAGCTTGGTCTCCTTGAGCATGTCGAGGGAGTTGTCATAAGCAGAGCGGGCCTGCGCATAGCGGGTTCGGGAAGCTTCGAATTCCTGCTGCGAGACGGCTTCGTGCTCCAGCAGCCGCTGCATGCGCTGCAACTGCGAGCGGGCCTCTTCGTATGCGGAGCGGTCGGCGGAAACCTGCAGCTGGATGTCGCGGGGGTCAAGCTCGGCCAGCAGCGCCCCCTTCTTCACGCTCTCGCCCTGCGACACCGGAACGTCCAGCACCTGTCCGGGAAGCTTGAACGCCAGATTCACGGCGTCGTCGGGCGTAGCCATGCCCGCGAAATCCTTGTCGATGACCCCGGCGCCCGACGCCGTGACGACCTTCACCGGGCGGACCGTCTCAGGCGCCGGCTGACGGCGGCCGCAGCCGCACAGCGCGAGAAGAATGAATAAAGTTTGGAAAGTTCGCATAATAAGAAAGTTGACTCCGTTTCCGGGGTCAACTTTCATACCACTCGCCGCAAAAAGTCCCTATGGACGAATATCGCGACAATTCTTTTTAGCGCGGATCACGCCCTCTTCGAGCAGCACCATGCCGTTGTTGGCGCGAAGCATGGTCTTCATGGTCGAAGCGTCTATGTTATAGCAGCGTACCTCGCCCGATCCGAAATCGTGATAGGCGACGCCGTACAACGGCTGGGGCGTGAGACAGACGACGCGCGCGCCTTCGCTCTGCGCACGCCGTATGAGAGCGGCGAACCGCTTGGCGCAGGCGCGCGGCAGGCGGTCGAACGAGGTGACGCAAAGCATATACACGCGTCCGGGGGCGGTCAGTATCTCCTCCGTGGCGTCCCCCTCGGCATCGCGCAGGGCGAATTCGCTCATAAGCGGGCGTATGGCGGGCATCTCCTCGGTGGTCCGGGTATCGACCCACTCCCACTTCCCGGCGTCCTGCCATGCGGTGTCTTCGAGCGAAAATTCGTGCAGTTTGCCCGTTTCGAGATTGCGGTAAACGAGCACGGTCTCCGTCTCGCCGGGTTCGACGGCCGGAGCGTGCATGCCCTCCCAGATATTGACCCCGACCTTGTAGGGCAGGAAGTCGATCAGCGGCAGATGGCGGTAACAGTAGTACCCCAGATACATCGAAAGGAAGAAGAAGGTGACCGTCAGCACGATTTCCAGCGCGTTGAAGGCGAAAATCTTGTCGGGACGGTAGCGCCACCAGACCACGAAGGCCATGGGCAGCAGGGCCAGATTCTTGAAGAAAGTCTGCCACGGCGTCAGTTTCAGCGCCTCGCCGAAACAGCCGCAGTCCTCGACGGGAATCAGCGTGGCGCTCAGCAATGTCAGTGCCGTGAAGAACAGCATCGACAGCACGGCGAAGATCGAAATCAAACGGATGCGGACCTTGAACAGCAGCATGCACCCCATCATCAGCTCGGCGCCGCACAACCAGATCGAAAAAGCCATGCTCGCAGGCTGCAGCGACTCGACGCCGTAGATCGAGAGGTACTCGTTGACCTTCATCGCCGTGCCCCACGGGTCGATAACCTTCGTGAAACCCGAAAGGATGAACGTGCAGGCGAGGATCAGCCGGCAGATATTGGCTATCAGTTTGAATACCCGTGTTTTACGCATCTGCTCCAAGTATTGGGATTAGTTCCGCACGGATTTTGGCGAAGATGCCTTCGGGCGACTCCATCGCGCCCGAAGCGTCGCTGCAGTCGACGACCCGCAGCGCCGGGTCTTTGGCCGCCGAGGCGAGGTAGACGCTGCGCACGTCCCGCTGCAGCTGCAACGACGCCTCGTGGATATCCTGTCCGCCCTGCAGGTAGTCGCGGTCGTCGCCTTCGCGCGCCTCGGAGAGCTTGCGCTCGGTGAAGGCGAACGGTACGTCGAGGAACAGCGAGAGGTCGGGACGGGGAAGCGCGTTATGACCGAATTCGAGGTTCACGATCCAGTCGGCCAGCCGGTCGCGCTCCTCGCCGGCGGGAAGTTTGGCGCACTGAAAACCCACGTTCGAGTAGACGTAACGGTCCAGCACCACTGCTTTTCCTTCGGCGAGCCACTGCCGTATCTGCGGCGCGGCGTCGGCGCGGTCGCCCGCGAAAATCAGCGCCACGAGGTAGGGATCGACCTCCTGCACGCCGCCGAATTCGCCGCGCAGAAACCGGGCGATCAGCTGGCCGTATACGGGCGAATCGAAGCGCGGGAAATGCACATACTCGCTCTCGACGCCCCTGTCGGCAAACAGCTGGCGCAGCATGCGTATCTGGGTCGATTTGCCCGCTCCGTCCAATCCTTCGAGTACAATGAACATAGGTTGCCTGTTTTATTTCCGTTTGTGGTAGTTATGGTAGTTTCCTCTTCTCAGCGCAGCATCCGCACGGCCCGTTCGACCCCGTCGGCCAACGCGTCGGCTTCGGCCTGCGTGTTGTAAAGCGCGAACGAAGCGCGGCACATGCCCGTCGTCGCGTAATGGTCCATCACCGGCTCGGCGCAGTGCTGTCCGGTACGGACGGCGATGCCGAGCTTGTCGAGAATCATCCCCATATCGTAAGGATGCACGCCCTCGACGTTGAACGATACGATGGCGCATTTGCCGGGCGCCGTGCCGTAAATCCGCAGGCCGTCGATCGCCGCGAGACGTTCGGTCGCGCGGCGCAGCAGCGCCTGCTCGTGCCGCTCGACCTCTTCGGGATCGAAGCGCTGGACGAATTTCACCGCTTCGCCGAGCGCGATGGCGCCCGAAAAATTGGCCGTTCCCGCCTCGAACTTGAGCGGAACGGGCGCATAGGTCGTCTTTGCGAACGTCACCGTATCGACCATGTCCCCGCCGCCCAGAAACGGCGGCATCTCCTCCAGCAGCGCGCGTTTGCCGTACAGCACGCCGATACCCGTCGGAGCGAAGAGCTTATGTCCGGAAAATGCGTAGAAATCGCAATCCAGCTCCTGCATGTCCGCGCCCCCGTGCACGACACCCTGACATCCGTCCACGACGGCGATCGCCCCCACGGCATGCGCCGCGTCGATAATCCCGCGCAGTTCGGGCCGTGTGCCGAGCGTATTCGACGCCTGCGTCACGGCGACGGCGCGCGTACGCCCGTCGAGCAGCGACGGCAGCAGTTCGGTGCGCAGACGCCCTTCGTCGTCGAAGGGCAGCACCCGGATTTCGGCCCCTTTGCGTTCGCACAGCATCTGCCACGGAACGATATTGGAGTGGTGCTCCATTTCGCTGACGACGATGTTGTCGCCCGCACGGACGAATTTCTCGCCCCACGCATAGGCCACCGTATTGAGCGAAGCCGTCGCGCCGGCCGTGAAAATCACCTCTTCCTTCTCCGCCGCCCCGATAAAGGCGCGGATCCGCTCGCGCGACGCTTCGTAGAGCGTCGTGGCCTCCTCCGAAAGGTAATGCACCCCGCGGTGGATATTGGCGTTGAGCTCCCGGTTGAGGTAATCGATCGTCTCGATCACCGCGAGCGGCTTCTGGGCCGTGGCCCCGTTGTCGAGGTAGACCAGCGGCTTGCCGTAAACCTCGCGTCCGAGAATCGGGAACTCCCCGCGTATTTTTTCAACGTCGAACATGGTCACAATTTTTCCATTTTGGCCCTAACGGCCTCCATCATCGTCTCGCACAACGGCTCCACGCCGCAGCGGCGTACGACGTCGCCCACGAAACCTTCGATCTGCAGCCGGCGGGCCTGCACCTCGCTCAGGCCGCGCTGGCGCATATACAGCACGGCTTCCGAGTCCATCTGCCCCACCGTCGCGCCGTGCGAACACTTCACGTCGTCGGCATATATCTCCAGCTGGGGTTGGGTGGCGATATGCGCCGTCTCGCTCAGCAGGATGTTGCGGTTCTGCTGCTGCGCGTCGGTATGCTGCGCATCGGGCGCCACATAGACCAGTCCGCAGAACTCGCCGCGGGCCGAACCGCCGGCAACGCCTTTAATATAGGAATTGCTGCGGCAGTCGGGCACGTTGTGGTTCGTGCGCAGTTTGACGACGCAGTGTTCTTCACCGCCGGCAAGGAACACCCCGCCCAGCATGTTCTCGGCATCGCGGCCGTCGAGATCGATCGTATAGGAGGCGTTGGCGCTCGTAAGCTGCACGGCCGTCAGGCGGCACAGGCTGCGTGCGGACTGCTTCACCGCAACCTCCGCGAAAGCTTCGGCGAGGAACACCTCCGTTATTTCGAGACGGGCGTCCTCCGCCGCAACGATCTCCAGCGACGACATGTCGGGCGCGGTATGCACCACCACGATGCGTCCCGACGCGCCCGCGGCGGCCTCGATGCGCATGCGCCGGGGATCGACCGCCGCATAAGGCCCGTCCTGCGTCCCTTCGATCCGGAACACTTCGCCCTGCGCCGTGCGGAAATCACGGATTATATCGAGTATCGCCGTCATTCCCTGTAATCGTTAATCAGCCAGTCGTAGCCCTCCTTTTCGAGTTTGAGAGCCAGCGTCTTGTCGCCCGTATGGATAATGCGTCCCCGGTAGAGCACATGCACCACGTCGGGCACGATGTAATCCAGCAATCGCTGGTAATGCGTAATGACCACCGTCGCGTTTTCGGGCGTATGCAGTTTCGTAACGCCCGTGGCGACGATGCGCAGGGCGTCGATGTCGAGTCCCGAATCGGTCTCGTCCAGAATGGCCAGCTTCGGATCGAGCATCGCCATCTGGAAAATCTCGTTCTTCTTCTTCTCACCGCCCGAAAAGCCTTCGTTCACGGCGCGCGAGGTGAGTTTCGAATCCAGCTCCACGACGGCGCTCTTCTCGCGCATCAGTTTCAGGAATTCGGCGGCCGTCAGCGGCTCCTCGCCGCGGAACTTGCGCTGCTCGTTCACGGCCAGCTTCATGAAGTTGGCCATCGTGACGCCCGGAATCTCGACCGGATACTGAAAACCCAGAAACAGCCCCAGACGCGCCCGGTCCTCGATCGGCATCTCCAGCAGGTCCCGTCCGAGGAACGTGGCCGAGCCTTCGGTCACCGTGAATTTCTCATTGCCCGCGAGCACCGCCGCGAGCGTCGATTTGCCAGAGCCGTTAGGCCCCATGATGGCATGCACCTCGCCGGCTTTCACTTCGAGGTCGATGCCCCGCAGAATCTCTTTGCCGTCGACCGACGCATGCAGATTTTTTACACTTAACATATCTTTCTTGCCAGTTTTTTACATTTTTCAATCTCTCTGTCCGTCAGCCTGCCGTTCTTGCGGCAGCCGCTTTTGGCCGCGGTGCCGACGATGCGGTAACCGCTCCACCGGAGTATCTCGCGCAGGGCGCGGAACACCCCGCGGGTCTGGTTGAACAACACGCTGAACGGATATATCGTGTTGCACGTCGCCACCAGCACGGCCCGCTGTCCCTTGTGCAGCGCCACCGGCATTCCGCTCTCCTTCTCCCCCATCATCACATGGACCGACCGGTCGAACAGCACTTTCAAGGCCCCGTTCATATTGCCCCAATAGCAGGGCGAACCTATAACCAGCGCATCCGCCGTGCGGATCGCCTCCGCGACGCGGTGCGCATCGTCTTCGGGGAGCGCGCAGCGGAGCTTCGAGCGGCAGCTCATACACCCCGTGCAGGGTCTTACGGTCAGGTCGCGGACGAAAATACGCTCGACGTCGCACGTCTCCGGCAAACTGCCGGCAATATGTTCCAGCATCTGCGAGACCAGACCGTTGCGCCGCGGACTGCCGTTGAGCACCAGCACTTTCATCTTTCCCGCCCGTTATCCGACCGAACCTTCGAGGCTGATCGAAAGCAGTTTCTGCGCCTCAACGGCGAATTCCATCGGCAGTTTGGCCAGCACCTCGCGGGCATAGCCGTTCACGATCAGTCCCACGGCGTCCTCGGTCGAAAGGCCCCGCTGGTTGCAGTAGAAGAGCTGGTCGTCCGAAATCTTCGAGGTCGTGGCTTCGTGTTCGACCACAGCCGTGCGGTTGCGGCTGTCGATCACGGGGAAGGTATGCGCCCCGCATTTGTCGCCGATCAGCAGCGAATCACACTGCGAATAGTTGCGGGCGTTCTCAGCCCCCTTCGCCATGCGGACCAGACCGCGGTAGGAGTTTTCGCTCCGCCCGGCCGAAATGCCTTTCGACACGATGCGGCTGCGGGTGTTGCGCCCGATGTGGATCATCTTCGTACCGGTATCGGCCTGCTGGAAATTGTTGGTCATGGCCACCGAGTAGAACTCGCCCACCGAATTGTCGCCGGCGAGAATGCAGCTCGGATATTTCCACGTGATCGCCGACCCGGTCTCGACCTGCGTCCATGACAGACGGGCGTTCTCGCGGCAGATACCGCGCTTGGTGACGAAATTATAGATGCCGCCCCGGCCCTCCCTGTCGCCCGGATACCAGTTCTGCACCGTCGAATATTTGACCTCGGCGTCTTTCTCGACGATGATCTCCACCACGGCGGCATGCAGCTGGTTTTCGTCGCGGCGAGGAGCCGTACACCCCTCCAGATAGCTCACGTAAGCCCCTTCGTCGGCCACGATCAGCGTACGTTCGAACTGCCCCGTCCCCGCGGCGTTGATGCGGAAATAGGTCGAAAGCTCCATCGGACAGCGGACGCCCTTCGGAATGTAGCAGAACGAACCGTCGGAAAAGACCGCGGCGTTGAGCGCGGCGTAGAAATTGTCGGTATAGGGCACGACGCTGCCGAGATACTTCTTCACGAGATCCGGGTAGTCGCGCAGCGCTTCGGAAATCGAACAGAAGATGATGCCTTTCTCGGCCAGCACCTCCTTGAAGGTAGTCTTGACCGACACCGAGTCCATCACGGCATCGACCGCCACGCCCGCCAGCGCCATCTGCTCTTCGAGGGGAATGCCCAGTTTGTCGAACGTCCGCTTGAGTTCGGGGTCGACCTCGTCCATCGAATCGAGTTTTTTCTGCTGCTTGGGGGCGGCATAATAGATGATGTCCTGAAAATCTATTTCGGGAATCGTCAGGTGGGCCCACGTCGGCGGTTCCATCGTCAGCCAGTGGCGGTAGGCCGCCACGCGCCGCTCGGTCATCCATGCGGGTTCGCCCTTCTTGGCGGAGATCAGCCGCACGACATCCTCGCTCAGTCCTTTGCCGATGGTTTCGGTCTCGATATCCGAGGTGAAGCCGTACTTGTATTCCTGCTCTCCGATATTCTCCAGTATGTCTTTATCTTTCTCTGCCATTATGCGCGAAATATCGTACAAAGGTACAAAATCAATTCACATTTTCATAACACAGCAGAGCAAATCTGGGTCCAGAGCGGGCAAAACGGCAAAAAAGCGGGATGAACGGGGAGCGGGAAATGACAACGGGCGTTTCCGCGCCAATGGATTTTCGATATCTTCGACTTGTCATCCCCATTTTCAGGACTAAAAAAAATAAAGACGGCCGTAAGGTCGTCTTTATTTCAGGCTGTCGGCACGACACCCTTTCTCGGCGGAGAGTGGGGGATTCGAACCCCCGGTACAGTAATCCCGTACGTCAGTTTAGCAAACTGGTGGTTTCAGCCACTCACCCAACTCTCCGGTCGCCGTTCCGGGCCTTTATCCTGAAACGGGTGTGCAAATATAGAATCTTTTTGACGAAATACAAAGAAATGCAGTCAAAATTTCATTTTTCCATCGCACCGGATTCGCCTTCGCGTTGATAATCTGCGCCCTGCCCCATTGCCGCGCCGAGACGGCGTGCAACCGGGAGCCGACCGGTCCCAAGGTCTGCATGCGCCGGACACGCAGGGCCGGCACCCGTTCGTTCTATTGCGCCGGGACATGCACCGCGCCCCTGTTACGGACCGCAGCGGCCGTATTTTTATTTCGCTATAAGATAAAACATTGAACCTGACCGGAAAAAGTTCATCCATTTCTGGCAGATCATTTGCACGCATATGCTACGACGGCGCCTTTTCAGGGTGCCATTCTTTTCAAGGTGAAACCGGGTCGCAACACCTTTACCCGGTCGCTTTCGGGACAATAAAAGATGAGAAAATGAATAAGGTTTATTTCATGCTGGCACTCCTGCTGGCGTCGGTAAATACATCCCATGCTCAGAAATGGGCTGTCAAGAGCAACCTGCTCTACGATGCCACGGCTACGATCAACTTGGGCGTCGAAGCGGCGCTCGGCCGCCGCGTGACGCTGGACGTATCGGGCAATTACAACCCGTGGAAATTCGGCGACGCCCGGTGGAAACACTGGCTCGTACAACCCGAAGTGCGCTACTGGCTCTGCGAGAGTTTCAACGGCCATTTCTTCGGACTTCACGCCCACTACGCCGAATACAATGCGGGAGGAATCGATTTCAGCACCGCCTTCCGCCACAACCGTTATCAGGGGCACCTCTACGGCGCGGGATTGTCCTACGGGTATCAGTGGCTGATCGGGAAACGCTGGAATCTCGAAGCCACGGTCGGCGTCGGGTATGCCCGTCTATGGGATCGGAAATATCCGATCGCCGAATGCGGCGAGGTGATCCGCACCCGGTCGCGCAACTATTTCGGACCGACAAAAATCGGCCTGACACTCATCTTCATCATCAAATAAAGCAGCAAGATATGAAACGCCATACGCTACACCGCATAACCGGCCTGCTGGCCGCATGTCTGATCACTGCCGCAACGGCTTACGGCCGCGAAGGCAAGCCCGCCGCTTACAGAGACGGCGACCGGCTCTGCATAAAGCTGCCGATCGCCGCCGGCATGGACCTCCCGGCCAACGGACAATTGACCGTCACGCCGGTCGTCACCGACGGCGAACACCGCATGCAGCTGGCTCCCGTCGTTTTCACGGGACGCATCCGGGAGAAAGTCAACGAACGCCGGGAGCGGCTTTACGGCACGCCGGCCGCCTCCGAGAATGTTTTCAGCAACACGGTCATCCGGTACGGCCGGAAAAACACGTCGGGGAATGCGGTTCTCTTCGAAGGCGAGATACCCTACCAGCCGTGGATGGCGGGCGGGCGCGTCGTCCTTTACCGCGATCTGGAGGGGTGCGCCGGGCGCAGGACCGCCCTGCCGCCGCTGATCGCCGCAGAAATCGCGGCTCCCGTACAACCTCGGCTGTCGTTCCTCGTCCCCGCGGACGCGCCCAAACGGCGCAGCGAACGGATCACCGCCGTCGTGCATTTCCCGCAGGGCCGTTCGGTACTGCTGCGCGGATTCGCCGACAACGGCCGCCAGCTGGCGCGCATTGACAGCCTTACGGCCTGCCTGACGGGGAACGACACGCTCCGGGTCGAGAACATCTACCTGAAAGGATATGCCTCACCCGAAGATACATACGCATTCAACACCCGTCTTTCAGCAAACCGGGTACGGTCGATCCGCAATTACCTGCAGGAGAACTTCGGACTGGAGGAGGCCGAGTTCACCACCGCGACCGAACCGGAGGACTGGGACAGCCTGCGGCGCTGGGTCGTCCTCTCCGACCTGCCCGCAAGAGACGAGGTTCTGGCCGTAATCGACACGGTCGCGGATCCCGACGCCCGCGATGCCGGCATCTGGAAAACGGACGGCGGCAAAACTTATCTCATGCTGCTGCACGAAGTTTATCCGCAGCTGCGGCGCGTGGATTACCGCATCGGATATACGCTGCCCCCGTTCACCGTGGAGCAGTGCCGCGAACTGATCGGCTCGCACCCCGAATGGCTGAGCCTCGGCGAAATGTGCCGGCTGGCCGAAAGCTACGGCGTCGATTCGCCCGAAAGGGCCTATGTCTGCGCGGTCGCACTGGAGTTTTACCCCGACGATCCCTGCGCCTGCAGCAACATGGCAGCGCTGGCCCTGCGACGCGGCGATGTCCAGACGGCCCGCCAATGTCTGGCCCGCTGCGACGGAGCTTCCTGCGCATGGAACAACCTCGGCATTCTGTGCCTGATCGACGGCGATACGCAGAAGGCGCAGCATTGCTTCTCGCTCGCCGCGGAGCAAGGTTCGGACGATGCGGCATACAATCTGGCCCATTTCGCAGAACTGAGCTGCGATTGGTAACACCCGGTTTCGGATTCCAAATCACCTAAAAAAATAAGACATGAAAAAAATTTACAATCTGTTCGTATTTGCGGCTTTCGCCGTTGCCGCCGCATGCTCCGACGAGGGAGAAAAAACGGGAGTTACCGATCCGGCGGCCGGCAACCTGCAATTCGTCACCCGAACGCCGCAGGCGGCGTCGGGGCGCGGCCCGGTTTACGACACCGGCGGATTCCGCATTCTGGCGTTCAGAAACACCGGCTCGGACTATGTCTACATGCAGGACGTCCCGCTCGGCGCGATGAGCTTCGACGGTTCGGCGCTCTCCGGCACGGTACAGTTTCCCGCCGGCGACTACAAGTTCCTGCCCTCCTACGGACTGGCGGCGCCGGGCAACTACACGTGGCCGGCCCTCACGGACGCCGTGCTTTCCGACGCGCTCTGCGTAACACATACCCAAGAGAGTTTTCCGGCGGCCTTCATGCTCAACGCACCGCTCGATGCGGTTCCGTCCTGCACCGTATCGCTCGACGGCCCGAAACAAACCGTGAGCGCCACGCTCCGCCGCGCCGTTTCGCGCGTGGACGTGCTCTTCATCCGGGCGGAGAAGGACGCGGCGACAGGCGTCTATACCGAAAAACCGGGCGACGACATCTTCGGCCCCGAAAAACTGGCCGAGGTGAAGCTCTCGTACACCGGGGCCAACAGCCGGCTGGGCCTTTCGGGCGAGAAGGCCGAGGGGCTTTTCGACGTGTCGCACACCATTGCCGTTCCTGCGGACGCGGTAACGACGGGTACGGGCGTCTCGACGGTCGTCGGAGCAGACAAATACGATTTCGAGAACGTACAGCCCGCCGACATCATCTCCGGTTCGGCGCACCTGAAAGGCACATACCTGATCCCCAACCCCGACAATACTCCCGCCACCGGATTCTCGATGCTGCTCACCTCAGGCAAGGGATCGACGCGCACCATAGCCCTGACGGACAAAATTCCGGTCGAGCGCAACAAAGCGACATTGATCCGGATCTACGTACTGGGCGACAATGTCTTTACCACGGGTGTCGATTTCGACGTCGAGGTCGATACGGTCTGGGACGGATCGAACTTCGTGGACGGAGAGATAGACTGACGAAAACAGACTCACCATGAAACACTGCAAACTAACGGCGCTCATTCTGGCGGCAGCCGTCTGCGCTGCCTGTTCGGAGCCGGAGAGGGCGGACGGAGGTCCGAATCCGCAAACGACGCGCGTCACGCTGCGGCGCGAAGGAGCCGCGGACGTTGCGGTCTATGCCTTCCGCCGGCAGGGCGACCGGTTCCTCTTCGACACGCTCTTCCGCGAAGGATGGACCTCCGACGGCAGGATGTCGGTGCGCATGCCGAACGGACAGTACAAATTCCTCTTCGCAAGCGGAGCGGCCGACCGGCTCGTCCTCGCACCCGAACCGCTCACACGGCAGACGGCATGGGAGGAGGTGCACTTCGCCCTGCGCGAGAATGCGGAGGCGCCCGGCACCTGCTGTCCGGCCGACGAGCTGTTCCTGCAATACCCGGCCTCGGACGCCGACGCGATCCATACGGTCGGCGGTGCGGACCTGACCGTCGCGGCAACGCTCCGACGCGCCGTCTGCCGGATCGAAGTCTCGGTCAAGCGCGGATACCATGACGGCACGCAGTACGTGGAGGTTCCCTATGCGGAACCGCAATCGGTACTCGGCGAGATCGACCGCATCGAACTTTCGGCCGGAGCCGCGGGACTGCGGGTAACCCCGGCCGGAAGCAGCGGGACGGCCACCGTGGCGGCGACACTCGCGGCGACGGATTATGCGGAGCTGACCGACGGCGGATTCATCCGGCTCGAAGGGCCTTTCATCATTCCGCCCGCCGATGGCGGAGAGGTAGGTCTCGACATTTCGGTCGTTCCCGCCGCGGGGGCCGCCCTGCAACCGGCGCGACTGCATCTGACGGGCCGGGCGGAACGCAACAAACGGCTCGACGTCACGCTCTGGATCACCTCCGGATATCCCGCCGTCGGGGTCGAAATAAAAACCGCCCCGATCGAACGGGAACAGGACGGAGATACGGGCATTTGGGAATAAAAAGCAATCGTGATGAAAAGAAATATCCTATACAGAATCTGCGGAACGCTGTTTTCGCTCTCGGCGCTGGCGGCCTGCGGGCTGGAACCGCAGGAGGAGTGTCTCCCCTGCAACGGCAAACTCCGCTACACCGAAGTGCATATGGAAGGCGCGCCTTCGGCAGCGGGATTCGCAACCCCGCTCTACGTTTTCCGCCGGGCGGCGGGAACGCAGGACGGATACCTCTTCGACCGCAGTTACACTTCGGTCGCCGACGGCGAAACGCTCAGGCTACCGCTCACCGAGCTGAGAAGTTCCGACTACCGTTTTCTGATGATCGCCCAGCCCGACGGCGGGGAGTGGCTCACGCTGAACGCGGCGGCCGGCACCACGCTCGTCACCGGAGCGGCTTGGGAAGACCTGCGGCTGGAATGCGCCGCCGGTGCAGCGGCGCCGGACGGGTACGGCGGCTTTACCGACCTGAGCGGCGAAGCCATTCTGCGCGACGGAAGCATCCGTCTCACGCTGACGCGTATCGCCGGACAGGTGCTTTTCGACATCTTCCGTACGGGCGGCTCGCTGTCACAGCCCGAAAGCATCGTTTCGCCCGACACGGAGTCGGTGATCGACCGGGTATCCCGGATCGAAATCACCTATGAGAATCCGACGACGGCGCTGCGTTTCGACGAAAACGGGACGCTGGTTCCTGCGGCATATGCCGCGGAACCGCTGACACGGAGCATCGAGCCTCAAGCAACCGACTTCAGGGTCGCGCTTCCCCAAGCGGACAGAGGACTCGGCGTATACGATGCCGGTCTGCGCGGCAGTCTGCGCATGGAAGGGGCATTCCTGCTGCCGTCCGACTCGCACCTCCGCATCAAACTGCTCTTCACCTACTACGACACGACGCCCGTCTGCGGCAACGGCCACGCGGACGCCCACACCCCGGCATGTTTCCAGCAGCGTCAGGTAACGCTCGCCCTTCCGGCGGCCGAGGCCGGCACGGGACTTCCGGTGGCTGCGGACTGCTATACGGTCAACCGGGTGGGACTGCGCTGCGACCGGATCATCGACGTTCCGGTCGGAGGAGGTGTCGAAACGAATTTCGACTGGCTGTAAAACGGAAAATCGTACGGTTATGAAAAAATTTCCATTCTTGATGATATGTACGGCGCTGCTGACGGGCGGGTGTTCGGACACCGCCCCCGCAGGAGGACCGTCGGCGGACGAAGAGCCACGTGTCGAAGTCGGCTTCCGGCTGGAAGCCCCCGACACGGACACATCGCTCGAACCCATGACGCGGGCCTCCTCCTACAAGGAGTGGTTCGGCAACGCCTGCCGCCTGCTGATCCTGAAAAAGACCGGAGCACGCTGGATCGTGGATGCGACGCAAACCGTTCTGCTGGATGCCGATTCGGGTCCGTGGGCCGAACTGAAACTCGCGGACGCCCTGCCGCCGTGCTCGTTCGGCTGCGAACTGCGGCCCGGCGATTACCGGATCGTTGCCGCGATCAACTGGCAGTCGTGCGACTGGAATACGGAGCTTGTCCCCGGAAAAGTGGTCGCCGACGACGCCGACGATGCGCTGCTCACGCCGCCGCTGATTACCTATCCGATTTCGACACACTGGATGAACAGCGGCTACCGGCAGCTGACCCGCGAGGTTTTCATTGCCGTCGCCGACTTCACGGTGCCCAAAAGCGGCGATCTCCACTCGGCCGGCATGCCGGCAGTGACGCTGCGGGCCGAGCGGCGCGTGGCGAAATTCCGCGTCCTGCTCAAGGACAAGCCTTCGCCCGTCAACGCATTCACGTTCGAAACGACGGCCCATACCGTTCAGGCGCTCTTCACGTCGCAAACGAAGCCCTTTGCCGAAGGAATCGATGCGCTCGGAAATATGTACTACGGCGCTTCCGGAATATACGAGCTGCCGTGGTGCATGTCGACGATGGGAGATTTCCACACATCGGGAGCGGGCAGATATCAAATGTGTCAGACCAATTCGACGGTCTTTTCGCCCTTCCTTTTCGCCGGACCGGAAGCCGGAGAGATCCCGGTGAAGATAACGGACATCCGGATTTCGGGCAAAAGCGGCGGATTCAGCTACAAAACGGATGAAGTCTACACCCGCAGTCTGGCCTGCAGCACGATCGCCGGCATCGTTTTCGAAGCCACTGACATCTACGACGACACCTCGTCGCAGCTCCTGATAGACGTGGTCGAGGCTGCGGACGACGCAGGCACCCCCGAAAACGCGGTAACGCTCTTCGATCCGTTCTACGAGTGGAACGCCATGTCCTATTAAAAACACGAAGCCATGAAAAATTTATCCTGCATACCGTTCGTATTTTCGTGCCTGCTGCTGTCGGCATCGTGCATCGAGGAGAAGCTCGACGCCTGCCCGCCCCAAGGCGGAAACGTTGCGGTGACACTCCGGGTCGAAAGATTCCAGACCCGGCCGCCCTATCGTCCGTCGGACTTGGAGCCGGAATTCGCCGAACGCATCCATTCGCTCGACTACCTGCTCTATGCCGAAGGGAGGCTGATCGGACAGGGCCGGGCGGACGACATACGGGCCGCCGACGGAAACAGCTACCTCTTCCGTCTCGACACGCTTCCGTTCGGGAACTACCGGCTGGCGTTCGCCGCCAACGCCGCACCGCGCATGATGGCCGGAACCACCGATGCACCGGAGCTGCGTTACATCGTCTATCAGGGGGAAAAGGGCGCCGACGACCATTTCCGGGCGGATCTCCCCTTCGAGGTGACATGCCCCTGCCGCAACGAGTTCGAAGCCGTGCTTCGGCGCGTATACGGCGTGACACGTTTCCGCTTCGAAAACCTGCCTGCAGAGATCGCATCCGTGGAGGTTTCGCTCGACAACGTAGGCGAGCGCATGCCGCTCTGCGGCGATCCCGACCGCCCGTGCGAGGTAGCCAGACGCATTCCCGTGACCGACATGGGCACACGCGCCGACGGCACATATACGCTCGGAACGTTCTGCACCCTGCCGGGCATGAAGACCGCGTGGCGGCTGAAGCTCTACAGCGACAACGGCCCATCGCCCGTTTACGACCGGATGGTAACGGATACGCTGAACATCGAATGCAACCAGCTGACCGAACTTACGGCGCGTTTCAAGGAGGGCGGTCTTCGGGAAGAGATCGAATTTTCAGTCGATGTCGACACGACGTGGGACGGCTCGAACGAAGGCGGCGGGGAAGTTGTGCTGAAATAACCTTCCGACACAATACCGCTACATTGTTTCATTATATATTAAAAGACCGTAATACTCCAAGCCGTCGCCGCCGAAATTGATTGCCGGCTGCTTAGTGCAAAACGAACCCTCCGCATCAAGATGCGGAGGGTTCGTTTTGCGTTGCAGGAGTTTAGAAAATAAACTTCTCCAGTTTCATTTCGCCCAACTGATGCAGACGCGGCACCAGCGTCGTGAAATGCGACGCCTGTTCGTGTGCGGCCAGCGCCTTGGCGTCGCTCCACGTCTCGCAGATCATCAGCACGTCCGGCCGCGTCGCACTCTCGAAAATATCGTACGCAATGCAACCTTCGTCCTTGAGTGAAGCGGTCACCAGTTCTTTTGCCACGGAGAGTATTTCCGCACGATTGGATTCGGTCGTGCGGATAAAAACATTCAGTCTTATCATGATCGTATCTATTTAGGTCGGTTAGTTAGCTTTCACGGCTTCGACGGCCTTGTCGTAGTCAGGCTCCTCGGTAATCTCCGGCACCAGCTCGGTGTACACCACCCTGCCCGCCTTGTCGATCACCACGACGGCACGCGCCAGCAGGCCGGCCAGCGGTCCGTCGGCCATCAGCACGCCGTAGGCCCCGTCGAACCCCGACGCACGGAAATCCGATGCGGGCACGACGTTCTCGATGCCCTCGGTCGTGCAGAAACGGGCATGCGCGAAAGGCAGGTCCTTCGACACGGCCACAACGACGGTATCGGGCAGCGAAGCGGCAAGTTTGTTGAATTTGCGCACCGAAGTCGCGCATACGCTCGTATCGAGACTTGGAAAGATGTTCAGCACGACGCGCTTGCCTTTCAGGTCGCTCAAGCGCAGGGGCGAAAGGTCGCTCTTAACCAGTTCGAAAGCGGGAGCTTCGGCGCCCGCCGTTATGAATTCGCCGGCGACAAGCACGGGCGAACCTTTGAATTTTGTCTTTGACATGACTGTTTACTTTAACGGTTCCATTATTAAACGTCCCCGGCCGGGGTTTATTGTTTTTCGGCCGGACGGCCGGGAGTCCTCCGAATCAGTCCGATCCCCCGTCCGCTCCAGCAAATTTAATTCCTTTCCGGCAGGATTCCAAAGTCTGTTTCATATTCTTTTCAGGTTTACATGCCAACTTTGCAGCAAATTAACCGGGAAGGCGCATATTTTTTGTAGTTTTGCGGGGAACCGGACGAACGAAAACAAACAGACAAGACAGAAATGAAAAAAACACTCCTCCTGCTCCTGCTGACCGGCTGCTGCTCGCTCGCCGCAGCACAAGAGCGCTCGCCGCTCAGGCACACCGAAGTCATTACCGCCGATTCGCTCGACAACGACGCCGAACTGCTGGAACGTCTGCGCAACATGCCCAACCTCGAAGTGGGCAAGGGCATCACGTTCCGTCCCAAAAGCAACTGGTTTTCGCTGACCATGCGCTTCCGCATGCAGAACATGGTGGGACTGTCGTTCGACAAGGATTTTACGCTCACCAAAACCGACGCGCAGGTAAAACGTCTGCGACTGCGTTTCGACGGACACATCTACTCCCCGAAACTGGTTTACTCCATACAGCTGGGCTTCACCTCCTACGATACCGAACCGCTGCCCAACGGCAACATGAACATCGTCCGCGACGCCATCGTCTACTATGTGCCCAGTCCCAAATGGAACATCGGGTTCGGCCAGACCAAGATCAAGGCCAACCGGGCGCGCACCAACTCGTCGAGCGCCCTGCAGTTCGTCGACCGGAGCATCGTCAACAGCGAATTCAACCTCGACCGCGACTTCGGATTCTTCGGCGAATACAACATGCGTCAGGGCGACGGATTCAACCTCTCGGCCAAAGGCTCCGTAACGCTGGGCGAAGGCCGCAACTGGGGCAGTTCGTCGAACGGAGGACTGGCCTACACGGGGCGTCTGGAACTCTATCCGCTGGGGCGGTTCAAATCGAAGGGCGACGTGCTCGAAGGCGACTTCGAAGGCGAAGAACGGGTCAGGATCCTGCTGGCGGGAGCCTACTCCTACAACCACAAGGCTTCGCGCCTGAAGGGCCAGCGCGGCGCCGTCATGCCCGACGACGCGACCCGCAATCTGGGCGCCTACTTCGCCGACTTCATCCTCAAATACCGGGGATTCGCATTCTATACCGACTTCATGGGCCGCAGCTGCGACGAACCGCTGTTCGATCCCCGGAGCAACGCCTTCGTATACAGCGGGCAGGGTCTCAACGTGCAGACCAGCTACCTGTTCGACAAGAAATGGGAGATCGCCCTGCGCAACTCGACGCTCTTCCCCCAGAGCGAAGTGCAGCCTTTCGCCGGATACAAACGCTGGAACCAGACAACCTTCGGCGTCACCCGCTACATCATCGGACACAGCCTGAAAGTGCAGGCCGACATGTCCTACAACCACCGCAGCGAGTCGATCGACCCCAATTACAACCGCTGGGAGATCCGGTTCCAGCTGGAACTGGGACTCTGATACGAAATACTCCCTTTCAAATGGAATGCACCCCAAAGCGAGATAACTTTGGGGTGCATTTCAATAGAACCGTATGCTTTTACAGGATTTTGAGCGCGATCCGGGCGCAGGCTTCGGCATCGGCCAAAGCGTGGTGATGGTTCGCCAAGTCGAAACCGCAGGCGGCCGAAACGGTATGCAGCTGATGATTGGGCAGCCGCGTGCCGAACGTCCGCCGCGAAGCCCGGCAGGTACAGTAGAACCGATAACCGGGATAAGGCATGCCGTAAAGTTCGAAGACGGCGCGCAGGCACCCTTCGTCGAAGGGCGAATTATGGGCCACGAGCGGCAGACCCTCGATGCGCGGGGCGATCTGTTTCCACACCGTTTCGAAATCGGGCGCTTCGGCCGTATCGTCATAGGTCAGGCCGTGGATGGCCGTGGTGAAGCGGCTGTAAAAATTGGGCCGAGGGCGGATCAGGCTGTAAAACGAATCGGTCACCTCGCCGCCGCGTACGACCACCACGCCCACCGAGCAGACGCTCGTGCGCTTGCCGTTGGCCGTTTCGAAATCTATCGCTGCAAAATCTTTCATATCGTTTCTCCGGGGCTTATCGCCGCCGCAAATATAGGCATTTTTCCGCGGCGGCCGTACCCTGCAAACGCAAAAAAATCCCGTTCATTGCGAACGGGAGGGATGAAGTTTTCAGGACCGGTCAATAGATTCGCCGGCGGCGGGAATCCGGAGAGCGGTTTTCTTTCGACACCGCAAAACTACGCTCCCCCTGTTTCGCCGTCGCGACACCCCGATGACAATACGAAGAACGGAACGTTTCAAATCCGTTGCAACGCTCCGGCGGCCGACGCCGGGAACCGCCGGCATATCGCCCGCCTGACAATCAGAACGCCCGCAACCATACGGCCGCGGCGGTCCCCGTCCGGAAAAATTTTATCCGAACGAATATCGTCCGACCATAATTATACTATCTTTGTATTCCTGAATACCAAAAACAACCCGACCTATTATGAAACACCCACACCTGCTTCTGCTGCTCGGCGGCCTGCTTCTCGCAACGGCGGCCCGTTCCGCAGACCCCGTCCGCTACGTGGACGCCGCGACGCTGACCGTCATCGGCAAGGCGCTTCCCACCGAACAGCCCTACAACCGCATCGACACCACCCGCTTCCGGGTGCCCGCAAAGACACCCGGCTACTGCTACCACCCGACGGGACTGGCCGTCGTGTTCCGCACGGACAGCCGCACGATCCGCGCCCGCTGGGAGACATCGGGCAAAAATCCGAGCGACAACATGGCCGCCGTCGCACAAAAAGGGCTGGACCTCTACATCCGCAGCAACGGAGAGTGGGTCTTCGCGGGAGTCGGCAGACCGAAGATCAACGGCAAGAACGACCTCCACGACGCCGCAATAATCAGCAATATGGCGGAGGGCGAAAAAGAGTGCCTGCTCTATCTGCCGCTTTACGACCAGCTGAAGAAGCTCGAAATCGGCGTCGATGAAAAGAGCGTCATCGCCCCGATGGAAAATCCGTTCCGCCACAAGATCGTCGTCCACGGTTCGAGCATTACGCACGGAATCGCGGCCGGACGCGCAGGCATGGCCTATTCGTCTCGTCTCGGACGCGACACGGGACTTTACTGCATCAATCTGGGATTCAGCGGACAGTGCACCATGCAGCCCGAATTCGCATCGTATCTGTCCCGCGTCGAAGCCGACGCCTTCGTCTTCGACTGTTTCTCGAATCCCAGCGCCGAGGTCATCAACGAACGTTTCGACGCTTTCGTCGATACCATCCGCCGCACGCATCCCACCACGCCGCTGATTTTCCTGCAAACCATCCGGCGCGAAACCCGCAACTTCAGCACCCGGATCGAGAAATTCGAACGCGAGAAACAGGCCGCCGCCGAAGCGCAGGTCCGCGACCGCATGAAGACCGACAAAAACATCTATTTCGTCGATCCGGGCGATCTGCTGGGCAGCGACCATATCGCCACGGCCGACGGAACGCATCCGACCGATCTCGGATTTACCTACATGCTCGACCGTATCGAGCCGCAGATCCGCAAGATACTCGGCAAATACGGCATACGCTAACCGCCCCGCCGCAGGGCGAAAGCAGCGCCGCCGGAGTTCTCACTCCGGCGGCGCTGCCGTTTTATAACGAAAAATCCGCTCTCCCGTTACGTATCGGGCACGTCTGAAGTGTTCTATCAATAGTGCGGTGCTGCCGCATGCACCCGCTTAAACAGATAAACCAAAACTACCGACTTCAGCCAATGAATTTCCTTACCCGTTTTTACCGCATCTCTTCACCGGTTCCCCGCCGGCAGCTCGATCCCGCACAAGAGCAGAAACTATACAAACGGCTCCGGCTGCAGGCATTCATCGCCGCAACGCTCGGATACAGTCTCTATTACGTGTGCAGGACGTCGCTCAACGTCATGAAGAAACCCATCCTCGACAGCGGCACGCTCGACGCCACGCAGGTCGGGGTGATCAGTTCGGCCCTTCTGTTCGCATACGCCGTCGGGAAGTTCGTGAACGGATTCATCGCCGACTACTGCAACATCAAGCGTTTCATGGCCACCGGACTGATCGTATCGGCCGTGGCGAACATGCTCATGGGAGCGCTCGGCGTCGCGCACTCGGTGATTCCGACAGCCGTCATCTTCATTTCATTCGCCGTGATGTGGGGCCTGAACGGGTGGGCGCAGTCCATGGGTGCGCCGCCCGCAATCATCTCCCTCTCGCGCTGGTATCCGCTCAAGGAGCGGGGAACCTATTACGGTTTTTTCTCGGCAAGCCACAACCTCGGCGAGTTCTTCTCCTTCATCTTCGTGGGCAGCATCGTTTCGATAGCCGGCTGGCAGGCCGGATTCTTCGGGTCTGCGATTGCAGGCGCCATCGGAGTCGTCATCGTGCTGCTGATGCTCCACGACACGCCCGAATCGAAGGGACTGCCGCCCGTGGAGACGCTGGCGCACGAAGAACCGGCGACCGGGCAGGAGTTATCCGTAAAAGAGATTCAGAAGCAGGTATTGCGGACGCCTGCGGTGTGGATTCTCGCGGCCGCGAGCGCATTCATGTACATATCCCGCTATGCCATCAACGGATGGGGCGTGTTGTTCCTGCAGGAGGCAAAAGGCTTCTCCGATGCGCAGGCCATATCCATCGTATCGATAAACGCCCTGCTGGGAATCATCGGAACCGTATTGTCCGGATGGTTTTCCGACAAGCTGTTCAAGGGGGACCGGCATATGCCCGCCCTGATATTCGGCGTACTGAATTCCGTGGCGCTGATTCTGTTCATATACGGCGGCGACGCATTATGGGTGAACGTCCTCAGCATGGTGCTGTTCGGCATTGCGATCGGCGTGCTGATCTGTTTCCTCGGCGGGCTGATGGCCGTAGACATCGTGCCGCGGAAGGCGACGGGTGCCGCGCTGGGAGTGGTAGGCGTGGCCAGCTACATCGCGGCGGGACTGCAGGACGTGGCGAGCGGATGGCTCATAGACGCAAACATTACGGTGGCGGAGAACGGCGAGAAGATATACGACTTCTCGCAGGCGGCGATCTTCTGGATCGCGGCATCCGTGATTTCGTTCCTCCTCCCGCTCCTCAACAGAAAGAAAAAGCAGGCCGCATAACAATTCCGAATAACCGGAACCTATAGACAGGCCGAAAAACAGCCCAAAAGACAAGCCGCCCGGTTCTCGAATGAACCGGGCGGCTTTATCGTCAGGGCATTTCACCTCCGATCAGGGTATTCACCCTTCACAGGCCCCTACTCCCACTCGATCGTTGCGGGCGGTTTCGAGGAGATGTCGTAGACTACGCGGTTCACCCCCTTGACCTTGTTGATGATATCGTTCGACACATTGGCGAGAAACTCGTAGGGCAGGTGCACCCAGTCGGCGGTCATGCCGTCCGTCGAAGTCACGGCGCGCAGCGCGACGCAGCTTTCGTAGGTACGCTCGTCGCCCATGACTCCCACGCTCTTCACGGGCAGCAGAATCGCGCCCGCCTGCCACACCTTGTCGTAAAGACCCGCATCGCGCATGGCGTCGATATAAATCTTGTCCACATTCTGCAGGATTTCGACCTTTTCGGGCGTAATGTCGCCCAGAATCCGGATCGCAAGACCGGGTCCGGGGAAGGGATGACGGCCGATCAGCTGCTCGGAAATACCGAGCGAACGTCCCACGCGGCGCACTTCGTCCTTGAAGAGCAGGCGCAGCGGCTCGACGATCCGCAGGTTCATCTTCTCAGGCAGGCCGCCGACGTTGTGGTGCGACTTGATCGTAGCCGAGGGACCGTTCACCGACACCGATTCGATCACGTCGGGATAGATCGTCCCCTGCGCCAGCCAGCGCACGTCCTTGATCTGGACAGCCTCTTCGTTGAACACTTCGACGAAGTCGCGGCCGATGATCTTGCGTTTGGTTTCGGGATCGCTGACGCCCGCCAGATCGCCGAGGAACTTCGCACCGGCTTTGACACCCTTGACGTTCAGGCCCATGTTCTTGTAGGATTCGAGCACGTCCTCGAACTCGTTCTTGCGCAGCAGGCCCGAATCCACGAAAATACAATAGAGGTTCTTGCCGATGGCCTTGTGCAGCAGCACGGCCGCCACCGAAGAATCGACGCCGCCCGAAAGTCCGAGCACGACCTTGTCGTCGCCCAGCTTTTCGCGCAGTTCGCGCACGGTGGCTTCCACGAAACTCTCCGATGTCCACTCCTGCTTGCAGCCGCAGATGCCTGCGACGAAGTTTTTCAGCAGCTGCGTGCCGTCGGTCGAATGGTACACTTCGGGGTGGAACTGGATGCCCCACGTCTGCTCGCCCTCGACGTGGAACGCCGCGACGCGCACGTCTTCCGTGCTGGCGACGATCTTATAGTTCGCCGGAACCGACGTGATCGTATCGCCGTGCGACATCCATACCTGCGTGGTTTTGGGCAGGCCGCGCATCAGCGCGTCGTCAGCATCGCCCACCGTGAGCATGGCGCGGCCGTATTCGCGGCTGGGGGCGGGCTGCACCTCGCCGCCGAAGGCCGATGCGAGGAACTGCGCGCCGTAGCAGACGCCCAGCAGGGGCAGTTTGCCCTTAATGGCCGAAAGATCGGGTGTCGGAGCGTTCTCGTCCCGTACGGAGAAGGGGCTGCCCGACAGAATCACACCCCGCACCGAAGCGTCGAGCGCCGGAATCTTGTTGAAGGGGTGGATTTCGCAATAGACGCTCAACTCGCGCACACGCCGCGCGATGAGCTGCGTGTACTGCGAACCGAAGTCGAGAATCAGGATTTTTTCCATAATATAACGTAAGTCCGACGAATCTGGGTTCATCAATTTCGGAAGGTTTACAAGCCATGAAACTCGTCGGACTCACGTTACGGCGTCTCAGACGCCGGTTTCATGCTTAAAATCCCTCTTGATCTCCCTTTGTCAAGGAAGACTTCGAATCCTTTAATTACTATTTCTTTACCGGACGGTTGTAGCTTCCCGAAAGACGCATTTCCGCGGCGAAAGCCTCCTGCCCCACTTCGCGGATACGTTCGACGCATCCCCGGCGGTCGGAACGGAAAACGACCTGAAAGACCTTGGCGATAAAGTTGTCGAACTTTTTGCAGGTCTGAGGCGGCATCAGCGTACATTCGGCGCAGCTCTGCCAGCCGTGTTCGATGCAGCATGCCCGCACCTTGCACCACGACGCCTTTTCGTTCGGGCGGCACCCCGGACAGCTTCCTTTGCCGAATTTGCGGCAGTTCCCGCAAAAAAGCCCGCAGGCCGCGATTTCGGGATTCATAACTAACGTTCGCTGCTGTAGTTGGGCGCTTCGCTGGTAATGGCCACATCGTGCGGATGGCTCTCGTGCATACCCGAAGAGGTGATGCGGACGAAGCGCGCGCGCTGCAGGGTCTCGATGTCCTTCGCGCCGCAGTAGAACATGCCGGCGCGAACGCCGCCGACCAACTGATAGACCGTCTCGCTCAGCGTTCCCTTGAACGGCACACGGGCCGCAATGCCTTCGGGAACGAGTTTGCTGAAGTTGTTTTCGCACCCTTTCTGGAAATAACGGTCGGCCGATCCGGCCTTCATGGCGTCGATCGACCCCATGCCGCGGTAGGATTTGAATTTACGGCCGTTGTAGATGATCGTTTCGCCCGGAGCCTCCTCCGTGCCGGCGAACATAGAGCCGATCATCACGCAGTCGCCGCCCGCAGCCAGTGCCTTCACCAGATCGCCCGAATAGCGCAGACCGCCGTCGGCGATGACGGGCACGCCGGTTCCGGCCGCCGCCGAAGCCGCGTCGAAGATCGCGGAAAGCTGGGGAACGCCCACGCCCGCGATGATGCGCGTCGTGCAGATCGAACCCGGCCCGATGCCGACCTTCACGCCGTCGGCCCCGTTTTCGATCAGGAACCGGGCCGCTTCGGCCGTAGCCACGTTGCCTGCGATCACCTCCAGCGAAGGATAAACCTCCTTGATCTCCCGCAGCTTGCGCACCATGGCGATCGAATGCCCGTGCGCAGAGTCGAGCACCACGGCATCGACGTCTTCGGCGACCAGCGCCTTGACACGCTCCAGCGCATCGGGCGTAATGCCCACGCCGGCGGCCACGCGCAGGCGGCCCTTGGCGTCCTTGCAGGCATTGGGATGGTCCTGCACCTTGGTAATGTCCTTATAAGTAATAAGCCCCACCAGATGGCCCTTGTCGTCCACCACGGGGAGCTTTTCGATCTTGCTGTTGAGCAGCACCTCCGACGCGTGCGACAATTCGGTGCTATGGGTCGTAATCAGCCGGTCGCCCGGAGTCATCACCTCTTCGATGCGGCGCATCATGTCGCGCTGGAACCGCAGGTCGCGGTTGGTGACGATGCCGATCAGGATGTTGTTGCCGTCCACGACCGGGATGCCGCCGATCTTGTTCTCACGCATCAGGTTCAGGGCGTCGCCGACGGTATTCTCCTTGGAGATGGTCACCGGATCGTAGATCATGCCGTTCTCGGCGCGTTTCACCCGGCGGACCTGCGCAGCCTGCTCGGCGATCGACATATTCTTGTGAATCACGCCGATTCCGCCTTCACGGGCCAGCGCGATAGCCAGCGGCGCTTCCGTAACGGTGTCCATGGCGGCGGACACAATGGGGATGTTGAGTTTGATATTTCGCGAGAAACGGGTCTGAATATTGACCTCTCGCGGCAACACTTCCGAATAGGCGGGTACGAGCAGCACATCGTCGAACGTAAGTCCTTCGGGCTGAACCCTTTCATTGATAAAAGACATAATGAACGTGGATTTTTGTTGCATGCAAAAGTAATCATTTTTTTTGAAACGGCCTAAATTCCGGGCCTTCCCTTCGATTTTTTTATCAACAATTTATGATAAACGCAACAGCCTGCCGTATCTCAACGCGATACGGACCGCAGGCATCGCCACCGCCTTTGCGGTCGGACTGCGGGCAACAGCCCGGCGCTCCGCCGCTGCAAAAAAAACGGGACGCCGTTCCGCGCCCCGCAATTCACTTCAAATTATTGTCGTCCTCTCCTAATACTGCTCTTTCTCGCTGGGAAAGTCGCACTCCTTCACATCCTTGATATATTGCTGTACGGCCCCCGTCATCAACTCGTGCAGATCGGCGTAGCGGCGCAGGAAACGGGGCGAAAATCCCTTGTTGATGCCCAGCATGTCGTGAATTACCAGCACCTGACCGTCGCAGGCACCGCCGGCGCCGATGCCGATCGTCGGGGTGGGAATCTCACCCGTCACGCGGGCGGCCAGCGCGGCGGGAATCTTTTCGAGCACGATGCCGAAACAGCCCGCTTCGCTCAGCAGGTGGGCGTCGCGCACCAGCTTCTCGGCCTCGGCCTCCTCTTTCGCACGCACATTGTAAGTGCCGAACTTGTGGATCGACTGCGGCGTAAGTCCGAGGTGCCCCATCACCGGAATACCGGCCGAGAGGATGCGGTTGACCGATTCGAGAATCTCCTCGCCGCCCTCGATCTTCACGGCGTCGGCTTCGGTCTCCTTCATGATGCGGACGGCCGAATCGAGCGCCACCTTCGAATTGCCCTGATAGGTGCCGAACGGCAGATCGACGACCACCAGCGCGCGATTGACGGCGCGCACGACCGAGCAGGCGTGATAGATCATCATATCGAGGGTGATGGGAAGCGTCGTTTCATAACCGGCCATCACATTGGCCGCCGAATCGCCGACAAGAATCACGTCGATACCCGCGGCATCGACGATCTTCGCCATCGAATAGTCGTACGAGGTCAGCATGGCGATCTTTTCGCCGCGCTGTTTCATCTCCGTCAGCCGGTAGGTCGTAACGGCCCTGACAGTACTTTCTACAGACATAGTTCATTACGAATCCGATGGAGCATTCTACATTTCACTCGTTCGCAAGGTTCCGACATGGAATCCATCGGATTCGCATTACGGCGCAAAAACGCCTATTCCATATCGACAATCCCTCCCGAACCTCCCTTTGGAAAAGGAAGACTTACTGTAATCCCTGTAAATCGGGGCAAATATAGCGCAAGCCGGGCGCAATGCCAAATTTATTTGAAACCGGCCGTCCGCCGGCCATTCTCCCGGCCCGGTCAGCGTCCCGGCCCGATCCGGCAGAAAAAACTCCACAAAACGACGCCGCCCGAAACCGCGACGTTGATCGAATGCTTGGTCCCGGCCTGCGGGATTTCGACCGCGCCGTCGCACCGGTCCACGGCCGCCTGCCCCACGCCCATCACTTCGTTGCCGAAGACCAGCGCATACTTCACGCCGGGCGCGGCGCGGAAGGCATCGAGCATCACGGCGCCCTCGACCTGCTCGACGGCCAGCACCTCGTAGCCGTCGGCGTGCAGGCGGTCGATACACGCTTCGGTGGTCTCGTAATAGCTCCACGGCACGGTCAGCTCCGCGCCCAGCGCCGTTTTATGGATGTCGCGGTTGGGCGGCACGGCCGTAATCCCGCACAGGGCGATATGCTCCACGGCGAAAGCGTCCCCCGTGCGGAAGAACGCCCCCACGTTCTGCAGCGAACGGACGTTGTCGAGCACGACCGTAACGGGCATCTTCTCCATCGCGGCGAACTCTCCGGCCGTGGGACGCCCCAGCTCCTCGTTGGTGATTTTTCGCATAACGTGTTCAAATAAATGATTTCAGGGTCAAAAGTAGTCAAATAAAAAATATTTTACCTATTTTTGGGGTCCTAATCAACACAACACTATGTCTCTGAAAAAAGTCTTGACATTCGCGCTCGCCCTCTTCATTACGGGGGGGGGTCTCCAAGCGCAGAAGCTGATCGTCGGCGCCGACTTCACGACCCGTTTCGACAACCGGGAGTACGCCAACAACGATTTCAACGAATCGCAGACGCTCTTCAGCGCCCGGCTCACACCCCGGATCGGCGTGGAATGGATGGACAAAAACCGGCTGATCGTCGGCGTGGACCTCTTGCAGAACTTCGGCGACGACACCAAATTCCTGAGCAAGGCGCGCCCCTTGGCCTACTACCAGTTCAACAGCAGGAACGTGCAGGCCAACGCCGGAATCTTCGACCGCAAAGAGCTGCTGGGCGACTACTCGCTGGCTTTCTTCGGGGATTCGACGGCGTTCTACCACAACCGCCTTTCGGGTTTTCTGGGGCACTACAAATCCACGGAACGCAGGAACACCTATGTGGAAATGGCCATCGACTGGGAGGGCATGTACTCCGAGGAGTCGCGCGAAATGTTCCGCATCATCTCGGCGGGCCGCTACACGCTCGACAAGGGATTCTACTTCGGCTACGCCTTCTCGATGTTCCATTTCGCCGGGGGGATCGGCAACGAGAACGTGACGGACAACCTGCTGGTCAATCCCTATGCGGGCTGGGAGTTCAACGCCTACTTCGACTTCGACATCAAGGCGGGCTTTCTGTTCGCCCCCCAGCGGGCGCGCAGCATCGAGTCGGGATGGAAAAAACAGAAGGGCGCCCAGATCGACTTCGTCATGACCAAATGGGGCGTGAAACTCGAAAACAACCTCTATCTGGGTGAAAACCTGCAGTCGTTCCGGTACGCCTACGTCGGAGAGCCGCTCTATGCCGGCGAACAGTTCTACTCGACCACCGACCATATCTACAACCGCACGTGGATCGGTTACGACCGCCGGTTCTTCAAGGGAACGATGGGCGTCGAGGCGGGCATGGTCTTCCATTACGACGGCTCAGGCATGGGCACGCAGCAGATGGTCAAGCTCTCGGTAGACATCCAGAAGCTGTTCAACATCGGCCCCAAGGCTAAAAAATAAAAATACAACAAGCGAAACATATGGCAAGCGAAACAAACGAAACACGGGAGAAGTCGCTGAACTTCCTCGAAGAGATCATCGAAGAGTCGATCGCCAAGGGCGAAACGCGCGTACAAACCCGTTTCCCGCCCGAACCGAACGGCTACCTGCATATCGGACACGCCAAGAGCATCTGCATCAACTTCGGACTGGCGAAGAAATACGGCGGCAAGTGCAACCTGCGCTTCGACGACACGAACCCCGTCAAGGAGGACGTCGAATACGTCGATTCGATCAAGCGCGACATCCATTGGCTCGGCTTCGACTGGGCCGTAGAGCGCTATGCGTCGGACTATTTCGACCAGCTCTACGACTGGGCCGTGGTCCTCATCAAAAAGGGGCTGGCCTACGTGGACGACCAGACGCAGGAGCAGATCCGCGAAAACCGCGGCACGGTATCCGTTCCGGGTACACCGTCACCGTGGCGCGACCGCTCCGTCGAGGAGAACCTCGACCTGTTCGAGCGCATGAAGAAGGGCGAATTCGCCGACGGCGAAAAGGTCCTGCGCGCCAAGATCGACATGGCCCACCCCAACATGCTGTTCCGCGACCCGATCATGTACCGCATCATCCACGCCGAGCATCACCGCACGGGCAACAAGTGGTGCATCTATCCGATGTACGACTACGCCCACGGCCAGAGCGACTCGATCGAGCAGATCACCCACTCGATCTGCACGCTCGAATTCGACGTACACCGTCCGCTCTACGACTGGTTCATCCAAGCGTTGGAGATCTTCCCTTCGCATCAGTACGAATTCGCACGTCTGAACCTCACCTATACGATGATGTCGAAGCGCAAACTGCTCAAATTGGTGCAGGAAGGCGCCGTGATGGGCTGGGACGACCCCCGCATGCCGACCATCTGCGCCCTGCGCCGCAAGGGTTACACCCCGGCTTCGGTGCGCAACTTCGCTGAAATGGTAGGCGTTGCCAAACGCGACAACGTCATCGACCTCGGCAAGCTGGAATACTGCGTCCGCGAAGACCTGAACAAGGTCGCCCAGCGTCGCATGGCCGTACTCAACCCGCTGAAAGTGGTCATCACCAACTACGACGAGAACAAGACAGAACTCTTCACGGCGATCAACAATCCTGAGGACGAAGCAGCCGGAACACGTCAGGTTCCCTTCTCGAAGGTGATCTACATCGAACGCGACGATTTCATGGAGGAGCCTCCCAAGAAGTTCTTCCGCCTTTCGCCGGGCGGCGAAGTGCGTCTGCGCTACTCGTACCTCATCAAATGCGAGGAGGTGGTCAAGGATGCCGAAGGCAACGTCACCGAACTGCGCTGCACCTACGACCCGATGTCGGGCCAAGGCTCGTCGAGCGACGGCCGCCGCGTAAAAGGCGTCATCCACTGGGTGGCGGCCAAAGACGCCGTCGAAGCCGAAATCCGTCTGTTCAACCCGCTCTTCACCAAGGAGAATCCCGACGACGTCGAGGAGGGACAGACTTGGGAGGACAATCTCAACCCCGAATCGATGGTCCGAATCAAAGGCTATCTCGAACCGTCGCTGCGCGACGTTCCGGTCGGTCAGGCCGTTCAGTTCGAGCGCGTGGGCTACTTCTGCCCCGACACCGACTCGACGCCCGAACACCTCGTGTTCAACCGCACGGTGACGCTCAAGGATTCATGGGCGAAGATCAACAAGTAAAGGCGATCGACTGAAAATCGAGTTGCGATACCGAACGGGGACACGCTCCCCGCGAAAAGCGGCCCGCTGAGCGGGCCGCTTTTTCGTACGACGGACCAACCACGCCTGTCAGGCGGTCGGTTCATGCATCCGGACCGGTTTCCAGTCCGGACCGACTTCTATTTCAACGGAATATAAATCTCCGTTTTCAGCTTTTCCGCCGGCACCCGGTCGGGATTATTGCGGTAGCGTTCAAAACCGGGGCTGTCACGCAGTTCGCAGCCGCTTCGGGGCAGCCACTCCCGAAAGATTTTGTGATAGGCGCCGCCCAATCCGGCATAAGGACCCGTATGGACGAACATCGCATAGCGGCCTCCGGCGATCGTCTTGACGCCCACGGGGCCGACGGCCACCGGACCTTTGGGAATCGTCAGGCATACGTCGCACCGCAGGTCGCCGGATTTCGAAATGTCGGGATCGTTGTGGTAAACGACGATGGACTCGATCCCCGCCGAGAAGAGTTTCTGCTCTTCGACGTATTGCCAGAGACGGGCGAAACAGTCGCCGTAATCGACTTCGCCGTAATCCCCCTGAGCGCGGAGATAGGCCACGGTCTTTTCGGAAATTTCCAGCATTTTGGGTTTCGACAGCCGGATTCCGGCGTCGGAATGCATGCATTTTGTCATGGACGGAAGGTTTTTAGCGGTTCGGTACTCTTTTGGCGAGATGCCGAAAAACCGTCCGAAAGCCTTGGTCAGCGACGACGGGGCGTCGTACCCCACGCGGTAGGCGATCTCTGCGACCGTAAGATCGGAGTAAAGCAGCAGGCGTGCCGCCGTCTCGATGCGCGTGCGGGCGATGAACTCCCCCGGCGGCTCGCCCAGAAAGGCCGAAACGATGCGGTGGAAATGGCAGGGCGAAAACGACGACACCTCGGCCAGCGTACGCAGGTCGAGCGTTTCGTCCAGATGGGTCCGGATGTATTCGACGACGGTGTTGATCCGCCGCTGATAATCGGCTGTCGTGGCTGGTTTGTTCTTCATCTCGGCGACAAAGGTATTCTCCGCCGGGGAAACGGACTTTTCCGATTTTGCGAATTTGCCTTACATCATCCGCCCGAAAGTCCTCCGGCCGAAAAGGTAACGCAGCACCACCGAACCTCGGTAAATATTCTCTTCCGCAGACCCTTTGCGGTTCTGCCGGATGGTCTTCCGCTTGCGGGACAGATCGCGGTGCCACCGCAGGAAGTCGCGGTAGGCGCGGAACACCGCCCGGAAATTGTCGCTCCGCCCCTGCACCAGATAGGACAAGGCCGCCAGCAAGTCGAGCGCAGGACGCACGACGGCAACCGTGACCCGCTGCACGGACGAAGAGCACTTGTAGAGCATCGCCAGATTATTGCGGTGGTTGTAGAAGACTTTGGTCGGCGAATCGGTCGTGAGCGTACCGCCGCCGAGGTGGTAGACCCTGCTTTGCGGCACGACCCGCACCCGGTAACCGGCCAGCTGCATGCGCCAGCAGAGGTCGATCTCCTCCATGTGGGCGAAAAAGTCGGCGTCGAAGCCGCCCAGCGCATGGAACACATCGGCCCGGCAGCAGAATGCGGCGCCGCTGACCCAGAAAACGTCGCGGGCGTCGTCGTACTGGCCCTCGTCGGCCTCGACCTGTTTCAGGATGCGGCCCCGGCAGAACGGATAGCCGAGAAAGTCGATAAATCCGCCCGAAGCGCCTGCATATTCGAATTTCGTGCGGTCGGTCCATGAGATCAGTTTCGGAGAGACGACGGCTACGTCGGGTTCGCGTTCCAGCACGTCGAGGATCGGAGCGAGCCACCCTTCGGGCGTCTCTATGTCGGAATTGAGCAGCAGGTAATAGTCCGCCCGGACCTGCTCCAAAGCCCGGTTATACCCTCCGGCAAACCCATAATTGGCATCGAGACGCAACACCCCGACGGAGGGGAATTCCGTCGCCAGCACCCTCAGCGAATCGTCCGTCGAGCCGTTGTCGGCGACCACGACCTCCACGCCGGCAGGGGCCGCAGCGACGACACTGGGCAGGAAACGGCGCAGGTGTTCCGCGCCGTTCCAGTTGAGTATGACTATCTTAGCGACCGACATTTGTACGTTTGTGTTTCCAGCGGCGGTGCGACCACATCCAGAGTTCCGGGTGTTCGCTGATCATCGCTTCCAGCTTCCTAACGTAACGTTCCGTAATTTCGTATTCGGCGACCTGCTCTTCACCGTCGTAAATCGGCTCGAACGACATCTGGTAGCGGCCCCGCCGCAGACGGTCCATCCTGACGAAATAGACCGGCAGTTTGCAGCGCAGCGCCAGCTTCTCCCCGCCGTCGAAAAAAATCGTATCCTGATTGAGGAAGCGGAACCAGTGGCTGTCGGGACGGCGCGGCGGATTCTGGTCGGCGATAAGCCCCATGACGAGGTTTTTGCCGTCCACGCCGCATTCCCGGTTGCGCAGGTAGAAGCGCAGCGAATCCTTCATGGCCACGGTCATCGAATTTTCATAGTTGCGCAAACGCTGGTAAAGCCGCTCCATGACCTTGCTGCGCAGGGGATGATACACCGCCACCAACATCTGCGAGCGTTCGTAAAGCCCCCAGTAGGAACAATACTCCCAACAGCCGAAATGGGCCGTCATAGCGATCCAGTCGCGGCCGTGCACGGCCTTGTAATGTTCGTCGAATCCCTTCACCGTCAGCACCGTGCGGGCCTTTTCTTCGCCCATATGGGCCATATTGACCGTATCGACGAATATCTCGGCCAGCGTCCGGTAGAAATTGCGGCGGATGACGGCCAGCTCCCCGACGCTCTTTTCCGGGAACGAATTGCGCAGGTTTTCGTTCACGACCTTCATGCGGTAACGCAGGCAGTAGTAGAGTATGAAAAAGAGCAGGTTCTCGACGACGTAATATTTGAACCAGTACGGCAGCACGGCAAAGAAACGGGCACCGAGCCACAAAGACTCCAGCCATACCTTCTGCGCAAAATTCAGCTCAGCTCGTTTCATCCGGCAAGGCGTTAGGGTTCGACAAAAAGTTTCACGTTATCCACCTTGGTGCGTATCCTCAGCCAGCTGGCCAGCGTCGTCCGGTCGATCGAATCGGCGGGCGCCTTGGGCGTAACGACGCAAACGAGGGTCGTATCGAGCGGCGTACCCGCGACATCGAACGTAATGCCCTTCATCAGCGATATGGCCTTGATATTCTCCATCATGACGCCCACTTCGCGCGAAATGTCGTCCACTTCGACGTTCGTAACCCGGTAGCGTTTCAGCTGAGCCGTCATTTCGCCGATGCGCCGGTTCTTCTCCTCCAGCAGTTCGAGGTAGCTCTGCTGCAGCGACGCCACGTTTATCTCGTCCGTCTTGTTGGCCTGACGCACCACCAGTTCGGCCTTCTCCAGTCCGAAGTTGCGCATCTGCGCACGGGCATTCTCGATAATTTCATCGCCGATGGGTTCTCCCACGAGCAGCAGTTCGATCTGCGAGGGGTCTTTGCCGTGCGCATAATGCTTGTTGCACTCGATCACGCGCGTATGCGGAAACTTGAAGACCTGCGCGACGTATTTGTCGGCCACGGCTTCGAACAGCGAGACGCGGACCATATGGAAACCGATGACGACGCTCGGAATGAAAGTCACGAGCGTAATAACCATCATCAGCCGCTTGACGTTGCGTTCGCGCACCTTGTCGATAAAGGCGTTCTTCTCGTACTTCAGGAAACGGACCATGAGGTAAGTCGCCAGCGCGATGAAGACCGAGTTGATGAAAAAGAGGTAAAAGGCCCCGACGAAGAATTTTATCTGCCCCGTCGCCAGACCGAAGCCCGCCGTGCAGAGGGGCGGTATCAGCGCCGTGGCGATCGCCACACCGGGGATAACGGTCGAGGTGCGGTCCTGCCGCGTCTGCGCCACGATACCGGCCAGACCGCCGAACAGGGCGATCAGCACGTCGTAGGTCGTCGGCACCGTGCGGGCCAGCAGCTCGCTGCTGTTCGACGAGAGGGGCGACACGAGGAAATAGACCGTCGAGGTGATAATCGCCACGATGAACATCAGCGCATAGTTGCGCAGCGCCTTTTTGAGCAGCTCGAAATCGTTGATGCCCAGCGAAAGGCCGATGCCCATAATAGGACCCATGATCGGCGAAATGAGCATGGCGCCGATAATTACGGCCGCCGAATTGACGTTCAGGCCGAGCGACGCGATCATCGTCGCAAAAATCAGCACCCAAAGGTTCACCCCGCGGAACACCACGCCCTTGCTGATGGCCGCCACGACCTCGTCGCGCTGCGCCTTGTCTTCGTCGAGGCTGAAGCGCCCCCGCAGGAATTCACGCATCTCCCCGATCCAGAGCGAGAAAGAGCGTTTTACATTATGCGTATCGTTCGTATTTTCCATTTCAACATGCACTATCTTTCATTTATTCCTCTTCGTCCGCCGCCGTCTCCCGCTTCGGTTTGGGTTTCCCGGCCAGCACGATCACGAACTCCCCCTTGGGGTCCGTCGTGCGGAAGTGTTCCAGCACCTCGGCGACCGTACCGCGAACGGTCTGTTCGAATTTCTTGGTCAGCTCGCGCGACACCGAAACCCTGCGTTCCGGCCCGAACACCTCGGCAAACTGTTCGAGACACTTCACCACGCGGTAGGGAGACTCGTAGAATATCATCGTACGCTCCTCCGCGGCAAGCGACTGCAACTGTTTGGCCCGGCCCTTCTTCTGGGGCAGGAAACCCTCGAAACAGAACCGGTCGCACGGAAATCCGCTCTGCACCAGCGCCGGAATCAGCGCCGTAGCGCCGGGCAGGGTCTCGACCTCGATCCCCGCTTCGACGCAGGTCCGCACCAGCAGAAAACCGGGATCGGAGATGCCGGGCGTGCCCGCATCCGACACCAGCGCCGCATTGCGTCCGGCCGCGATCGACTCGGCGACCATCTTCACCGTGGCGTGTTCGTTGAATTTATGATGGGAATAGAGTTTCTTCTCGATGCCGAGATGTTTCAGCAGGAACGAAGTCGTCCGCGTATCCTCGGCGAGTATGAAATCCACGTCGCGCAGGACATTGACCGCACGCAGCGTAATGTCGTCGAGATTGCCGATCGGGGTGGGAACGATATAAAGCTTTGCCATGCAGCTATGCGAATTTACGTTCCAGCAGTTCCATCAGGAATTTGGCCCCGTCGGAATTGGCGTTCCACGCATAATTCTCGGCGATATAAATCATGCACTCGTCGAAATCGTCGAAACCGTTGAGCGTTCCGATCGCCGCCTCGTAAGCCGCTGCATCGCCGCCGAACAAGTCGCGGATCATCAGGAACTTGTCGTTGATGCCGATGGCGCGGCGCAGGTCGGTAACGTGTTCGCTGCGACGCAGTTCGGACGCCACGTCGCGCGGCGGCGCGATCGTGTCGGCCAGTGTCTGCACATTGTGGTTGATCACCTCGCCCAATACGGCGCCGGAGGTGTTTTTCGCTTCGAGCGTGATCTCTTCGAAATCAGGCTCGTCGTCATCCCCGGCACTGTCGGGCGCAGTGGTTTCGGCCGCTTTCGGCTGCGGAGCGGCAACCGGAGTCCGCGATGCCACAACGTCCGGTCCGGGTGCAAAGGTTGTCGCGGAGCCGAGAGAGCTTGTCGCAGAGCCGACGGAAGTTGTCGCGGATGCTGCGGGTTCCGTCACGGGCGCCGTAAATGGAGTTGCAGAAAGGGCGGACCCGGCAGTTGCGTCGGCGGAAACGGAGACTCCGGCGGCGGCAGTTCCGGCCGATACAAAATCGGACGCTGCGGAACCGGATGACGCGGAACCGGCCACCGCCGGTTGTGCGAACGACGCTTCGGCCGCAGGTTTCCCTCCCGCAACAGGTTTTGCGGTAGGCTCAGGGGCCGGAACGGATGCGGGCTTCGGGGCAGGCGCAGGCTTCGGGGCAGGCGCAGGCTTCGGGGCAGGCGCCGCAGGCTCCGTATTATATAGCGACATGATGACGCGCTGTTTATGACGGTGACGGACAGTCTCCTCTTCCAGTTCGAACAGTGTCGGAGCTATGGGTTGAGTTCCCGGCGCGGAATGCGCTTCGGCTTTGGCAGGAGCTTCCTGCGCCGGAGTCTGTTCCGCATCGACGGACGGCGCAGGTGAGACGGCTGATGCGGCGGCAGGCTCTGCAACCGACTCGGAATGTGCCCCGACGACGGACTCGGCAGCGGATTCTGAGACGGACTCCGCAACGGATTCGGAAAGCGACTCTGCGAAAGATTCGGTCGCTGATTCGACGACGGGTTCAGCAATGAATTCGGGCTTTTCGGACGCTTCCTCCGGTTCTCGGACAGTTTCCGCCAGCGGCACTGACTGCTCGGCGGCAGGTTCCGCGGCATTTCCGGCAACGGGTTCGGACGGAGTCGTCTCCTCAATGGAAAACTCGGATTCAGGCTCAGAAGCGACCGGTCCGGATTCGGTCACGGGTTCAGCGGCAGAGATTTCCGGTTCTGAAATCGGGTTCGTCCCGCCGTCGGAATCGGACTGCGCAACAAATGCTTCGGCAGAATCGGCAACAACTTCAGGTTCGCCCGCCGGCTCTTCGGCAGGTTCGGAATGTCGTGCGAAATTTACGCCCGGTTCCACGGTCTGTTCGGACCCGAACTCAGGCTTCGATTCCGGCACCGTCTCCGGTTCCGGCTCGGAAACGGATTCCGACTCGGAGACCGCGCCAGCTTCGGCGACTGACTCCGACTCAAAGGCCGTCCCCACCTCGGCAAAAGATTCAGACTCAAAATCCGCACCCGCTTCGCCAACAGCGTCCCGTTTGGCGGCAGCATCCGGTTCGAAGGCTGAAACCGGTCCGGCCTGCGCCTCAACCGCGAACGGGTCGAGCGGAAGTATTTCGCCGAGGTCGATGCTGACCGGAATTTCGGTCGGAGCAGGCTCCGCCGCGGCCTCTTCCGCCGCATCTTCGCGGACAGCCGCAAAGTCCGCATCCGCGCCGAAACGCACGGCATCGTATAACTCACGCAGTTTTTCGAGCACCAGATCCCGTTCGAGGGCCGCGGTCTCCTGCCGGGTGTTCCAACTGTCTATGATTTCAGAGAGCTTCTGCAATTCGCTCCGCACGTATTTCAAATCCATGATCCGTACACTTTTTGCCCTCAAAGATAGGAAAAATTTACGAACTGCCCAGCGGAATCGCCCATATAATATCGCAGCCCCTCCCCACTGCCGCCGGGAAACGGAAAAGGGGACGGCATACGCATCGTCCCCCCTATTCCGTCTGCGGAAAACATGTCACTTTCCGAAGATATGTTTCGCATAATTATATCCGCAGGCGTCGTAAATCTTCGCCAGCCGGCGTACGCGGCGCAGGTAGTCGCCGTAATCCTTCCGGTCGAGACTCCACCCCACTTCGGCCAGCGCGCTCAGGCGCGGCAGGAGCATGTATTCGGCATGGGGCCACGTAGCGATGTACTCGGTCCAGAGGTTGGCCTGCACGCCCAGTATACAGCGCTGTTCGTCAGCCGTCAGCATCTCGTAAGGATCGAGCGAATAGACCTTCTCCACAGGCAGATAACCGCCGATGGCGAGCGGTTCTCCGGCCGTATCGCGCGTCTGGTAATAGTCCAGATAGCAGTGCGTCGTCGGAGCCATGATGGCGTGGTTGCCCATCTTCGCAGCCTTGATGCCGCCTTCGGCGCCCCGCCACGACATGATCGTAGCCGTCGGCGTCACGTCGCCCTCAAGAATCTCGTCCCAGCCGATCAGCCTGCGTCCGTGGGCGTTGAGGAATTTCTCGACGCGGGCCGTGGCATAGTTCTGCAACCGGCGCGGCCGCTTCAGCCGCTCGGCCTTCATGCGCGCTTTGCAATGCGGGCATTTCTTCCACATCACCGTCGGGCACTCGTCGCCGCCGATATGGATATACTCCGAGGGAAACAGCTCCAACACCTCTTCGAGCACGCCCTCGATGAATTCGAACGTCGTCTCCTTGCCGATACAGAAAACCCGGTCGTCGATGTCCCACGTCTGGCGCACTTCGTACTGCTCGCCCGTACAGCCCAGCCACGGATAGGAGGCCAGCGCCCCGACGGCATGCCCCGGAAATTCGATTTCGGGAATCACCGTGATGAAACGCTCCGCAGCGTAATTCACCACGTCGCGGATCTCATCCTGCGTATAGTAACCGCCGTAAGGCGTTTCGTCGAATTTGCAGTTCTCGTCGTACGTGCCGCCCGGATCACGGCCGATCAGCGTACGGCTGCGTACGGAACCTATTTCGGTGAGTTTCGGATATTTCCTGATTTCGATGCGCCACCCCTGATCGTCGGTCAGATGCCAGTGGAAGACGTTGAGTTTGTGCAGGGCCATGATGTCGAGCGCCTCCTTCACCTCATCGACCGTGAAGAAGTGACGGCCGACATCGAGCATCATGCCCCGGTAGCCCAGACACGGTTTGTCCTCGATCGTGACGACGGGCAGTTCGACGGCCCGCACGTCGTCGGCTTCGTACGCTGCCGCCGGAAGCAGCTGGCGCAGTGTCTGCACGGCATAGAACGCCCCCTGCGCTCCTCCGGCGACGATGTCGATCCGGCAGGGAGTTACGAAAAGGCGGTAGGCCTCCGCAGGCATCGTCTCGTCGCGGGTGACGTTCACCGCATGGTCCGCAGCCTTGTCGGCATGCCTTACCCGCGGGCCGCGGCCGAACAGCGGCATCAGCACCTCGTTCAGCGCGGCAGTCACGCCGGCCAGACGCTCGTCGTCGAACAGCAGGACCACCTCGGCGTCGGAGGTCAGGCGGAAGGTGCCCTGCCCCTCCACGATATGCTCCGGGAGCGGCACGACGGCCACTTCGCCGTCGGTCGGAATCACCCTGCCGCAACTGCAACAGCCGCACAATACGGCGAACAATGCCAAAACAGGTAAAAGTCTCTTCATATCGGATCGTTTTCGTGGGTTTCGGTGCAACTTACCCGGTAAATATAACGAAAAAACGGATTTCGCCAAAGCACCGCGTCATTTATTCGCAGGCCGAAGCTCCCAGCAGTCCTACGTGGTCGATATTCGAACAGCAGATATGCAGTCCCTCGACGGTCTTGGCATAGGGGAACCGTTTCAGCTGTTCGTACATCGCTTCACGGAAAAAGCCGAACGCATGGGCGATGCTGCCGCCGAAGACGATCGCTTCGGGGTCATACGTATAGAGCACCAGCATCACCAGCTGGCCGACATGCCCCCCGAACTCGCGCCAAAGCGCCAACGCTTCGGGATCGCCCGCCGCGGCGCGCTCGTAAGCCTCCTTACCCGTCGTGCCGCGGCCCACGAAGAAGCGGCTGCTGCAATAGTATTCGTAATCCCGGTCCAGATACGGGATGCTTCCGATCTCCCCCGCCCCGGTGTCCCGGCCGCAATAGAGCTTCCCGCCGATCACGACGCCCGCGCCGACGCCCGTGCCGAGCGCCACGCACACCACGTCGCTGAACGCGCTCGCCTCGCCGAAGCGGCAGACGCCCAGCGCAAAACAGTTGCAGTCGTTGTTGACATGCACCGGCACGCTGAAACGTTTTTCGAGCAGGTCCTTGAGGTAAACCTCGCGCCACGAAGGGATGCCCACCACATTATATACGATTCCCCGCGCGGCGTCCACCACCGACGGCACGCCGATACCGATCCGCGAAACCTCAGGTTGCATAAGCTCCCCGATAAGCGATGCGATATGATCCACCACCTCCCCTTCGGGACGGTCGGCTTTGCAGGGTTCGGAAAGCAGCCGCACGATATGTCCGTCTTTCACAAGGCCGGCGCGCACGTTCGTGCCGCCCAAATCCACGCCTATTCTCATCTCTTGTCTGTTAATTGCTGTTCTTGACTTTGCTGATCCTGCCGTCGCGGAACTCCACGTGATCGACGATCCGTCCGTCGCGCTCGTGAATCCACGTCTCGAAGCCCCGCTCGCCCTCGGTCAGCACCAGCAGACGCACGCCGGGGCGCAGGTTGTTGTAGGTCGTATCGTCGCCCGAAAAACGTCCGTATCCGAGCGCTATACCCTTCTCGGCAACGACGTAGTCGATGTCGTGGTCATGCCCCACGAACACCCCCGTCACGTCGCCGCTCTCGACCATCGCCGCGAACATGCCGGGATTCAGCTCGCCCGGACACTCGTCCTCGGCGGCGCGGCCGATATGCGTATTGCCGGGATTGCGCCACGCCGCGACGTATTCGGGCAGGGCGATATGGAAAAAGGCCAGCGCCGGCAGCGGTTTCCCGCCGTTGGCCGCGGTATAGGCGGCGCTCCGGTCGCGGTACCAGCGTATCTGGTCCTGCGTGAACCAGCCGTAGCCGTCGATGCCTTCGACAGTCGAATAGTCGTGCGAATCGAGGCAGTAAAGCAACGCCGCAGGCGATTTCTTCCCGGCGATCTCCAGCACCACGTCGGCCAGTTCGCCGTCGGCGTTCAGCGTGTTGAGCGTCCCGGCATACGAAGTGACGATGCGGCCGATTCCGGCGCGCGGAATATCCTGTTCGGCGTCGTGGTTGCCCAGCACCACGCAGAACGGCAGGTTACGCTCCGCAACGGGCGCCAGCACGCGCTTCCACCCTTCGGCGGCGGGTTTCCCCGTCACCACGTCGCCCGTGAAGACGACCAGATCGGGCCGCTCCGCATCGAGGATATAACGCATCTGAGCGATCGTCTTCTCCGCCTGAGCCTGCCGGTAGGGATTCCCCAGATCGAGGTGCACGTCGGTGAACTGCGCGATCTTGAATTTCCCCTCCCCGTTGAATTCCAGAGCGGGCCTCTGCGCCTGCGCCGAACACCACAAGGCAACGGCGCACATAAGTGTCGTTATCTTTTTCATAAGCAGGTTGGGTTGCTCAGTTCAGTTTCACGCTGCCGCCCTTCTCCACGCGGACCGTACGGCTCCGGCCGTCGCCCCACGTCACCGTCAGGTCGAAGGGCACGTTGGTCTCAACGCTCACGGAGGGCGTCTCGCCGGCCGAAGCGCGCCGTTTGACCTTCAGCCCCACGACGCCGTCCGGCCCGTAGGGATAGCGTTCGATGCCGTGGGCCTCGGTATGGTCGATGTCCCACACGATGCGGCCTTCGGAGTAATCCGACTTCACGCCGAGGATATACTCGATGAAGACGGCGATGGGCGGAAGTCCGGTCCAGCCCACGAAGTCCTTGCGTGCCATGAATCCGGGTTCGATCTTCTCCGGGGCGTAGTACTCCCAGAAGGTGCCGGTATTCTTCCACACCTCGAAGACTGCAGCGTAATGGTTCGCGGCGATCTCCCGCGCAAGGTCGTGATAGCCCTTGCGATAAAGGCCGTCGATGGTCATGTAATTCGTACCGGGCCACACGCCGCCCTGCCAGTAGCGGCCCAGCGGATTGTATTTCGGATGGTCGGCCGAAAGCGACGGCACGCGGTGCGGACGGTCGAACTCGGTCGTATCGCTCAGATGCGCCACCATGCGGTCGAGCCGCTCCCGATCCAGCGCATCGGCCTGCAAAGCCCAGAATGCGCCGATTCCCTTGGTCGTGCAGAGCGTTCCGTCGCCGTAGCGGTCGTACAGGAAAGCCGTCCGCTCGTCCCAGAGATGTTCGTTCACATAGGCGCGCAGCCGCTTCATCTCGTCCTCCATATCCTCGATCTCCTGCCAGCGCTCGATATAAAAACCGATGTTAAGCAGCGACTCGTCGACCAGCATCTGCTGCAGGTTGGTGTCGAGCCAGACCATATGTCCGTGCGAAAAGATCGGGTTGTATTCGGGCTTCACGCGGGGCATGTTGTCCATGCCCGTTCCCCAGCCGCTCGACCAGTAGGTGCCGTCGGGCCACGTGCGGTTGAGCCGCCACCATTTGGCGTAGGCGCACAGCGCGGGGAAGACCTTGTGCAAGCGGTCGATGTCGCCGAACTGGCGGTAGTACGTCAGTTCGACCCACGGCAACAGGTTCGGGCCGGTCGAAGTCGGATCGTAACGCTCGAAACAGTCGGAACCGTCGGCCCGGATTTCGCGGCAGATGAAGCCGTCGGGATGCTGCTTCGCATAGAAATTGTCCAGCGAACGCTGGAACGGGAAGAAGCGGTAGCCGTAGCGGGCGAACATCATCATGAACGAGGCGTCCCACATGAAAATATTGCCGTTGTAGGCGATATCCAGATACGGCGAGACGAATCCCGATCCCTCCTGCGGCTGGCGGATGTTGCCCACGGCGATCCGCCAAGCATGCCAGTACATCTCGATCTCTTTGTCGTGCCCCTCCCACACGGGTGCGGGCAGGATCTTGCGGGCCTCGGCGAACGAACGGGGCTTGATGGTTTCGGGCTTGGCGGTCCGGAATTCGTTTTCGGCCACGAAGACCTCCTTTACATAGGTATTCTTGTAAGGCAGCTCGTAAGGACCCGATTTAAGGCCCTGCGCTCCGGCCGCTCCCGCTGCGAAGACCAGCGGCAGAAGCGCCGCGATTTGTTTGCGTAGCGTCATAATATGCGGTTTATTTTATCAGCGATTTGATCCTGCGGGCGATCTCCGTATTCATATACGTACCGCAGAACTTGTCGGCTCCGGGACCGTATGCGAATACGGGAAGCATCGCGGGGGTATGGTCGTCGGAGACATAGACGCCCATCACGCGGCCCGTCCGCTCGTCGCCGTCCACCAGCACCAGCCCGCCCGTCTCGTGGTCGGCGGTGACCACGACGAGCGTCTCGCCGTTTCGGTCGGCGAATTTCAGCGCTTCGGCCACGGCGAGGTCGAAGCTCAGCATCTCGATAATCGAGCCGGGCAGGCAGCGCGAATGGCCGGCATAGTCGATCTTGGCGCCCTCGACCATCAGGAAGAAACCTTTGCCGCCCCGCTCCTGCAGTTTGGCGATCGAAGCCTTCGTGGCGTCGGCCAGCAGGGTGAGGTTGGCCTGCTCGGCGGCATCGTCCATCGTCTCGTCGATGCAGATCACCTTGCCTTTCCGGGCGTTGATCTCGTCGACCGAACGCACGAAATCGTACTGTTTTTTCAGCTCGCCGATCAGGTCCACGCCGTCGCTGCGGCGGGTGAATTCGCGGATGCCGCTGCCGCAAAGCAGATCCACGCGGCCGTCCATCAGGCAGCGGGTCAGCTCGTCGGCGTTGTCGCGTTCGACCGAATGTCCGTAGAAGGCCGTCGGCGTGGCGTCGGCGACATTGCCGAGCGTCAGCACGCCCACCGGCATCCCCCTGTCATGGAAAAAGTCGCTCAGCGAAGGATACGGCTCGCCTTCGGAACTCATCGAAATATGGCGGTTGTCGTGACGTTCGCCCGTCGCCAGCGCACTGCCGCCCGCGGCCGAGTCGGTCGTGAAGGCATCCAGCGCATTGTTCTGCTGCAGGCCCATATACTTCATCTGCAGCGTCGTAAGGCCCTTGTTGGCATAAAATGCGGCCACGATCTGCGAAAGGCCCATGCCGTCGCCGATCAGGTAGATCACGTTTTTGACTTTTCCCTTGCCGCCGTCGTTTCGATAGGTCGGCGTGTAGACATCGATACCCTCGGTGAGCTGCAGTTTATCGTTCTGAAATCCCCTGAAATCGCGCGTGGTCTTGTCCAGACGCTTCGTGCCGGTCACGCCACCGACGGCCGTACGGCGCTGGCCGATCTGGAAATTCTTGTTGCCGAAATCGTCGAAGAATCCGGCGCAGACCTCCGGACGATCGGTGTTGATGTAGTCGATCCCCATGTCGTAAAACGTATAGTAAACTGTCGTACCCTCAGGAGCGCCCCAGAAACGCACGGGCTTGCCCCAGCCGTGGGCGCGGTCGATGATCTTTTCCAGCTTCACACGCTCGGCGGGAATGATCGAACCTTTACCGTTCCACTGCGAATAGTTCCTGAAGTTTACGCTTACGAGGGCGATGCGCTCCAGCTGGTCCGGGGTGTAATCGGTCTCCCAATTACCGTCGAAACGGACATAGGCGGGATATTTGCCGAAATCCTCAGGCGCGGGAACCCGTCCCGTAACGGCGATACGCACGGCTTCGGGATTCACGGCCGGGTCGAAGACTTCGGGATAACGGCCCAGCAGCGCCGTAACGGCCTGCAGCGTCGGTTCGGTCGCCGATTTGAGTTCGACCATCAGTTGCAGACGTTCGTCCGAATCTTTCCATGCGCGGCCGCCGTTGCGCCCAAAAAGCGTCACGATCGGCTCGACGTAGAGCGACTCGAAAGTCATGTCGGGCGAAAGGTCCTCGACATCGTGCCCCACGAGCAGCCGGCCGTCGTGCAGGAACACGTCGGCTTCGATCGAGTAGACCCCCTGCGCATAAGCCTGCCAGAAGGGAGCGCGGCGGCAATAGTCGTTATGCGAATGGATCAGCATGGGGCGTTCGGCCGCAGCCGTTACGCAGAAGCACAATGCCGCAGCCAGCAGCCAGCTTTTCAGTATCTTTTTCATCGTAGGAGTCATTTAGCGATTTTGACAACGGCCATCACCGGAGCGTGGTCGGAAACATAGCCGCCGTCGAAGGTGTCGGGCAGCACTTCATAGCGGACGGCTTCGATGTCGCCGCTCACGAAGATATAATCCAGCAGGGGACGCTCGGCTTCGGGAATCTGTCCGAAATCGGAGAAGCTCCAGTCGGTTCCCGACCGCTGCGCCGCGATCGCCTTCGCGTCGCGTAGCACGCCGTCCTTCTGCACATGGGCCACCACCGACGATCCGGGTTCCGAGTTGAAGTCGCCCGTCAGGATCACGGGACGTCCTCCGCTCAGGGTTTCGATGCGTTTCATCAGCAGGCTCACGCCCTCGTCGCGCGCCACCTGCCCGACATGGTCGAGATGGGTGTCGATGAAGAAGAGTTCCCGGCCGTCCCTGTCGCGCAGCACGACCCATGTGGCGATTCGCTCGCAGGCGCCGTCCCATCCCAGCGAACCCACCACTTCGGGGGTCTCGCTCAGCCAGAACGTCCCCGAATCGAGCAGCGTGAAGCGGTCCTTCCTGAAGAACACGGCGCAGTATTCGCCCGACTCGGCGCCGTCCAGCCGTCCGACGCCCACTCCTTGATACCCGGTCAGCAGACCGCTAAGATCATTGAACTGGTTGGAAAGCAGCTCCTGCGTGCCCAGCACGTCGACCTCCTGCGCCTTAATCACCCCGGCGATCCGTTCGCGGCGGAAACGCCAGTTGTTCTGCCCGTCTTCGGGATTGTCGTAACGCATGTTGAAGGTCATCACGCTGAGCGAAGTCGCCGAGCCGCAGGCGGTGAACGCAACCGCTGCGAGAAGATAGATCAATCGTTTCATTGTCCCCTATTTTTTATGTTAAATACAATATTTCCGTCAATTCGTCAGCCGCAGATTCGCTTCGGGGATCGCTTCGAAGCCCTCCGCTCCGGGCGCTTTCCAGCCCCACGAGAGATCCTGCCCCTCGTAATCCTCGAAATAGAGCAGCGTATAGGGATGCAGTCCCGCTTCGAGCGCCACGCGCCCGGTCGCCATGACCGAAGCGTGGGACCCGTCGTTGTCCACCACCTTGCGGTCGCCGATCGTCAGCACGCTGCCGTCGTCGCTCTTGGTCATGAACTCCCAGACGCCCCGTTCCGGAATGAGGATCAATCCCGTAAAGACATAGGCGAAGTGGTCCTCCTGCGGAGCTTGGGCGATCGAAGGCGCAGGCATCGTGCCGGACGACACGTATTTTCCCTTCCGGATGTCGTTCACACACGAGAAAACGCCTTCGTAATAGCTGTAAGCGACACCGGGACGCGTGGCGGTCTCCCCTGCGGGTGCGCCTTTGCGGAACACCGCCTTCTCGGCTTCGAGCGTCAGCGTACGGCTGGGCGCGGCGCCGGGTTTGAATCCTTTGGCCTTGAGCGTCAGCGAACGGTCCACCGGCACGGGAGCGGCATAGAGCGCCGACGTTTCGGTGGGTTCCGAGCCGTCGAGCGTATAGCGGATTTCCGCTCCGGAGGTCGTCGTCGCCAGAGCGGCGGCGATCGGCTCGGTGAACAGGCTCACGTTCTGCGTGGTATAGGGAATCGAAACCACCTCGCCGCGGGTCAGCGAATGGGGCGCGGCCGCATCGTCCGTCCCGCGTTCGTAATCGGGGCGCGGCCGGAGCGCAAAGTGCAGCTCGCCGCCCTGCATCAGTTCGTCGTAGGTGATGTAATTCCGGTCGATCGGCTTCCCGTCGAGCGTCACCGAAGCGATATAGACGCTGCGGCGCGGATTGTCGGCCGTAACGGTCAACGTACGGCCGTTGGCCAGCCGCACGACGGCTTTCGGGAACTGGGGCGCGGTCAGCGCGAATTCGTTCGAGCCGGGACATACGGGATAGAAACCCAGACTGGAGAAGACGTACCACGCCGACATCTGGCCGCAGTCCTCGTTGCCGATGATGCCTTCGGGCGTCGGGGCGTACATCTCGTGCAGCAGGCGGCGCGTCAGCTCCTGCGTCTTCCACGGCTGTCCCACATAATTATAAAGGTAAGCCATATGGTGGCTCGGCTCGTTGCCGTGGGCGTACTGCCCCATCAGGCCCGTCACGTCGCTCACGTCGAGCTGCATTTCATCCGATTCGAGCGTGAAGAGCCGGTCCATTTCGCGGATGAACGCTTCGCGGCTGCCGAAGAGCTGGATCAGGCCGTTCACGTCGTGCGGCACGAAGAAGCGGTAGTGCCACGGCGTGGCCTCGGTATAGTCGCGGCCCGTGGCGAACTCTTCGAACGGCGCGGACCAGTTGCCGTCGGACTGACGGCCGCGAAAAAAGCAGGTCGAGCCGTCGAAAACATTTACATAGTTGAGCGCCCGCCGCGCATATTCCCCGAATACGTCGTCGCGGCCCATGGCCTGCGCCATGCGGGCGATCGCCCAGTCGTCGTAGGCGTATTCCAGCGTACAGGAGACCGATTCGCGCTTGATATTGGAGGGAATATACCCCTGCACCGTATAATAATCCGAACCTTTCTTATTGATGTTCGACGAACGGATCATCGCCTCCAGCGCCTTGTCGGCGTCATAGCCGCGAATTCCCTTCAGATAGGCGTCGGCGATGACCGACACAGCGTGGTAGCCGATCATCGTGCCCGTCTCGCCCGAAGCCAGCGGCCAGATCGGGAGTTCGCCCGTTGAATCGTACATGTCGAGCATGCTGCGGATCATGTCGTTCACCAGCGCGGTATCGACCAGCGTCTGGAGCGGGTTCCACGCCCGGAAAGTATCCCACAGCGAGAACGTCGAGTAGTAGGACTCCCCTTCGGGCATCCGCGCGACGGTCTGGTCGTGGCGGCGGTACTCGCCGTTCACGTCGCTCATCAGGTTGGGCGTCAGTTTCGTATGGTACTGCGCCGTATAGAAGTTGGTCATCTCGTCGCACGAGCCGCCTTCGACGACGATGTCGCCCAGCGCTTTGCGCCACTGCCCGACGGCGCGGGCATGCACGGCGTCGAAATCCAGTTCGGGAACCTCCGCAAGCGAATTCATACGGGCGTTTTCGACGCTGACGGACGACAATCCCACGGCGATCGTGAGCGTCCGCACGTCGGGCGCGAAGGTCAGCACGGCCTGCTTGTCCCCCAACAGCTGCACGTCGGCGAACGGCTCCGAGAAGCGGGCCGCGAAGAATACATACTGATCGGGCACCCACCCCTGCGTGCGGCGCATGCCGGCCAGCTCACCGGGAGCCGTCCGGCGGAGTTCGCACAGGTCGATCTTCTCCTCGGTGACCGTATGCAGCAGATCGACGATCACCTGCCGGGGACCTTTGCCCGTAAAGGTATAGCGGTGTACGCCCGTACGGGGTGCGGCGGTCAGTTCGACCCCGATATTCACGTCGGGCAGCGTCACGGCGTAGTAGCCGCACGAAGCCCGCTCGTCGTCATGCGAAAAGAAATAGGGCTGCAAAACGCACTCGCCGTCGTGGATCACGATTTCGCGCGTGGTCGGATGGAACAGGATATCCGCAAGGTCGGCGCATCCCGTACCGCTCAGGTGCGTATGCGAAAAGCCGTCGATCGTCGTGTCGCTGTAATGGTAGCCGGCGCAGGCGTCCCAGTTGCCGGCGCGGGTGTCGGGACTCAGCTGCACCATGCCGAAAGGCGTGGTGGCACCCGGATAGGTATGACCGTGGAATCCGGTGCCGATGAACGGGTTCACATAATCGACGGGATCGGCGGACCGCGGCGAACAGCCAAGGGCCGCGAGGGCCAGCAGCAGAAGGGTAAGTTTTTTGGTCATAACAGTAGTCGGTAGTGCGAACCGTCCGGAAAATACAAATCAAAGGTACGGATTCCGGAGCGATATTGCAACTCCGCGCCCTTCTCTCTTCGTCTGTCCGAAGCCGGTCGCAGTTTAGGTCATACAAATATAGAGAAGCGATTGCGCCCTGCCGTGGCTATTTGCGCTTTTACTTCCTCAAATCGCGCAGAACCGTCATTTCCCGCCCGGCGCCCCCGAAACGCCCCGATCCGCCGCCGAAAAATCGCAGAAACCGCCCGGATTTCCGAAAAAAAAGCTACCTTTACCGTCGAACGGACACTACCCGAACGATGGCACGCGTAATTTTCCTGACCGACTTTTCCGAAGCGTACGCACGAGAACTGCTCCTCGGCATGGCGCGCTATGCGCACGACACGGCGCAGGCGTGGAGCCTGTGCCGCCTGCCGCTCTCGATACGCGACAAATTCGGCATCGAAGCCGTCGTGGAGTGGGCCGTACGCATGAAGGCCGACGCCGTGATCGGCCAGTTCTACAACACCGACAACGTCGAACTGTTCCGCAAAAACGGGATCATAGCCATCGCACAGGACTTCAAGAAACGCTTCACCACCATCCCCAACATCACCGGACCGCACTATTCGGCGGGCAGGATGGCCGCCGAGTATTTTCTGCAAAAAGGCTTCCGCAACTTCGCCTTCTACGGCACGCGGGGAATCGACTTCTCGGACGAACGCTGTCAGGGCTTCCGCGAGACGATCGAGGCGGCGAATCCCGAATTCACCTTTTCGTCGCTGCGCAGCAGCGCCCAGAACGATTTGTGGTACTACGACTCGACGCAGCTCATCACGTGGCTGCAGTCGCTGCCCAAGCCGGTGGCGATCATGGCGTGCGACGACAACCAAGCATATCATATCACCGAGGCGTGCCTGCAGATCGAGGGGGGGGGGAAATTCCCGCATCCCGAACGACATCGCCATTCTGGGCGTGGACAACGACGAGACGATCTGCAAGCTCTCCACCCCCAACCTTTCGTCGCTCAATCAGGGCGTCGAGCAGGGCGGCTACGACGTGGCGCGCCTGATCGACCGGCTGATCCGCAACCCCGAAGCGGAGTGGGAGGACGTCATGGTGATGCCGACCCACATCGTCACGCGGCAATCGACCGACATTTACGCCAACAACGACCCGCACATCGCCGAAGTGCTGCGCTACATCCATGAGAACATCAGCCAGAAAATCACGGTCAACGAACTCGTGAAGCTGGTCCCCCTGTCGCGCCGCCTGCTCGAAACCCGTTTCAAGAAGAGCATGGGCACCTCCATCTACGACTATATCATACAGGTCCGCATCGAAAAGATGATGCAGCTGCTTTGCGAAGGCCAGAGCGTCTCCGAAGCGGCCGCCGAGCTGGGGTTCTCCGACATCAAGAACGTCTCGCGCACTTTCCGCCAGCTCAAGGGCATCACCCCCTCGGAATACCGCGAACAGTTCGCGCCCAAAAGACGGTGATCCGCCCGGCGGGCCGTTCCCAATATCCGGGCGCCCGAATTCCCAATACCTCCCCTCCTGTCTTTTCCGCCGGTTTCATTAATTATACGGCCAACTGTCATACACGACAACCAATCCGCAAATCCATGCACAAAAAAAGCAGCGACCCCTCAAAGGCCGCCGCTTAGTCCCGTTCGACCGTCCTGCGGTCAGAGCGTCACACCGCCCCGCAGGCGGATATCCTCGCACGACGATCCCACGAAGATGTTGAAGTCGCCCGGCTCGGTCACGAACCCGTGCGAGAAGATGTCGTAGAAGCGGAAGGCTTCGTCGGTCAGCGTCACTTCGACGCGCTTTTGTTCGCCTTTCTTCAGGAAGATTTTCTCATAACCTTTCAACTCCTTGGCAGGACGCGGCACGCTGGCTTCGACGTCACCCACATAGACCTGCGCCACCTCGGCTGCGTCCATACCACCCGTGTTCTTCACAGCGAACGACACGACTACCCCGCCGTCGCGCTTCTCGACCTTCAGGTCCGAATACTCGAACGTCGAATAGCTCAGTCCGTAGCCGAAAGGATAGAGCGGCTTCACCCCGCTGCGCTCGTAACCGCGGTAGCCGACGAACACGCCTTCATTATAAGTAACGCGCTTCTGCAAGGTGTTCTTGCGGTGGGTGCGCGCCACATTCTCGTAATAGCTGCCCAGCGTCGGATTGTCCTCGGCGCGGCGCTCGACGGAGATCGGCAGGCGGCCGCTGGGCGAGATCCGCCCCGTCACGATCTCGGCGATCGCCTGACCGCCCTGCTGTCCGGGATACCACGCCATCAGAATCGCTTTGGCCTTGTCGCCGAACGTCGAAAAATCGACACCGCCGCCGCTGTTGACGACCACGATCAGATTTTCGTTGAGCGCGGAGAGCCGGGCGATCTCTTCGGACTGTCCTTCGGGCAGCGTAAAGGTCCGGTCGGAATTCTCCTTTTCGTTGGTGTTGTCGAATCCAGCGCAGTAGATCACGGCGTCGGCCCGGACGATCCGGGCATCCTCGGCGCGGGGATCGGCGGTCATATAGCCGAACGACACCTCGGCGGACGAGGCGTTGTCGAAATATTCCAACCGCAGCGCGTATTTCCGGCCGGCTTTCATTTCGACGCTCCCCTTGCGGGTCGTCGCGTTGTGGTTGCCCCAGTCGGCGAGCACCTCTTCGCCGTCCACGAAGAGCCGGTAACCGTCGTCGCCGCGCATGACAAACGAAGCCGTGCAGTCGGATTCGGGAACGAACACGCCGGTCCAGCGGATCGAGAAGCCGTCGGCGGGAAGTCCTTCGGCCGGCGCCTTATCCTTCCAGTTGAAGCCGATTTTCGTATCGACGCGCGTCAGCGCGGGAGTTCCCTCGAAACGTTTGTTGGCGAAGTACTCGCCCCTGAGTCCCGGCGTTTTGCAGTCGGCCGAGGTGTAGACCATGCCCTGAGCGGCCATATCGCTCGCCGAAGGGAGATTGCCCAAAACCGTCACCCTGTATTTCTTGCCCATCATCTGCATGCCCTCGCCGACCGAAACCGTCGAGAAGGGATGCACGAAACCGCTGCCGCCGCCCGTCGGGATATTGCCCGAATTGGGTCCCAGTACCACGATATCGCGCTGTTTGGTCAGCGGCAGGAAAGCCCCGTCGTTCTTGAGCAGCACCACACCCCCGCGCGCCACGTCGAGCGCCGCGGCGTCCGAGAAGGGATTGTGTTCGGGAATAGCGGGATCGAGCTGTTGGCGGTCCAAAAATCCGAACGCAATGAGCGTCTGGAGGATATGCTGACATTTCAGGTCGATCGTGCGTTCCGACACCACGCCCGATTCGATGAGCGGACGCAGGTTGCGGGCGTTCATAAACCGGGCGCTCGGCATCTCCAGATCGAGTCCCCGGTTGGCGGCGCCCTCGGCCGAATAGGTGGCGTTCCAGTCGGACATGAAGATTCCTTCGAAGCCCCACATCCCGCGCAGAATATCGACCGCAAGCTGCTCGTTCTCGGTCGCATGCTGGCCGTTGACGAGGTTGTAACTCGACATCACGGCGCCCACGCCGGCCTGCTCGACCGCCTTGCGGAAGGCCGGGAGATAAATTTCGTGGAGCGTACGCTCGTCGATATCGGAACTCACCTGATGACGGTCCCACTCCTGATTGTTGCCCGCAAAGTGTTTGATCGTCGCCATAACCCCTTCGGACTGCATGCCCTCGATATACTGCACGGCGGTCTCCGACGCCAGATAGGGGTCCTCGCCGAAGTACTCGAAGTTACGGCCGCACAGGGGCGAACGGTAGATATTGACGCCGGGTCCCAGCATGATATGCACACCGCGGGCGCGGGCGTCCTGCCCCAGACCGCGTCCCATATCGCGCACCAGCGCCCGGTCCCAAGTCGCCGCGGCGGCCACGCCGCAGGGGAACATCGTACTGCGGGTATTGTTGCGTACGCCCTGCGGACCGTCGGCCATCCGGATTTCGGGAATGCCCAGACGCGGAACGGCCCTGATATAGAATTCGTTGTAACCGCCGATATAATCGATTTTTTCATCGAGGGTCATCTGTCCGACCAGTTCGGCGGCGCGCTCTTTGGCCTGCGGCGGGATCGGCTGTGCGGCGGCGGACGACACGAATGCGAACGCCAGCACGGCAACAAGAGTTTTTTTCATCGGGTTGAAGTTTTAATGGTTTATGCAAAGAAAATAAAAATATTCCGAAAAGCATCGGATCGGAAACAAAAACTTCCGAACCGAAACCTCCGTCCGGCCGCACGGCTCACCATAATTACACGCCCGCGCCACCGGAAACCCCGAACCGGAGCAATATTTTTCATCATCGGAGAGCGAGCCAATACATATATGAAAAGAAATTAGTATCTTTGCGCTTCGGCCTGCAGGAGAGTTCCCGCCGGATGCTGCCGGGCAGCATCGCCGACGTCCGCGCAGGACGCGCAGCGGATGCTGAACGCACGCAAACCTCCGTCCGCACACGCTTAATGCGCAGGACACGCAGCAACCGTCGCCCGCACCGCCTGCGGTGCAGGATGCGCGGAAGATGCCGGACACGCGACAACCGCCGTCCGTACGGAACGCTCCGGGCCGCAGACAACCGATTCGAAACAAACAAGATAATTCAATGGCTTTACAGTGTGGCATCGTGGGTCTTCCGAACGTCGGCAAATCGACCCTTTTCAACTGCCTGTCCAACGCGAAGGCGCAGGCGGCGAACTTTCCCTTTTGCACCATCGAACCCAACGTGGGCGTAATCACCGTCCCCGACCGGCGGCTCGTCCGGCTGGCCGAGATCGACAAACCCAAGCGGGTGATTCCGACCACCATCGAAATCGTCGATATCGCCGGACTGGTCAAAGGCGCGTCGAAAGGCGAAGGACTGGGCAACAAGTTCCTCGCCAACATCCGCAACACGCACGCCATCATCCACGTACTGCGCTGCTTCGACAACGGCAACATCACCCATGTGGACGGCTCGATCGACCCCGTGCGCGACAAGGGCATCATCGACACCGAGCTGCAGCTCAAGGACCTCGAAACGATCGAAAACCGGCTGGGCAAGACCCAGAAGCAGGCGGCCGTGGGCGGCGACAAGAACGCCAAACGTCAGGTCGAACTGCTGCTGCAATACAAATCGGTGCTGGAACAGGGCCGCAGCGCCCGCACGGTCGAACTGGAGAAGGAGGACCGCAAACTGGTCGCCGACCTCAACCTGCTGACCGACAAACCGGTGCTGTACGTCTGCAACGTCGATGAGAAGAGCGCCGCCACGGGCAACGCCTACACCGAGGCGGTCCGTGCGGCCATCGCCGACGAAAAAGCCGAAATGCTCATCGTCGCCGCCGCCACCGAAGCCGACATCGCCGAGCTGGAGAGCTACGAGGAGCGGCAGATGTTCCTCGAAGACCTCGGCCTCGAAGAGTCGGGCGTCGAGCGCCTGATCAAATCGGCCTACAAACTGCTCAACCTCGAAACGTTCTTCACCACCGGCGCCGACGAGTCGCGCGCATGGACCTACGTCCGCGGCATGAAGGCCCCGCAGACGGCCGGCGTCATCCACACCGATTTCGAGAAGGGATTCATCCGCGCCGAAGTGATCAAATACGACGACTACGTGACGCTGGGTTCGGAAAAAGCCTGCCGCGACGCGGGCAAGATCGGCGTCGAAGGCAAGGAGTACGTCGTGCAGGACGGCGACATCATGCACTTCCTGTTCAACGTCTGACCCGAAGAGAGACCAAACACGGAACAATACACAAACAACATATCATTATGTCCAGACCTGTAAGAGTGCGCTTTGCACCCAGCCCCACGGGGCCGCTCCACATCGGCGGCGTCCGCACGGCCCTCTACAACTACCTTTTCGCCCGTCAGCACGGCGGTGTGATGATCCTCCGCATCGAGGACACCGACTCGCAGCGTTTCGTGCCGGGCGCCGAAGAGTATATCCTCGAATCGCTCAAATGGTGCGGCATCGAGATCGACGAAGGCGTCGGCGCGGGAGGTCCCCACGCCCCCTACCGCCAGAGCGAACGCCGCGAAATCTACCTCAAATACGCCCTCCAGCTCGTCGATGCGGGCTGGGCCTACTACGCTTTCGACACCGCCGAAGAGCTGGACGCCCTGCGCCGCGAAGCCGAGGAGCGCGGCGAAGCGTTCGCCTACAATTATGCCGTGCGCGAAAAGCTGGCCACGTCGCTGGCGCTGCCGGCCGACGAAGTGAAAGCCCGCATCGAACGCGGCGACCAGTGGGTGATCCGCTTCCGGATGCCCGAAAACCAGACCGTCGAAATGGACGACCTGATCCGCGGCCATGTAGAGGTGAACACCTCGACGCTCGACGACAAGGTGCTTTACAAATCGGCCGACGCACTGCCCACCTACCACCTCGCCAACATCGTGGACGACTATCTGATGGAAGTCTCGCACGTCATCCGCGGCGAGGAGTGGCTGCCTTCGCTGCCGCTGCACTACCTGCTCTACCGGGCCTTCGGCTGGCAGGAGCGTCAGCCCCGCTTCGCCCACCTGCCCCTGCTCCTCAAACCCACGGGCGGCGGCAAACTCTCGAAGCGCGACGGCGACAAGATGGGCTTCCCCGTATTCCCGCTCTTCTGGACCTCCCCGACGGGCGAAACGGCCCGCGGCTACCGCGAGGACGGCTATTTCCCCGAAGCGTTCATCAACATGCTGGCGCTGCTGGGCTGGAACCCCGGCACCGAGCAGGAGATCTTCTCGATGCAGGAGCTGATCGACAGCTTCTCGCTGGAGCGCGTCTCGAAATCGGGCGCACGCTTCCAGCCCGACAAAGCCAAATGGTTCAACGCCCAGTACATGCACCACAAGAGCGACGCCGAGCTGGCTGCGCTGTTCCAGCCCATCCTGCGCGACCACGGCATCGAAGTCGCGGACGAGGTCGCAGGCCGGGCCGCAGGCATCATGAAGGAGCGCGCCACGTTCATCACCGACCTCTGGGACCTCACGTCGTTCTTCTTCACGGCGCCGGCCGAATACGAGGAGAAACAGACCCGGAAGTACTGGAAGGGCCAAAACCCCGAAATCCTGCGCGAGCTGCGCGGCGTACTGGCCTCGATCGACGACTTCTCGAAAGAGAACACCGAACAAATCGTCCACGGCTGGATCGAAGAGAAGGGATACGGCATGGGGCAGGTGATGAATACGCTGCGGCTGGCGCTCGTAGGCGCGGGCAAAGGTCCCGGCATGTACGACGTCACGGCGTTCATCGGCCGCGAGGAGACCTTGCGCCGCATCGACCATATCCTCGCAACCTTAAAACCCGCAGAATAATGGTACAGATCGAACAACACGTATGGGGCATGACGCCGGAGGGCGAAGCCATCATCCTCTACACGATGCGCAACGACAAGGGCGCCGAAGTGAAAATTACGAATTTCGGCGCGGCGATCGTCTCCGTCACGATGCCCGACCGCGAGGGCCGCATGGCCGACGTGGTGCTGGGTTACAAGCATCCCGAAGGCTACTTCTTCGACGGAGCCGCGTCGGGCAAAAGCGTGGGCCGCTGCGCCAACCGCATCGCTTTCGGCCGCATGACCGTCGAGGGAAAGGAGTACGCGCTCGAAGTGAACAACGGCCCCAACCACCTGCACGGCGGCACGAAGAACTTCGCCAACCGCATCTGGGAGAGCCGTGTGGAGACCAACCGCGTGGTCATGTCGCTCCTCTCGGAGGACGGCGACCAGAATTACCCCGGCGAACTGAACGTCGAGGCCGTGTTCGATTTCGACGATGAGAATGCGCTCGAAATAACCTATCTGGCCCGGACGGACAAAACGACGGTGGTGAACCTCACCAACCACGTCTATTTCAACCTCGCGGGCGAAGGCAGCGGGTCGGTCCTCGACCACCAGCTGCGCCTGAACAGCTCGCAGGTGCTCGAAATGAACGACAAGCAGATCCCCACGGGCCGGCTGCTGGACGCAGCGGGCACGCCGCAGGACTTCCGCGAATTCCGTCCGTTCCGCCCCGGCATCGACTCGGAGTTCAACCACATCCGCGATTTCAAGGGATACGACCACCCGTTCGTCATCGACGGCTGGAAGCCCAACATTCTGGGCGAGGTCGGCTGTCTGCGCGAACAGACTTCGGGCCGCTGCGTGACGGTGCTTTCGTCGCAGCCCAGCGTGATGATCTACACCGGCAACTGGCTCGCAGGCGGATGCCCCGAAACCAAGTCGGGCGGCCGTTACAACGACTACGACGGCGTGGCGATCGAATGTCAGAACTACCCCGACGCCGTCAACCACCCCGAATTCCCGTCGCCGCTGCTCAGACCCGGCGAAACCTACTGCCAGAAAATCGTATTCCGGTTCGGGACTTTCGCATAGGCGGCGGAGAACCGCGGCGCAACCAAAACAAACTCCCGGCACCGGCCGGACACGGGCAGATACGCTGCTCGGCAATAACGCAGTAACGCGGGCGTATGCCCGCGTTACTGCGTTATCCGCGTTACTTACGATCCGCCGCGCAGCCGGAAATGACTTAGCGTAAAAAAGCGACTATTGTCCGACGCCCGTAATCGGACGCTCACCGGGCCGAGGGGCGCATACGCGCCGAACAGTTAGCGTAAAAACGGCTGTAAGTTTGTTTTTCATCCGCCGAATGGATAATTTTACGTCTGCAACCTAAAACCAGCCCCATGTCCATCCAGATGAACCAATCGCTGTCGGTAGACTGCGCCGTGTTCGGTTTCAACGGCAAGTCGCTCAAAGTGCTGCTGATCGAGCGGCGCTACTATGCCCCCGACACCCGTCTCGACAAGCTCAAACTGCCGGGCGCCATGATTCTCGACAACGAGACGCTGCCGCAGGCCGCCTACCGTGTGCTCGAAGAGGCCACCGGACTGCGGGACGTATACCTCAAACAGATGGATATATTCTCCGATCCCAACCGGGTGAGCGGCGAGGAGCTGGAATGGATCAACCGCTATCACGGCATACGGACCGAACGCGTGGTGACGGTGGGATATTACGCGCTGGTGAAGCTCGACACCCGTACCGTCGCCTACACCACGGCCAAGGGCGCGCAATGGGTCGATGTCGATTCGATCCAGCGGCTGGCGATGGACCACAAGCAGATACTTTCGGCGGCGCTGGCGGTTCTCTGCCGCGAGATGCTGCAATCGCCCGTGGCTTTCGAACTGCTGCCCCGCAAATTCACCATCCGCGCGCTCCAGAACCTCTACAGCGCAGTGCTGGGCATCGAAATCGACAACCGCAACTTCCGCAAGAAGATACTCGCGTCGGGGTTTCTGACCCCGACCGCAGAACGGGAACAGGGCGTAGCCCACAAGCCGGCGCAATATTATACCTTTAATAAAAACGCCTACAAAAAGGCGCTCAAAGCGAAGCTGAAGCTGGGATTCATCAACAACTGGAGGTATTGATCCATAACAACAGATAACATATGAAAAGTTTAGGCATAGACATAGGCTCTTCGTCGGTCAAGGTATCGCTGCTGGACATCGCGTCGGGCGAGTGCGCGGCCTCGTCCGCCAACCCCGCAACCGAAATGCCCATCGGATCGCCGCAAAGCGGCTGGGCCGAGCAGGACCCCGAAATGTGGTGGCATTACGTCTGCGAAGGCATTCGGGCCATTGCGGCGCAGGGCTTCGCGATGAGCGACGTGGTGTCGGTGGGCATCACCTACCAGATGCACGGACTGGTCTGTCTCGACAAGCAGGGCCGTCCGCTGCGCCCCTCGATCATCTGGTGCGACTCGCGCGCCGTAGAGATCGGGGCCGAAGCGCTGGAAGGCATCGGACGGGAGTTCTGTCTCGCGCACACCCTCAATTCACCGGGCAACTTCACCGCGTCGAAACTGGCGTGGGTAAGGCGCAACGAACCCGGCGTATTCGCGCAGATATACAAATTCATGCTCCCCGGCGACTACATCGCCTACCGCCTTTCGGGACGCATGTCCACCTCCGTCAGCGGCCTTTCGGAGCAGATACTCTGGGACTTCGAAGAGGAGCGGCGGGCCGATTTCGTGGCCGGATGGTACGGCATTCCACAGGAGACGATCCCCGAAGCCGGCGTCTCGATCGGCACGGAGGCCCGCACGGACGAAGCGGCCGAACGGCTGCTGGGCATCCCCGCAGGCACTCCGATCTCCTACCGCGCCGGGGACCAGCCCAACAACGCCTTTTCGCTCAACGTCATGGAGGCGGGCGAAGTCGCCGCGACGGGCGGCACGAGCGGCGTGGTATACGGCGTCACGGACAAACGCCAAGCCGACCCGCAGTCGCGCGTGAATACCTTCGTCCACGTCAATCACACGGCCAGCAATCCCCGTTACGGCATTCTGCTCTGCATCAACGGCACGGGCATCATGAACTCGTGGATACGCCGCAACGTCACGCAGGAGAGGCTCGACTACGCGGAGATGAACCAGCTGGCCGCAAGCGTGCCGGCAGGCTCCGAAGGAGTGCTGGTCGTACCTTTCGGCAACGGAGCCGAACGGATGCTCTGCAACCGCTGTCCCGGAGCCGGAATCATCGGGCTGGACCTCAACCGCCACACCACGGCGCACATCCTGCGCGCCGCGCAGGAGGGCATCGCCTACTCCTTCCGCTACGGCATCGACATCATGCGCGAGCTGGGAGTGCGCCCCGACGTCATCCGCGCAGGCGCAGCAAACTTGTTCCTCTCGCCGCTTTTCCGGCAGACGCTCTCGACGCTCACGGGCGCCCGCATCGAACTGTTCAATACCGACGGCGCGCTGGGCGCAGCCCGCGGCGCGGCGCTGGGCGCCGGCTACTACAAGACGCGCGGCGAAGCGTTCGCCGCATTGCGCAGGCTGGAGGTCGTGGAACCCGCCGAAGCTGATAGAGAGACGCTGGAAGAAGGTTACCGGGCATGGGTCCGGGAAGTAGAGAAAAGAATGGAATAACAACCTGAAAATCATTCAATATCATGGCATCAAAACAGTATTTCCCCACCGTGGGACAGATCGAATTCGAAGGCCCGGAGTCGAAGAACCCGATGGCTTTCCGTTACTACGACCCCGAAAAAGTCGTGAAAGGCCGCAAGATGAAGGATTGGTTCCGTTTCTCGATGGCGTGGTGGCACACCCTCTGCGCCGAAGGCGGCGACCAGTTCGGCGGCGGCACCAAAACCTTCCCGTGGAACGAGTCCGCATGTCCGATCGAGCGCGCGAAAGCCAAGATGGACGCGGGTTTCGAATTCATGCGGAAGATCGGCATCGAGTACTATTGTTTCCACGACGTAGACCTCGTGGACGAAGCCGCGACGCCCGAAGAGTACGAAAAGAACCTCCGGGAGATCGTAGCCTACGCCAAGCAGAAACAGGCCGAAACCGGCATCAAACTGTTATGGGGCACGGCCAATGTCTTCGGCCACGCCCGCTACATGAACGGCGCATCGACCAACCCCGACTTCGACGCCGCGGCCCGCGCCATGCTGCAGATCAAGAACGCCATCGACGCCACGATCGAACTGGGCGGCGAGAACTACGTCTTCTGGGGCGGCCGCGAAGGCTACATGTCGCTGCTCAACACCGACATGAAGCGTGAAAAGGAGCACATGGCCACCATGCTGCGCATGGCCCGCGACTACGCCCGTTCGAAGGGGTTCAAGGGCAACTTCCTGATCGAACCCAAACCGATGGAGCCGATGAAGCACCAGTACGACGCCGACACGGAGACCGTGATCGGATTCCTGCGGGCGCACGGGCTGGACAAGGATTTCAAGGTCAATATCGAGGTCAATCACGCCACGCTGGCCGGCCATACATTCGAGCATGAACTGCAGTGCGCCGTCGATGCCGGCATGCTCGGTTCGATCGACGCCAACCGCGGCGACTACCAGAACGGCTGGGACACCGACCAGTTCCCGATCGACCTCTACGAAATGGTGCAGGCCATGCTGGTCATCGTCCGCGGCGGCGGCCTGCAGGGCGGCGGCACGAACTTCGACGCCAAGACCCGCCGCAACTCGACCGACCCCGAAGACATCTTCATCGCCCACATCGCCGCGATGGACGTCATGGCCCGCGCGCTGCTCATCGCCGCCGACATTCTCGACGACTCGCCCTACGAAAAGATGCTCGCCGAACGTTACGCCTCCTACGACTCAGGCGAAGGCCGGCTCTTCGAAGAGGGCAAGCTCACGCTGGAGCAGGTCGCCGACTACGCTCGCCGGCACGAACCCGTCCAGCGCAGCGGCAAACAGGAGCTGTTCGAAGCGATCGTGAACATGTATATCTGACCTTATGACTAAAACCCAAGAAACCGGAAGCCGCGCCTACCTCTTTTCGATCGTGCTGGTGGCCATCATCGGCGGCCTGCTGTTCGGTTACGACACGGCCGTGGTGTCGGGAGCCGAGCAGGCCCTCGACCAGTTCTTCCGCAGTGCGGCGGACTTCACCTACACGCCGTGGATGCACGGCTTCACCGCATCGAGCGCGCTGGTGGGCTGCGTCATCGGCGGTGCGCTGTCGGGCCTGCTTGCCTCGCGTCTGGGACGCAAACGCTCGCTCGTCGCGGCAGCCGTGCTCTTCTTCGTCTCGGCCGTCGGCTCATGGCGGCCCGAAAGCGGCATCCTGCCCTACGGCGAAGCGTCGCTGCCGCTGCTGGCGTCGTTCAACATCTACCGCATTCTGGGCGGTATCGGCGTGGGACTTGCCTCGGCCGTGTGTCCGATGTACATTGCCGAAATCTCGCCCGCGAAGATCCGCGGCACGCTCGTCTCGTGCAACCAGTTCGCCATCATCTTCGGCATGCTGGTCGTCTACTTCGTGAACTATCTGATCCGCAACCAGCTGGGCGACACGGGCGAAGCCATTCAGGCCGCCATGGTCTCCGTCGGCTGGCGCAGGATGTTCCTCAGCGAAGCGTTCCCCGCGGCGACATTTCTGCTGCTGATCCTCTTCGTGCCCGAAACCCCGCGTTACCTGACCCTCACCGGACACGATCAGAAGGCATTGCAGGTACTCACGCGCATCAACGGCGCGGCCGAGGCCCGCACGATTCACACCGAAATCCGCCGGACGGTACACGCCAAGACCGAGCGGCTCTTCGCCTACGGCGCAGCGGTGATCCTGATCGGCATCCTGCTCTCGTTTTTCCAGCAGGCCATCGGCATCAACGTCGTGCTCTACTACGCCCCGCGCATCTTCGCCGGAATGGGCGCGTCGGGCGACGCTTCGATGCTCCAGACCGTGGTGATGGGCGTGGTCAACATCCTCTTTACGGTCGTGGCGATCTTCACCGTGGACCGCGTGGGCCGCAAACCGCTGCTCATCGTCGGTTCGGCGGGTATGATGATCGGCATGGCCGCCCTTGCGGCGCTTTCGTTCACCGGGTCGATCGGCATCGCGGCACTGGTCTTCATCATCATCTACACCGCATCGTTCATGATGTCGTGGGGGCCGATCTGCTGGGTGCTGATCTCCGAAATCTTCCCCAACACGATCCGCTCGCAGGCCGTGGCCGTAGCCGTAGCGGCGCAGTGGATCTCGAATTTCCTCGTCTCGGCGACCTTCCCCTCGCTGAGCGCATGGAGCGTCGGCGGCACCTACTGCATCTATGCTCTGATGTCGCTCGCCTCGGCTCTCTTCGTCTGGAAATGGGTGCCCGAAACCAAGGGCAAAACCCTCGAAGAGATGTCGAAACTCTGGCGGAAAAACGGCGACTGAACCGCGGCAAAAACAGACATTGCCGGCGAACCGGAAGACCGGGCCGGGCGGATTCGTAAATAAAAATTGTCAGCAGTAACGCAGCAACACGGGTATATGTCCCGCGTTACTGCGTTACCCGCTTCTCGGAACCGCCCGGTCGGGTCGGATCGCTATTTTTACAAATTCTTCGCATACCGCTCCCGATTTCCCGAATCTTTTTATTACCTTTGCCGTCGATATTTCGAAGGGGTGCCTTACTATCAGGCTGAGATTATACCCATTGAACCGGATACGGGTAATGCCGAAACCGGGATGCATAATCTTTCAACGCATACCCCTTTTCAGTTCATTAACTTTTAAAAGTTCAGACATGAAAAGGTTTCTACTTCCCATCGCGGCCGTCGCGCTCTGCGTTGCCGCAAACACGGCGAGCGCCGAGAATCCGGCAAACGCCGTAATTACCGCTGCGGCCGAAACTCCGGCTGCCGTCTCCCTCACCGCAGGCGTAACGAACGCCGCAACCGCCGCAGACGCGACACGATCCGCGGCGTTTGTCACGGCAGCTGCCGTTCCCCCTGCAAAGACAAGCGAAGCGATCACGGCAGCCGCCGGCCCGGCCCGGCCCGAAGACTCCGTGCGCATGTACCGCCTGCAGGAGATCGAGGTGACCGCCACGCGCGCATCGGGCAGCACGCCGGTCGCCTATACCGACCTTTCGCACGAAGCGATCGCCCGCAACAGCTACGGATTCGACATTCCGTCGGTGCTGGCGCTGACTCCCTCGATGATCGCCACCAACGAAACCGGCATCGGCATCGGCGGCACGTCGATGCGCCTGCGCGGAACCGACGCCACACGGCTCAACGTCACCATCAACGGCGTCTCGATGAACAACCCCGACTCGCACTCGATGTACTGGTACGACACGCCCGACCTCATCTCGTCGGTGGGCACCATGCAGATTCAGCGCGGCGCGGGCATCTCGACCAACGGCACGGGAGCCTTCGGCGGCGCGGTCAATATGTCCACGGCCCCGCTCGAAACCGAGTTCGGCGGCGATGTCTCGCTCTCGTACGGATCGTACAACACCAACAAACAGGCCGTGCACGTCTCGTCGGGGCTGATGGGCGGCCATTGGACGGTGGACGCACGCCTGACGCGCCTCTCCTCGGACGGCTACATCCGCCGCGGAGGCACCTCCCTCACCTCCTACATGTTCCAGAGCGGCTATTACAACGGCAACACGATGCTCAAGCTGGTTTCGTTCGGCGGCAAGGCCAAAACCAACCTCAGCTACAACGGCGCCACGCGCGACGAGATGCGTCTCAACGGCCGCCGTTACAACAGCAGCGGCATGTACTCCACCTCGGACGCCTACTCCCACCGCATCTGGAACAGCGAGGACGGCGAGTGGCAGCAGGTGAACTTCTACGACGACGAGACCGACAACTACCTGCAGATCAACAACCAGCTAATCCTCAGCCAGCGCTTGGGCGACCGATGGACGCTGAGCGCCACGGCCTTCTACACCTACGGTTACGGCTACTACAAGCAGTATAAGGACAACGCCAAACTCTTCGAATACCTCTTCCCCGACCATTTGGCCTACCAGACCGACGACCAAGGCAATTTCGTGACGGACGGCGACGGCGAACGAATCGCCGTACGCAGGGACCTGATCCGCGAAAAACTCATGCGCAACCATCTGGGCGGCGTGAACGCCGCGGCGGCCTACGCTGCGGATAACCTCGATCTCGCCTTCGGCGGCTCGTGGAGCTACTACAGCTGTCCCCATTGGGGCGAGCTGGACTGGATGCAGGAAACCGATCCCGCCGACTACCGCAGCAAACGCTGGTACGACAACGACGTGGACAAGCAGGACGCCAACCTCTTCGCACGCGCCAACTGGACCGTGGCCCGCAGACTTAACCTCTTTGCCGACATGCAGTACCGCTACGTTCACTACAAGGCATGGGGCGTGAACGACAACTACGACGAAGCGAGCGGGGGCATGCAGCCCATCGACGTGGACGAGACATACCACTTCTTCAACCCCCGCGCCGGCGTCAGCTACACGCCCGGCAAACGCCACAATTTCTACTTCTCGTTCGCCGTGGCGCAGAAGGAGCCGACGCGCAGCGACTTCACGGACCGCTACATGTTCTCCGGCGACGACTCGTACCCCTCCTCCGAGAAGCTATACGACTACGAACTGGGCTACACCTACACCTCGCCCCGGTTCAGTGCGGGCGTGAACCTCTACTACATGAAGTACAAGGATCAGCTGGTGCATACGGGCATGGTCAACGACAGCTCCGACGCGCTGAACGTCAACGTGCCCGACAGCTACCGCCGCGGCATCGAGCTGACGGCTTCGTGGCGCGTGACCGGGTGGTTCACCGCCGGCGCCAACGCCACCTTCAGCCAGAACAGGATCGAGAACTATGTGGACGCACTCTCGAACAGCCCCACCTACGGGCAGAATCTGGGCGAGCGGACCATCTCCTACTCGCCGTCGGCCATGGGGTCGCTGTTTCTGAACTTCCATTACCGGGGCTTCGAAGCCGTGCTGCACACGCAGGCCGTAGGCAAACAGTATTTTACCAACGACGAGAACGAGACGCTCTCGCTCGGCCGTTACTGCGTCACCAACCTCAATCTGGGCTACACGTTCCGCACCCGCGCCGCCCGAAGCGTGCGGCTGGGCCTGCAGATCAACAACCTCTTCAACGCCGAGTACGAAAGCAACGGCTACGGCTATTCGTACATGGACACGTGGAGCGCCCCGACGCCCCGGCGCATCGACATGGCCTACTACTTCGCGCAGGCGCCCCTGAACGTGCTGGCCAACGTCACGGTAAAGTTCTGACGGGCAAATTCCGTCCCCCCCCGGAACCCGATCCGGAGGGACGCAACGCAGATAAAACGATGGATTGGAAACTTATCCTGCAGATCGCCGGCGTGGTGCTGGGGCTGCTCTATCTCTGGCTCGAATACCGCGCCGACATCCGGCTGTGGATCGTGGGACTCGTCATGCCGCTGGTCCACGGCGCGCTCTACTACAAGGCGGGGTTGTACGCCGACTGTTCGATGCAGGTCTACTACGTGCTGGCAGGACTCTACGGCTGGCTCGTATGGCGCAACGCCCCGCGCAAAAAGGCCAAGACGGCCCGGAACGCGGCAGCGGCAGGACCGACCGATCAAACGGCCCGGAGCGCAGAACCCGCAGCGGCCCGAACAGCCCGGAACACAACGGCGGGACATAGCGACCAAACGGCCTGCAATGCAGGACCCGAAGCGGCCCAAACAGCCCGGAGCGCAGAACCCGCAGCCGTCCGGATCGGGCATACGCCCCTGCGCTATGTAACAGGACTGATCGCAGTCTACGCCGCGGCGCACGCCGGAATCTATTTCCTGCTCTCCCGGTTCACCAACAGCACCGTGCCCTTCTGGGACGCGATGACCACGGCGGCGAGCATCGTGGCGATGTGGATGCTCTCGCGCAAATACATCGAACAGTGGCTCGTCTGGCTGGCCGTCGATCTGATAACGATCGGGTTGTATCTCTACAAGGGAATCCCCCTCACCGCGGGACTCTACGCCCTCTACTCGGCGCTGGCCGTGGCCGGATACCTGCGCTGGCGCAAGCTCGCGGCACAAGAAACGACCGGTACCGCAAAGTAACGCAGGCGAAGAATCACTACGGCGCAAGGCGCCGCCGACGCTGAGCAACACGACGCGAGTGAGACACAGCAAAACCGCACAACGCGGAACGGCGCCGGCACTGGGCCGCCGAAACTCAGCGACCATTACGAATAACGCAGTAACGCAGGGTACGCCCCACGTTGCTGCGTTTTCGTATCCGGTTCTGTTCCGCAGAAAAGGACAACGCCCCAAAGTCTCGGAGTCCCTTCCCGGTAAAAAGCGAGGTCCGCAACGGAAAGCCCCCGCATAAGCAGTCCAATCTCAGCCCTCCGCCATAAATCGTCCCACTCCGGCCTCTCTCCCGCATCCACGGTTTCAAGCATAACAGCGGCTCACACCCGCAAACAGCGAGGTCCGCAACGGAAAGCCGTCTCCGCGTCCCTATTCCGGCAGGCCGTGCTCCCCGACATAGGCGAGGATCTCCTCGCGCAGTGCCTTGGGCGTCACGCTGCACCGCAGCACCAGCAGGTAGGAGTTGCGAATCTGCTCGCGGATAAAGCCGTCGGGCAGGTCGCCGGTGGTGCGGACGGCGTTCCAGTGGCGTTTGTTGAAGTGCCACGCCGCACTCACCTCGTCGTACTGCTCGCGCAGCAGCACGGCTTCGGCCGGATCGCATTTCACGGCGACCCATTCGAATTCGGCCATGTCGGCGCAGGCGAACATCTTGCCCCCGACCTTGTAGACAAGGGTCGTTTCGTCGAAGGGCGTGCTCTCTTCGGCCATCGGCAGCGACAGACAGTAGTCGCGGAAAGTCAGTACATCCATAATCGATCGTTTTTTCGTTCCGGTCCGGCACAATTCCGTCGCAGCGGCGCATTTCCACGGCCGGCCGGAATTACTCGCCACCCAAAGATATATAATTTTTGGCACACGTATTGCGTCCTGCTCCCAAGTAAAACCAAAATCAAGGAAACGATGAAAAAAATTCTCCTCTGTATCTGCCTGCTGTCGACATTCGCAGCGGGTCTGGTCGGCTGCTCGCAGCAGCGGCAATGGAATCACGAACAGCGCAAAGCGATGCGCGAAGCCCTGCGCAGCTACCGTCAGATGGTCTATCTCGACGACCTTTCGGACGATGAATTCGTGCTCTTTACCGACGAGGTGGCCGGTGATCTGGAAGGGGCCTACCCCGTCTATACGACCTTCGTCGAAATGCCGGGCGTGACCGACACGGTCGACATGGTCGTCGTCACGACCATCGTGGACGAACTGAACGCCGACGCGCACAACATGCGCCATATCTATCCGTACAACTATCTGGTGGCGCAGGGCGTGCTTCCCGCCGGGCTGGACCACCAGCAGCAGAAGGCTTTCTACAACTGCTTCGCAGGCAAGGTGAACGCGGCCTACAGCACCATGTCGCAGTTCTTCAACGCCATACTGGCCGACACGACCGACATGTCGCAGATTCGTCAGATGGAGGCCGGATGCGCCAACGACCTCTTCGACTGGGTGATTACCGAAGTGGAGGTGACCGAGACCGCCGACTGACAGAACCGGGACCCGCATAACCGGGACAACCGGAATCGCACGGCAAACGACGCGCAGCCGCACGGTCCGCGCACAAAAAAGGCAGGCTTTTGCAAAAGCCTGCCTTTTTTGTTTCAGATTCTCATCGGTTCACATACCCGATCGACGAACAATCCGATAACGGAACGTCAAAAAACAGCAGCGACGAATTCACAGCATTATTCAACAGGAAGATTGTGCTGTTTCAAAAACGAGAGTTTATCCCAATACCCTCTCTGAAAGACGATTTTATCGTTTTTCACATGAAAAAATCCACATCCGCGAAGTCCGAGCTGATCTTTCCATTCCATTATCGCCCATTCTCCATCTTCAAAAATATTCTCTACGATACAAACCATTTCAGCCGTTGCAAATTCATTTGCAAACATTTCATGGATCGCCGTTTTTCCTACCACCGGTTTATTCGCAACCTGATGGTTTACCGCATCTTCGGCATACAGCTCCGTAAGACGGACCGCATCGGCGGCATTAAAGCGGTCTATCCACTTTTCCAAAACTTCTTTAGGCGTCATAATCATGCTTGATTTATAGTTCGGATTTACCTTCTGAGCGGCTTCCGAGTGTTACACATCGTTTTTAAAAAGACTAACGTATTAATTTCCGCTTCTTCCCGGAAACGCCGCCCGACACGACCGCTTGCCGCACGCCGTTTTCCGGCGCAGATTCCGGCCGCAGCCGCTACTTGCCCTCGCACGGGCACTCGCCGCGCTCCTGCCGGTCGTAGAACTCCCGGCCCACGACGATCCGGACCGCCTTGTGGAGAATCGAGAATTCGAGCGGCGTCTCGCCCAGCAGCTCGCCGTCCACCTCGACCGAAATTTCGGGCGACGACTCGATGCGGATACAGCTTCCCCGCTCCTGCAGGATATGCCGGATGCGATAGATGCCGCCGTTGAACAGGTAGTGGAACCGGAACAGCAGGTGCCAGAAATGCACCGGACGCACCAGCGACACGTCGAGCATACCGTCGTCGGCCACGGCGTCGGGCAGCTGCTGCATACCGCCGACGTTGTACTTGCAGATGCCGATGGCGATGCTGAACAGCAGGTTGTTGTAGACCAGCCGGTCGTCGACCCACACCTTCACGCCCGTCGATTTGTAGCGGAAGAAGTTCTTGACCAGACACCACGTGGAGCGCCAGCGGCTTTTGCGGCCCTTTTTCTTGAGGTGCGAAAGCTTGCGCACCATCCGCGCGTCGAAACCCGCGCCCGCCACGTTGGCCATATAGCGGCTCTGGCGGTAGTGCGACTCCTCGTACGACACCACGCCCACGTCCTGCAGGAACGAGTAGCCCTCGCCGATGGCCTTCACGGCATCCTGATAGCGGTTCGAAATACCGAACGTGCGGACCCAGTCGTTGCCCGTTCCCACGGCGATCACGGCCAGCAGCACCTCGTCGGGACAGACCTCCTGCTGGATGAAAAGTCCGTTCACCACCTCGTGCAGCGTGCCGTCGCCGCCCACGACGATGATATTGCGGTAACCCTCCTTGACGGCCGACACGGTAAGTTCCGTGGCGTGGAACTTATGCTCCGTAAAGACCGGTTCGCAGACGATATGGGCGTCGCGCAGGAGCTTCGATATCTGCGGAAAATGGTCAAGCCCGCGGCCGCCTCCGGCCACGGGATTGACAATGACGAACCATTTGACCTTGTCGGCTTCCAAAGCGCACTATTTTTTGGGAATATTGCGCAGCGTATCGACCATGAAGTCGTAGAATTTGCCCACCGACGCGATCTCCACCTTCTCGTCGGGCGAATGGGGATAGCAGATCGTGGGTCCGAACGAAATCATGTCCATCTTGGGATATTTACTGCCGATGATACCGCATTCGAGTCCGGCGTGGATCGCCGTCACGGCGGGTTCTTTGCCGTAGAGGGCCTTGTAGGAGGCGGTCATGGCCTTGAGGATCGGCGACTCCATGTTCGGATTCCAGCCGTCGTAGCTGCCCGTGAGCTGCACCTTGGCCCCGGCCAGAGAGAATACCGCAGCGATCGCTTCGCCCAGCGCGGCCTTCTCCGAGTTCACCGAGCTGCGCAGCAGGCACTGCAGTTTGACACTCTTGCCGTCGGAGACCACGCGCGCAAGGTTGCTCGAAGTCTGCACCAGTCCGGGCATCGACACCGACATGCGCTGCACGCCGTCGGGACATCCCACAACGGCTTTGGTCAGCTTGGCGGCCACGTCGGCGGCGATCCGCTCCTTCGGGGCTTCGCACTCCTTCAGTTTGATCGACACGGCGTCCTCGATGCCGGCATATTCGGCCTTTATGACCTTTTCATAGGCTTTCAGCGCCTTGGCGAAAGCTTCGTACTCCTTGGTTTTGATCATCACGACCGCCTCGGCTTCGCGGGGAATGGCGTTGCGCAGGCCGCCGCCGTCCACCGAGCAGAGCACGACATCGTGCGAGGCCGACGCGGCGTTCAGGAAACGGAACAGCACCTTGTTGGCGTTGGCGCGCTGGCAGACGATCTGAATACCCGAATGGCCGCCCTTGAGTCCCTTGACCGTGATCCGGGCCGCGGTGTAGCTGCGCGCGGGAGTCGGCTCGGCGGCATATTTGAAGACGATATTCGCGTCCAACCCTCCGGCGCAGCCTACGTACAGCTCGCCCTCGGTCTCCGAGTCGAGATTCAGCAGGATATCGCCGTGCAGCAGCCCCTTTTTCAGCCCGAACGCGCCGTCCATACCCGTCTCCTCGGTAGCCGTGAAGAGCGCTTCCAGCGGACCGTGTACCAGCGAATCATCCTCCAGTACGGCCAGAATGGCCGCCGCACCAATACCGTTGTCCGCACCGAGCGTCGTGCCGTCGGCCGTCACCCACTCGCCGTCGACATAGGCGTCGATCGCATCTTTCGTGAAGTCGAACTTCTTGTCGTTGTTCTTCTGGGGCACCATGTCGAGGTGGGCCTGCAGGACCACGCCCTTGCGGTCCTCCATGCCTTTCGAGGCGGGTTTGCGGACATAGACGTTATGTGCGGCGTCCTCCTTGCATTCGAGTCCTTTCTCCCGTGCGAAATCCATGACGTATTTGCGGATCTTCTCCTCGTGCGACGAGGGGCGCGGAATGCGTACGATCTGAGCGAAATGTTTCCAGACCAGCGCCGGCTTAAGGGCAGAGAGATTGCGAGTGTCGTTCATAAAAGTAGGTTTTAATGATATGTTATTGTTTTTCGTATTTTTCATCCTCGTTCAGCCCGGCCGGTCATTACCGCCGCCTTTGGCGTCGTTTGCAGGTCTGACCCTCCCCTAAACTGCGGGCAGCAGGCGAGGGCAAAACTCGTTTTGCCGAGCCGCCACAGCAGTCACGGCGCACGTTTGTCGCTTTAGCGACGCGCCGTAATCCCCTCCTCGGAGGGGACTTCTCCCATGCGGCCGGGTTGCGGACCTAAACTTTTCCCGCCCGTGCGGACGGCCGCAACAGTCACGGCGCACATTTGCCGTTTCAGCGACACGCCGTAATCCTCTCCCCGGAGGGAACCTCCCGCATGCGGCCGGAAGACCCGTCCCGGAGCGGCCCCGTCCTTACTTTTCAGCTTTGGACAGGTCCGTCCCGCACTTGTCGAACGCCTCGACGATATGTTTCACCAACGGATGGCGCACGATGTCGCGCACGTCGAATTCGACGATGCCGATACCCTCCACCTCACGCAGAATCTCCATCGTGCGCACCAGCCCGCTGTCGCTTTTGCGCGGCAGGTCGATCTGCGTCACGTCGCCCGTGACGATGAACTTGGCGTTGCGGCCCATGCGCGTCAGGAACATCTTGATCTGCGAGAGCGTCGTATTCTGCGCCTCGTCCAGAATGACGAAGGCGTTGTCGAGCGTGCGGCCGCGCATGTAGGCCAGCGGCGCGATCTGCACCGTGCCCTCCTCCAGATACTTCGCCAGCTTGGCAGGCGGAATCATGTCGTTCAGCGCATCGTACAGCGGCTGCAGGTAGGGGGCCAGCTTCTCCTTCATGTCGCCGGGCAGGAAACCCAGCTTCTCGCCCGCTTCGACCGCCGGGCGCGTGAGGATGATGCGCCGCACCAGCTTCTCCTTCAGGGCGCGTACGGCCAGCGCGATGGCCGTATAGGTCTTGCCCGATCCGGCGGGTCCCACGGCGAAGAGCAGGTCGTTCCTGTCATAAAGTTTCACCAGCCTGAGCTGGTTGACCGTGCGGGCGCGGACGATGTTGCCGTTGTTGCCGTAGACGATCACGTCCTTGTCGACCGGGGCCTCCTGCGCCGCAATGCCGCCCGCGAAGCACTGGTCGATGACCTGCGACGAAATGTGTCCGTATTTGAGATAATAGGCCACCAGCCCCTCCATGCGTTCCTCGAAACGCCGCGTCTCGGCCTCGGAACCGAGGACTTTGAGCGAAGAGCCCCGCGCGACGATCCTGAGCTGGGGGTGAAGCGATTTCATCTGGTCGAGGTAGACATTCCGCGGCCCGTACAGCTCGCGGGGGTCTGCACCCTCGATGAGTATCTCTTTTCCGACTGCGTCTGTCATAGGCTAAAAAAGGTATCCGAAGTTAAGCGCCACGTTATAAGTGCGGAGTTTGTCGAGCTTGCCGCCGTCGGGAAGCACCACGTCCTTCTTGCTTTTGAACTGGCCGTTGTAGCGCAGGTCCACCAGCAGATGGCCCAGCAGCTTGACTCCCGCGCCCACCGTGTAGGACATCGTGGGACGCACGCGGCCGAAATCGAGCAGGTCGCCGCCCGACTTCTGCTTGCAGTCATTCATCACCGTAAAGACGGGACCGGCATAGATCCGCACGGGACGCAGCAGGCGGAACGACAACAGCACCGGCACGTCGATGGAATTGGACTTGAGGTTGATCTCCTTCTGCCCCTCAGGACGGATGCGAAGCCCCTGACGCACATAGAGTATCTGCGGTTCGACGGCGAAAGCCCCCAGATTGACCGCCGTGGTGATACCGGCCTGCCAGCCCAGTTTGTTCTTGACGTCGGTGCCCGACATGTTGGTCGTATAGTCGGGGATGTTGATGCCGCCCAATACGCCCCATTCGATCCGGGTGCGGGGCCGCTGCGCCGCGGCAGAGAGCGCGCAAACGACCAGCAAAGAGGTTACTACGATCTTACGAATCATCGTTTTCAGTTTTTATTGCTTTATTTTCAGTTTGAAGCTCGCCCAGAGCATGTAGCCCACACACAGGGCGACGAACAGCATGCCCCAGTGCGCATCGCCGCTCCAGCGGACAATGGCCCCGCAGACGGGTCCCGAAACGGCTCCCGCCGAGATGGCCAGAATCATCAGCCCCGCCACTTCGTTGGCCTTTTCGGGCACGGCCTTGGTCGCCACGGCGTAGAACGTCGCGAAAACGCAGGCCATGGCGAATCCCGTCAGCCCCACAGCGGCGTAGACCGCCGTTTCGCCGCGCACCAGCAGCAGCACGGCGCAGAGCGCCAAAGCCCCCGCCATGTTCCAGCGCAGGTATTTCACGTCCGACACCCGCACCAGCACCCACGCCCCGACGAGCGTGCCGACGATGCGGCAGGCGTAGAAGCCCGTGGTGGTGAGTATCGAATCGGGATTGTCGATCAGCCGTACCGAGAGGAATCCGATCCCCACGTCGCCCGCGATGAAGCAGGCCACGCCCAGCGTGCAGATCAGCACCGTCGGATTGCCCAGCAGCCGGAAGCAGTCGGCCATGCCCGCGGCGCGGTCACTGCGCGGCGGTTCGGCCACCGAAGTCGCCTGCAGCCAGATGCCGCCCAGCACCGTGAGGCCCGCATAGATCGGCAGCAGCAGGCGCCACGATCCGGTGAGCGCCACGAGCGCCGTGACGATCGGCGCCAGCAGCAGGAGCGAAGTGTTGCGGAAGATCTGGCCCACCGTGAGGTAGCTGGTCATCCGCTCGCCCGGCACGATGGTGGCCAGCAGGGGATTGATCGCCACCTGAATCGCCGTATTGCCCACGCCCAGCAGTCCGAAGCCGGCGAAATACCACCCCAGCGCACACCCTTCGCCCGCAACGTAGGGGACCATCAGACCGGCGACCGTAAAGGCATAGCCGATCAGCGCGGTCGCCTTGCGGCCTATGCGGTTCATCAGCGCGGCCAGCGGCGTGGAGAGCACCAGAAACCACAGGAAAACCATCGTGGGCAGGAAGCTCACGGCCGCCTGCCGCGATGCGGGAAACTCCAATGCGATGCGTCCCGTAATCGGAGCCACCATATCGCAGAAACCCATTATGAAGAAGCCCATCAGCACGGGGCCGAGCACTCGTTTATCTACTTTACCGACATGCATGAGCGGCGAAATTTCAGGTATACAATTTTTCAAAGTTACATTTTTTTCCATAAAAACCGATTTCCGGACAGCGATTATTTCACAATTCTTTCTCTTTGCGGAGCAACCGTCCGATCCCGACCGACAAAAAACGTGCGAAAAACGCCGTTCCACTCTCCGCGCCTTATACCCCGCCTTTCCCCGCAAACTCTGTCTCCCGCCATTCTCCCACGCAAAAAAACAGCCTGCAGAATCGGCCGTTCGGACTCCGCCGCAGCAAAATGCGGCGGGCGCTTGTTTTTAGCCGCAGATTTTTATATATTTGTAGGAAAGCCAAATGATCGCATGATGTTTCAATTCGCCCATATAGCACCGATAACACTGCCGCTCGAAGACCCGATCCTGAAGTTTCTGCTGATTCTGATCATCATTCTGGCGGCGCCGCTGCTCCTGAACAAGCTGAAGATCCCCTATCTTTTGGGGCTGATAATCGCCGGCGCGGTTATCGGCCCTCACGGACTCAACCTCGTGCTGCGCGACAGCAGCATCATTCTTTCGGGGACCGCCGGCCTGCTCTACATCATGTTTCTTTCGGGACTGGACATGGATACGTCCGACTTCAAAAAAAGCGGCTGGCGCAGTCTCGTCTTCGGACTCTACACCTTCTGCGTACCGCTCGCGCTCGGCATTCTGGCAGGTTATTACATTATGGGATTCTCCATCTACTCCTCGATCCTGCTTGCCGGACTCTTCGCCTCCCAGACCCTTATAGCCTATCCCATCGTCAGCAAGCTCGGCATCTCGCGCGACAAGGCCGTCACGATCGCCGTCGGCGGCACGGTCATTACCGACACGCTGGCCCTGCTGCTGCTCACGGTGATCGTCGGCATGGCCACGGGCAACGTGGACGAAAGCTTCTGGTGGCGGCTCAGCGCCTCGGTGCTGTTGTGCATAGGCATCATTCTGTTCCTCTTTCCGCTGCTGGCGCACTGGTTCTTCAAACAGTGCAGCGACAACGTATCGCAGTATATCTTCGTGCTGGCGATGGTCTTCCTCGGCGCCTACCTCGCGCAGCTCGCGGGGCTGGAACCGATCATCGGCGCCTTCCTCTCCGGTCTGGCCCTCAACCGGCTCATACCCCGCACCTCGCCGCTGATGAACCGCATCGAGTTCGTGGGCAACGCCATCTTCATCCCCTTCTTCCTCATAGGCGTGGGCATGCTCATCGACTACCGGGCCTTCTTCCGCGACTGGGAGAGCATCGAAGTGGCGCTGATCATGATCGTCCTGATCACCGCCGCCAAATACATCGCCGCCTATCTCACGCAGAAGACATTCCGTCTCTCACCGGACCAGCGCACCGTGATCTTCGGACTGAGCAGCGCCCATGTCGCGGCGACGCTCGCGGCGGTGATGGTCGGCTACAACGTCATACTGGGCCACACGCCTGATGGCGAGCCGATCCGTCTGTTGAGCGAAAGCGTGCTCAACGGTACGATCCTGATGATTCTGGCCACCTGCACGGTCTCGACCTTCGCCACGCAGCGGGGCGCGCACAACATCGCCATGCGCAATGCGCAGGACGACGACGAACAGCCCCTGCAGGAGGACCACATCCTCATTCCGGTCGCCAACGAGCAGACCGTGAGCGAGCTGGTAAGCCTGAGCACGACCCTCAAGAAAGCCAAATCCCGCAACGGACTCTACGCCCTGAACGCCATCGACAACAAGGTCGAGGACCCCACGGTCGAAAAGCGGGGCCGCAAAATCCTCGACACGGCCGCCAAAGCCGCCGCCGCATCGGACAACTACCTGCAGGCATTGCTCCGCTACGACGTAAACATCGCCAACGCCATCGTCAGCGTAGTCAAGGAGCGCAGCATCACCGACATCGTGATGGGCATGCACCACGACCGCACGCCGGGCGGTTCTGGCATCGGCCGCATGGCCGCCGACGTGCTGGGACAGAGCAATGTCACCACCTATCTCTACCACCCCGCGCAGCCCCTGCCGACCATCAAGCGGCATCTGGTGGTCGTGCCGGAGAAGGCCGAAAAGGAGGCCGGGTTCCAGATGTGGATTCAGAAACTGCGCAACATCGCCGACAATTCGGGCGCCCGGATCGTGTTCTACGCCCCGGAAAGCACCATGCAGTACCTGCGCCCCGCCCGCGGCAAACGCTCGGCCAAGGCCGAATACGTGGTCTCCAACCCGTGGGACGACCTCACGGCGCTCACTTACGAGACCAAACGCGACGACTGTCTGTGGATCGTGATGAGCCGCCGCGAACGGGTTTCCTACCATCCTGCCATGAGCAAGGTCCCCGCCTACATGGAGCAATTCTTCGCCGACAACAGCTTCGTGCTGGTCTACCCCGTACAGGCCGGCGACACGGAGAGCAGGTATATATAATAAGTATCCGGACGAGTATTCTCTGTCCTGCAGTTTTTACAGAGTGTGTTCCGCAAGAGTCCCGCGCATTTGGTTTTGCGCCCGACCTGCACTATCCTTGCAGCATACAGGCGGCGTACGGACAATGCTCAAATAAATTTGGCATTGCGCCCGACTTGCACTATCTTTGCCCTAAGAAAAAAGAAAAGAATATGAGCCTTGTAGCAATCGTGGGCCGTCCTAACGTCGGCAAAAGCACCCTCTTCAACCGTCTGGTGGGCCAGCGGAAGGCCATCGTCGATGCGACGGCCGGCACCACCCGCGACCGCCACTACGGCAAAACGGACTGGAACGGAAAGGAATTCTCGGTGATCGACACCGGCGGCTACACCGTCAATTCGGAGGATATTTTCGAAGACGAAATCCGCCGTCAGGTACTGCTGGCCATCGACGAGGCCGATGTGATCCTCTTTCTGGTGGAGGTTGCGACCGGCATCACCGACCTCGACCAGCTGATGGCCGATATCCTGCGCCGCACCTCGAAAAAGGTGATCCTCGTCTGCAACAAAGTGGACAACAACGACCAGATTTACTCCTCGCACGAGTTCTACGCCCTCGGTTTGGGCGATCCGTTCTGCATCAGTTCGATGAGCGGCAGCGGCACGGGCGACCTGATGGATGCCATCCTCGCGGCGCTGCCCGCGGAGACCGTCGCCGAAGAGGACGAGGACCTGCCCCATATCACCATCGTCGGCCGTCCCAACGTCGGCAAGTCGTCGATGACCAACGCGCTGCTGGGCGAGGAACGCAACATCGTGACCTCGATCGCCGGCACCACCCGCGACTCGATCCACACCCGCTACAACAAGTTCGGCATGGATTTCTACCTCGTGGACACGGCAGGCATGCGCAAGAAGGGCAAGGCGATGGAGGACCTCGAATTCTACTCGGTGATGCGCTCGATCCGTGCCATCGAGAATTCCGACGTCTGCATCCTGATGCTCGACGCCCAACAGGGACTCGAATCGCAGGACCTCAACATCCACAACCTGATCGTCCGCAACCGCAAGGGCTGCGTGATCGTGGTCAACAAGTGGGACCTCATAGAGAAAGACAACAACACGATGAAGGAGTGGACGGAGTTCCTGAAAAAGAAACTCGCACCGTTCAACGACATTCCGATCATCTTCACCTCGGTACTCAGCAAACAGCGCATATTCGACGTGCTCCAGACCGCGATCCGGGTCTACCAGTCGCGCAAACGCCGCATCTCGACCTCGGAACTGAACGATTTCCTGCTGCCGCTGATCGAGAACTATCCGCCCCCCGCAACCAAGGGCAAATACATCAAGATCAAGTACGTGACCCAGCTCCCGACGCCCACGCCGCAGTTCGCGTTTTTCGTAAACCTGCCGCAGTACATCAAGGAGCCTTACCGCCGGTTCCTCGAAAACAACATCCGCGACCACTGGGATTTCGCCGGGGTGCCGATGCAGATTTATTTCCGGCAGAAGTAAGACGGCCGCAATACAAGGCTACCGGACCTCTTTCGCACGACGAAATCCGGAAGCGATATTCCCGCCAAATCCCCCTTTGACAGAGGGGGACTTTTTTATATTCCGGAGCACCTATGCAGGTCTATTTCCGGCAGAAATAAAACGGCTGCAAACGGGAAGCAAACAAAGAGACCGGACTCAGAGTTGAGTCCGGTCTCTATTATCTTGAAGTGTCCGCCAGTCTAATTCGCCGGCGGCGTAGCCCCGCCCTCCTGCGGATTTCCGCCGCGGTTGCGATTGCGGTTGCGGCCGCCGCGGTGACGCCTGCGGTCGCGCGTTCCGCGGTTGCCTTCGCCGCGGCCCGATGCGTGGTCGTTATCCGCCGGCGCAGCCTGCGGAGTCCCGGCGCCGTTTTCGGCCGGCGCCGCAGCCGCACGCTCTCTGTCGCCGCGACGGTCGCGGTTACGGTCGCCGTCGCCCCTGCTTGGGCGTCCTCCGTCGCCTTTATCGCCGCGTCCCCGGCCGCGGCCGGAACCTCCGCGTCCCGATCCCCCGCGGCCGCCCCTGCCGCCGCGGCCGAAACGTCCGCGGTTTTCGTCGGGTGCGTATTTCGGGCCTTCGCCCACGCTTGCGGGCAGTTCGGCTTTGCGGATATCCCGCTCGATAAACTTCTCGATGGCGTGGAATTTTCCCTGTTCCTCCTCGCTGACGAAGGTCACGGCAGCGCCGGTCGCCGCGGCACGCGCCGTACGGCCGATGCGGTGGATATAATCTTCGGGGTCGTGCGGCACGTCGTAATTGATGACCAGTCCGATGTCTTCGATGTCGATGCCGCGCGCCACGATGTCGGTGGCCACGAGGATCGAGACCTTGTTGTTCTTGAAGTCGAGCATCACCTCCTCGCGCTGGGCCTGCTCCAGATCGGAGTGCATGGCCGCCACGTTGAGTTTCATGCGTTTGAGCGTATGCGCCAGCTCCTTGACCTTCATCTTCGACGACGAGAAGATGATCGTCTTCGACTCGGTCGGCTCGGCGAACATCTCGCGGATGATGCCCAGCTTCTGGTTCTCATAGCAGACATAGGCCGACTGGTCGATGGCCTCGTTGGGTTTCGAAATGGCGATATTCACCTCGGCGGGATTGCGCAGAATGGTCTTGGCCAGTTCGCGGATCTTCGGGGGCAGCGTCGCCGAGAACATGATCGTCTGCCGCTCCTTGGGCATGTACGAGACAATCTTCATGATGTCCTCGCTGAAACCCATGTCGAGCATGCGGTCGGCTTCGTCGAGAATCAGGCATTCGACATGCGAGAGGTCGATGCCGCTGTTCTGGATATGCGAAATCATGCGGCCGGGAGTGGCGATGACCACGTCCGACCCCATCAGCATGCCCCGCTTCTGCACGTCCCAGCCCTTGCCGTCGCCGCCGCCGTAAACGACCGTGGTCGAGATGGGCAGGTAATAGGAAAAGCCCTGAAACTGCTGGTCTATCTGCTGCGCCAGTTCGCGCGTGGGCACGATGATCACCGATTTTATCACATTGTCTTCGTTGCCTTCGAGCAGCAGCCGGTTCAACAGCGGCAGCGTGTAGGCCGCCGTCTTGCCCGTTCCCGTCTGCGCGCATCCGATGATGTCGCGGCCTTCGAGAATCACCGGGATCGTGTGTTCCTGCACCGGAGTCATCTCCTGAAAATTCATATCGTAGAGTCCGTCGAGGATCTCATCCTCCAACTCAAGTTCGTCAAATCGCATTTTACGTATCTTAATTTTATCCTTCTGAAATTTCTTCTCCGAAAAGCGTCGCGGGAGTGCAGCCCGTAATGCGGACCCGCACATAGTCGCCGACGCCGTGGCCGCCGCGGTCGAATACCACGACCTTGTTCTGCGAGGTACGGCCCGAAAGCTGGTTCTCGTCGCGCTTGGACGTTCCCTCGACCAGCACTTCGAATTCGCGCCCCACGTCGCGCAGGTTGCTCGCACGGCTCAGTTCGTTCTGCAGGGCGATGATTTCGGCCAGCCGCGCCGACTTCACCTCTTCGGGCACGTCGTCGGGCAGGTGCTTGTGCGCGTAAGTGCCGGGGCGCTCCGAATATTTGAACATATAGGCGAACTCGTAGCCGACCTCGCGCATCAGCGAGAGCGTCGCGGCGTGCTCCTCCTCCGTCTCGCCCGAAAATCCGGCGATCAGGTCGGTCGTAACGGCGCAGTCGGGCAGGTAGCGGCGGATGGCCGCGACCCGGTCGAGGTACCATTCGCGGGTATATTTGCGGTTCATGCGCGCGAGCATCGACGAGGCACCCGACTGGGCGGGCAGATGGATCGCACGGCAGATATTGGGCATTTCGGCCATGACCTCCAGCAGGCGGTCGCTGATGTCCTTGGGGTGCGACGTGGCGAAACGCACGCGCAGCAGGGGCGAGACGGAGGCCACGCGGCGCATCAGGCCGGGAAAGTCCACCTCGCCGAAGCGGTAGGAGTTGACGTTCTGGCCCAGCAGCGTCACCTCGCGGTAACCGTTCCCGAACAGTGTCCGGACCTCCGCGAGAATGGTTTCGGGATCGCGGCTGCGTTCGCGGCCGCGGGTATAGGGCACCACGCAGTAGGAGCAGAAGTTGTTGCAGCCGCGCATGATGGCGACGAAGGCGCTCACGCCGTTGCGGTCGAGCCGCACGGGAGCGATCTCGGCATAGGTCTCCTCGGTCGAGAGCAGGACATTGACGCCCTTGCCGCCCGCTTCGGCTTCGCGCACAAGCCGGGGCAGGTCGCGGTAGGCGTCCGGCCCGGCCACGACATCGACGCCGTGCGGTCCTTCGACCAGCTTCTCCTTCAGGCGCTCGGCCATACAGCCGATGACGCCCACGACCAGTCCGGGGTTGGCCCGGCGGTAGCGTTTCATCTCGGCCAGACGGCCCCAGATGCGCTGTTCGGCATTGTCGCGGATCGAGCAGGTGTTGATCAGGATAACGTCCGCCTCGTCGATCCGGTCGGTATATACGTACCCCTCGCGCTGCATCACGGAGACCACGATCTCGGTGTCGCCGACATTCATCTGGCAGCCGTAGGTTTCGACAAAAAGTTTGCGTCCGGCGCCCGACAGGGGGCGCAGTGTATTCGTATCGAGTCTTAATTCCACTTTTTCGTTTCTGTTATTCGGCATGAATCTCGTTCTTGTCGGGGAACTGCTTGAAGCCCTCGCCGAAAGTCTCGTAGGCGTCGGTCACCACCACGAACGCCGAAGGGTCGATCTCCTTGATCTTGTGCTGCACGAGCCGCACCTCCTTGCGGCTGACCACCAGAAAGATCATATCGCGCAGCGCGTCGGTGTACATGCCTTTCGACTTGATATAAGTGGCGCTGCGGTCGAGGTCCTCGATGATGAAGCGCTTGAGCTGCTCGTGATGGTCGCTGATGATGAACAGCAGTTTGTCGTACGACGCGCCGTTCAGCAGATAGGCGATCACGCGCGAAGTGATGTAGATCGTGATGAGCGAATAGAGCGTCAGCATCCAGCCGTTGGAAGCAGCGTCGCCCGTACCCAGTCCGAAACCGATGACGGCCAGACCTGACAGCACGACGAAACCGTCGGCGAGCAGGATGCCGGTCGAGAACTTGATGCCGGCAAACTTCTGCAGCAGCATCGCCACGATGTCCGTGCCGCCCGTAGTCGCCTGCTGGCGCACGACGACGCCCTGCCCGATACCGATGACCACGGCGCCGATGATACACGTCAGCAGCAGGTCGTTCGACAAGTCGAGCCGCCCGCCCAGCAGCAACGCCGGATCGAGACTCTCGACGGCCGCGGCGTCGGGATAGACCAGCCGCGTCAGCACGTTCATGAAACCGGGCGTATAGAGCGCCGCCAGCACCGTGCGCGTACCGAACTGCCCGCCGAAAACCAGCATCGCGGTAAGCATCAGCGGCACGTCGAACATATAGCCGAACGTACCGACCTGAATCGACGGGAAGATGTTGTGGAGTACGATACCCATACCGTAGACGCCTCCCGGCACGAAATTGTAGGGATTGACGAACAGCACGAAACCCGCGCCCATGATCGAACAGCCGAGGAAAATCAGGAACCACGAGCGCCACCACGCCCACGAACCCATCGGCTCCAGCAAAGCCTTTGTATTCATAAAGGTATATTTTTAGGCAAAGATAACGCAATTCTCCGAAAACCCGGCGCCCCCGCGCCGGATTTTTCATCCCGAAGCTGCAAATACGATTTTTTTATTATTTTTGTAAATCTCAAAAAAAAATACCCGTACAGATATAATGAATACTGTAAAAGAACTTCTGCTGAAGGAGTGCGACTATCCGCTGTCGGGCGAAGTCATGGACCGATTTCTGGAATCTGCGGAGGAACTTCACCTGAAACGGAACGAAATACTGATCATGAGCGGCAAGGTAGACGCCAACATCTATGTCGTCAAAGAGGGTATCATGCGCTACAGCTACATGAACGGACTGCGGGAAGTAACCTACGCGTTTTCGCTGCCCGGCACCATGATCATCTCGATGTTCTCCTACTATTTCCACCTGCCCACGTTCTACCAGATAGAAGCCTGCTGCGAATCGACCGTGGTCAGGATAACCCGGCAGCGGTACGACACGCTGACAGCGCAGTCGCACGACTTCGCCCGGTGGGCGCTGCAGATGGCTCACGGACAGCTTTTCTTCTTCGAAATGAAAAACAGCGTCATCAACGGCGATGCCAAGGAGCGCTTTCTCTCGCTGGTGAAAAACCGCCCCGAAATCATGGAAAAGGTGCCGCTGAAATTCGTGGCTTCCTATCTGGGAATCACGCAGTCGTACCTGAGCCGGCTGAAAAAAGCGGTCATGAAGCCTTGAAAAAAAGCCGTTTTTGACATAGTACAAAAACTTTCTTTTTTTTAGTGCCTACATTTGTTTTCGAATATCGTATATACACTTTTTTAATTGTTAGATTATGAGAAAACATCTATCTGAACGGGCACTCCATCTCTGCATGGCATTAGGTCTGATTCTGGCAGGAAGCACCGGCTGCAGCGACAACGAAGAGATACCGGAACCGCAGCCCCTCCCCGTGGAATTCAAGCTGGAAAGCAAAACCGTATTCGTATCGTGCGACGGAGACGAACAGTCGGTAAACTATACCGTCGAAAACGGGCTGAAAAACGCAACGATCAAAGTGACTGCCGACAAGGAGTGGATACTCGACCCGCAGGCCGCCGACGGCAAGATAACGTTCACGGTGGAGCTGAGCAGTGAAGAGCAGACGCGGGAGGCGACCGTGACGGCCGTCTACGAAGCGGACGGAACAGACCCGATCGAAAAGTCGTTCAAGGTAGTTCAGGAGGCCTACGACGCTCCCTTCAAGGTCTCGGTAGACGCGGTGACGCCGGTGAGCGCGACCATAAGCTTGACGGTATCCGATCCCCGGCAGCCCTACCTCATACTCTATTCGCCGAAAGACCAGCTCGGCAAACTGACCCCGGACGAGGTCATCCGGAAACAGCTGGAATATTACGAAGCCGTGGCGCCCGCCATCGGGCAGACCTACCGCGAAGTGCTGCAACAGGCGCTAAAGGCCGGCAATTTCAGCGGCGAAAAGATCACGGGCCTACTGCCCGGCTCGGAAACCCTCGTGCTGATAGCCGGCGTGGATCTCGACGGCAAGGTCACCACACGGGTATGCGTCAAGGAGTTCAGCACCGAATCGGTGGAGACCACCGACATGACGTTCGACTTCCGCACGCAGATAGACGGCACGAGCGTAACGATCGACGTGCTGCCCGGCGACAAGGAGCAGTATTATTACAGCTACTACCTCGAAAAGAGCGAAGTAACGCAGCAAGGCGTGAATCCGGCCGCCGAGGTGCAGCGCTCCCTTTCCGAAATCGTAGAGCTGTATTACACCTACGGACTCCCGGCCGATCAGGCCGTAATGGCACTTTGCCAGAAAGGCGACTTCCAACTGACGGGAACCGAGCTGGAACCCAATACGGTTTACCTTGTGGTCGGGATCGCCGTCAATAACGAAGGCTACGTCATGTCGGATCTCGTGCAGGCGGAGTTCACGACCGGCTCGCCCGCACCGGTAGACCCCTCCGACAACCGGATCACGATCGAGGCCGCGAATCTGACGCCCACCACGGTAGACCTCCGGATCACGACGACCAACAAGGATCCCTACCTCGTCTACATATTCCTGCAGAGCGAGGTGGCAAACCTCTCCGAAGAGGCGATTATCGAGAAGACGCTGCAGAAAAAGAAATACGCCCACTTGCGCGAAGGCGACACGACGGTGAAATACTACAACCGGGAACCGAATACGGGTTATGTCTGCGTAGCCATGGGTTATCAGTCGCAGCAGGTCACCACCAAGCTGTTCAGGTACGATTTCACGACTCCAAGCGCAGGTTCCGCGGCCGCCGCCCGGTCCGAACGCCCCCTCCCCGGAGCACCGGAATTCGCAAAGCTGCTGCGGCAGCGGCCGGCCCTGCTGCCCGACGGAGGAATTCCCAAGACCGCATTCTGAAAACGCCCCCGCACGTGAAATATCCGCAGAGAGACGCACCGTCCCCTCTGCGGATATTTTTTGCCCCCGTTCCCCGCCCTCCTGCATGTCATTTATTGCGTTTTATTCGTTTATCCGGGAGATTTTATTATATTTGCATTATACAAACCCCTGAAAAGTCACTATGATTCTGACATATTACACCGCCACGACCCTGATTATCATCGCCTATCTGCTGGGTTCGATTCCGAGCGCCGTATGGATCGGCAAAAAATATTACGGCATCGACATCCGCGAACACGGCAGCAAAAACGCCGGCACGACCAACATGCTGCGCGTATTGGGCAAACGCGCGGCCCTGCCCGTTTTCGGACTGGACGTGCTGAAGGGATTCGTCGCCGTGACGATCATCGACCTGATGAAATATGACAGCGTTTTCGCCGACGGCGCAAACGAAACGTGGTTCTACATCCTGCGCTTCATCGCCGTATTCGCCGCCGTTCTGGGGCATATCTTCCCGATCTTCGCCGGATTCCGCGGCGGCAAGGGCGTGGCGACGCTCGTCGGCGCCATCATGGGCGTAAACGCCCCGCTGGTGCTGCTCTGCTTCGGCGTCTGGTTCCTCGTGCTGATGATTACGCACTACGTATCGCTGGCCTCGATGGTCGCAGGGTGCAGCTTCCCCATTTTCACGCTCATTTCGCCGAAAGTGAACCATCTGGTTCCGTTCGTCGTGTTCTCGTTCATCATCGCCGTGCTGCTGATCTACACGCACCGCAAGAACATCGAAAGGCTCAAGGCGGGCACGGAATCGAAAATCTACATCTGGAAACCCCGCCACGTGAAACAGCAGCCTCCCAAGCAGGAAAAAAAGGAGGAATAAAAACGGCACAAAAAGCTCTGCGGCAGGGCCTATGGTTCAAAACATCGGCAATATGGGATAAAAAATGCCGCGATTTGGCGGTAAAATCGTTTTTTTAGCCTATCTTTGCTCAGCAATTAGGACGCGACCATGTTACAGGAGAATCTGATCAAAATATACGAAACCAGTTTCCGAGACAATCGTGAAATGCCCGCCCTGACCGATTATTTCAAGGGCGAAACTTTTTCGTATTACGAGATGGCCAAGGAGATCGCCAAGCTGCACCTCCTCTTCAAAAAGGCCGGCATCAAGCAGGGCGACAAAATCGCCCTCATAGGCCGCAACAACCCCCGCTGGTGCATCACCTACATAGCCACGATCACATACGGAGCGGTCATCGTCCCGATCCTGCAGGATTTCACCCCCGCCGACATCATCCACATCATCAACCACTCGGAGAGCCGCATGCTCTTCTTGGGCGACAACTTCTGGGACAATATCGAAGAGGACCAGATCCGGCAGATCGAAGCCGTCTTTTCGCTGACCGACTTCCATACCATTTACGAACGCGACGGCAAGGCGCTCACCAAGTTCCAGCGCGACATCCTGAAGAATTACCGCTCGAAATATCCGCGCGGATTCAGCATAAACGACATCAAATACCCCGAAATCCCCAACGACCGGGTCATCCTGCTCAATTACACGTCGGGAACCACGGGATATTCGAAGGGCGTCATGCTCACGGTGAACAATCTGACGGGCAACGTGATTTTCGCCCAGCGGATGATCAACACCCAGACCGGCACCTTCTATTTCCGCAAAGGCGGGCGCACGCTGTCGTTCCTGCCGCTGGCGCACGCCTACGGCTGCGCGTTCGACTTCCTTTCGCCGCTGGCCGTGGGCGGACACATCACCCTGCTGGGTAAGATTCCGTCGCCCAAGATTCTGCTCGAAGCCATGGGCGTCGTAAGACCGACGGTCATCTGCTGCGTGCCGATGATTCTCGAAAAGGTCTACCGCAAGCAGGTGATGCCGATGCTCGAAAAAGGCCCCATGTCGATCGCCGTGAAGATTCCGCTGCTCAACACGGCCATCTACTCGGTGATCCGCAAAAAACTGCTGGAGGCTTTCGGCAACAACGTAGACATATTCATCGTCGGCGGCGCCCCGATGAATCAGGAGACCGAAGCGTTCCTGATGAAGATCAAGTTCCCGATCACCATCGGCTACGGCATGACCGAGTGCGCGCCGCTCATCAGCTTCACGCCCGACAACGAGTTCAAGGCCGGATCGTGCGGGCGCTACCTGCACGAACTGCTCGAAGTGAAGATCGACTCGCCCGACCCGCAGCACGAAGCGGGCGAAATCATCGTCCGCGGCGAGCATGTGATGAAGGGATATTACAAGAACGAAAAGGACACCGAGAAGGTTCTCGAACCCGACGGATGGCTTCATACGGGCGACATGGCCACGATGGATCCCGACGGCACGCTCTACATCCGGGGCCGTTCGAAGACGATGATCCTTTCCGGCAGCGGACAGAACATCTACCCGGAGGAGATCGAGGACAAGCTCAACAACATGTATCTCGTGCTGGAGTCGCTCATACTGGAAACCGAAAACGGAAAGCTCAAGGCGCTGGTCGTCCCCGATTACGAACAGGCCGAGCTGGAAGGCGTGGACAAGAACGACCTGCCGCACATCATGCAGAACAATCTCGCGGAGCTGAACTCGCTGCTGGCGGCGTACGAACGCGTCTCGGAGCTGGCGATCTATCCGACCGAGTTCGAAAAAACACCAAAACGCAGTATCAAACGTTATCTATACAGTCCGTCGCTATTGACCAAATAAAACAAGTCTCAGCAGGTAACCGCATACTTTGGATTCTCTATCCCAAATTCTTCATAGTCACTGAATCCAATTCCAACAATGAGGCGTCACTAATAGTTCGGTTACCTGCTTTTTTACGAAAGTTACCCGCGAATATCCGGGTAACTTTTTTTTATTATCTTTACGGCATGAAAATCACCAAGAAACAGACGATCGGCGAAAACCTGCTCTACGTGATGGTCTGGTCGGCCATCATTCTGGTGCCGGTGCTCAACTCGCTGATGATGTCCGAGCTTCACGTCAGCTGGGAAAACGTATTGATCGCATGGCGCAAGATCGCGCCCTACCTCATCATATTCATCGTCCACAACAGCGTCATCGCGCCGCGGTTCATGCTCAAGCACAAGTATTGGAAGTATCTGATAACCAATCTGACGCTGATCATCGGCACGTTCTGGTTCGTGGACTTCTACGAACAGCACATCACCGACAGTCTGCTCTTCTCGGACCTCTCCGAGGACCAGTTCATCGAACACCGCAAGGCGTCGTTCACCGATCTGGAAATGTATTGGAACGTGATACTCGGATTTTTCATGTCGGGCGCCAATACGGGCATCAAGCTCATGTACCAGTCGATACGCGACGAACAGCAGATGGAGGAGCTGAAACAGCAGAACATGCAGGCCGAAATGGATTATCTGAAGTACCAGATCAATCCCCACTTCTTCATGAACACGCTCAACAACATCCATGCGCTGATCGACATCGACACGGAATACGCCAAAAACGCCGTGATCGAGCTTTCGAAAATGATGCGCTACGTGCTCTACGATTCGGGACGCGAAATCATCTCGCTCAACAAGGACATTCAGTTCATCCAGAATTATATCGGGCTGATGCGCATCCGCTACACCAACGACGTGAACATCCGGGTGGAGTATCCGCACGACCTGCCGACGCAGGTCTCCATTCCGCCGCTGCTGCTGATCGTCTTCGTGGAGAACGCATTCAAGCACGGCGTGAGCTACAACAACCCGTCGTTCATCCACATGCACGTCGATTACGCCGACGGCAAGGTCACCGGCACGATCAGCAACAGCCGCCACACGCAGAAAGGCGAAAGACACAGCGCCGGGATCGGACTGGACAATGTCCGCAAGCGTCTGGAACTGATCTACGGCCCCCGGAACTACACGCTCGACATAGAAGAAAACACGACGACATACACCGTAAAACTCGTAATACCGACCCTCAATGCTTAAGTGTATCGCCATTGACGACGAGCCGCTGGCTCTGCGTCAGATCGAAAGTTACATACGGAAGATTCCTTATCTGGAGCTTACCGCTTCGTGCAACAACGCACTCGAAGCCCAGCAGTTTCTCGCCGGACAGCATGCCGACCTGATCTTCGTAGATATCAACATGCCCGACCTGAGCGGCGTGGAGTTCGTCCGTTCGCTGGTCGAAAGGCCGATGGTGATCTTCACCACCGCCTACTCGGAATACGCCGTCGAAGGGTTCAAGCTCGACGCGGTGGATTACCTGCTCAAGCCGTTCAGCTTCGCCGACTTCAGCCGTTCGGCGGGCAAGGCCAACTCGCTCTACGAACTGCGCCACAACCAGCGTCCGGCCGACGCCTCGGAACCCGTTCCGGAAGCGCTGCCCAAAGACAAGGAGTATATCTCGGTGAAGGCGGACTACAAGGTATCGCTGGTGAAAATCAGCGACATCGTCTATCTCGAAAGCGAAGGCGAATACGTGCGCATGCATCTGGCCGACGGCTCGACGATCACCACCCTGTTCCGTCTCAAGAACATGGAGACGGCGCTCCCGTCGGAGATGTTCATGCGCGTACACCGCTCCTACATCGTGAATCTGCGCTGCATCAAAGGCTATGTCCGCGGCCGCGTGTTTCTGAGCGACACGGAGTACGTGCCCATCGGAGAAAATTACAAGGAGAGCTTTCAGCGTTATATCGACGCCAATTTCAAGAATCTATAAAGCCGCGAAGTCCGGGAATCCCGCCAGCTGGACATAGCGGCCGCCGCGGTACTCGCAGCAATAGTGTTTCCGGCCGTTGGTCAGGATGACGAAGCGCGCCCCCAGCACCGAATTGTAACGCACGGCCTGCGAAAGGGTCCGCTCGTCGATCCGGATCTCCGGAGCCTTGCATTCGGCCAGCACCAGCGGTTCGGCGCTGTCGCCCACCACAACGACGTCGGCACGCTGCGGCTGCCCGTTGACCGGCACGGCATATTCCTGAACGATGCGTTTGGGCAACACCCCGCAGTGCGACATGAGGTAGGCGATCAGATGACGCCGCACCCACTCCTCAGGCGTCAGCACGAGGTAAATTCCCCGCAGGTCGTCCCATACTTCGACCTGCCCGCCACGGCGGCGGGCGCGCAGCCGGATGGCAGGAAAATTGAGTTTGGGAAATTCTGACATCTCTAGTTCCGGAAAATTTACTATCTTTACCTGCACAAATATACGAACATTTTCGTTAAGCGGGAGCCGAGCAGAGAAACTCGTTTCGCCGGGCGGCGAAAATGAAGGTTAAAAAAGCGAATATATGAGGAGTATTCTTTCGATCATAGCACTCTTCTCGTGCTGCACGCTGGCGGCGCAGGAGTATATTCCGACCTACGGCCGTGAACTTCCGCGCGGCGAAGTGATCGCCTACCCCACGGCGCAGGAAGCGGCCGCAGCCTCTGCGGGCGACACCCGTTACTTCACCCGTCTGGCGGACTGGACGCAAAAAGACAACGTTTTCTCGACCGAGTTCACCGTGCCGTTCGCATGGGCCAACCGGCAGGTATTCTTCCATTTGGGATGGGCTTCGGCCGATTACGAAGTGCGCGTGAACGGCAAAACCGTGGCCTATGACAGCGACTGCAGCACTCCGGCGGAATTCAACCTCACGCGCCATGCGCAGGAGGGCCGCAACACGCTGGAAATCGTCGTCAGCGCTCCGTCGCAGGTGGCGCGTCTCGAAAGCTGGAAAAGCGATCCGGCCCCGGCAATAGGTCCCGCATGGGTCATGAGCCAGCCCACGCTGCGCGTACGCGACGTACTGACCAAATCGTGGCGCAGCAGCGAGGAGAACGACAAGGTCATGGCTGAAATCGCCCTCGTCGTTAAAACCGAGTCCCTCAATCCGCGCACTTCGCGCATCCACTATGAACTGCTCACTCCGGCAGGCTCCAATGCCGCCATCGGATACAAGGACGTCACGCTCGACATGCGCCGCGAGGACACCGTGCGTTTTCTGGCCCGCATTCCGGACAGCATGTTGTGGAACCCCGGCCGGCCGACGCAATACACGCTGCGCGTAAAAACCCAGCACGAAGGCCGCTACATGGAATACATCGAACTGCCGCTCGGATTCCGCACCGTCGAACTGCACAACGGACAGCTGGCGGTAAACGGCAATCCCGTCGCACTCCGCACGCGCGAGGTTCCGCCCCATTTCCCGGCGGAGGAGATAGCGAAACTCCGCGAGCAGGGATTCAACACCCTCAGGCTTCTGCCGGGAGCCGTGTCGCCGACGCTGTATGCAGTTTGCGACACAATGGGAATGTACGTGATTCCGCAGGCTCCGATCGACACCCGCAGCAGCGGCGAATCGCGCCGCATCGGGGGCAATCCGTCGAACGATCCCGCTTGGCAGGGCGCCTACGTCGAACGGGCTGAAAACAGCTACCACACCTCGAAGCGCCATCCGTCGGTAATCGCCTTCTCGCTGGCGACGAAATCGGCCAACGGCATTAATCTCTACGAAAGTTATCTGAATATGAAGAAGTTCGGCGACACCCGCCCTTTCATTTATCCCGACGCCGCAGGCGAATGGAACAGCGACGGTTTGAAACCGGAATGATCCGCAACACCCTGAAAACACCCTCTGCAACAGGTCCGTCTGTGGATATGCGAAAAAAATCCTGAAAAATTTTCAGGATTTTTTTGCAATAATAAAAATTATCACTAATTTTGCACTCGCAATCGGATAACGATTGATGCCTCTTTAGCTCAGTTGGTAGAGCACGACACTCTTAATGTTGGGGTCCAGGGTTCGAGCCCCTGAGGGGGTACTAAAAACGCTAAAAGCCGGCACAAATAAGTGCCAAACAACGGCCAAAGCAACGTAAAAACCTTATAGTTAGCACACTATAAGGTTTTTTTCTTTTGTGGTTACGACAGCAGAATGCCAAACTGCGACAAAAAATCGTTACTAATTCGTAACCAAAACCCAAAAATATTTTTGGTTACGAATTTTCCCCGATTTTGGTTACGAATTTCTTGTAAAGTCCGTTAATTGTCCGCTGATTGTCAGAGATTTAAAACACAATTAAACTAATTTTGCAACCAAAAAAAGTAACCATGAAAAACACATTTAGCGTGCTTTTTTATGTAAAAAAGCAACAGAAAAAGAGCGGATTATTGCCCATTATGGGGCTTATTACTGTCAATAAGCAGACGACACAATTTTTCATGCAGTTGGAAATTACTCCGACAGAGGCAATAGTCACAGCCAGAATCAAAGAAAAGTACGGAAAAAATCACCGTTCAGATGTTATCAGAGATACGACTTCAGATTCCGAAAAAATCATCCCGGCCACCATATCAGACTCTTTAACTTATATAAAAAGATATAAAATGCCTTTATTTGCTAATATAGCACAATTTTTAGCAAAAATTCCATAGGATTTACGAAATTTCCAACGGTAATTTTGTATAACAATCTAAATCCAACCTAAAACCAATGAATGCAGGATTCCAAACAGCGGATTATCTGGTCTTCGGCGTTTATGCGCTTATCATCATTGCAATCGGACTGTACGTCTCGCGCTTCAGCAAAGAAAAGAGTTCGTCGGATTATTTTCTCGCCGGCAGGTCGCTTTCGTGGTGGGCCATCGGCGCGTCGCTGATTGCCGCCAACATCTCGGCCGAACAGTTTATCGGCATGTCGGGATCGGGATTCCGGATAGGAATAGGTATCGCCGCCTACGAGTGGATTGCGGCCGCCACACTGATTCTCGTGGCGAAATACCTGCTGCCGATCATGATCGAAAAGCGGATTTACACCATGCCGCAACTGCTTAACGAACGTTACGGGCACGGCGTCAGCATCGCTTTCTCCATTTTCTTCCTGCTGCTCTACCTCTTCGTCAATCTGACCTCCGTGGCATGGCTCGGAGCCTTGGCCATGGAGCAGGTACTCGGTATTCCGATGATGTGGGGCGTCGTTGGACTGCTCTTGTTTTCAGGACTCTACTCAATATACGGAGGGCTGAAAGCCGTCGTCTGGACGGACATAATTCAGGTCGTTTTCCTAATCGGCGGCGGTCTGGTAGCAGTTTATTTCGCGCTCAAAGCCGCGGACCCCTCGACAACGATTATGGCCGACGGCAGCGCATGGACCGGACTGCAGAACGTCTTCCATACGATCCGCGACGCCGGCGGAGATTACCACCTCAGCATGATAATCCCCGAAGGAACGGTCGTTTCCGATCCGGCCACAGGGCAACAGTTCGACATTTCGAAAGACCTGCCGGGACTCGCGCTGCTGTTGGGGTCGATCTGGGTCACCAATATCGGCTTTTGGGGATTCAACCAATATATCATTCAGAAGGGACTGGCGGCCCGTTCGCTGCACGAAGCAAAAAAGGGTCTGCTCTTTGCCGGTTACCTGAAACTCCTCATCCCGCTGATCGTCGTCATTCCCGGCATCACGGCCTATGTACTGTTCACCAATCCCCACCTGATCCACGGGCTGCAAGATTCGATCACCACGGCCGACAGCGCCTATCCGTGGCTGTTGAAGAACTTCACACCGACGGGTATCAAGGGTCTGGCCTTCGCCGCTCTGGTCGCCGCGATCGTCTCTTCGCTCGCCAGCATGATCAACAGCACGGCCACGATTTTCACCATGGACATCTACAAACGGCTGATCTCCCCCGAAGCCTCGGAAAAACGGCTGGTTAACGTCGGGCGCATGGTCGCATTCTGCGCGTTATTTATCGCCATGGCCGCCGCCAAACCCCTGCTGGGCGGACTGGATCAGGCTTTCCAGTACATTCAGGAGTATTCGGGATATGTGTATCCGGGCGTAACCGTCGTATTCGGTATGGGACTGTTATGGAAAAAAGCTACGAACCGAGCCGCTCTATGGACCTCGATACTCACGATTCCGGTCGGCATCGCGCTCAAATTCGCATATCCGGACATGGGTTTCGTCCTGCGCATGAGCTATGCCTTCATCGTATTGGTCGTCATCGCCGTAACGATCTCGCTGCTGGACCGCAGCGAATCCGTGCAGGACGACACCTCGAAAATCGCGGGACGCCGTTCCATGGTCAGAGCCTCGTGGGTACTCCTGATATTGGCGGCGATCTGCATCATGGCGGGAATTCTCTTCAGTAAACGCTGGACCAGCTACCATTTCGACGCCATCTACATGCTCGGCATCCTGCTCGGATTCATCGGGGTGATGCTGCGCACCAACAGCCAGAGCCGCACCCGCAGCAGCCGGGCTTACAGCATCGGCGGTAAGGCTTTCGACTTCACTCCCGGTCTCACGGTCGGAGCGCTGGGCATCGTCATCATCCTGACCGCGATATACGCCGTTTTCTGGTAAACTGACTCGCACGCTTCGTTCATAATCCGCCAACTCCACATGGCCCGGCAAAATTAATTTAGCACAAGCAGGACTTCCAGCAGGAAGTCCCCGCTTGTTGCATCATCCTGCCGGATTACAAAGATCGGCATAACTCACACACCATATAATATAGTCCGATAATGGAGTTGCAGTGTAAAAACACTTTGTTCATATGTTCATCCGGAATCTTTCGCTTCGGGTGTTCAACGCAAATATAGCACAAGAATTTGCAAAAATCCGATTAGAAACCCAAAATCCGTCATCGTACTTTTGTATAACATCAGAACCAAACGGGCGGATAGCGGCCCGATAAGATTAACCTAATTAAAAAACCAAAACTTCCACAAATGAAAAGCATGCTGTTACAACGAATCCGCCTGTTATATGTATCGGGCTTTGTCGTCAGCGCCGTTTTTATGGCCAGCTGCTCGGATGACGACACCGACAAAAACGCCGTCTACGATCCGAACAAGCCAGTGGTGCTCGAAAGCTATTCTCCCCAAGAGGGCGGTGTAGGGACGAAACTCATCATCCGCGGTGAGAACTTCGGTTACGACCCGTCGAAAGTCAAAGTTCGAATCGCCAACGACGAAAACCGGGAAGCCCGCGTCGTCAGCGCAAAAGGCAACCGCATCTATGCCATCGTCCCCGCGCGGGCCGACACCGGCAAGGTCACGGTAACCATCGGTGAGGGCGAAGAAGCGCAGGAAGTGGCTTTCGAGGAGGAATTTCAGTACGAATTCAAGAAAAACCTCTCCACCCTCTGCGGCGGCGGTTTCAACGCCGAAGACAAAGACGGCACATTCAAGGAGGCGAAATTCGCCCGCCCGCTGCGTCTGGCTCTGGACAACGAAAATCAGAAGCTGTACGTCCTCGAAGCCGATGCCTACAAATGTATCCGCGAGGTAGACCTGATCAATGAAAAAGTAAGCACTCCATGGCGCGCCCCCGGCCTACACAACCTGCGCACAATCAGTTTCGGCACGACCTGCGACACGCTCTTCGTCGGCGTCGAAGGCTCCTCTTCGAATGTTTCGACCGTCTTTCTGCTGCGCTCCGACGGATTCGTGCGTCACAAGACTTATGCGCCCCGCTCAGGTTCGAACGCTTCGATCCTGAATCCCGTGGACGGAGAACTGTTCATCAACGACTATTACAAAGGCATGGTGCTGCGATGGGACCGCGACAAACAGGAGATGGTGGAACTCGTGCAATGTTTCAACAACAACACCGATTTCACGTACTGCTGGAGCCACGACGGAAAATACCTCTACGCGCTGGCTCTCGGCGGAGCGTCTCATTCGGCCATCGTCCGCATGGAATACGATTTCGCGACGAAAACGCTCGGCGAACCCAACACATGGGTCGGCATGGACGGGCAGCTGGGCTATCAGGACGGCGTAGGCGAAGATGCGCGCATCAACCAGCCTTACCAGATGTGCACCGGCCCGCAAGGCGACTTTTTCCTTGCCGACACGTGGAATCACTGCATCCGCCGCATTGTAGACAATGCCGGAACAGCCACCGTCACCACCTATGCCGGCATCGGAGGACAGCTCGGCTTCACGGAGGGTGATCCGCTCGAAGCACAATTACAATTCCCGACCGGTGTTGCGGTCAGCGACGACGGCTCGACCGTATATGTGGCCGACAAAGAAAACAACCGAATTTGTAAAATCACCGTAGAATAGTTCGCTATGAAGAAACTTATACTATATATACTGACCGTATGCAGCATCATGCTGGGGGGGGGTAATCCGGTCTCCGCATTTGCTCAAAGCAAAGAGTATACGATCACCGGCACGGTCCTCGACTTGCAGGGGCAGCCTATGGTAGGCGTAAACGTCATCGTGAAAAACCAGCCCGGACTGGGAACCAACACCGACATCGACGGTAAATACAAAATCAAAACCGGAGCCAACGAAACGCTCTCGTTCAGCTACTTGGGATATGCGACGCAGGATATTCCGATCGCAGGCAAAACCCGTATCGACGTCAAACTGGCAGAAGATTCCAATGCAATGGAGGAGGTCGTGGTCGTCGGCGCCGGCTTCCAGAAGAAAGCATCGGTGGTCGGAGCGGTCACATCGATCAAAATGGAGGATCTGAAAGTCCCCACCGCCAACATCACCAACTCGCTGGCGGGAAACGTTCCGGGTATCATCGCCGTACAGCGTTCGGGCGAACCGGGCAAAGACGCTTCGGAATTCTGGATCCGCGGCATCTCGACATTCGGCGCCAACGCATCGGCACTGGTGCTGGTAGACGGCATCGAACGCGATTTCAACGAAATCAACGTCGAGGATATCGAATCGTTTTCCGTTCTGAAAGACGCCTCCGCTACGGCGATCTACGGTCAGCGCGGCGCCAACGGCGTCATACTGGTCACGACCAAACGCGGACAAGCAGGAAAGGTGAACATCAATTTCAAAGCCGAATACGGCATCTCCTCGTCCGCCATCGAACGTGAATTCGTCGATGCGGAAACCTATGCTTCGCTGGCCAACGAAGCCCGTGCGTCGCGGTATCAGGACCCCGTATACGACGCGAGCGATCTGGAAATCATCAAATACAATCTCGATCCCGACCTCTACCCCAATGTGGACTGGCACGACGCCCTGCTGAAAAAAAGCACCTCGACATTCAAAACTTCGCTCAATATCAGCGGCGGCGGTTCGACAGCCCGCTACTATATTTCCGGTTCCTACTACAAACAGGGCGGGCTTTTCAAGGATTCGCTGAAAGAGAACTACGATACGGACACCAATTACAAACGCTACAACTTCCGCATCAACACGGACATCAACATCACCAAGACCACGATTCTCGAAGCCGGTCTCGGCGGCTGGGTCGTCGATCAGCACAAACCGGGCATGACCACCAAACCCGACGGCAATACCGACGATTTCTGGAGGTCGATCTCCTACATGACCCCGATCACCGTTCCCCTGCGCTATTCAAACGGCCAGCTGCCGACCTACGGTACGGACGGATACGGCATTTCGCCTTATGTACTGCTCAACCACACCGGTTATTACACGTTCTGGGAAAACAAGGTGGAATCGAACATCGGACTGAAACAGGACTTGAGTTTTATTACGCAAGGGCTGCATTTTACCGGCCGGTTCTCCTATGACGCCTACAACCGGCACAATCTGGGCCGCCTGAAAATGCCGGCTCTGTACAAGGCAGAACGAGTCCGCGACATGGAAGGCAATCTGATTACGTCGCGGATCATAGACGAGCAACCGCTCTGGCAAACATCGGACGTCTACGGCTCCCGGCGCGCCTACGGCGAAGTGCAACTGGCATACGACCGAGCTTTCAACAAGCACCGGGTCGGCGGTCTGCTCTACTATTACATGCAGTCGTTTTCGGAAAACGATGTCAATGACAATGTCTTCAAATCGGTTCCCCAGCGCAACATGGGCCTCTCCGGCCGCGTAACTTACGGTTACGACGACCGCTATCTGGTGGAATTCAACTTCGGATATACGGGATCGGAGAATTTCGAGCCGAAGGAACGCTTCGGTTTCTTCCCTGCAATCGCCGCGGGCTGGGTGATCTCGAACGAGAAATTCGTCAAGAAACATATGCCGTGGCTTACCATGCTCAAAATCCGCTATTCATGGGGCCAAGTCGGCAACGACCGCATCGGCGGCGGAACACGCTTCCCTTATATCACCACGGTAACAGGCGGTAACAGCGTCAATTTCGGAAATATGGGGGCAAACAGGGCTGACGGCATACTCGTACAACTCATGGGTTCGCAAAACCTGACATGGGAAGTCACCACCAAGCAGGACCTCGGTCTCGACCTGAAAATCGCCGATCGGTTCGATCTGACGGTGGATATTTTCCGCGACCACCGCGAAGACATCTTCATACGGCGCGGTTTCCTACCCGGCACTACCGGCCTTTTGGTCGGCGGATTGATAGACCAACGTCCTTGGGGCAACGTGGGTTCCATGCGCTCGGAGGGTATCGACGGCAACTTCGGCTACACGCAGCGTATCGGCAAGGACTTCATCTTCACGCTCCGCGGCAACCTGACCTATGCCTACAACAAGGTGCTGAAATACGACGAAGCGGCCAATGCGCTCTATTACCGCATGACGCAGGGCTACAAATGGGAACAGAACCGCGGTCTGATCGCACTTGGTCTTTTCAAGGACGAAGCCGAAATCGCCAGCAGCCCGACCCAGTACGGACAGGAACTGATGCCCGGCGATATCAAGTATAAGGACGTCAACGGCGACGGCGTCATCAACGACGACGACATCGTTCCGATCGGCAACACGAGAACCCCGGAACTCGTATACGGTCTCGGACTGAGCGCCCAATGGAAAGGCATCGATTTCAGCATTCTGTTTCAGGGTACGGGCAAGATGGACTTCATTATGGAAGGTTATTCCACGTTCCCGTTCATCGCAAACGACGCCGGCAACATCCTTTCGGTAGTAGCCGACCCCAAGAACCGCTGGATATCACGCGAAATATCGGGAGACCCCGCCACCGAACGCCAAGACGCCATTTTCCCGCGGCTCTCGTACGGTCCCCGCGAAAACAACACCAAATGGTCCACATGGTGGCTGCGCGACGGGCACTACCTTCGCCTGAAAAACCTCGAAGTGGGCTATACGCTCCCGAAAGCTTTCACCCGCAAATTCCGGGTCGAGAAGGCACGCATCTTCTTCCTCGGCTATAACCTCGCCTGCTGGTCGTCGTTCGATTGGTGGGACCCCGAAATGGGCAGCAAGGACGGCAACTCCTACCCGATCCAAAGAACCTATACATTCGGCGTGAACGTCAGCTTCTAACCTTAAGATCCCGATTATTATGAAAAAAATAGGAAACATTCTGATCGTCATGTTTGCCGCACTGAGCATGATCCGGTGCGGGGACTTTCTCGACGTCCAGCAGTATGTGAAAGACATGCAGCAGTACGACTCGATCTTCGTCCGCGAAAACACCACGAAACAGTGGCTCTGGGAGGTCTACAGCTCACTGAGCAGCACTCCGTCGCTCTCGAACGGCGCCCTCTACTTCGCATCCGACGAAGCGATCTACAACGACGCAAACGCTTCGTGCGAACTCTACCAGAACGGACAATACTCATCGACGAACCCCGTTTGGGAAGACCGCTATAATGCGATGTATGTCGGAATCCGTACGGCTTCGATTTTCATCCACAACGTTCACCGTTGTCTGGAGGTCTCGTCGGCCGAACGGGAACGCATGGAGGGAGAAGCCCGCTTCCTGCGCGCCTATTTCTACTTTACCCTGATGCGCCAATACGGTCCGGTCCCGATCGTACCCGACGAAGGACAGGACATCTCGCTCGATTACGAAGAGCTGGCACTCCCGCGCGCCACGATCGACGAAATGGTCGATTTCATGCTCTCCGATCTGGAACGCGCAGCCCGCATCCTGCCTTCGGAATATGCTTCGACATGGGTCGGACGCGCCACGCAGGGCGCCGCATTAGCCTTGCGGGCCAAGATACTGCTCTATGCCGCCTCGCCTCTCTTCAACGGCAACACAGACCTGTTCAACGTCAAGGACAACGAAGGCCGCAACCTGATTCCGCAGGAAAAGGACATCCGCAAATGGGCGCGGGCGGCGGCAGCGGCCAAGGAGGTGATCGAAATGGGACTTTACGAACTGATAACGGTAAGGGCTACCGCGACAACGGCACCTCTGGCACCGAATGTCCCCACGGCGGCATTCCCCGAAGGAGCCGGAGGCATCGATCCTTTTGAATCCTATGCGCAGCTCTTCAACGGAGAGACTCCCGTAACGCTCAACAACGAATTCATCTTTATGCGACAGAGCGGCGCCGACGTCAACTCGTTCGTCTATAAGGCATTCCCCTATTCGCACAACGGCACGAACAACATGGCGGCCACGCTCAAACAGGTCAACGCCTATTACATGCGGGACGGCCGCGACAAGGATCAGGCAAGTAGCGAATATCCCTATTACACATCGGGATTCACCACCGGAGACACCAACGATCCGTTCGTCCCGAACGACTGTCACCGGATGTGGCTCAACCGCGAACCGCGGTTCTACGCTTCGATCGCCTACAACGGCTGCATCTGGGAAAACGGCACCGCCGACCAGAGATACCAGAATTTCCGCTGCAACTACTACCGCGCGGGCCAAGACGGGAAACAGTTGTCGCGTCCCTACAACTTCCCGCTCACCGGCATCGGCATCAAAAAATATTACGACCCCGACGACTCGTGGGACGAAGGCGGACGAACGACCTACAAGCCGCATCCCGAAATTCGCTACGCCGACGTATTGTTATGGTATGCCGAAGCATTGAATGAACTTCCCGACGGCGAAGCGTACGAATTCAACCATGTAATTTATGACGAACCGTTTATCGTAAAGCGCGATGTGAACGAGATCAGAAAAGCATTCCGGCAGGTGCGTTTCCGCGCCGGACTGCCCGATCTCACGGATGCGGAATACAGGTCGCCCGACACCTTCCGCGATAAACTCAAGCGCGAACGCCAGATCGAATTCTTCATGGAAGGATCGCGCTACTTCGATCTCCGCCGCTGGAAAGACGCTGCAACGGAAGAAAACGAAGCCGTAATGGGTATGAACGTCGACATGAAGGGGTCCGGCACGCAGAAAGAACGATTCTACGAAACCACGCCGACGCAGATAACCAAGGTTTTCATGGACAAGATGTATCTTTGGCCGTTCACCGACGACGAACTGAAGCGCAACACCAAACTGACCCAAAATCCGGGCTGGTAGTAACCGCAAAACGAACACGACTTATGAAAAAAGCAATTATATTCCTGCTTGCCGCAACGGCATTTTTCACGGCCTGCAACAACAACCAGCTCGACGACGAGCTGTTCATCAAACACGTGCTGATCAACCAGAACGGCTTCCGCGAGTACGATCTCAACTATGTGGATGCGAATGTCAGGGACACGCTCATCACCGTCGCCGTAAACGGATCGTCGAAACTCGACCGCGACGTCAGGGTCGATCTGGCGGTCAACCCCGACACCCTCGAAGGATACAACTGGGAGAAATACCGCAACGACCGCAGTCTCTATTACGAACTGCTGCCCGAAGAGTGCTACTCTTTCAACGGGGAAGGCATCATCATCAAAGCCGGAACGGAATACACCGACGTTCCGATCAGTTTCAATCTCGACAAGATCGATAAGGACAAGAATTTCGTTCTTCCGATCTCGATCGTCTCGACCTCGGAATACAGGATCGGAGAGCCGAAATACAGTACGATCCTGATGAACGTCGTCCTCTCGAACGCCTATACGGGCACCTATTCGCTGTCGGGCACGATCCGGGAAGTCGCTACGGGCGATTTCATCGACGTCCGCATGACCCGTACGTTGCGCGTGGTCGATCCCTCCACCGTATCGCTCTACGCAGGCAATACCTCCGAACGCGTCTCCAACCGGGAAAATTACCGGATGAACATGACCGTAAACGCGGATTCCACACTGACCTTTACGCCGCTGCATCCCGACATCATCGAGATAAACCGCGACGAACCGAACCTCGACCCGAAGAATCCGCGGAACAAAATCCTCGTGGAACGGACCGTAGACGTACAGAATTCGCACAAATCGTATATAGTCACGACATTCTACATGTACTACAACTATATCGACAAAACCGACCCGGCCGATCCCGTCGAAATGCGATGGGAAGGCACCTGTTCCCGTACGAAAACGGTATTTACCAAATAACGGTCTCTCTCTGCAAAAACCTATGGAGCGGACTTGTTCGCCTCCATAGGTTTTATTAATTTTGCATCAGGCATCTTGCCAGTCACTCAAACGGATAAACAGAAAAAATGACCAAATCACTCCGCAGTCTGCTATTCGGGATCGCCAGCCTCTTCGTACTGACAGTCCACGCTCAGGAATACCCTTTCCGGAACCCCGACCTCCCGATCTCCGATCGGGTGCAGGACCTCATCTCACGGCTGACCCTCGAAGAGAAGGCCGCCCAGATGCAGAATCTCACGCCCGCGATCGAACGGCTCGGAATCCCGGCCTACAACTGGTGGAACGAATGTCTGCACGGCGTCGGCCGCTCGTGGGACAAAGTGACCGTCTTTCCGCAGGCGATAGCGATGGCTGCGACGTTCGATCCCGAAGCGTTACGGCAAATGGGCAGCATCACCTCGACCGAAGCGCGCGCCATCTACAACGAAGCCAACCGCACGGGCAAAGGCGGCATCCAATACAAGGGCCTTACGTTCTGGACCCCGAACATCAATATCTTCCGCGATCCGCGCTGGGGCCGGGGACAGGAGACCTACGGCGAAGACCCCTACCTGACCGGACTGCTGGGCAAAGCCATCGCAGAGGGACTGCAGGGCGACGATCCGGTCCTGCTGAAGACTTCGGCCTGCGCCAAGCACTATGCCGTCCACAGCGGCCCCGAACCTTCGCGCCATGTCTTCGATGCCGACGTAAGCGACTACGATTTATGGGACACCTACCTGCCAGCATTCCGCGACCTGATCGTAGACGGCAAAGTGAGCGCCGTGATGGGCGCCTACAACCGGTTCCGCGGGCAACCGTGCTGCGCCAGCGACCTGCTGATGCAGGAGATTCTGCGCGGCGAATGGGAGTTCACGGGCTACGTCACTTCGGACTGCGGAGCGATCGACGATTTCTTCAAAAACCACAAAACCCATCCGGACGGAGCCTCGGCCGCGGCGGATGCAGTGATACATACGACCGATCTGGACTGCGGCGAAATCTTCGCCTACCTGCCCGAAGCCGTCGAGCGGGGGCTTATCTCCGAAGCCGTGATCGACGAATCGCTCGCACGGCTGCTGACGATCCGGTTCCGACTCGGCGCATTCGATCCGCAGGAGCGCGATCCTTACGCCACACTCCCCTATTCGGTACTGGAAGCCGATTCGCACAAGGCCCATGCTCTGAAGATGGCACACGAATCCATGGTGCTGCTCAAGAACAACGGACTGCTTCCGCTGCGCCACAACCTGCGCCGCATCGCCGTACTCGGACCAAATGCCGATTCGCCCGAAGTCCAGCTGGGCAACTACAACGGATTCCCGTCGGAGATCGTCACACCGCTGAAAGGCATACGGGCGAAAACGGGTGCCGAGATCGTCTACCTGCGCGCTTCGGATTACACCACGCCGGAAGCCGGGGCCGATGAAATACGCAAAGCCGTCGAAGGCGCCGACCTCGTGATCTACGTCGGCGGCATCTCGCCCCGGCTGGAAGGCGAAGAGGGCGACGCAGGACGCGAAAAACTCGACGGATTCCTCGGCGGCGACCGCACCGGCATCATGCTTCCAAAAGTCCAGACCCAAGTGATGCAGGTTGTAAAACAGATCGGGATTCCGCTCGTCTTCGTTTCGATGTCAGGCAGTGCGGTGGCTTTCCCGTGGGAGGCCGAAAATGCCGATGCGATTCTGCAGGCATGGTACGGCGGACAAGCCGCCGGAACAGCCGTAGCCGATATTTTATGGGGCGACTGCAACCCGTCGGGACGACTTCCGGTCACGTTCTATGCAGACGACGAACAACTGCCCGATTTCAACGACTATTCGATGAAAGGCCGCACTTACCGCTATTTCGAAGGACGACCGCTCTATCCGTTCGGATACGGACTCAGCTACACGACTTTTAGATATGACACTCCGGTATGCACCGCCAAAACCACAGTCACCGGAGAGTCCGTGAAGGTTGTAACCCGCGTCCGCAATACAGGTAGCGTAGCCGGAGATGAAGTGGTACAGCTTTACGTCAGCCATCCCGACGCTCCGGAGCCCAAGCCGATTAGGGCGCTGAAAGGCGTAAAGCGCATTCATCTGCAACCGGGTGAGGAACAGATCGTCGAATTCACCCTTACGCCCCGTAATCTCGCACTGGTTGATGTAGACGGCACTACGGCCTGCTGTCCGGGACGCATCTCGTTCTATATCGGCGGCTCCCAGCCCGTCTCCGAAGCGGACCGGCGACAACACTCCGCCGAGATACGCGTCAAAGGTCCCCGCAGGGTGCTGGCCCGGTAGACGGTCCGAAACGATAAGGCTGGTTCCCTTTCGGGACCAGCCTTATTTCGAATCATTCGTCACCGGCCGCGGCCGTAAGCTCTTCCTCCGAATATTCGGTCCTTGACTTCCCCTGATGCGCCCGGCGGTACTCCAGCGGCGAGAGGCCCGACATCTCCTTGAATTTGTGATTGAAATGCGAGATGTTGCGGAACCCCGATTCATAAGCCACCTGTATGATGCTGAAATCGGAATTGACGAGCAGTTTGTATGCGAAGTCGATACGGATTTCCAGCAGGCAGTTGAAAATACTGCGTCCGGTCGATTGCTTGAAATTCCGACATAGCGCCGTGGGATTCTGTCCGGCGTATCCGGCCACCTGCCGGAGCGTAACCGGCTCCTTGAAATTATTGGCCAGATACTGATATGCCCGGTAAACCGGCAGGTTATGCAGGTCTTTGACCCGGTTGTAGTCCACCTCGGCGATCGACAGGTAGGAAAAATCGGGAGTCTGGCTCAGCATTCCCAGAATGCGGTAAAGTTCCATCAGCCGTTTCAGGCCGTCCAGCCGTTCGAAATCCGACAGACGGGTACGGATGCGCTCCAGCACCTCGTCGTTGTGGAAAAGCAGGCCGCGGGAACTTTCGTCCAGCAGCCGTACGATCGGTCCGAATTCGGGCATGGTGCGGAAATCGGCCGGAAAGATATTCTGGTTGAACTGGATCACTTCGGAACAACAATACAGATCGTTGTTTTCATAGTAAACCCGGTCACTCAGATGAAAATGGGGCACATTCGAGCCAATAAACGCAATATCGCCCGGCGAGAATTCGCTGACGCCGTTTCCGACGAAACGCTTGCCAACCCCCTCCGTAATGGCGACCAGCTCGTATTCGGGATGATAATGCCAGTCCGGCGGAAAGTGTTTGAATATAAAATTCTTCTTCGTAAACGACGATCCGGATGCCGGAATAATGGTTTCGTAAAGCATGATCTTATATTATTATCGAAGGAACGGCCCTTAGTGCAAATATAGCACAATTATTTGCAAATTACACGGTAGACAGCAGACTTTTTACCCTATATATTTGTATAACCAATTCGCTTCATTTTTTATAAACCAACGATATGACCAAACGAGAAGTAATCAAGTGCGTCCTCGACGGTAAAAAGCCGCCTTACGTTCCTTGGTCTTTCAAATTCACCAAAGAGCCGAAAGAGGCTCTCATGCAGTACTACGACACGGATGACCTCGACCCGGTACTGGGCAACCATATCCTGCAGCTGGGAAGCGACATCGGCTTCTTCGAAGATTTGGGCGGCGACTATGTCCGCGATGTCTTCGGCGTGGTTTGGGACCGCAGCGTAGACAAGGATATCGGCGACGTGAAGGGCTGCATCCTCGAAAACCCCACGCTCGAAGGCTACACGTTTCCCGATCCGCTCGACCCGCGCTTCTTCGCCGACATCGAAAGCGAAATCAGCAAAAAGCCCGACATGTTCCGTGTGTTCCAGATCGGATTCTCGCTCTACGAACGGGCATGGACGCTGCGGGGCATCGAAAACCTGCTGATGGATTTCTACATCAATCCCCAATTCGTGAACCAGCTGCTCGACGCGATCTGCGACTACAACCTGCGCCAGATCGACAAAGCCCTCGAATACGACATCGACGCGGTTTACTTCGGCGACGACTGGGGACAGCAGATCGGACTGATCATGGGATACGACCTCTGGAAAGAGTTTATCTATCCCCGCCTGCAGCGTATGTACGGCCGTGTCCGTCAGGCCGGAAAATACGTGATGATACACAGCTGCGGCGACGTGGACGAACTGTTCGACGACCTGATCTCGATCGGCCTCAACTGTTTCAACCCCTTCCAGCCCGAAGTGATGGACGTGGACGACCTGCTGGGCCGGTACCGGGGACGGCTGGCTTTCCACGGAGGTCTGTCGATGCAGAAAACCCTGCCCTTCGGCACCAAAGAGGAGGTAGCGAGGGAATCGCGCCACCTGCTCGAACTGGGCCGCGACGGCGGTTACATATTCTCGCCCTCGCATTCGGTCGAAAGCGACACGTCGCTCGAAAACATGCTTACATTCATAGATATAGCCAATGCACAACTAAAATAACCTACGACCATGGAAGATATGAACCAAATTTCGCAGGCGATCGTGGACGGCAAACTCGAACTTGCGCAGGAGCTGGTCTGCAAAGCGATCGAATCCGGCATGGACGCCCAGTCGATCATCGATGATTACCTGACCGCCGGCATGGCCGAAATCGGCCAGCGGTTCCAAGACCGCAAAGCATTCGTTCCCAACCTGCTGATGTCCGCGCGCGCGATGAAAGGCGCGCTGGAGGTGCTCAAACCCCACATGAGCGGCCGAGTCGAATCGCACATCGGAACCGTAGTGATCGGCACAGTCAAAGGCGACCTGCACGACATCGGCAAGAACCTCGTGGCTTCGATGTTCGAGGGCTGCGGTTTCAAAGTCATCAACCTCGGCATCGACGTATCGAGCGAAAAGTTCGTGAAAGCCGTCGAGGAGCACAATGCAGACATACTCTGCCTTTCGGCCCTGCTTACGACCACGATGAACTACATGCGCAACGTCGTCACGGAACTGAGCAAAGCCGGCCTGCGCGACAAGGTGAAGGTCATGGTAGGCGGAGCGCCCGTCAATGCGGCGTTCGCCGCGCAGATCGGCGCCGACCTCTACACCTCGAACGCCAACGCGGCCGTCACGGGTGCGAAACAACTGCTCAACATCGCCTGAATCCAACGACGCCACCATGCGAACCCGGCAAATAGACATCGACTACAAAGACCTCGCGATCGACCGGCAGGAGATCTACCGCACCATGGGCTACGGCGACGGAACGCCCGAACCTGAGATACTCGCCATGCTCGACGAGGTGCTCGCCCAAACGCAGCGAGTCTGCAGACCCCGCATTCTCTACCGAATATGCAACGGGCAGGTGCTGACGCCGCTGCATATCGAGATCGGCGGCGTGAATTTCCGCCCCGGCAAGATCATCACCGACAGTCTGGCGGGCGCGGAGCTGTTCTGCCTGTTCGTGGCTACGGCAGGACGCGAATTCGAAGAGTTCCGCCGCACCTACAGGGAGTCGGGCGACTGCGTCCGGGAATTCATCGCCGACTCCGTGGGCAGCGTACTGGCCGAAGCCTGCGTCGCAAAACTCGAACAGCAGCTGGACTGTGATCTGGAGATACCGCACACGCTCCCCTACAGTCCGGGGTACTGCGGATGGAGGGTTACCGAACAGCATCTGCTGTTCGGCATGCTTCCGGACCGGCCCTGCGGCATCGAACTGACCGAAAGCTCGCTGATGTACCCGATCAAATCGGTCAGCGGCATCATCGGCATCGGCAGTCGGGTCGAACGCAAACCGTACGGCTGTACGATCTGCCGCAACACGGCATGCTACAAACGCAGAATCTCCTGACAATCAACAAAAATACGATGAACATGAAAACACTCGATATGAAAGCTTGGGCCGAATCAGCCCGAAACGGCCGGCGGCGTCTGGCGATTCCGATCATGACCCATCCGGGCATCGAACTGTGCGGTTACACGGTACGCGACGCCGTCACCGACGGCGAAGTGCACGCCCGCGCTATTCTGGCCCTCAATGACCGCTACCCCGCCGACGCATGCTCGGTCATCATGGATCTGACGGTAGAGGCGGAGGCCTTCGGCGCACACATCGTCTTTCCCGAAAACGAAGTTCCGAGCGTTACCGACACTTTGGTACACGACCTTTCGGAGATCGAGGCACTGAAAATCCCGACGCTCGAAGCCGGCCGCATCCCGCAGTACCTCAAGGCCAACCGCATCGTCGCCGAAGCCCTCGGCGACAAGCCCCTGTTCGCGGGCTGCATCGGGCCGTTCTCGCTGGCCGGACGGCTTTTCGGCATGACCGAACTGATGATGGCCACCTTTACCGAGCCTGAGACGATTCAGCTGCTGCTGAAAAAATGCACGCGGTTCATCGGCGATTACTGCATAGCGCTCAAAAAGAGCGGAGCGCAGGGCGTCGTGATTGCGGAACCCGCCGCCGGACTCATTTCCAACGAGGATTGCAGCCTTTACTCCTCCCTATACGTGCGACGGATCGTAGAGTTGGTTCAGGACGACCATTTTTTGGTCGTGCTGCACAACTGCGGCAATACGGGGCACTGCACCGAAGCCATGGTCGAGACCGGTTCGGCCGGCTACCACTTCGGCAATCAGGCCGGGATGGTCGCAGCGCTGGAAGCATGTCCCGCTGACACGTTGGTTATGGGCAACATCGACCCCGTGGGACTGTTCAAGCAGGCGTCCGCCGACGAAATGTACCGCGCGACGCAGAAACTGCTGAACGCCACGGCGGCATATCCGAACTTCATCCTTTCGTCGGGCTGCGACGTGCCGCCCGAAACGCCCCACGCCAATATCGACGCCTTTTACAAGGCTCTCTCCGAGTACAACAAAACTACAAACCGATACCGATGAAAAAGACTGCATTCCTATTCGCAGCCCTACTGGCAGTCCTGACGATTTGCGCGACCGACGCAAAGGCTTCGGAACGCTGGACCAAAGCGCAGGCGCAGGCATGGGGCGAAGCCAATCCGTGGTTCTGCGGCTTCAACTACATTCCCGCAAATGCTATCAACTATACGGCCATGTGGGACAAGACGAGTTTCTCGCCCGAAGTGATGGAGCGCGAACTCGCACTGGCTGAAGAGACGGGGCTGAACTGCGCCCGCGTCGTGCTTCAGTACGCCGTCTATGCCGAGAATCCGAAACATTTCATCAAAGCGTTCGACAAATTTTTGGAAATTTGCGACAGACACCGTATCAAGGCGATGCCGATCTTCTTCGACGACTGCGTTTTCGGCGCCAACGCCGATCCCGCGACCGGGCCGCAGCCCGAACCGCTCAAAGGCTGGTACGCATGGGCGTGGTCGCCCTCGCCCGGTCATACGATGGTCATCGACGAGCGCACGCATCCGCTGCTCGAAACCTATGTCAAGGAGATCATGACCCGCTTCGGTCAGGACGACCGCATCTTCGTATGGGACCTCTACAACGAACCCACCAACAGCGGATTGGGCGACCGCAGCCTGCCGCTGCTGAAAAGCGTCGTGAAGTGGGCGCGCGAGGTCGATGTCAAACAGCCGATCACCGTCGGCGTATGGTGCGGCAACGAGGGGCTGAACCGCTTCTGCCTCGACAACTCGGACATAGTCAGCTTCCACTGCTACGCCGATGCGAACCACACGCGCAACACGTGCCGCGAGCTGAAAAAGGAGGGGCGTCCGGTGATCTGCACCGAATGGATGAACCGGCCCGCGGCATCGACGATCCCGACCGTGCTGCCCGTCTTCGCCGAAGAGGAGGTAGGCTGCATGATGTGGGGATTGGTGAACGGCAAGACGCAGACCGACCTCCCGTGGGGCCACCGTCCCGAACACGGCGAGTACAAAGGACCGTGGCAGCACGACATTTACCACGGCGACTTCACCCCCTACGATCAGACCGAAATAGACCTGCTGAAAAAATACTGCAAATAACATTCCGACCCGCAAGACAATGAGAACAAAACTATTAGCACTGCTTTCCTTGGGAGCCGCAGGCCTTGTCCCGGCCGCGACGGCGCAGGAAATCCCCCTGACGCGCATCGACATTGACGTTGCGCAGGAAAAAGCCGAAATCGCCCCGACGATGTACGGCGTATTCTTCGAAGACATCAACCGCTCGGCCGACGGCGGCATCTATGCCGAACTGATCTTCAACCGCGGCTTCGAGGAGGCGAATCTTCCGTCGGGCTGTACCTACAATCCCGGAGACAAGCGCGTTTACGCGCCCCATAAATCGGTCTACTCCTCGCCCGAACACCTGCGAAGCTGGAGTATTCCGTGGAATATCGAGGACAAACATCCGGGCTGGACGGTCGAATGTCCGGCCGACGGCGAATACTCGGTCCGCATCGATGACACCGACCATCTGGGCGTCGAAGCATCGAAGGCCATGTACCTGACCATCGACCGCCATGCAGCCCCGTTCAGGCTGGTGAACAGCGGTTTCTACGGACTGGCCGTCGAAGCGGGCAAAAAATACGACCTGCGTTTCTACATCAAGGCCGCACCCGGCTACAAGGGCGGCGTGACGGCTGAAATCCTCACGGCGCAAAACGAGGTCATCGCCTCGAAACGTTTCACGCTCAAGGGCGACGGGGAGTGGAAATATTTCGAAGCCGTCATGAAGCCCTCGCAGACCATGAACGACGGCCGGTTCGCCCTGCGTTTCGATTCGGCGGGCGCACTGGAGATCGACTACGTGTCGCTCTTCCCGCAGGAGACCTTCCACAACCGGTCCAACGGCCTGCGCAGGGACGTCGCCCAATTCGTCGCCGACCTCAAACCGGCCTTCATGCGCTGGCCCGGCGGCTGTATCGTCGAGGGGCTGACGATGGAGAACCGCGTGAACTGGAAAAACACCATCGGCAAGCCCGAACTCCGCAAGGGCGAGTACAACCTCTGGGGCTACCACTCGACCAACGGCTTCGGCTACCACGAATTCCTGCAGTACTGCGAAGACATCGGGGCGCAGGCGATGTTCGTCTGCAACGCCGGCATGTCGTGCGACGGCCGCAACGGCGACTATTACGATGACAAGGAGGTCGAGGTGCTGATACAGGATGCGCTCGACGCCATCGAGTACGCCACGGGCGACGCCGAGACCACCAAATGGGGCGCCGAACGCGCAAAGAACGGACATCCCGCGCCCTTTACGCTCGACTATATCGAAGTAGGCAACGAGAACCACAGCGCCATGTACGCCAAATATTACAACCGCTTCTACAAGCGTATCCGCGAGGCCTACCCCGACATCACGATCATTACCTGCCTGCCGATGAGCGACCAGCTCTCGTGGATCGACGGTTACGACATGAACGATCCCCATTTCTACAACTTCCCCAGCTGGTTCTACGCCAACACCGACTACTTCGACAAGTTCCCGCGCGAAGAGGGCCACAAAACCTATGTCGGCGAATACGCCTGCAACATGGGCGTCGGTTCGGGCAACATGGAAGGCGCACTGAGCGAAGGAGCGTTCATGATGGGCATGGAACGCAATTCGGATCTGGTGACGATGACCTCCTACGCCCCGCTGATGGAGAATACCAAATGCCGCATGGGCGTCAACCTGATTCTGGTACGGAACGACGACGTCATCGGCAGGAGCTCCTACTGGGTCGAGCGCATGTTCACCGACAACCGTCCGGACGTGAATCTGGCCACCGACACGCAATTGGGTGTGCTTCCCGACAAGACCACTCCGGTCGGCGGCATCGGTCTGGGAACCTACCAAACGGCGGCGGAGTACTCCAATATCCGCATTTCGGTAGACGGTGAACAGGTTTACGCATCGGATCCGGAGAATAATCCCGGCGAATGGATTGCCGCTTCGGGCAACTGGAAAATCGAAGGCGGCAAGCTGATCCAGCCCGACGAGAACGGCACCGGCTCGATCATGCTCCGCGACCAATGGCTCGACGCCGTCAAGTCGAAGATCGTATCCGTGGAATTCGACGCCAGAAAGCTGGGCGGCAAAGAGGGGTTCGTCCTCAAGTTCGGCGCCAAAGATCCGGCGAACTGCTACCAGCTGACGCTGGGCAGCTTCGGCAATGCATGGACTATCTTCCAGAGCGTCGCCGACGACAACGCCTTCGTGCTGAACACCGACCGTCCGACGACACGCATCGAAACGGGCCGCACCTACCATGTGAAACTCGTCATCAAGGACAAGGATATCTTGGAGTGCTGGATCGACGGCCGAAAAGACCTGACCTACGACAACAGTTACGTACAGCGCCAATACGCCATCGCGGGACTGGACCGGACAAACGGCGAAGTGATCGTCAAGGTAATCAATGCCGAGGACGTTCCGATGCGCACGAAGCTCAATTTCCGTAACGCCGAATTCGAGCCGCAGGGCAAACGCATCTCGCTCTGGGCGAATTCCAAGCACGAGGAAAACACTTTCGAGGACCGGAACCGGATCGTTCCGGTGGAGGATGTCTTCAACAACGTAAGCTCCTCGATGGACGTCACGTTCCGCCCCCAATCTATGACCGTACTGAGACTCAAACTCAAAAAATAGCCCGCGCCGCCGTCTGCCGCCGTATTGCACCGAACCGGCGGCAGACAGGGCCGCAGGCCGCAAACCCGAACGAACATGAAAATCATCAGACACCGCATATTTCCGCTCCTGACAGCCACCGCAATCTTTATCGGCGGTACGGTTTCCGCCGCCGCACCGCAGTCGGGACAGTTCTACAAAACCAAAATGCACAAAGGCACGATCACCGTCGCCGACATCCGCCGGGACCACGGCCCTGCGCGCATGATCTCCACGGCCTTTCAGGGACTCATAAATCAAGAGACGGCCGAGTGCTACCTCTATTTAGCCGACCACCATGTCCGCCAGCTCGACGACACCAAACGCCCCTTCGAGATCCTGCCCCTCGGCGAAGGCCGCGATCCGGGTCTGCGCTCGCTGTTCAAGGCCTATGCGGACCGTGTGCAGAACATCTACATCTGGAGTCCAGAGGAAGACTGGTCGTGGAACATGGCCGTCATGCTCTCGGCCCAGCACCAAGGACTGCCGCTGACCGAGGAACTCTATGCCCGCCTGACGGCCGAAACCCCGTGGAAAGGTAACGTGGAGCGGCTTTACGGCCGTTGGGCGTCCAAGCGCGACGCATATGAATGGGCCATGGAGACCATTCAGCCCCAATGCCACCCGAACATACTCTTCACGCTGGGACTGCGCAGCGACTGGACGGGCAATCCGTGGACGCTCTACGACTATGCCGTGGCGTCGCGCGGCTTCGCATTCTGGCTCGACGACGCTGATCCCGAAGAGCGTTCGATCATCGAGGAGATCTGCCGAAAAGGCGACTTCAAGCCGGGAGCCATCGTCATGGGCTATGCCAAAAGCGGCGACGACCTGCTATACGTCACCAACCGCTACAACATCGGCTACGTCGTGAGCGACTACTACGCCAACGGCAGTTTCTGGTGCAGTTACCCCAACAAATCGTTCAAACAGCGGCCGGGCAAAGCCGTCAAGGCCGAGAACGGCAAAATCTACGTCAGCGTCGTATTCAGCGACGGCGACAACGTACAGTTCGACCAAAACGCGCTCTACGCCATCTGGACCGAGGACACCGACCGCGGGGCTTTCCCCGTCGGCACGACCCTCTGCGCCGGCATGCAGGAGCTGAACCCGTTCCTGCTGGAGTGGTATTACAAGCACATGAGTCCCAACGACGAGCTGATGGCCGGCCCTTCGGGCTACCAGTTCATCTACGGCCGCGACTACAGCGAGGAAGGTTATGAGAAGTGGCTCGAACTCAATCGCCAATGGCTCGCGTCGGCCGGATTCAAGACGGCCTGCTTTTGGCACACCTCCTACGGCACGGACCGTTTCTACCGCTATGCGGAAACCGCGGGACTCGAAGGCGTCTTCAACGGCGACGACGACGTGGTGCTGGACTACCACGACGGGGTAATCATCATGAATCAGGGCGACCATCTGGTCGCCGAAGGCGATCTGTACAACAACCTCGCGCACCGGCAGGGGCTGCTCGATCCTTCGCGGCCGCACTTTCTGAACGTCTACCCCACGGCGGCCACTTACGGCTACCACGGCGTGGCCCGTCTGAAACGCGAAGCCGAACGGCTGGAAAAGGATTTCCCCGGCCGCTTCGTATTCCTGATGCCCAAGGACAACGTCGCCACGGCCCGCAAGTATTACGAGGCGCACCCCGAACATATTCCGTGGAAAAACAAGTCTCAGAACAAATAATCCGGCCATGCTCAGACACACGATTATCCCGCTGCTGGCTCTCGCCGGCGCAACCGCTGTACAAGCCCGGACTCCCGATCCGTCGCTCGCACGACAGGAAGGCGTCCTGCAATGGGTGGACACGCGGATCGGCACGTCGGGCCACGGCCATACCTTCATGGGCGCCGCCGCACCGTTCGGAGCCGTGCAGCTCGGTCCCAACAACTTCAACAAAGGCTGGGACTGGTGTTCGGGTTACCACGATTCGGATTCGATCTGCGTGGGATTCGCACACCTGCACCTCAACGGCACGGGATGCAGCGACACGGGCGACCTGCTCTTCATGCCTACCGCGGGCGAAATACGTGTGACGCCCGGATCACAGGAGAATCCCGACAGCGGCTACGCCTCGCGCTACTCGCACCAGCGCGAAGCGACCGCCCCGGCCTACTACCGGCTGCATCTGGACGATTACGGCATCGACGTCGAACTGACTGCCACCGAGCGCGTGGGACTGCACCGCTACACCTTCCCCGGCGAGGGGCAGAAACAGGTGGTGATAAATCTCTTCGACGCCAACGGCGACGACCGCGCGACGGAGACCTTCATCGAACAGCAGGACAACCATACGGTCCGCGGCTACCGCTGTTCGTCGGGCTGGTCCAAACAACAGCGCATCTATTTCACGGCGCGCTTCTCGGAACCCGTGACGCTCGAAATCTACAAAGACGACAAACTCGCCGCAGGCAGCAGCATCGAGCGCGGCATAAACCTCAAGGGAGTCGCTCGGCTCGACGATTCGGCCCGCGAGGTACTGGTCAAAGTCGGCATCTCGCCCGTCAGCATGGCGGGCGCGGCGCGCAATATCGACTGTGAACTTCCCGGCTGGGACTTCGCCGCCACGGTCAGGGCGACCAGCCGCAAATGGGAACGCGAGCTGGGCAAAGTCGCGGTCAAAGGTTCGGACGATGCGGCCCGCCGTATCCTCTACACCGGACTTTACCACGCTTTCCTCCAGCCCAACCTCTTCAACGACTGCGACGGAGCATACCGCGGCGCCGACGGCAAAAACCACGAGGCCCCCGGACACGAGACCTACACCGTATTCTCGTTATGGGACACCTACCGCGCCGCGCATCCGCTCTACACGCTGCTGCAGCCGGAACGCGTGCCCGACATGGTCAATACGATGCTCGACATTTACGACGAGCAGGGTTATCTCCCCGTCTGGCACCTGTACGGCTCCGACACCCGCGAAATGATCGGCATCCAGTCGGTTCCGGTCGTTGCCGACGCCGTTATGAAAGGATTTCCGGGCATTGATTACGACCGCGCCTTCGAAGCCATGAAGCGGTCGATGCTGAGCGACTACAAGGGACTCGCATGGCTCCGCACGCAGGATTACATCCCGTCCGACAAGGAGGGCGAATCGGTCGCCAAAGGGCTGGAATATGCGCTGGCGGACGGCAGCATCGCCCTTGCGGCCGAAAAGCTGGGCTGCGAAGAGGATGCCCGCCTGTTCGGCAGGCGCGCCCGATTCTACACAAGTTACTGGGACCCCGAAACCCGATTTTTCCGCGGCCGCAACCTCAACGGATCGTTCCGCGAACCGTTCGATCCGTTCCACTCGACCCACCGCAACGACGACTACTGCGAGGGTACGGGGTGGCAGTACATCTGGCTGGTGCCGCACGACGTCCGGGGGCTGATTTCACTTTTCGGCAGCGAAGAGGCGTTCACGGAGAAACTCGACCGGCTCTTCACCGTCGAGGGCGACATGGGCGAACAGGCGTCGGGCGACATATCGGGCCTGATCGGCCAGTACGCCCACGGCAACGAACCGGGACACCACACCGTCTACCTTTACGCATACGCCGGACAGCAGTGGAAAACCGCCCGCATGGTGCGCCGCATACTCAACGAAATGTACACCGACCGGCCCAACGGACTGGCGGGCAACGAAGACTGCGGCCAGATGTCGTCGTGGTACGTACTTTCGGCGATGGGATTCTACCCGGTGAATCCTTCGCTGGGAATCTACGTCCTCGGCAGTCCCAAATTCTCGGAAATGACCATCCGGACGGAAAACGGCAAAAAATTCACGGTAAAGGCCGAAGGCAATTCAGAACGCAACATCTATATCCAGTCGGCGGAACTCAACGGCAAACCCTATCCGTACGCCTACATCCGCCATAGCGACATCGTAAAGGGCGGAACGCTGCGCCTGACAATGGGTCCGCAACCGAACAGGGAGTTCGGCGCCGCTCCGGAACACCGTCCCTTCGAACGTTAAATTACAGATAACCCGACCAACAACCCGACCATGAAAACCCTACACCAGAATCTTTCGCTTCCGGCGCTGGCCCTGCTGCTGGGCGCCTGTTCTCAGCCGGAAGCCCAAATAAACATCGATGCGGCACAGCGCGGCGCAGAGGTTCCCTCATCCCTGTACGGCATCTTCTTCGAAGAGATCAACCACGCGGGCGACGGCGGACTCTACGCCGAGCTGATTCAGAACCGCGGATTCGAAGACAGCTCCGTACCCGAAGGCTACCGGATCGAAGGCGATAAAATCTATCCGCCCGCCGTCTGCAATCACCTTACCGGCTCGAAGCCCCATCCCGATCTGGCATTTCGCTGGACAACGGACGAAATACCCGCATGGTCGCTCGAACAGTTGGCAGGCGAAGGCGCGACCATGCAACTCACGACCGAATATCCGCTCAACAGCGCGACTCCGACGGCGCTGAAGGTCACGCTTCCCGTTCAGGGACGCGTCGCGCTCTCCAATACCGGATTCTGGGGCATCAACATCGAAAAGAACAAAAGCTATTTCCTGCGTTTCAACACCTCGAACGGCAACCGGTTCGACGGCAAAGCCACCATCAAACTCGTCGGCGCCGACGGCACGGAACTCTGCAACCGGCCGCTGGCCCTCGACCCGGATAAATCTTGGTGTCAGTATTCGGGCGAACTCGTAGCTGCCGGCACTGACCACAACGCCCGCTTCGTCATCGAACTCGAAGGCAAGGGAACGCTGCTGCTCGATTACGTTTCGCTCTTCCCGGCCGAGACGTTCCGCAACCGCGAAAACGGACTGCGCAAGGATATCGCCGAGACGCTCGAAGCCATGCGTCCGGCATTCGTCCGCTGGCCGGGCGGCTGCGTGGTGGAGGGCATCACCCTTTCGAACCGCATCAAATGGAAGGAAACCATCGGCGATCCGGCCACCCGTCCGGGTGTTTACGACACTTGGGGCTATCGTACCACGATGGGCTTCGGCTACCACGAATTCCTGCAGTTCTGCGAGGACATCGGTGCCGACGGCATGTTCGTCTGCAACGTGGGGCTGGGCTGTCAGGGCCGCGCGGGCGACGCCTGCCCAGAGGATGAGGTGGACTTCTTCATCAACGACGCACTCGACGCCATCGACTACGCATTGGGCGACGGCACGACCGCGTGGAGCCGCAAACGCGTCGAGAACGGTCATCCCGAACCTTTCCCGCTGAAATACGTCGAAATCGGCAACGAAAACTGGGGCCCGGTCTATGAAAAGCGTCACGACAAATTCTACAAGGCCATCAAGGCGAAATATCCGCAGTTAAAACTCATCTCGACGCTCGGACTGGGCGGCCAGCACCGTCACGAGAAGGTCGATATGATAGATCCCCACTGGTACGTGTCGCCCGAATTCTTCTTCGCCAGCGACAAACTCTTCGACCAACAGGAACGCGGGGATTACGAAATCTACATCGGCGAATACGCCGTCAATCAGAACGTCGGCGGCGGCAACCTGCTCGGCGCACTGGCCGAGGCGGCGTTCCTTACGGGCGTCGAGCGCAACTCCGACCTTGTGAAGATGGCCTCCTACGCTCCGCTGTTAGAGAACGTCAATGACCGCGTCTGGCCCACGAACCTCATCTGGTTCGATTCCCACCGCGTCATGGGACGCTCGTCGTATCAGGTACAGAAGATGTACGCCGAAAACCGTCCGTCGTTCAACGTCGCCACCGCATTCGAACAGCCGACACACCCCGTCGAAGTCCGCGGCCGAATCGCATTGGGCGGCTGGAATACCGACAACGAATACAAGGACCTGAAAGTCACGCTGGCCGACGGTCACACCGTCGAAGCCGACATGACGCAGGGCTGGACGCCCCAAGAGGGTACATGGACCGCCGGGGAAGGCACGCTGAAAGGCTCCGGTCCCGGCGTGATGCGCTGGATTCTATGGAGCACGCCGGAAGCGTTCGGCGACTGCTCGATCTCGCTCAAGGCCCGCAAGACCGCCGGAGCGGAGGGATTCCTCATCTACTTCGGCATGCACGACGGGCTGAACGGCTACGTGCTCAACATCGGCGGCTGGGGTAACCAGACCACGGCTTTCCAGCGCATCGACGGCAACGACATGCCGCAGATTCCCAACAACATCTCGCAGCATGTGGAGGAGGGACGCTGGTATGACATCCGCATCGACGTCAAAGGCGGCAAATTCACCTATTATCTCGACGACAAACAGATGCTCGAAACGACGATCGAGAACATACAGCGCTATGTAGTTTCGGGTTACGACGAGAGTACGGGCGAACTGATCGTCAAATTCGTGAATGCCACCGAAGAGCCGTTCACCACGTCGATCAACCTGCAGAACGTAACCTCCGTGGAGCGTAAGGGCAAAGTCGTCACCCTCACGTCGAACGATCCCAAAGACGAGAACACGCTCGACGATCCGAAGAAGGTATTCCCAAGGGAAAGCACCTACAACGGCTTCTCGGAAAGGTTCGACTACACGTTCGAACCGTGGTCGCTGACCGTGCTGCGCATCAAGGCCGAAATCTAAACATCGCATGAAAGGATAACCCGCCTTCCGGAACCGGGCTGCGGATTATCCTTTTTTCAAAATTCCGAACCGCATGAAAAAGATTCTTTTCACCCTGCTCTCAGCTGCCGTCGCCGTATCGGCCGCGGCCGGCGACAAAAACTACCTCCGCTATGTGGATCCCTACATCGGAGCGGGCGGCCACGGCCATGTTTTCGTCGGGGCCTGCGTTCCCTTCGGTGCGATACAGATCGGACCGCAAAATATCTTCAAAGGCTGGGACTGGTGTTCCGGCTACCACTATTCGGACAACGTGCTGATCGGATTTTCGCACACGCACCTCAGCGGTACGGGCTGCACCGATTTGGGCGACATCCAGATCATGCCCTTCACGGGCGACGTGCGTACGCGCCGCGGCGAACAGGACGACATCTCGAACAGCTGTTCAGCCCATTACCGGCATGAAAACGAGCGGATTTCGCCCTATTTCTATTCCCTGACGCTCGACAACGGCATTCATGCCGAACTGACCGCATCGCGGCGGGTCGCATTCCACGAATACACGTTCCCGGCAGGCGAAAAGGCCCGTCTGCTGATCAACCTCCGCGAAGGCAACGGATTTCAGTCGTTCGCCTCGTCGCTACGGCTGGTCGATGCCCACACCGTCGTCGGCCACCGCATCGTCAAAGGCTGGGCGCCGGAACACCGCGTCTACTTCGCACTGAAAAGCGACCGCCCGATCGCCGAACTGCTGGTCTTCAACGACGACGAGCCGGCCGGACGCAACGAGCTGGAAGGCGAAGGCGGGAAGGGCGTGGTCTGCTTCGAAGGCAGCGTCGAGAAACTGGCACTGAAAGTCGCCGTTTCGTCCGTAAGCACCGACAATGCGCTGGAAAACCTGCGCAAAGAGATTCCCCACTGGAATTTCGGCAAGGTGATGACGGCGGCCCGCGACGCATGGGAAAAGGAATTGGAGCGCGTCGAGATCACAACTGCCGACGAACGCGCCAAGCGCATCTTCTATACGGCCATGTACCACACGATGATCGCCCCCACGACCTACTGCGACGTGAACGGTGAATTCCGCGGCCACGACAATAAAATCCACAAAGCCGATCGGACGAACTATTCGACCTTCTCGTGCTGGGACACTTACCGGGCGCTGCATCCGTGGTTTACGATCATCCAGAGCGACCGGGTGGGCGACATGGTCGCGTCGATGCTCTCGATCTGCGACCAGCAGGGCAAGCTTCCGATCTGGCCGCTGATCGGCGGCGAGACCAACCAGATGCCCGGCTACGGCAGCGTACCGATCGTCAGCGACGCGGTAGTGAAAGGAATCCGGGGAATCGACGCGCAGCGCGCCCTGCAATGCGCCGTGCAGACGGCCACGCTCCGCGGACAGGCCGGCATCGGCTATGTGCAGGACCGGGAGTATATCCCCGCGGACAGGGAGTTCGAGGCGACGTCCAAAGCCATGGAGTATGCGGTGGCCGACTGGGGCATCGCCGCCATGGCGCACAAACTCGGCCACAAAGAGACGGAGCGAACTTTCGCCCGGCGCGCCCGCTACTGGAAACACTATTTCGACGGCGACATCAATTTCATCCGCCCGAAATTCGACGACGGAAGCTGGCTCACGCCCTACAACCCGTTCCAGTCGGTCCACGGCGGCACGGGCTACTTCGCCGAAGGCACGGGGTGGCAGTACACCTTCTTCGTGCCGCAGGACCCCTACGGGCTGATCGAAGCCATGGGCGGCGACGAGCCGTTCCGCGCAAAAATCGACTCGCTGTTCCGCGTCTCCGGCGACATGGGTCCCCACGCTTCGGCCGACATTTCGGGACTGATCGGCCAGTACGCCCACGGCAACGAGCCCTCGCACCACGTCATCTATCTCTACAACTACGCAGGCCAGCAGTGGAAAACCGCCGAACTGGTGCGCTACGTACAGCACCATTTCTACACCGACCGACCGGACGGCATCATCGGCAACGAGGACTGCGGCCAGATGTCGGCATGGCATATTCTTTCGGCGCTGGGTTTCTATCAGGTCAATCCCTCGTGCGGGGTCTATTCATTCGGCAGCCCGCTTTTCGAGAAAGCGGTGCTGAATATGCCCAACGGACGCAAATTTATGGTGACAACAGAGAACAATTCCGCAAAAAACAGCTATATTCAATCCGTGGAACTGAACGGAAAACCTTATCTGAACTCTTACATCGCATACGACGACATCGTTCGCGGGGGCACGCTGAAATTCGTCATGGGCCCGCAGCCCAACTACGACTTCGGCTGCGCCCCCGAACACCGTCCCTACAACGAAACACGCCAATAAAGACGCTATGAATACGAATACCAAACGATTGCTCTGCACCCTCGCCGGCACGGCGGCCCTGCTGACGGCGGCCGGAAACGACGACGGGAGTCGCATCGAAATCGATCTCGGCAAACGCGGGGCCGAAATTCCCGCATCGCTCTACGGCGTCTTCTTCGAGGAGATCACCGGTTCGGGCGACGGCGGGCTTTACGCCGAGATGATCCGCAACCGCGGCTTCGAGGAGGGCGTACTCCCGACGGGCTGCACGCTCGACGCCGACGGGTATGCCGCCGCACCCCACGCGCACTGTTATTCGAACGACTCGGTCAACCGCTTCCGCGTGCGGTGGAGTCCCGATCTGGCGATGACGGGCTGGCGGACGCAATACGCCGACGGCTCGCAGGCCGCTTCGTCCGTTACCGCCGAATATCCGCTCAACGCCGCCACACCCCACGCCCTGCAGCTCGATCTTGCCGCGGCGCACGGCGAAGTGAGCGCCGTGAACAGCGGCTACTGGGGAATCGCCGTCGAAGCGGGCAAGAGCTACGATCTGGAATTTTACGTCCGCGCGGAGAAAACCCCGTGGTGCCGCGCCGCGATCGTCACGCCCGACGGGCAACCTGTTGCTGCGAGCGACGTGCGTCTGACGACGGACGGCAACTGGCACCGCTATACGGCGACCTTCACCCCGTCGGAGACCGGCAGCAAAAACACCCTGCGCCTCACCTTTCCTGCCGAAGGCCGCGTCTGGATCGACTATGTATCGCTCTTCCCGCGCGACACCTACAAAGGCCGCGCCAACGGACTGCGCAAGGATGTGGCGACGATGATCGAAGAACTGCGCCCGGCGTTCGTCCGCTGGCCCGGAGGCTGTATCGTCGAAGGGCTGACGCTCGACAACCGCGTGAAATGGAAGGAGACCATCGGCGACCCGGTAACACGTCCGGGAGAGTACAACCTGTGGGGTTACCGCAGTACGTACGGATTCGGCTACCATGAATTCCTGCAGTTCTGCGAGGATATCGGCGCCGAGGGCATGTTCGTCTGCAACGCGGGCATGTCGTGTCTGTTCCGCAACGGCGACTATGTACAGGGCGACGAACTCGAACCGCTGATCGAGGAGGCGCTCGATGCCATCGAATACGCTTTAGGCGATGCAAAGACGACCAAATGGGGCGCCGAACGCGCCAGAAACGGTCATCCCGAACCCTTTCCGCTGAAATACATCGAGGTCGGCAATGAAAACGTCTTCGCCCGCTATGCGGCCAACTACAATCGTTTCCACAAGGCGATCAAGGCGAAATATCCGCAGCTGACGGTTATCTCGGCGCTGATGTTCAGCGACGACATCAAGCGGCTGGACAAAGTGGAGATGATCGACCCGCACTATTACGAGACCGCCGACTGGTTCTACAACAACGCCGACGTCTACGACAAGCTCCCGAAGAAGCTCCCCTATAAGATTTACGTCGGCGAATACGCCGCCGTGGGGCAGTCGAATCTTTACGCGTCGCTGGCCGAAGCGGCTTACCTGACCGGCGTGGAGCGCAACGCCGACAAAGTGCAGCTGGTCTCCTACGCCCCGCTGATCGAAAACGCCCATTACGGCCGCAACCACCTGATGGTACTCGACAACAAACAGGTTTACGGACGCACGAACTACCATGTGATGAAACTCTTTTCGGAGAACCGGCCCGATGTGAACGTTCCGCTCTGCATTCTCGGAGAGCAGGTCGCAAAATCCCACTCTCCCAAAGGATTCATCGGCCTGAATACGGGCAACACGGCGGCGCAGTTCCGCGACCTGAAGGTCACGAGCAACGGCCGCACCCTCTACACCACCGACTGGAGCGACCTCGACACACGCTGGGAGACGATACGCGGCGAATGGAAAGCCGCAGGCGGCGTCCTGACCCAGCCAGTCCCGGCCGGAGATGCGCTCCTGCGTCTGAAAGATCTCGAAGCGGGCGACTGCACGATCACCCTCAAAGCCCGCAAGACGGCCGGACACGAAGGGTTCCGCGTAGTCTTCGGCATGCAGGACGACCGCCGCTATTTCATGGCCGACATGGGAAGCCACTCCAACGAGTCGGTCCTCTTCCGGGAGATCGGCGACAAAGGTTCGGTTTCACTCTTCGACTACCGCAATCAGGAGCCGATCGAAACGAACCGGTGGTACGACGTGCGCATCGAAATCCGTGGCAGCAAATGGAAGTGCTACCTCGACGGTGAACTCAAATACGCCTACGACTATACGATCGTCAACAAGCACTACGCCGTCGCCGGTCTCGACCGCAAGCGCAACGAACTGGTCGTCAAACTGGTCAATGGCCGCACGGAGCCGTGGCGAACCTCGCTGGCGCTGAAAGGCGGGAAAGCCGCGCCCGGCGAAGCCCGGCGCATCGAGCTTGCATCGGCGTCGATCTACGACGAAAATTCGTTCGAAGAACCCGAAAAAATCACCGCCCGCGAATCGGCATTCCGCATCGAAGGGCGCACCGTACCCGTAGAATGCGCCCCCAACTCGCTCACCATCCTGCGTATACCTCTCGACAAATAATAACCAGCAACCTCAATACCCCGATGACAAAGTATCTGAAACTGATTTCCGCCATTGCCGCCCTGCTGCTTGCGGCATCGTGCGGCAGCACAAAAAACGCACGTAAAAGCCTTTCGGGAAATCCCGTCTTTCCGGGCTGGTACGCCGACCCCGAAGGCGCCGTCTTCGGCAAGGAGTACTGGATTTTCCCCACCCTTTCGGACCTCTATGCCGCACCGGGCGAGGAAATGCCGGCCTACCCCGCCGAGAAAAGCTCGGCAGTCCACCAGCTGTACAACATCCAGACCTACATGGACGCCTTCTCGTCGAAGGACCTCGTGAACTGGACCAAACATCCGAAAGTCCTCACCACCGACGCCGTGAAATGGGTAAAATACGCCATGTGGGCGCCGGCGATACTCGAACACAAGGGCAAATATTACCTCTTCTTCAGCGGCAACGACATCCAAAACGACCACGAATACGGCGGCATCGGCGTCGCCGTGGCTGACCGTCCGGGCGGCCCGTACAAAGACGCGCTGGGCAAACCGCTGATCGACCGCATCGTCAACGGCGCACAACCCATCGACCAGTTCGTTTTCCGCGACGACGACGGTACGCATTATATGTATTACGGCGGCTGGCACCATTGCAACATGGTCAAACTGTCGGACGACCTGCTGAGCGTCGTGCCGTTCGATGACGGCGAGACGTACAAGTCCGTAACGCCTGAAAACTACGTCGAAGGACCGTTTATGTTCAAGCGCGGCGGCAAGTACTATTTCATGTGGAGCGAAGGCGGCTGGGGCGGTCCCGACTACAGCGTGGCCTATGCCATCGCCGACTCCCCGTTCGGGCCGTTCGAACGTATCGGCAAAATTCTCCAGCAGGACCCCGAAATCGCCACCGGAGCCGGCCACCACTCGGTGATACGGATTCCCGGCAGGGACGAATACTACATCGTCTACCACCGCCGCCCGCTGGGCGCGACCGCCATGGGGCACCGCCAGACCTGCATCGACCGCATGGAGTTCGATGCAGACGGCTTCATCAAACCCGTAAAAATGACTTTCGAAGGGGTCAAACCCGTCCGGATCAAATAACGACCACATAAAAAACAAAGACCATGAAACGCTATCTCTTCTTAATGGCAGCCACGGCCTGCATGCTCTCCTGCGCAGGCAATGGCGACAGCGGAAACGGCGTCGAACTGCTCGATGCCGCCGCCTTCAGAACCAAAATCGACGGGAAACCCGTCGGACTCTACACCCTGCAAAACGCCGACGGCATGACCGTGCAACTCACCAATTACGGCGCACGCGTCGTCGCGCTCTGGGTTCCGGCCGCCGACGGCCGCTTCCGCGACGTGGTATGGGGATACGACAGCATCGACGCCTATCTCCGCACGGCCGACAAATACTGCGGACCCGTCGTGGGACGCTTCGGCAACCGCATCGGCAAAGGACGCTTCACGCTCGACGGCAAGGAGTACCAACTGACGATCAACAACGGTGAGAACCACCTGCACGGCGGTCCCGGAGGATTCGAATGCCGCGTCTGGGACGCCCGCGAGACCACGACGCCCGAAGGAAATCCCGCCGTCGCCATGTCCTACCGCTCCGCCGACGGCGAAGAGGGCTATCCGGGCAACCTCGACATCACGGTCACCTACTCGCTGACGCCGGACAACGGACTGGTTATCGACTACGAGGCCACGACCGACGCTCCGACAATCGTCAACCCCACGAGCCATGCCTACTACAACCTGCACGGCACAACGGAGCATTCGACAGACTCGCACCTGCTGACCATCCATGCCAGCGGCTTTACGCCCACCGACGCGGGTCTGATCCCCACGGGTGAAATCCTCCCGGTCGAAGGCACGCCGCTCGACTTCCGCACGCCGCATGCGATCGGGGAACGCATCGGACGAACCGACTACGAACCGCTGGCATTCGGAAACGGCTACGACCACAACTGGGCGCTCGACAAGCCTGAAGCGGGCACGGTTTCGCTGGCTGCCGAGGCTTATGAACCCGCGACGGGCATCCGGATGAAGATCTACACCGACCAGCCGGGACTCCAGTTCTATGCAGGACAGGGCATGGACGGCAAGGAGGTCGGCAAACGCGGCGACCGCCACAACTTCCGCTCCGGCATCGCCCTCGAAACACAGAATTTCCCCGACGCACCCAACCACGACAACTTCCCGTCGTCGGTGCTGCGTCCGGGAGAGACCTACACGCAGCATACGGTCTACGCATTCGAAACAGACGAGCAATAACCAGCCCCCTGACAACGGAAACCCGGCGGCAAACGGACTTCGACCGGACCGAAACCGAACGCTCCAACGTCGTACATCCCGCCGTAACGATACGCCGTGAAGCAGCGACGCTCTGCGCACCGGGCCGGCCCTTGCCGACAAACAAGGACAGAAACAGACAAACAAAGAACCGGGCAAGTCCTTCGGGAACCTCTGGAATTTGCAAACAACACTGTAATTTAATAAGTTGCAGCGTTGTTTTTTTATGAGGTAATGATTTAGAAACGCAAGTATCGAATAAACTTACATCGAGGTTCATTCTGTCAAACAACTCTATATAAATATGCAAAATATTTGATAAAAAAGTAAATGGGATTTTTATTACTTTATTTGCCGATCTATGGCAGACATCAGCGTCACCGTGGATCATTTCTTCATTTGAGCGGAATGAAACGGTCTGGAGCGGATATAGAAGTCGTTTTCTGAAGGCTTGGATTGTCTTGTGTATCCTTAACGCAGAAAATCATCTACCCCCCCCCAACAATTATGGATTGTGTCTTTATGGAAACGAGTGCCTATAAAGAGTTGCAGGCGCACCTTCAACTCCATGTAAAAGATGTGGGACCGGGTTGTTAACAAATCCTTTTGTCAACCTCTCACACCGGTCAATGGACAGCCATAAACCAAGAGGGCATGCGCTGCCTCTAATGGAAATTCCTTGGTCAATCAGCTTTCTGTCATAAGCCAAAGATAGTGCAAGCTAAGCGCAAAAGCAAGTTTACTTGTATTTTGCCGAGACGCAGCCTGTCTAAGGCAGAACCAAAAATAATGCAGGCCGCGGGCAAAACCGAACGATTTGTCGGCTTTTACCGCGGCCCGCATCGTTTAACCGTCCGGAAGGCCCGCTCAGCGACGTCCCCCAAGTTTCAGATAACGGTCGTAGAGACGGTCGTAAACCGCATGACGCTCCATATCGGGAATGTATTCGTTCGAGAAGCCGGGGCACATCGCACGCTGAGCCTCCTGTACCGAGCCGTAGAGTCCTGCGGCGACCGCTGCGAACATCGCAGCACCCAAGGCGCAGGCTTGGTCGCTGGCCACCACCCGGATCGGAACGCCGATAACGTCGGCCATCGTCTGCATCACGAAAGGCGATTTGCGAGCGATGCCACCGATAGCGAGAATATTGTCGATGGGCACCCCCTCTTCGAGCATCCGCTCGTTAATGGCCCGAGACCCGAAGACCGTCGCTTCGACCAGCGCCTTGTAGACCGCCGGTGCCGACGTGGCGAGGGTCAGTCCATGCAGCACACCCCGTACCCGGGGGTCGGCATCGGGCGTCCGGCGTCCATTATGCCAGTCGAGCGCCACGGGATCTTCGTCCGTCAGAGGCAGCCGTTCGGCCTCGGCCGTCAGCTCCCCGAGAATTCGCTCTTCAAATTGCGGGTCGCTTCCGGCGATTCGCTGAAGCGGCCACGCCATCATCCGACGGAACCAAGCGTACAGATCGCCGAAAGCGGCCTGCCCGGCCTCGAATCCGATATATCCGGGCAGCACCGAACCGTCAACCTGACCGCAGATGCCGCGCACGGTCCGGCTGCCGACCTCCTCGTAAGTGCCGACCACGATGTCGCATGTCGAGGTTCCCATCACCTTGACCAGCGTTCCGGGGACGATTCCGGCCCCGACGGCCCCGACATGGCAGTCGATGGCCCCCACGCCGACGGCAATGCCCGGTTTCAACCCCAGCCGGGCGGCCCACTCGCCGCACAGCCGGCCGACGCACGTATCGCCAGTGACGGTTTCGGAATAAAGATGGCCGCGGAAGACGCCCAGCAGCGGATCGACCGCTTCCAAGAACTCCGGCGCGGGGAGTCCGCCCCACGAGGCGTGCCACATCGCCTTGTGCCCAGCCACGCAGCGGCTGCGGGCAATGGTTTCGGGGGTCGTGTCCCCGACTAACAGGGCGCTGATCCAATCGCAGTGCTCAACCCACGAATAAGCCGCCGGCTGCAATCCGGGCGAACGACGCAGGCAGTGGAGCATCTTGGCCCACACCCACTCGCAGGAGTAAGTGCCGCCACTATAACGCGTGTAGTCGATTTCCCATTTTTTTGCTAAATCGTTTATTTCATCCGCTTCGGCGAGGGCCGTATGGTCCTTCCAAAGCACGAACATCGCATCTGGCTCCTCGGTGAACTCCGGCAGCAGGGCCAGCGGGGTGCCCTTGGAGTCAGTCAGCGCCGGAGTCGACGCCGTGGTGTCGAAGGAGATGCCGCGGACGGCATCGGCTACGTCGCGGCCGCAAGCCGCCAAAGCATGGCGGACAGACGCTTCCAACGATTCGACATAGTCAAGCGGATGCTGGCGGTAACGGTTGTGCGCGGGATCGCAGTAGAGCCGCTCGGCCCACCGGGGGTAAGCTACCACCGCCGAGGCGAGTTCCGCCCCGTCAGCGGCGTCGACGACGAGGCACCGCACGGAATCGCTCCCGAAATCGACGCCCAAAAGATAATTGGTTCGAGATTGCATAGTTATTTCGGTTAATGGTTGAATGCTTCTTTCACAGCCCGCAGTCCACCGGGTATCAGGTCGCGGAGAAGCTCTTCGAGCAAGGCTTCATCCCCCTGCAGGTGGAAGATCTCCTGCGCGTGACACAGCGTTTCGCCGGGCCGCAGGAAAGCTGCCGGCGAAGAGGTTTCGATTTCGAAGAACGGACCCATCACCTCGCCGGTCTCGGTCGGTCCGTCGTTGTAGGCGTTGACTACATCCCCGCCGAACGGGTTCGCCTGCGCGCCCCAGCGGCTATCCACATAGCGGTCGCCCGCCGCGGAACGCCGGTAGCGGACCAGCGTCACGTGATGCGCCGCCGCATCGTAACTGCCGCAAAGCCCCGTATCGTGGCCCGCAGGCAATCCGATCTTCGACCGGAACTCTCCGTCGATCCGCAAGCATACGAGTCTTCCGGAGACGGAGAGCCGGTCGTCCGGAAGCGTTCCGAAATAGTCGCTGTTGACGGCCGCCCGCGCATCCTCCCCGTCGCAGGGGAGAAAAACGGTGGTCGACGGCGACGGCGTGAACATCCCGAGCATCCAGAGCGACGGTGCACCGCCCGCGGACGTCCATGCGTCAGTACCGCAGTTACCGATCCGGTTTTCGCTGCGATAGGCCACCACTGCGAGTTCCGGCGGCAGGGCACGCCCCAGCGATGCCTCTGCCTGCCGGAGCGAAAGGAGTTCGACCCGCCGCGTCACCCCGATCTCAAAGCGGGTTTCGGCGGCGTTCCGGAGCGACATCTCGGCTTCGAAACGCACCTGCCGGGCGTCGCGCCCGACCACCCGGAAAGGCTCGGTGTCCAGCGCCGCCGGGACCTGCCAGTTGGCATACACCTGCTCGGCGCCGGGTGCGAAATAGAGCGAAAAGGGACCACCCTCGGGACCGAGCCAAAGGCGTTCTTCCCCGCCGAAAGGATTGAATCGGGATTTCCGCACCCCTGAAGCGATCAGCGAACGGTTTATCCAACCGTAGCCGGGTCCTCCGGTTCCAGTCGCCGTCGAGGTTATCACCCGTCCCTGCCACTCCGGAACCAGATAGACCCGCGCTCGTCCCGATTCGTCGGACAGCTCCACGCCCCGCACCCCGCAACTTTCCAAAAATGAACGCATTTCACCGTAAGTTTTCATATTTCGAAAGGGATAAAATCAAAAAATCAGTGAAAAAATTTGTTTATTAAAACGTTTTAATTACTTTTGCAAAAGTAACAGAAAATCCCAGATATTGCAAAAAATCGCAAAAAATATGCGTACGAAGCGTGTAACCATAAAAGATATAGCTACGGAGGCGGGCGTTTCGATCGCCTTAGTCTCGTTCGTGATGAACAACAAGGCCGACGGTAAGGACACCTACCGCGTGAACAAGGAAACCGCACAGCGTATTCTGGAAGTCGCGCAGAAACTCAACTACCAGCCCAACAACGCCGCCCGTACCCTGCGCAGCGGTAAGACCAACACCATCGGCGTCATCGTTTCGGACATCTCGAACAAGTTCTTCGCCGACATTGCCCGGTGCATCGAGAACCATGCATATAAACATAAGTATACCGTGTTGTTCGGCAGCACGGACGAAAATCCGCAGAAGCTGGAGAATCTGATCGAGGTCTTCCGCAACAAGGGCATCGACGGGCTGGTGGTCGTGCCGTGCGAGGGCGCGGACGAGATCATCCGCGACATCGCACGCCAGAACATCCCGCTCGTGCTGCTCGACCGCGAAGTGCCCGATCTGGAAGTCAGCAGCGTCGTGCTGAACAACCGCCGCGCCGGGTACGAAACGACCGAAGCGCTGATCCGGCGCGGATTCACCCGCATCGAGATGATCTCCTACTCGATGGGGCTTTCGAACATCCGCGAGCGTGAAGAGGGATACCGCCGTTGCATGCAGGCACACGACATGGCCGAAAACACCGTCATACACCGCCTGCGCCACGACAAACTCGCCAAGATCGAGGATATCATCCGCGAGGCCCGGCAACGCCGCGTCGAGGCTTTCCTCTTCGCCACCAACACCCTAGCAGGTCAGGGCCTGAGTGCTATTTTCCGCAACGGCTGGCGCGTGCCGCAAGATTTCGCCATCGCCTGCTTCGACACCAACGAAGCCTTCGACATCTATAAAACCGCCATCGCCTACGTCCGCCAACCCATCGAACGGTTCGGGACCGATGCCCTCGATCTGCTGATCAAGAGCATCGAACAACGCGACGAACCCGGAAGCAGCACACGCATCGTGCTGACGCCCGAGATCGTCGAGAGCACCCCCGAAGAGGTGCTGAGAAGCCCGGAAGAGGTAGTAACAGAAAGCTAAAAACATTTGCCTCAAAGCTAAAACGATTTACAAGAAACCAACATAAAACCATGAACCCGGCAATCCATCCGTTTTACAAGGCGAGCGTTCTCGCCGTCCGCAGTGCCATGCTGACCGCCGCACTCTTCGTCACGACCTCGGTACCGGCCCGAACGTCGCATACAGTCCGTCCCAAGGGAGAGGGTGACACTCCGACCCAATCCGACCCGGACATTCTGCGCTACAACAACCCAGACCTCACGGTCGACTTGGGAGTCGGGCTTTGGGGCATTCCGCTGCCCGTAGACTACGACGGCGACGGTGTGAAAGACCTGCTGGTGTCGTGCCCCGACCGCCCCTATAAAGGACTCTATTTTTTTAAGAACATCGGAACGCCCCGCCATCCCCGTTTCGCCGCCGCCGAGCGCATCAGCGAGAAGGGGATGAACAACATCCGCCTCTCGGAGGTGGACGGCAAGCCCTACGTCCTTTCGAAGAATTTCGAATATCCCGACTTTTTCAAGGCTCCCTACGCCAAAACACGGCGTCTTCACTACGAAGGCGAGGAGCTCGGAGCGACCTACAAGAAGTCGCGGAGCAATATGTGGAATTACGTGGACTGGGACGGCGACGGCGACAAGGACATCCTCGTGGGTATCGACACGTGGGACGACTACGGCTGGGACAACGCCTTCGACAGCCTCGGACACTGGACCCGGGGGCCGCTGCACGGCTACGTCTACCTGCTGGAAAATACTGGCAGGGGATATGTCAACCGCGGTAAAGTGGAAGCGGGCGGTGCCCCGATCGATGTCTACGGAGCGCCTAATCCGTGTGTCGCCGACTTCGACGGCGACGGCGATCTGGACCTGATCTGCGGCGAATTCATCGACGGCATGACATGGTTCGAGAATATCGGATCCCGGACGGAACCCCGTTTTGCGGCGGGGCGCCCCCTTGCAAACAAACACGGGGAGATCCGCCTCCATCTGGAGATGATCGTCCCGGTGGTTTCGGATTTCGACGGCGACGGGCATCCCGACCTCATCGTCGGCGACGAAGACGGCCGTGTGGCTTGGGTGCGCCACACGGGAAAGGTCAAAAAAGGCATGCCACAATTCGAATCTCCCCTCTACTTCACCCAGCAGGCCGACCTTGTCAAATTCGGAGCCCTCTCGACTCCCTGCGCTTTCGATTGGGACGGCGATGGGAAACAGGACATCATTGCCGGCAATTCCGCCGGCGAGATCGCTCTCATCCGTAACCTCTCGGGCGGCGGAAATCCCGTGTGGGACGCTCCGCGCCTCTTTACCGTCAACGGTAAACCCATCCGCATTCAGGCCGGAGAGAACGGCTCGATACAAGGTCCCGCCGAACGCAAATGGGGCTACACGGTACTCTCCGTGGCCGACTGGGACGGCGACGGACTACCCGACATCATCGTCAACTCGATCTGGGGCAAAATCGAATGGTTCCGCAATCTCGGCACCAAAGACGGACTGAAACTCGCTCCGGCGCAGTCTGTGCGCGTGGCATGGGAGGGCGAGACCCCCAAACCCGCATGGAACTGGTGGACGCCCGAGTCCGGCACGCTCGTCACGCAATGGCGCACAACGCCCGTGGCGATGGACTGGAACGGTGACGGGCTGACAGACCTCATCGTCCTCGACCATGAAGGTTACCTGGCTTATTACGAACGTTTCCGCACGCCCGAAGGCGAACTGCTGCTCCGTCCCGGCCGCCGCATCTTCCACGGCACGAACTGCTCGCTGTACGAGCGGAAAGAGGGCGTATTGAATGCCTCGGAAGGATTGCTGCGGCTGAATGGTGTGGAGGCCGGTTGGTCCGGACGCCGCAAAATCTGCTTCACCGACTGGGACGGCGACGGACGGCTCGACCTGATCGTCGACAGCCAAAACGCCGCGTGGTTCCGCAATGTCCGCGAGGAGAACGGCGATGTATGGTACGAATACATGGGCAACCTCTCCGACCGGGTGCTCGCCGGACACTCGACCTGTCCTACACCCGTCGATTGGAACGGCGACGGACGCCCCGAATTGCTGTTAGGTGCCGAAGACGGCCATTTTTATCTCATCCCGAACAATACCGATAAACAAATCCGATAAACCATGCAAATTCCGAAATTACGGGGGATCATTCCCCCGATGATTACCCCGCTCAAGGGCGACGACGAACTCGACCGCGAAGGAACCGTACGACTCACGGAGCACCTCGTCGCCGGCGGAGTCCACGCCATTTTTCTGCTCGGCACGACGGGCGAAGCCCAGAGCCTGACCTACCGGCTGCGTTATGAATTCGTCGAGCTGGTATGCCGTCAGGTCGCAGGACGCATCCCCGTGCTGGTCGGAGTCACCGACACCGCCTTCATCGAGAGCGTCCGGCTCGCGGAGCATGCCGCCAAATGCGGCGCCGTCGGCGTCGTGGCCGCCCCGCCCTACTACTTCGCCCCTTCGCAGCAGGAGCTGATCGAATACTACACAGCGCTGGCCGACGCCCTGCCCCTGCCGCTCTACCTCTACAACATGCCGTCGCACGTCAAGGTCTTCCTCGAACCCGCGACCGTCAAGACGCTGGCCAACCATCCGAACATCATCGGACTGAAAGACAGCTCGGCCAACATGACCTACTTCCAGACACTCCTCTACCACTTGGGGGACAATCCCGACTTTTCACTTTATGTCGGACCCGAAGAGCTGACGGGCGAATGCGTCCTGCTCGGTGCCGACGGCGGCGTGAACGGCGGCGCAAACATCTTTCCCGAACTCTACGTCGCCATGTACGACGCCGCATGCGCCCATGACATCGCCCGCGTCCGCGAAATCCAGCGCCGCATCATGCAGATCAGCACATCGGTCTATACCGTCGGAAAATACGGATCGAATTACCTGAAAGGCGTCAAATGCGCACTTTCGCTGCTGGGAGTCTGCGACGACTACCTCTCGTACCCCTACCGGAAATTCCGCACCGAGGAGCGCGCCCGGATTCGTCAGGCACTCGAAGCGCTGGGCGCCAACTGCAACGTATAACCCATAACAACCAACCCTCATGGAGATAACCTTACTCGATTACCTCGTATTTTTCGTCTTCGTCGGCGGCGTCGCCCTCTTCGGCTGCAGCTTCTACTTCCGCAGCCGCAAAGGCGCGGCTGCATTCACCGCCGCCGAAGGATCGCTGCCGACATGGGTCGTGGGAATGTCGATTTTCGCCACGTTCGTCAGCAGCATCAGTTTTCTCGGCCTGCCCGGCGACGCCTACAAAGGCAACTGGAATCCCTTTGTATTCAGTCTCTCGATCCCTATCGCCACATGGCTGGCCGCCAAGGTATTCATTCCCCTCTACCGCAGCGTAAACAGCGTCTCGGCCTACCACTACCTCGAAATGCGTTTCGGCTACTGGGCGCGCTGCTACGTGGCGGTCTGCTACCTGCTGACGCAGCTGGCGCGCATCGGCTCGATCCTGCTGCTGCTGGCCCTGCCGCTGAACACGATGTTCGGCTGGGACATTCAGACCATCATCATCTGCACGGGAATCGCCACCCTGATCTACACACTGCTGGGCGGTATCGCCGCCGTGGTCTGGACCGACGCCATACAGGGCATCATCCTGATCGTGGGTGCCCTCGCCTGCGCCGCGATCCTTACCTTCACCATGCCCGAAGGCCCCGGACAGCTCTTCGAAATCGCCGCGGCACACGGCAAATTCAGCCTCGGCAGTTTCTCGCTGTCGCTGACCGAACCGACCTTCTGGGTGGTGCTGATCTACGGCCTTTTCGTCAATATGCAGAACTACGGCATCGACCAGAACTACGTACAGCGCTATATGACCACCAAATCGACGGCCGAAGCCGTGAAATCGACACTCTTCGGCGGTCTGCTCTACATCCCCGTCTCGCTCGTCTTCGTCTACATCGGCACGGCGCTCTTTTCCTATTATACGGCCCGGCCCGAACTGCTCCCCGCCGGCACGCCGTCCGATCAGGTCTTCCCGTGGTTCATCGTCCACGGGCTGCCCACCGGACTGACCGGACTGGTCGTCGCATCGCTCTTCTCGGCCGGCATGTCGACCGTCGCCACGAGCATCAACTCCTCGGCGACCATCGTACTGACCGACTTCGCCAAACGGCTCTCGAAAAAGGAGCTTACCGAAAAGCAGAATATGGGCACGCTCTACGCCACCTCGTTCGTCGTCGGCACGCTCGGCATCGTCGTCGGGCTGCTGATGATGCGCATCGACGGCGTGCTGGACGCATGGTGGAAGCTGGCGTCGATCTTCAGCGGCGGCATGCTCGGACTGTTCCTGCTGGGCGTCGTCTGCAAGACCGTGCGCCGGATCCACGCAGTCGTCGCCGTGATCCTCGGACTGCTGACCATCGCGTGGATGAGTCTCTCGCCGCTGATCAACGAAGGTTCGCCCTTCTACCGTTTCCACAGCCCGCTGCACACCTACCTGACGATCGTCTTCGGTACGACCGTCATCTTCCTGACGGGCTTCCTGCTGACGAAACTCACGCACCGCAAAGCCGAAAACGCATGAAAACCCGACTGAAAACCGGACTGTTGCTCTGCGGCGGCGTATTGGGCGGCAGTGCCGCCGTCGCAGCCCAGAAGCAACCCAATATCCTGCTGGTACTGAGCGACGACCAGAGTGCCTTCGCCGTCGGCTGTTACGGCAATGCCGACATCCGGACGCCGCATCTCGACCGTTTCGCCGCAGAGGGCGTGCGCTTCAACCGCGCCTACGCCACCTCGCCGCAGAGCGTGCCTTCGCGCGCCTCGATCATGACGGGGCGTTCGCCCGTGGCGGTGAACATGACCCGCTTCAACGTGACGCTCGCCCGCCGTTTCCGTGCTTTTCCCGAATACCTGCGCGAGAACGGCTACTATACGGGCGTCGCCGGACGCGGCTACCACCTCGACGGCGCCGTCAGCGGCCGGGTCGGAAAGATCAAGGAGGTCGAACTCTACTATGCGGAGCATGGCTACAAGACCTTTCCCGACCGGCTCGACACCTGCATGGTCGTCGCCGACGCCCGCAAAGGCGAGAGCCATTGGAAGATCAACGCGCAGTTCCGGACCTTCATGGAGCGCCGTGACAAGGACAAGCCCTTCTTTCTGCAACTCTCCTATTCCGATCCCCACACGCCTTACGACGCCCCGAAGGTGCACGATCCCCGGTCGCTGACCCTCCCGCCGTTCTATCCCGACACGCAGCTGGTCCGCGAATACCTGGCGGCCTATTACGACGAGATACACCGGATGGACTCCGATTTCGGAGAGGTACTGCGCTACCTCGACGAACACGGCCTGAGCGACGACACGATCGTTATTTTCATGGGCGACAACGGGGGAGCGCAGTTCATGGCCAAAGGCACGCTCTATGAAAACGGAATCCGGGTGCCGTTCATGGTGCGCTGGCCCGGGCACATCACTCCGGCTGTGACGGACGTTGTGGTCTCCAACGTGGACATCGCTTCGACCTGTCTGGCTGCCGCCGGACTGCCGGTTCCCGAAGAGATCGAGGGCGAGGACCTCCTGCCCCTCATGACGCGGGGCGAAACCCCGGCCGAAAGGTGGGTATACTCCGTGCGGAGCTGCCACGCGACCAATTCGCTGCCGACCGACACTTCGGTCTTCGACCAGATGCGTTGCATTGTCGGCGAACGCTACAAACTCATCTACAACCTGCTGCCCGGCCAGCCGTGGGTACCCATCGACTTCGCCGGAACGGAGATGTTCGCCGAACTGAAACGCATGCACGCGGGCGGCCGGCTCGACGCGCTTTCGAGCCGTCTCTATTTTTCGCCGACACGCCCGATGTTCGAGCTATACGACCTGCGGAACGATCCCGGCGAACAGCGCAACCTGATCGATGATCCGGCGCTGAAAGAGGTCCGAAACGACCTGATCCTGAAACTTACGTACAAGATGATCGAGGACGAAGATTTCGTGACGCTCCCTCATCCGATAATTTACGAATAAGAACCCAAAAATCATCCGACCTATGACAAACCATCCTAAAATCGGTATCCGTCCGATCATCGACGGCCGCCGCGGCGGTATCCGCGAATCCCTCGAAGAGATGACGATGGGCATGGCCCTGAGCGTCGCGAAACTCTACGCCGCGAAGCTGCGCTATGCCGACGGCGCTCCTGTCGAATGCGTTATCGCCGACACGACGATCGGCGGCGTGGCCGAAGCGGCTGCCGCGACCGACAAATTCCGCGACAACAACGTTGGGGCCGTCCTCTCGGTAACGCCCTGCTGGTGCTACGGCTCCGAAACCATCGATATGGACCCGCTGATGCCCAAAGCCATCTGGGGCTTCAACAAAACCCAGCGTCCGGGAGCCGTCTATCTCGCCTCGGCGCTGGCCGGGCATAACCAGAAGGGGTTGCCCGCATTCGGTATCTACGGCTCCGAAGTGCAGGAACAGGACGACAACAGCATCACCCCCGACGTAGAAGAGAAGCTGCTGCGCTTCGGCCGCGCGGCCGTCGCCGTCATGGAGATGCGCGGCAAATCCTATCTTTCGATCGGTTCCGTGTCCATGGGCATTGCCGGTTCTATGCCCGATCCCGATTTCTTCCATGAATATCTGGGCATGCGCAACGAAGCCGTGGACTGCTCGGAGATTGCACGCCGCATCGAACTGGGCATCTATGATAAGGAGGAGTTCGGACGGGCCATGGCCTGGGTCGAAAAACACTGCAAGACGCACGAAGGCGAGGACCTCAACCCGGAACACCTCCGCTATTCGCGCGAAAAGAAAGACGAGGTCTGGGAGTATGTGGTCAAGATGACGATGATCTTCCGCGACCTGATGGTCGGCAATCCGAAACTCGCCGAAATGGGCTTCGAAGAAGAGGCCGCCGGACACAACGCCATCGCCGGCGGGTTCCAAGGCCAGCGACAGTGGACCGACTTTCGTCCCGACGGCGATTTCTCGGAAGCCATCCTCAACACGTCGTTCGACTGGAACGGCATCCGCGAAGCCTACACCTTCGCCACCGAGAACGACACGTTGAACGGCGTTTCGATGCTCTTCATGCACCTGTTGACCAACCAAGCGCAGCTCTTCTCCGACGTCCGCTCCTATTGGAGCCCTGAGGCCGTAGAGCGCGCCACAGGCAGGAAACTGACGGGCAAGGCCGCGAACGGCATCATTCACCTCATCAACTCAGGAAGCAGCACGCTGGACGCCTCGGGTGCGATGTCCGACGCCGAGGGCAACCCCGTGATGAAACCCTTCTGGGAGATCACCGAACAGGAGGCCGAGCGGTGTCTCGAAGCGACGACTTGGCATCCGGCCGGCCGCGAGTACATGCGCGGCGGCGGTTTCTCGTCGAAGTTCTTCACGCGCGGTGACATGCCGGTCACGATGTGCCGCCTGAACTTGATAAAAGGGCAGGGACCGGTTCTGCAAATCGCGGAAGGATGGGCCGTGAACGTCGACCGTGCGATCTTCGCGCACATCGACAAACGCACCGACCCCTCGTGGCCCACGACCTATTTCGCACCCCGGCTGACGGGCAAGGGAGCTTTCAAAAACGTCTACAACGTGATGAACAACTGGGGCGCCAACCACGGTGCCATCACTTACGGCCACGTCGGAGCCGACCTCATCACGCTCGCCGCGATGCTCCGCATTCCGGTCTGCATGCACAACGTCGACGAGGAGAAGATCTTCCGTCCTTCGGTTTGGGCCGCCTTCGGCTCCGACCCCGAAGGATCCGACTTCCGGGCCTGCAACAACTACGGACCCGTCTACCGTTGAAAAGCTTAACCTAAATGAATCCGGAATATGAAAAAACTATTACTTGACGGATTATTCGTCTGCATCCTGTTGCTTTTGGGCGGCAGTGTGTCTCCGCTCTCGGCACAGAATACCCCTGCGGCGAAGATCACGGGAGAGATACGCGACGACAGAGAGCATCCGATGGCTGGTGTCGCCGTGCTCGTACAGGGTACGAACAAAGGTACTACGACCGGGGCCGACGGTAAATTCACGATCAATGCCGCCGCGAACCAGAAACTCGTGATTACCATGCTGGGATACGTTACGCAGGAGATTCCCGTCGGCAAACAGACACATCTCAAAGTGACGCTGAAAGAGGACTCGAAGATGATCGAAAACGTCGTCGTGGAAATTGGTTACGGCAACCAGCGGCTTGTCGATGTCACGGGAACACTGGGCCGCGTGAAGATGGATGATATCATCAAAGCTCCTGTAGCTTCGTTCGATCAGGCGCTCCAAGGCCGGCTTGCTGGCGTTTCGGTCACCTCTTCGGACGGACAACCCGGTTCGGAGATGGATATCGTCATCCGGGGCGCCAACTCGCTCACGCAGAGCAATTCTCCACTCTACGTCATCGACGGGTTCCCGATCGAGGATTTTTCGAGCGCAGCGGTCAATACGGCGGACATTGCTTCGCTGACGGTACTCAAAGACGCCTCTGCAACAGCAATCTACGGTTCGCGCGGAGCCAACGGCGTCATCATCATCGAAACGAAAAAAGGCGAGATCGGCAAACCGAAGGTTTCTTACAGCGGTACAGTAGGCGTGCAGGAGGTGACCAAACGCATGGAACTGATGACGCCTTACGAATTCGTCGTATACCAGATTGAACGGTCACCCGCGAATCTCGACCGTTACCTGACCAAACCGGGTCGGACACTCGATTATTACCGCACCCATGCGGGAATCGACTGGCAGGACCGTTTGTTTCGCAATGCGCTCATGCACACCCACAATATTTCGGTTTCGGGCGGTAACAAGCAGACTCGCTACGTCGTGTCGGGAGCTGTGGTGGATCAGCAGGGTGTGATCGACAATTCCGGTTATCGGAAGTATCAGGGGCGGTTCTCACTCGACCAGAATCTGGGCAAGAAAGTACGCCTGAGCCTCAATGCCAACTATACTCACGACAAAACTTACGGACAGACCACCTCGCGTTCGCTCGCCTCGGCGAATGCCTATGCATCATACCTGATGTACCGTACGTGGGCTTACCGTCCCGTACTGCTCAACACCGAGGACAGCGAGAACCTGTTCGACGACGAGAACGACACCAGCGTAATGAACCCGATCATCTCGAATAAGGCCGAAAATACCTCGAAGAAGGTCACGACGTTCCTTTCGAACGCGAAACTGGAATGGACCATCCTCAAAGGACTCAAACTGACGGTACGAGCCGGTTACGGGCGCAAGTCGATCCGACAGGAGGAATTCAATAATTCGCTGACCTATCAGGGGTTCCCTCGTGCAGGCAACAACAAGGGCGTCAACGCCTCGTTCAGCCAACGCACGCTGGACGACTGGATGAATGAAAATACGCTGGTCTACCGCCGTGAGTTCGCCAACCGGCACCGGTTCGACATCACGGCCGGATATACGATGCAAGGTACCGTATCGTCGGTCTACGGATTCGACACCTCGCATATTCCCAACGAATTCCTCGGACTGAGCGGCATGGACGACGGTATTCCCTATGCTGCAACGGCCACGCTCTCGGAAAATGTGCTCATGTCATGGTTAGGCCGCGTGAATTACAGTTACCGCTCGCGTTATATCTTCACGGCTTCGTTTCGCGCCGACGGCTCTTCGAAATTTACGCCGGGAAACCGATGGGGCATCTTCCCCTCTGGGGCTTTCGCATGGCGGCTGGGACAGGAGAAATTCATGCAGAAACTGCGGTTCGTGAACGATGCGAAACTGCGGGTAAGTTATGGTGTTACAGGTAATAACCGCATCGGAGATTTTGCAACCTATCCCTCGCTTACCCTCTCGGACTACTATTCGTTCAATAACGGCACGCCATCGGATGCCGTAGTGCCGAATAATCTGGGCAACCGCGACCTGACGTGGGAGAGCACCGAGCAGATCGACATCGGTTGCGACCTGACGCTGTTTCATAACCGCGTCAATTTCACGGTCGACCTTTACCGCAAAACCACCCGCGATCTGCTGTTGAATGCTAACCTGCCTTTTACAAGTGGTTTCTCGTCGGTTTACAAGAATGTCGGACGGGTGCGCAACGACGGTCTGGAACTGTCTTTGAGCACGGTCAACATCGACAGTCGGAACTTTAAGTGGACGAGTGATTTCAATATCAGTTTCAACCGCAACCGCGTCATGGCACTGGCCGAGGAGCAGGAGAGTCTGCTTTCGACAGTGGCCTTCACCACCGATTTCAACTCTACGCCACTCTACATCGCGCGCGTGGGCGGTCCGATGGCTGCTTTCTACGGCATCGTCTGGGACGGCGTCTACGGTTATGAGGATTTTGAAACCGACGCTACTGGCGCTTCGGTACTGAAAAAGAACGTCGCAACGAACGGCAATGCCCGCGAGTCGATCCGTCCGGGTGACATCAAATACGTAGACCAAAATGGGGACGGAGTTGTCAACGAGCAGGACATGGTGGTCATCGGACGGGCGATTCCGATCCATTCGGGTGGTTTCAACAATAACTTCTCGTGGAAAGGACTGAACCTTAACGTTTTCTTCCAATGGTGCTACGGCAACGACATCATGAATGCCAACCGGATCATTTTCGAAGGCAATTATGCGGGCAAGAACATCAATCAGTTCCGTTCCTACGTCGACCACTGGACGCCCGAAAACACCTCCAGCCGCAATTACCGTCCCGGCGGTCAGGGTCCGCGCGGCATCTACTCGTCGCGCACGATCGAAGACGGTTCGTTCCTGCGGCTGAAGACCCTGCAACTAAGCTATACGCTTCCAAAAAAATGGTCCTCCAAGATACGGATGGAATCGGTTCAGGTCTATGTTTCGGGACAGAATCTCTGGACATGGACCGCTTATTCTGGCCTCGATCCCGAAGTGTCGACCCGCAACTCGGCCCTGACACCCGGTTATGACTATTCGGCATATGCGCGTAACAGGATCTATACGGCGGGTTTGAAGATCGTCTTTTAATTCCTTAATCTCTCGAATATGAAAATGATAAAATACATACTGTTCTCCGTGTCGGCATTCCTAGCCGCCTCATGCAGCCTGCTGGATACGGAACCGCAGGATTTCATCGATCCGAACGACTATTATGCGACCGAAGGGCAGCTCCAGGCAGCTCTTAACGGCGTCTATGCAACAATGGCCCAAACGGGGCTTTACGGCGCCGCCATGCTGGGCCGCATGGGCCTGTCTGCGGATATCGGTTACGAGGCCTATACGGTGGACGAGGGTACGGTCGGCTATTACGATGTGACGCCGGCCGACAGTAAAATCCGCAGCTACTGGCGCGAACTCTATGTGGGCATCGGACGGGCTAACCGTCTGATGGAAAATATCGGGAAACCGGAAATGGATGAGACCGAACGCGACAATATTTTCGGGCAGGCGCTTTTCCTGCGGGCCTATTACCATTTCATGCTGACGACCCGTTTCGGCGACGTGCCGTTGGTGCTCAATACGCCCGCTTCGGGAAAGCTGGCCGACGTGCGGATTCCGCAGACGTCGCAGCGGATGGTCTACCTGAAGATCATCGAGGATATGGAGACAGCTGCGAAACTGGTCAAACCGGCTTCTGAAGTGGAATGCGGCGGACGGATCAGTCAGTCGGCAGTCTACGGTATTCTGGCCCGCGTGTGTCTCTATATGGCCGGCAATCCGGTGAACGAACCGGGGATGTACGTCCGGGCCAAAGAATTTGCCGCCAAGGTCATCGATACGGGATTCCATGCACTGAACCCCTCCTACCAGCAGGTCTTCATCAACTACATTCAGGACAAATACGACATCCGGGAGAGTATTTTCGAAGTGGAGTTCTATGGCAACAACGTGGGAACCTATACGACAACCGCCGGACAGGTCGGCCGCAACAACGGCATCAAATTCACCAATACGGACAAACCCGAAATTGGATATTCCATCGGATCGATCCGCGCAACGCCCTATTTTTTCCAGCTTTTCGAGGACGACGATGAACGGCGGGACTGGTCCATTGCCGATTACGAGTTCACGGACGAGGGTGAGAAAAAGGCGATATCGAGCAACAATATGTGGATACGCTTCTGCGGCAAATTCCGCCGCGAGTATGAACTCCTCACACCGAAGAGCACGACCAATACATCGACGAATTTCCCCATTCTGCGTTATTCCGACGTGCTGCTGATGTATGCCGAAGCGGTTGCCGCAGACGAAACGAGCGAGGCAGGGGAGTTGACCCAAGCTTACGAATACCTCAACCGCGTACGCCGCCGCGGTTACGGACGCGATGTAAATACGCCTGTAATGGGCGTCGATCTGCCTGAAGAAGGCCGTATCTCGCTACTGGAAGCAGTGAAGGACGAGCGGGCCCGCGAGCTTGGACACGAGTTGCTGCGCAAGGACGACATCATCCGCTGGGGCGAATTCTACGACCGGATGCAGTCTGTCCGCGTGACGGTTCCCGAGGCCTACACCTCCAACTACTACGTGGCGGCACGTCTCTACTACGGCAACGTACAGCGTCGCGACGTATTGTGGCCGATCCCGACGTATGAATTGAGCGTCAATCCGTATCTGGTTCAGAACAAGGGCTGGTAATCTCAAAAATCCGCAAATCATGAAACTTATCAATAAATTTACCTTTATCGCAGTACCTTTGCTTGCCGCTGCATCCCTGCTCTGGCTGGTAGGCTGCAACGAGGAGGAGCAGGTCGAAACGCCCGATTTCACGGCGAGTACCCCGGGTACGGTCTTCAAAGTCGGCGAACCGGTCGTTTTCTCGTTCGAGGGAAATCCCGATTTCATCATCTTCTACTCGGGCGAACCGGGCAATGCTTACGACTTCCGCGACCACGACCGCATCGAAAAAGCTGAAGTTACCCTCTCTTTCGTCACACAGACAAAGGCCGGACAAAAGGGCCATGCCAATCCATCGTGTGCCCGGATCTTTTATTCGACCGATTTCGACGGAGACTACAGCGAAACGGGCGTGAACAAGGCGACATGGACGGAACTTTCCGACCGGTTCGACCTTCCGACCGATACGGAACAGGCGGTTCCGGCAGGGACGCTTTATATCGACGATCTCTTTCCGGAAGACGGTTCGCCGATCTGGCTGATGTACCATTATCAGGTGAACCAATACAACGGATCGAACGGTCGTACACAGGTGGATATCATGAACTTCAACGTCAACGGTATCACCGCCGCGGGGACGACGAAACTCTACGATCTCAAAAACGCCGGGTTCCAATGCTTCGGTGATGCGGCCTACCTCGCCAATAACAAGACGCAGGGACCCGACGTCAATAACAGCCGCATCATGCTCCGCACGGATTACAAGCCCGCTTCGGATATGCAGTTGTGGGCCGTTTCCGGAGCGTTGCACCGTCCCGAAGACGTAAATCTTGGCCCAGACGGGGGTGTAGGCATCAAGGCTGTAGCCGATCCCACGATGCACACGTTCCACCATACTTACGATCGGGCGGGAGAATACGTTGTCACGTTCGTCGCCGCGAATTCGAATGTTTACGGTCGGCGCGAGGTACTGCGTGAACTCAGGATTTCCGTCGTGGATGACGGGGGCAGCATCGCACCTCCCTCCTATGAAGAATGGTGAACCCTTTGAAAAATAACGGAATTATGAAAAAACATATTTTTGCGATAATGCTCCTCGCTCTCGCTTCGGGATGCCGGGAAGCGGATACGGACCTTGCTTTCGCAGGACAGGAAGCGGTCGTGCGGTTCGCCGCCCCGGGAGCGGTCGTGAGCCGTGCAATCGTCGAAGCCGACGGTACACAGCTCAATATTACGTGGAATTCGGATGACGCGATCGGCATCTTCGGACGCGGCGCGGTATCGGGTAACAACTACCCCTATCTGGCAACGCCCGACCGCAAGGAGCCTGCGCGATGCTCGTTCTCACCGATGTCGCTGGACCGGATTTATGAATGGCAGCCCGGCAAGCAGGAGTTCTATGCCTGCTATCCCTATAACGAAACGTTCCATGGTGAACCGAATGCCTTGTTCGTTTCGCTTCCAACGCACCAGATACAAACCGCAGCCGGTTCGACGGAGCATCTGGCAGCTCTTTGCACGATGAAGGCAGCTCCTATTTCACGCGTATTCGATGAGTCGGACGATTCACCGGTGGAGTTTACCTTCCACAACCTCTTTGCCATAGTGGAGATTCGCCTCAAAATGGAGGCCGGCGCGTCAATCGACGTGCCGATCCAGCAGATAAAGCTCGTTTCCGAAGAGGCTGCCCTGACGTTACCTGCCGGTACGGTCGATTTGACTGCCCCGATCGAGAGCGGTTACACCGTACTTCCGGTCACGGCTGTCGAGGAGAGCCGCGAGGTCGTACTGACTTTCTCGCAGCAGCCTGTCGTGAGCCGGAGCGAATACGGCAGTTTCTGGCTCATGGTGGCGCCGGGCCGGCATACGGCCGGTAAACTGAAGCTGCAGGTGACGGCGATCGACAATTCGGTATGCACGCTCGAACTTCCGGAGGTCGATTTCAAATCGAACCGGAATTATCGTCAAGATGCCACGCTGAGCATGGATGATTTCACTGCAGCAGATCCGTTCGACGTATTCGCTGCCGCAGTCGAGTGCCGGGTAGGGGAGCCGATTCGTTTCATACTCGAAGGAGAGGCTGAAAGCATCGATTTCTTCTCGGGCGAGATGTTCCACCAGTGGGAATATGCCAAGAAAGACCGCCTGTCTTACTCCGACATCCTCTTCTCGTTCCGTTCACAGTTACAGGGAGGTAAGCAGATTCATCCCGTAACGGTGAAAGTTTCGACCGACTTCGACGGCACGTATACAGAAGAGCATATTCAAACAGCCACATGGACGGATGTGACGGCCCGTTTCACGCTTCCAACAAAAATCTGGACAGCTAACAACGGTCCAACGACTGCAGACCGTTACACGGAAGAGGGGCGAATGACCGCTTCGGGCGAAGTGAACCTGTCCTCGTACTACGGGGAATCCGAAACGCTTCATGTGGCATTCTTCTACCACATCGACAAATACGATGCTGGTCTGAAGAACAGCCGTACCGGTGTTTGGTTCACCGACATACAGGCTTTCAGACAGGAGGGAGACACTCGGACGGGGATATTGCAGCAGACCGAATCTGAAATTCATATCGTCAACGGCGCTTCCTATGCCACCGATGCGACACCGTCCGACTGGGGCAATACATTCACACACGGAGGCGTTACGGTCTATCCATGGCGTTTCTGGTGTGCAAACAATCCGACCGGCGACCGCAACGCCTATGCCGTAACGAACCCGCTGGAGCGCACGATGCGGAATTTCGGTCCCGACAAACCCGAACGGGTGAAGACTTCGGGCGACGTTATGCCGCAGGAATTCGACTACGTCTTCACCGAACCGGGCATATACGAGGCGACATTCGCTGCACGGAACCGAACGCTGACGGGCGAAACGGAAATTGTCCGGCAGTTTACCGTAACGGTCAATCCTTAAACGGAATAGAAACGAAACAATAAAAGACCAATTATGAACAGAAACCTGAAAATATTGCTTCTGGCGCTGTTTGCGCTGCCGTTGTTCACCGCCTGTCACGATGAAACGGAAGAGCAGCCCGATTCGCTCGCTGAAACTATCGTTGTCAGCGACGCCGAGGGATATCGGAAACAATTACTTTCCGAAGGGGCTAAAATCATCACCAACCGAGCCTACAAGGTGACCAATATCCCGGATTATTTCAACGGATTCGAAATGCTGACCAGCAACGGTCGCGCCAACAACGGCGGAACAATCACCACGCAGATGGACGGGCTGGTCTACATTATCGCTCCCGCCTCGGCCAAACCCGAAGGATGGGCGGTTGTGCCCAATACGTTGCATCAGGACCGTGAGATGAAATATGCGACCACGGATCAGGAAGTGAAGCTGTCTATTTACATGAAACGCGCCTATGCGGGTCATCCCGTCGAGATTCCGGCGGTGTCCACTTTCGCCAGTGCCATTCCCATTGCCCGCAAGATCATTTACAACGTCCCCGAGGAACCATTGGCGGCTACTACGGTACGTGGTACAGTGAGCTGCGGAGGAGCGCCCGTAAAGGATGTCGTCGTATCGGACGGCGAGCAGACTACGACCACCGACGAGAACGGACAATACCTGCTTAACTCATGGAAGCGGACCGGATATGTCTTCATCTCCGTACCGAGCGGTTACGATGTTTCGTCGGACGGATTGATACCGCGCACTTTCGTACGGCTGGACGGAAGCGAGGAAGATGTGGCCGATTTCGAACTCGTCCGGACGGATAACGAACGGTTCACGCTTTTCGTAATGAACGACATCCATCTGACAAACACCGTTTCAACCGCAGACATACAGCGGTTCCGGAATGATTTCGTGCCTGATTATGCTGCGATGCTGGCCAAGACGCCGGGGAAAGTCTATACGACCGTCCTAGGAGACATGACGACCGATACACGTTGGTATAATAACAATTTCGCGCTGCCCGAATATCTGGAAGAGATGCGGGCCGTTCCCGGTGCGATTCCGATCTGGCACGTTATGGGCAACCACGACAACGACATCCGCTGTGTGGGTTCCTCCGAACTTTGGGATGCTTTGGCCGTGGAAACCTACCGCCGGGTGATCGGACCCAACTATTATTCGTTCAACCTCGGACAGTTCCATTTCGTCGTGCTGGACGACATTGTCTATACAGGAGTCAATACCTACAATACTTACGTCGAAGACGTACAACTGGCATGGCTGGAACGCGATCTCTCCTATATCGATGCATCGACGCCGATCGTAGTGTTGACCCATGCCCCGCTGTTCCGCTATACGGGTATGGCCGACGGTGTGCTGCAAATGGGCAAAGGATTCTCGAATCCGGACCAAGTGGATTGGCTGCTGGAAAAATTCAGCAAGTTCGAGCGTATACACATTATCTCGGGACACACCCACACGAACTATTTCTGCCGCTATTCGGACCGCGTTACCGAACAGAACAACATTGCGGTAGCAGCCTCGTCATGGCAGATTTACGGTCCTGAGAAACGCCATCTGAGCAAGGACGGAACGCCCGGCGGATATATGATCTATACATTCGACGGGAAAAATATCGAGCGACAATATAAGGCATTGGGCCGCGAAATAGACGAGTGTCAGTTCATCGTTTACGACCTCAACACAGTACCCGCGGCCTATGGCGGTACGTCGGGCAGTAACGAACTGCTGATCAACGTTTACAACTGGGACCCCGCATGGACAGTCCGAGTACGCGAAAACGGAACGGAAATTCCCGTCCGGCAATGCTGGCGCGCTGATCCGCTCTATTCATTGGTTGCCGAGGGCATGTCGCTGAGCAGCGCATTCGCTCCGGGAACGGGTGTCCCGCACATGTTCTGTGCGACGGCCTCGTCAGCAAACGGCGAAGTAGAGGTCGAAGTCTTGGACGGCTTCGGAAATACGTGGAAACAAACGGTCGTGCGGCCGAAAGCATTTACGTGGAATATGCAATAAACGGGAGAAGGTTGATTTCGGGCGGCAACTCTCAGTCGGAGACCGCCCGGGCAACCTTCTGATATGAACCATTGAAACGATGAAAATGATATGTAAAATCATCTCCCGTCTTTGGCAGACAGGATTGGCCGTCGGCTTTCTGCTGGCGACCGGCGTCGTAGGAGCGCATAATTACAATGTCGTGGGAAAAGTGTCCTGCGACGGAAAGGGGATCGCAGGAGCTGTCGTTTCGGACGGTGAACAGGTAGTCCTTACCGGAGCCGACGGCACATACGGACTCCGATCTTCCAAACAGTGCGGATATGTCTTCTTATCGATACCTTCGGGGTATGAAGTGGAAGCGGATGGAGTGATCCCGCGCCATTTCGTTCCGCTGGCGGGTACGGCTGTAGACACGGCTGATTTCCGGCTGATAAAAAGCGACAACGACCGTTATACGCTTTTCGTTCTGAACGATATTCATCTCACGAATACGCCGGCTCAGCAGGATATCCGCCAGTTCCGGGAAAAGTTCGTTCCGGATTTCCGCGAAACATTGCGAACGACTTCGGGAAAAACGTATGCCCTCACATTGGGAGACATGACGACCGATTCGCGCTGGTATCGCAACAATTTCGGACTTCCCGAATATCTGAAAGAGATGGAACGCATTCCTTCGCTCCCCATTTTTCATGCGATGGGCAACCACGACAACGATCCCAAAGGCACACACACACCCGAGACATGGGATTCCGTGGCGGTCAAAACCTATCGCCGGGTCGTCGGACCGAACTATTACTCCTTCAACCTAGGATGTGTACATTACGTGATGCTCGATAACATCGTCTATCTGGGTCCCCGGAAAATCGGCGCAAAAACCCGCTGGGACTTCAGGGTCTGCGTCGACGAAACGCAACTCGGATGGTTGGAGCAGGACCTGCGTCATGTAAAGAAATCGACCCCCGTGGTGGTATGTATGCATGCCCCGCTGCTGGGATGCACCTCCCTCGAAAACGGAGAGCCGAAACTGACGACGAAATTTACCGAAGCGGGTGCGGCCGAACGGCTGCTGGAAAAGTTCGACGGTTTCCGGAGAGTCTGCTTCCTGACCGGTCATACGCACGTGAACCGGCATTATGTATGGTCGAAGCACCTGACCGAGCACAACAACATCGCCGTAGCCGCCTCTTCGTGGAAACTCGACGGTGAAGGCCGCCGCCACATGGCCAAGGACGGTACGCCGGGAGGTTATGCGATCTACCGCATAGACGGAAAACGAATCGAGTGGTGTTACAAGGCGCTCGGGAGACCCGTAGACAGTTGTCAGTTCATTGCATATGACATGAACACCGTACCGACACAATATGGCGGAAAGCCGGGAGCCAATGAAGTCTGGATCAACGTCTACAATTACGATCCCGACTGGAAAATCGAGGTGCGGGAAAATGGCAAGAAACTGCGCGTGGAGCGCTGTCGGGAGTATGACCCGCTTTACCGGCATATTTCCGAAGGTGCGGTACCCGTCTCAGGGAACGCTTTTTCACCCGCCCTTACCGAACACTTGTTCCGGGTGGTTACCTCCGGGCCTGATACGATGATCGAAATATCGGTATGCGACGGTTTCTCCCACCGATGGCAGCAAACGGTCATAAGGCCGAAATCGTTTAGCTGGGATATGCAGTAACAGCTTCCGGTCCCTTTTCTACAATTATTATGATTTGCAACATCCGAAAAACGCTTCTGCTTGCAGGAATCTTCCTGCTGAGCGCTCTTTCCGTAGCGGCACAACCGTTCCTCCGGCTGCCGGCCGTCATCGGCGACCACATGGTCCTTCAAGAAAAGGCCACCGTCAAACTGCACGGCTGGGCCGACCCCAACACCACGCTGACGGTCAGCCCTTCGTGGGGTGAAGCCGTGACGGTCAAAGTGGGATACGACACGGCTTGGAGCGTCGAGCTGATCACCCCCGCCGCTTCGGCAGAGCCCCGTTCGATCACCTTCGCCACCAATAAAAAGGCGGTCCGGAAAGTCGACGACATCCTCATCGGCCAAGTATGGCTTTGCAGCGGACAGTCGAACATGAATTGGAGCGCGGCCAACGGCATCGCGGACATGAAGAAGGAACTCGAAAGCCCTATGAATCCCCAGATCCGCCTTTTCACCGTCACGAAGAACAGCTCCCCGTATCCGCAGGACGACTGCGAAGGTCGCTGGCTGGTGTGTAATTCCAAAAGCGCCCTCTATTTCAGCGCTGTAGGTTATTTCTTCGGCAAACGCCTCGCTGACGAACTTCGGCAGCCGGTCGGACTGATCAACTCCTCGTGGGGCGGAACTCCCGTCGAAGTATGGACTCCCGCCAACGTCATGGACAAAAACCCGCAGATGGTCGCCTCATGGAAAGAACAGCCGAAGAGCAGATTCTGGCAGATCGGCTCGCTCTACAACGCCATGATCCACCCGTTGCGCCACACGACCTTCGCCGGAGCCATCTGGTATCAGGGCGAGTCCAACAAAACGAACGCCGCACTCTACGGCGATGAATTTTCGATGATGATCGAGGCGTGGCGCAAAGTATTCCGCCGGACGCTGCCCTTCTATTTCGTGCAGATAGCTCCGCACGCCCGTACCGAGGGAGGTACGGCGGGCGCCGTGGTCCGCGAACAGCAGGCCCGTGTCGCCGCGACGGTCCCGTTGACGGGCATGGCGGTCATCTCCGATCTGGTGGACGACGTAACGAACATCCATCCCCGCTATAAGCAAGGTGTCGGCGACCGGCTGGCCGGTTTCGCCCTCGCCGAGGTTTATGGCAAGAGCGGCCGGAAATACAAAAGCCCGACCTTCCGGCAAGCGGAATTCAGGAAATCGCAGGTTTACGTTTCGTTCGACAACGCCGAAGGGGGCATCGTCTGCAAGGACGGCGCCATCCGCGGATTGGAGGTGTGCGACGCCTCCATGAAGTTCGTCCCGGCGCAGGGAATCATCGACGACAAAAGTAACCGGCTCGTCGTATGGAGCAAGCAGGTAGCCCGTCCGACAGCCGTGCGCTACTGTTTCAGCGACGGCGCCATCGGCAATCTCTTCGATACGGCCGGACTCCCCGTAGCCCCGTTCCGCAGCGATACCGACGACTGACACAATTCCGGAAGACGAAAAAAGGGGTTGTCTAGAACTTGTTAGACAGCCTCTTTTTCCGTGTTATTCGATTGGCGTCCAATCCGGTATTTCGATGGTGTCGGCGTCAATTATCTAGCATCGGATAATTTCTATCTCTCCTTTTTGATAGATGTTGCAAACCGCGAAAAGCGCCGCGATGAGCATGCCCCAGATTAAAGCGAGGATGCAAAGGCCATATGTTTGATTTCCTGTTTAATTTGTAACTATCAAAGGTCGCCCCCCATGCGCAATAGCGGCAGTTGTAATTGCGCTTGTCTCAGAGTATCTCAGCTTTCCCATCCCCTCCGGAGCCGGTCATTGAGTATTGCTCGATGAACGACTGTTCCAACTCGGCTAATGGCATATCGCTCACGTTATACTCTTTGCGCATGAAAGCCCGCAGATGGTCGATGGATTTGTGGTAATGCCCCATGTACTGTAGCTGCGGTTGATGCCGCCCCGTTTTTTGAGGTTGGCGGTAAACTTTCGAACGCTTCGAGAAGCAGCCGGTATTTCTCCCAAAACCGAGATAGGCGTTTTTGACCTTCTCAGCCGTAACGTACGACTCCCGGTCGCAGATATCCTGATAGTGCCTGCCGATCTGGGTGCGGATATTGTCCAGATGGCGGTTGATGCGGTCGGCTTCGAGGCTATGACCCTTGGCGTGGCCGTCGCGGACCTCCCAAAGCGTCTCCGGAACGGAGAGCTTTGCGCAGAATTGGGCGATGCTGCCGTTGACCGAGATGCGGCCCATGACCGGCACGACTTTCCGATCTTTCTCCTTGTTCCTTTTTAGGGAGAACAGAACCTTGAACGTGCTGCGCACAAACTCTACTTTTTAGGGTTGCAAAAATAATTTGAGCAGAGTCGCAAATCAAGATGAATAGCAATGTAAGAAACTGAAAATCACCCTTCTATAAATAACAAAGCAAAAGAAACGAGGTAACGATTTGAAAATCGAAACCTCGTTTAATATTACCTTATTCTACGTTTTCTCTAAAACAAAGGCACAGAAGAAAAATGCATAATAAGTTGATTATCTTTCGTTTTACACTTTTTTATGCCTCTGTTTTTTATCCCGGAACTTCCTTCGGGGCTTGCCCGGTTTTCTATCCGGCAACGGATTCCGCAGGGATGACGCTATTTCCGGAATTCGAGACGCACGACGACCGGAAAATGGTCCGACGGCGTGCGCGCATCGTAACTGTGCAGTGAAACCTCCTTGGGGAAGGCGCCCGACTTGATCTCTTCGCCGCTGGCGGCGGTCTCCGTACGGTAGGTGTCGGTCAGCACCCCGTAATCGTGCACGTGAACCGACGGCGTCACGAAGATATGGTCAATGCGGCTGTCGGTCTTCAGCGAAGGGTTGAAGCTGTTGAACGTACCGTTCGGGGCGTAGCGTCTTCCGGCGGTCTCGTACGAATCGGCCAGAATGCCCGACGAGACAAAGGTCGTATAGATATGATTGTTCTGGTCGACGTTGAAGTCCCCGGTCAGGATCACGAACTCTTTGGGTTTGCACATTTCGCGGATCTTCGCCACCACCAGCTTGGCGCTCTCCTCGCGGGCCTGCACCCCGATATGGTCCATATGCAGGTTGAAGAACCAGAAGCGGCGCTTGGTCTGCAGGTCGAGAAAATGGCCCCACGTGCAGATGCGCGGCAGCGCGGCGTCCCAGCCCTTGTTCGGACGGTCGGTGATCTCCGAAAGCCAGAAATGGCCATCGTCCAGCAGGCGGAAACGCTCCTTTTTATAGAATATGGGCGCATACTCGCCTTGCGTCTTTCCGTCGTCGCGCCCGACGCCGATATAGTCGTAGTCGGGAAGCTGCGCCAGCATGTCGTGCAGCTGGCCGTCGAGCACCTCCTGACTTCCGAAAATGTCGAAGCCGTGGAATTCGATCAGGCGGCACACCCACGGACCGCGGCGCTCCCAACCGTTACCACGCTCGGCGTCGCCCCGATTGGCGTTGCGGATATTATAGGTGGCTACGGTCAGCTCCTGCGCCGCGGCGCAAAAGGTCACGGCGGCAAACAGGGCGAGAATCAGCAATTTCTTCATTTCAAAGGATCGTTTAACGGGTTTCAAGTCGAACAAAGATACAAAAAACGGACGAAATACCCTCCGAACAGGCTTCCGCAAGTAAATTTTTCTGCCGGATTAGTACACTTTCGGACTTGAGGATACGGGGTTCGCCATATTTTTACTATCTTTGGGGTGCAAAAAACCAAACTAATGGAATCAGCCCGTAAAACCTCTGTAACCAAAGTAATGCCCATCCTTTTCAGCTTCTTCGTGATGGGATTCTGCGACGTGGTCGGCATCTCGACCACCTATGTCAAAAACGATTTCAACCTCAGCGAAGCCCTCGCCGGATTCATTCCGTCGATGGTATTCCTGTGGTTCCTGCTGCTCTCGGTCCCCGTAGCGCTGGCAATGAACCGCGTCGGACGCAAACGCACCGTCCAGATCAGCAACGTCATCACGATCGTCGGCATGCTGATTCCGTTCGTATCGTATAATTTCGCAACCTGCATGGTGGCCTTTGCGCTGCTGGGAATCGGCAACACGATTCTGCAGGTGTCGCTCAATCCGCTGCTGACGAACGTCGTGTCGGGCGAATCGCTTACCAGCTCGCTCACGGCGGGACAGGTCGTGAAGGCCGTCTCGTCGTTCATGGGTCCGATCATCGCCGTCTTCGCGGTGAACGTCTTCGGCAACTGGCAGTACCTCTTCCCGATCTTCGCCGCAATCACGCTTCTCTCGTCGCTCTGGCTGATGATGACCTCGATTCCCAAAGAGGAGGTTTCCCTACAGTCGGGCAGTTCGGTCGGCGCAACGTTCTCGCTGCTGAAGGACAGCCACATCCTGCTCTTCTTCATCGGCATCCTCTGCACCGTAGGTCTCGACGTGGGCATGAACACGCTGACGCCCAAACTGCTGATCGAACGCTGCGGACTCGAAATCACCGATGCCGGACTCGGATCGAGCGTCTATTTCTTCTGCCGTACGGCCGGCGCTTTCATCGGCGCATTCCTGCTGGCGCGTCTCTCGGACGTCCGCTACCTGCGCGTGAACCTCGTCGTGATGCTCGCGGCGCTGGGCGTGCTCTATTTCGCCAACAGCTACATCGAGATACTGATTTGCGTGGGCGTCTTCGCCTTCGCCCTCTCGTGCGTCTTCTCGATCGTCTACTCGCTGGCGCTGCGCCGCCGCCCGGACAAGGCCAATGAAATTTCGGGCCTGATGATTACGGGCGTCTGCGGAGGCGCGATCATTCCCCCGCTGATGGGCCTGCTGACCGAAACCGTCGGATCGCAGGTCGGATCGCTCATCGTCCTGACCGTATGCGCCGTATACCTGATCTTCTGCGCCTACAGCATCAAAACCCAAGCCAACAAATAACCAAAATACCATGTACAGATACGACAACCGTGTGGTCATCACACTCGACGCAGGCGGCACGAACTTGGTGTTCGGCGCCATGCAGGCCAACAAATTCATCGTCGATCCCATCACGCTGCCGTCGAACGCCGACAACTTGGACAAATGTCTGGCGACGATGGTCGAAGGTTTTCAGGCCGTCATCGACAAGCTGGAGGAGAAACCCGTCGCCATCAGCTTCGCATTCCCCGGCCCGGCCGACTACCCGAACGGAATCATCGGCGGATACCTGCCCAACTTCCCCTCATTCCGCGAAGGCGTGGCGCTGGGGCCGTTCCTCGAATACAAATTCGGCATTCCGGTCTTCATCAACAACGACGGCGACCTCTTTGCCTACGGCGAAGCGCTGGGCGGCGCACTGCCCGAAGTGAACGCCCGGCTCGAAGCGCTGGGCAGCCCCAAACGCTACAAGAATCTGGTGGGCTACACGTTCGGCACGGGTCTGGGCATCGGTATCGTGGTGAACAACGAACTCAACCGCGGCGATAACTCGTGCGTCGAGACTTTTTGCCTCAAGCACAAGAAGATGCCCGACATTATCGTCGAAGACGGCGCCGCGATCCGCGCCGTGAAGCGCGTTTACGGAGAGTTGTCGGGCAACCCGGACCACGGGCTGGAACCGAAGGACCTCTGCGATATCGCCGACGGAAAACGCGAAGGCGACACGGAAGCCGCCCGCAAGGCTTTCGCCGAGATGGGCGAGATCGCCGGCGACGCCATGGCGACGGCCGTGACGCTGATCGACGGTCTGATCGTCATCGGCGGCGGCATCACGGGCGCCCGCAAATGGATCATGCCCAGCCTGCTCAAAGAGCTGCGCAGCAAGATGCACACCATCGCGGGCGACGAGCTGAACCGCGTGCAGATGAAGGTTTACGATCTGGACAGCGAAGAGGAGTTCAAGGAGTTCGCCAAAGGCGATCAGCGCACGCTGAAAGTCTACGGCACCGACCGTTACGTGGCTTACGACCCCCAGAAGCGCATCGGCGTCGCTATTTCGAAACTCGGCGCGAGCAACGCCATTTCGGTGGGCGCATACGCGTTCGCCCTGAGCCAGCTCGACGCGCAAAAAGCATAATAAAACAAGATGTATAAGTTCCAACCCATTCTCAAATCGACGATCTGGGGCGGCGAAAAAATCGTCCCCTACAAACAAATCGCATCCGGCCAGACGCAGGTCGGCGAAAGCTGGGAGCTTTCGGGCGTCAAAGGCAACGAATCGGTCGTAGCAGGAGGTCCCGAAGCCGGCACTACCCTGCCGGGCCTGATCGCCCGCCACGGCGCCGCACTGCTCGGCAAAGCCAACTTCGAACGTTTCGGCGAGGAGTTCCCGCTGCTGATCAAGTTCATCGACGCACGGCAGGATCTCTCGATTCAGGTACACCCCGACGACCGGCTGGCATGGGAACGTCACAAGTCGAAAGGCAAGACCGAAATGTGGTACGTCGTGGACGCCGACAAGGGCGCACGGCTCCGGTCGGGATTCGCCAAGCAGGTGACGCCCGCCCAGTACGAAGCCAGCGTCGAGGACAACACCATCACCGACATCCTCGCCGAGTACGAAATACATCCGGGCGACCTCTTCTTCCTGCCGGCAGGCCGCGTCCACAGTATCGGCGCGGGCGCGTTCATCGCCGAGATTCAGCAGACTTCGGACATCACCTACCGCATCTACGACTTCAACCGCAAGGACGCCGACGGCAACACCCGCGAACTGCACACCGAACTGGCGAAGGGCGCCATCGACTATACCGTGCTGCCCGACTACCGCACCAAGTACGAGCAGGTGCAGGACCGCGAAACGGAACTGGTGTCGTGTCCCTACTTCACCACGTCGCTCTGCGACCTGACCGCCCCGCTGACGCTCGACTACGCGGCGCTCGACTCGTTCGTCGTTGTGATCTGCGTCGAAGGCAAGGGCATGATCGCCGACGACAGCGGCAACGAAATGCCGATCCATCAGGGCGAGACCGTACTGCTTCCGGCTACCGTGAAGTCGCTCCGCATCGTCCCCGAAGGGAAGCTCAAAATGCTGACCAGCTGCATCAAATAAATGAAATGCACTCTGACAGATAAAATCCGGCAGTTCCGATTGCCGGATTTTTTCATTTTCCGCGGCAACCCCGATAATAAATTTTATCTTCATCAGCTCATTGCATCGTAAAAATAATCGCCCGTCTCGGCAAATCGAGGAAAAAATTTTCTTTTAACAAAATTCCGTTGCAGGACTCCGTTCTTTTTAGTACCTTTGGAGGTGCAACCGGAACACTAAAAAACAGAGAATCTTACGACATGGAGAAGAAACTGCAAGAGATCGCATCGCACTTCGCTTTGGAGGGAGGCATCGCGGCCATAGACTCGCTGGGCGAGGGTTTTATCAACGATACGTTCATCATCCGCACCGAAGGGGAGGCCCCCGATTACATTCTTCAGCGCAAGAACAAAAACATATTTCCCGACGTTCCGGCCATGATGGACAACATCCGCCGGGTTACCGACCACATCCGCCGCGGAGTCATCGCGGCAGGCGGCGATCCCCGGCGCGAGGTGATGACCGTGGTCCCGACCAGAGAGGACGCGCTGTACCACATCGACGGCGACGGCGAATATTGGGCCGTCTCGGTTTTCATCGACGACACCGTCGCCTACAACAAGGCCGATTCGCCCGAACTGGCCCGCAAGGGCGGCGAAGGAATCGGCAAATTCCAAGCCCAGCTGGCCGACTTCACCGAGCCGCTGGCCGAAACGATCAAGGGATTCCACAACATCCGCCACCGCTTCGTGCAGTGGGACGAGGCGCTGAAGCGCGACACCGCAGGCCGCAAAAAGGAGCTTTCGGAGGAGATCGGCTGGATCGAATCGCGGCGCGGAGAGATGCTCGGCTTCTGGTCCAAGGTCGAGGAGGGCACGATTCCGACGCGCGTGACGCACAACGACACCAAGATAAACAATATCCTGTTCGACAGGCAGGGCGAGGTGCTCTGCGCCATCGACCTCGACACGGTGATGGCCTCCACGTCGCTCAACGACTTCGGCGACGCCATCCGCTCCTACGCCAACACGGGCGACGAGGACGACCGCGACCTTTCGCGCGTCGGGCTGTCACTCGAAATGTTCCGGGCCTACACCGAGGGCTACCTCTCGCAGCGGGCGAAGCAGCTCACCGACTCCGAAATCGACCATCTGGCTTTCTCGGCCCGATACATCACCTTCGAACAGGTCCTGCGTTTCCTGATGGACTACATCGACGGCGACACCTATTACAAAGTCAAATACCCCGGTCACAACCTCGTGCGCACCCACGCCCAGTACCGCCTGCTGCAAAGCATGGAGGAACATTACGGCGAAATGTGCCGCATCGTACGGGAAACCGTGGACAAATACCGCAAGGCATGACGGAGATACGCAAAATCACGGGCATCGTCCCCACGAACAAGGCCGCCGTCGAAGCGGCTTTCGCCGGCATCGAGCCGCAGGCCGTAGCCTGCTGCAACTGGCCGGAACAATTTCCTTACACACCGGAGGTTTCGTTCCGCATGTTCCACACGGGCGACTACCTGATGCTGCGCTTCGACGTCGCGGAACGTTGCACGATGGCCCGCGTCACGGAGGACAACGGCGAAGTTTGGACCGATTCGTGCGTGGAGTTCTTCATCGCCCCCGACGACAGCGGCTACTACTACAACTTCGAGTGCAGTTGCATCGGACGCCTGCTGCTGGGCTTCCGCAAGGAGCGCGAGCACCCGGCGCACGCCGCGCCCAAGGTGATGGCCGGCATCCTGCGGACTCCGAGCCTCGGACTGCGGCCGTTCCCCGAACACGAAGGAGACAACCGCTGGTCGGTCGTGCTGGCCATTCCCCCGCAGGCGCTGTTCATGCACGAGCTGAGCGACTGGAGCGGCCTGAAGGCATCGGTGAACCTCTACAAATGCGGCGACAAACTTTCGCAGCCCCATTTTCTTTCGTGGAAGCCGATCGAGACGCCGAAACCCGACTTCCACCGGCCCGATTTTTTCGAACAAATTAAATTTTCAGAGATATGAACAACAAATATTCACTTCCGAAAGACGGCGGCCTGATCGCAGAATCGACGCCGCGCGACATCATCCATCGTTACGAGAAAATTCACACGACGGTCTATGAAAACGAATATCTGGGCGTTCAGTACGTTGCCGACACCATCGTCAAGGCGATCCGCACCTACAACGAACTCCACTGTTCGAACGAAGTCTACGAAGAGCAGCAGCCCTTCGTGCTGGGCCTTACCACGGGCCGCACGCCGCTGGGGCTCTACCGCGAGCTGGTGAAACGCCACAAGGAGGGCCTCGTCAGCTTCCGCAACGTGGCCGTATTCAGCCTCGACGAGTTCTACCCCATCCGCTCGACCGAGCAGCAGAGCCGCAACTTCCGCATCCACGAGGATTTCCTCAACCACATCGACATCCTGCCCGAAAACATCCACATCCCCGACGGCACCATCTCCGAGGACAAGGTTTCGGAGTACTGCGCCTCGTACGACCATTCGGTGCGCAAGATCGACCTGATGATTATCGGCGTGGGCGAAGACGGCCAGATCGGTTTCAACGAGCCGGGGTCCTATGCCAAGTCGCGCACCCGGCTGGTGCAGCTGACCCACAACACCCGCAAAATCCAATCGGGCGCATTCTTCGGACTGGACTACACCCCGAAGCTGGCCATCACGATGGGTATCGACACGATCATGCGGGCCGACAAGATCATCCTGATGGCTTGGGGCGAAGAGAAGGCCCAGATCATCCAGAAGGTCGTCGAAGGCGAGATCACAACCCAAGTGCCGGCATCGAACCTGCAGGCCCACCCCAACATCGAAGTCGTAATCGACGAGAACGCCGCCCAGCTGCTCACCCGCGAGCAGACGCCGTGGCTGGTAGGCCCCTGCAAATGGACGCCCAAATTCACCCGCAAGGCCGTGGTGTGGCTCTGCGGCGTGGTGCAGAAACCGATCCTGAAGCTCACCTACAAGGATTACATCGAAAATTCGCTGGGCGAACTGCTCGAACAGGGCCGCGCCTACGACCAGATCAACATCGACGTATTCAACGACCTCCAGCACACCATCACCGGCTGGCCGGGCGGCAAACCCAATGCCGACGATTCGACGCGCCCCGTGCCGTCGAATCCGTATCCCAAACGCATCGTGATTTTCTCGCCCCACCCCGACGACGACGTGATTTCGATGGGCGGCACGTTCATCCGTCTGGTGCAGCAGGGACACGACGTGCACGTGGCATATGAAACTTCGGGCAACGTCGCCGTACACGACGACGTAGTGCTCCAGAACATCGACACGGCCCGCGAACTGGGCTACGGCAACCACTACGCCGAAGTCGAGAAGATCATCGCCGGCAAGAAGAAGGGCGAACCCGAACCCCGTCCGCTGCTCGACCTCAAGGGCGCCATCCGCCGTGCGGAGGCCCGCGCCGCCGTGCGCTCGTTCGGGCTGAACCCCGACACCAACGCCCATTTCCTCAACCTGCCGTTCTACGAGACGGGCGGCATCAAGAAGGGACTGCTCACGGAGAAGGACATCGAAATCATCGTCAAACTGCTCCGCGAGGTGAAGCCCCACCAGATTTACGCCGCCGGCGACCTCGCCGACCCCCACGGCACGCACCGTACGGCCATGGAGGCCGTGCTCGGCGCGCTCGACGTGGTGAAGGACGACGAATGGCTCAAGGAGTGCCACCTCTGGCTCTACCGCGGCGCATGGATGGAATGGGATCTCGGCATGGTCGACATGGCGGTGCCCTTGTCGCCCGACGAGCTGATCATGAAGCGTCACGCCATCTACCGCCACCTCTCGCAGAAGGACATCATGCCCTTCCCCGGCAGCGACCCCCGCGAGTTCTGGCAGCGCGCCGAAGAGCGCACGCAGAACACCGCCAAGCTTTACGACAAGCTCGGCATGGCGGAGTATCAGGCGATCGAGGTATTCGTGAAGATGTTCTGACGAGACCCCGCAAATGAAAAACAATCAATAACCCAATAATTCAACCATTCAATCTATGCGACTGATTATCGAAGACACGCAGGAAAACGCAGGCCGCTGGGCAGCGCGCTACATCGTAGAGCAAATCAACAAGAAACAGGCGGCCGGAGGCACCTTCGTACTGGGACTGCCTACGGGTTCGACCCCGCTGACGACATACAAAGAGCTGATCGCGCTGAACAAGGCCGGCAAGGTCTCCTTCAAGGATGTCGTTACGTTCAACATGGACGAGTACGTCGGGCTTCCCGAAGAGCACCCCGAAAGCTACCATTCGTTCATGTGGAACACCTTCTTCAACCACGTGGACATCAACCCGGCCAACGTCAATATCCTCAACGGCAACGCCCCCGACCTGCAGAAGGAGTGCGACCAATACGAGGAGAAAATCCGCAAGGCGGGCGGCATCGACCTCTTCATGGGCGGTGTCGGCGAAGACGGACACTTGGCGTTCAACGAGCCTTTCTCGTCGCTCAACTCGCGTACGCGCGTCAAGACGCTGACTTACGACACGCTCGTCGTGAATTCGCGCTTCTTCGACAACGACGTGAACAAGGTTCCCAAGCAGGCCATGTCGGTAGGCGTCGCCACGGTGCTCGATTCGAAGCAGGTGCTGATCCTCGCGCTCGGCCACAAGAAAGCCCGCGCCCTGCAGCAGTGCGTCGAAGGTCCCTACTCGCATGTCTGCACGATTTCGGCCATGCAGGTACACCCGCACGGAATCGTCGTATGCGACGAACCCGCGACCGTCGAACTGAAAGTCGGCACGTACCGCTATTTCAAAGACATCGAGAAAGAGAACCTGATCTGATAATGCCGGAGCGGCCCTTCGGACGGTCGTACGACCGTCCGAAACCGTATCCGCACATTTCGGAGGCCCGGATTTCCGGCTGGATTTCGCCCCGACATCCGGACGCTCCCATACAAATAAAATTCCCCGTACGGCAAGGCAGTCCGTACGGGGAATTCGTTTGAGCTGTACTAATCTCCAAACAGCGCGGCTCAACTTATTTCGTCTGTTTCACCAAAGCGATCTCGTCGATGCAGAAATAGGTTGGGTCAGCCAAATAATTACAGATTACCTTGAAAACAAGTTTATCTATCGCACCAAACGAGGACAGATCAACTTTACGCCATCCGCTTAATTTTGATTTTCCCGCAACAAGCGTTTCCGTAATACATCCTTTTTCCACTCCATCAAGCGATCCCGTGATGCGGACCTGAAAACTGTCGGAGTCGTTCCCTGTGAAGTAGTTATAAATCCAAGTTGAGTTAGCTATATAAAGATGATCGACAATCCGCGGCTCCGTCATATCAATAGTCGGATAACCCGATTTACTCAGGTATTCGGGATACATCTCCGTCGGAGAGTTGGAATCATAACACACGGCAAAAGTATCGGTTCCGTTAGCCCCGCCGTCCGCCCAGACAGAGAACTGTTGTTTACTGGTTGCGGTCGCCGCGTTCATATCGTACATCTGCGAGAGTCCGATACCACCCCAGCCGTCATATGCCGAAGCGTAATAGGAATAAAAAGCCATATTCCGGTTGGCTGAGGTAAAGAGCTTGCCATCAAAATCGGCAGTCGTGGCGTAAGCTTTTGCACAATACACCTTCGGATAGGTATAATCCCCCAAGCCCATCAGCGACATTTTGACTTCACCAAGTTTTACCTCTTGACCGGTCACAGCATCGAGCATCCCCTCCGCGGGTTCGAAAGAGATCACATCGTACTCGACGGGCGGCGTCTTGGGGCCGTCATCGTCCGAGCAGGCGGCAAAAGCAGCCGAAAGCAGCAACAGGTAAAAAAATCTGTTCAATCGTTTCATAATTTTATTTTTTCAAGATTATATCATCTACACAGAAATAGAAAGGAGCATATTTCTCACTGCTCACCACGGCGAAGACCAGACAATCGACCTTGCCCAGCGAAGAGAGATCGAACGTTTTCCACGTATCGGCCTTGTCCGCACCACTGATAAGCGGGCATTCCACCGACCCGACCTCCACATCATTCAGTTTTCCGGTAATCTTTATCGCATAGCTGTCGCCCTCGTGCCCGGAAAAATAGTTATACGTCCATGTCGAATTGGCCAATGCGATCGAAAGCACTTCGCGGGGAGCGGCTGTAAAGTCGATCTGCGGCCAGCAGCAATCGGCGCTCATGGCCATACCTGCTGTCTTGGCATCGTAACATACGGCGAAAGTTTTCGATCCGTCAGCCCCTCCGTCGGCATAAGCTTCGAACTGATTATCAGGACCGGCTTGGGGGGGGGCCACACTCTTGTTCACATTCGACGAAAGGACAAATCCACCCCACGCATCATACTGACTTCCATAGATCGTGCAGTCGCAATAGTACGACGAGAACCAGATATTTCCGTCGGCAGTCGAGAAAAGCGGCGATGCGAAAAAGAGTTGGTCGTAATCGTCACGCAGATCGTTGGTCTCCGTATATTCCTTTGCCCAGTAAACATTCGGGAAGGTAGCCGTATTCTTACCGCTCACGACAGAAATCGTGCCGAGAATTACGGCTTCACCGTCGATTCCGACCATATTTTCACCCGCCTCGAATGAAATCAACTCATTCACGCGAATCACGCATTTCGCCGTAAATTCGCCGCATTCGGCCGTTACGGTCGCCTCGCCGGCCGACAGAGTCTCGACCAGTCCCGAATCGGAAACCGTCGCCACAGCTTCGTTATCCGAAGTCCACGTTACGGGATCGACCGCATCCGACGGAGTCACCGCCGCAACAAGTTGTATGGTTTTTCCGGGAACAGTCTCCGCATCGGCCCGGTCCAATGCAATACCGGTTGCCGCAACGGGCGCTTCGGGCTTATCGTCCGAGCAGGCCGCGAACGCAAGCGCCGCAAAAGCGATCAGTAAAAGTTTTTTCATCTTTCGTTTGTTTAAGTTATCTGTATAAAATAAAAAATCCGGTTCCGAACTCCCGGAATCGAATCCCCGTTTTACACAGCCCGGCGCATACCTATTATATATGCCGCCTTCACAACAAACGTCCGACACCCAGTGCCACCGTCCGAAGCGCTCCGTTCTCCGCAGAGCCTGTCCGAAAATCGAGAATTCTCCCACCGGGAGACGCAAGGCAGGTCTTCTGGCTCGTTCCTGCCGCTACGCCTTCCCGGCCGGAGCCAGTGGCTAAAGAGTGTGCGGCAATTGACGGAACTTACAGCAGCGGGAACTGCTGCCGATTTACACGGCATTCCCATTTAATCACACGGGGCCTTGCCCGGCCCTTTGTGAACCATTGCGGTGCAAAGTTAGGAAATAAATTCGTATCTTTGCCGTCGCTAACAAAAAATTTAAGCAAAGATTATGAAACACGCATACGTATTTCCGGGTCAGGGTGCCCAAGCAGTCGGTATGGGCAAAGACCTTTACGACAACGTACCCGAAGCGAAGGAGCTGTTCGAGAAAGCCAACGAGATTCTCGGTTTCCGCATCACGGACATCATGTTCGCAGGTACGGACGAGGAGCTGAAGCAGACGAAGGTAACGCAGCCTGCCGTATTCCTCCACTCGGTAATCATGGCCAAAGCGCTCGGCGTGAAACCCGATGCGGCCGCAGGACACTCGCTGGGCGAATTCTCGGCGCTGGTCGTCGCCGGAGCGCTTTCGTTCGAAGACGGCCTGAAACTCGTATCGAAACGTGCTCTGGCCATGCAGGCCGCCTGCGAGGCACAGCCCGGCACGATGGCCGCCATCCTCGGTCTGGACGACAAGACCGTCGAGGATATCTGCGCGTCGATCGACGGCGTGGTCGTGGCCGCCAACTACAACTGCCCCGGACAGCTCGTCATCTCAGGCGCCGTAGAGGCTGTTGAAGCCGCCTGCGAGAAAGCCAAAGCCGCAGGCGCCCGCCGCGCACTGCGTCTGCCCGTGGGCGGAGCGTTCCACTCGCCGCTGATGGAGCCTGCCAAGCAGGAGCTGGAGAAGGCGATCAACGAAGCGCCGTTCCAAGCACCCGTCTGCCCCGTATACCAGAACGTGGACGCAAAACCCTATACCGATCCCGCTCAGATCAAGGCGAACCTGATCGCACAGCTGACGGCTCCGGTACGCTGGACCTACATCGTGAAGAACATGCTCGCCGACGGCGTGACGGAGTTCACCGAACTCGGCCCCGGCACTGTACTTCAGGGGCTTATCAAGAAAGTAAACCCCGAAGCAACGGTCGAATCGAAATCGACGCTATAAAATAAAAAGGCGCAACGGTAAAAGGAACGATCTGATTGTCAGACCGTTCCTTTTCGTTTAAAAACTTTTGAAACAAAATTTATTAAATTTTATTAAAAACATGTTGCGTTTTTTAAATATACTTATTATATTTGCAAAGGTTTAGTTAAAAATGGGATAGCACGGATGACATCACTCACCGAATTTTTCAACAAACACGAAGACGATACCCTGAAGGGTATTTCACACAAGAACAGTATCATCAAGCGCAACATCATCGCCCACATGGCGGTGAACGGCGAATGCACGCTTTCGGAGCTGACCAAAGAGCTGCATATCAGCGTGCCGACAATCACGAAACTCGTGCAGGAACTGGTCGATGAGAACATCGTCACGGATCTGGGTAAGGTAGAGACCCCCGGCGGACGCCGTCCCAACATCTTCGGTCTCGCCAACTCGGCTATCTATTTCGCGGGCGTGAACGTCGGACGCGACAACATGACGTTCCTGATCACCGACCTGCAGAACAACATCATCAAGGAGGAGTACGACTACACGTTCGAACTGCTCGACCGGCCGCAGTGCATCGAACGCATCTGCACCAACATCGAAAACTTCATCGCCACCTGCGGCATCGACCGCGGCAAGATTCTGGGACTCGGCGTCTGCATGACGGGCCGCGTGAATCCCGACACGGGCCGCAGCTACAAATACTTCACCACCAGCGAACAGTCGCTGCGCGACCTGCTCGAAGAGCGCGTGGGCATCCGCGTCCTGCTCGAAAACGACACCCGCGCCCGCTGCTACGCGGAATATACCTGCGGCAAGTCGAAGGACGAGAGCAACGTGCTCTACCTCCACATGGGCCGCGGCGTAGCCATCGGCATCGTCGTGGACGGACAGCTGTACTACGGCAAAAGCGGCTTCGCAGGCGAGTTCGGCCATATCCCGTTCTTCGACAACGAAATCATCTGCTCGTGCGGCAAAAAAGGCTGTCTCGAAACCGAGGTTTCGGGCATCGCCATCGAGGACAAGATGAGCCACCTGATCGAAAGGGGCGTGAACACGATCCTCAAGGAGAAGTACGACAAGCAGAAGAGCATCCATATCGACGATATCATCGCCGCGGCGAAGAACGACGACAACCTTTCGATCGAACTGATCGAGGAGGCGGGCGAAAAGGTCGGCAAGGCCGTCGCCTTCCTCATCAACACGTTCAATCCCGAAACGGTCATCGTCGGCGGCAACATGGCCGCGGCCGGCGACTATATCATGCTGCCCCTCAAATCGGCGACCAACAAATACTCGCTCAACCTCGTCTACAAGGATACCAAATTCCGCGTATCGAAGATGACCGAGAATGCCAACGCTTGGGGCGTGGCGATGCTTATCCGCAACAAGATCATCGGCATCTGATGAACCTCGAAGGCCGGACAACGCGGCTGAGAGCCTTGGAACCGGGCGACATCGACCTGATGTACGCTTGGGAGAACGACACGGCGGTATGGAGCGTCAGCGGCACGCTGGCCCCCTTTTCGCGCCACACGCTCGAACGGTTCATTCAGGAACAGCAGTTCGACATCTTTCAGACCCGCCAGCAGCGGCTCGTCATCGAAACCCTCGGCGGCATACCCGTCGGGGCGCTCGACTTTTTCGAGCTGGACCCGATCAACCGCCGGGCAGGCATCGGAATCCTGATCCACGACGACGCACTGCGCGGCAAAGGCTATGCGTCGGACGCCGTGGAGACGGCATGCCGTTACGCCCGCGAAGTGCTGAACCTGCACCAGCTCTGGTGCAACGTCGGTTCCGACAACGCCCCCAGCCGGAGACTCTTCGCCAAAGCGGGATTCGCAGAAATCGGCGTCAAACGCGACTGGCTATGGCGGCCGGACGGCTACGGCGATGAAATTCTGCTGCAAAAAATCCTCGAATAAACGATCGCAATACAATCCGTCCCATAAACGCTCCACCCATGACAAACACCTGCATCCGGATTTCAGCGCTCCTGCTGGCAATATCGGGCCTGCTGACGCCGCACGCGGCCGCATTCGGCGCAGGCAAAGCACCCAAAACCCATGAACTCACCTTCTCAGGCAAGGCTACTCCCGAACAATACTATGTTCCGGTCTACACCTCGTTCACCGTACCCGAAGGCATCGTAAAGATCAGCGTAACCCAGCATCTCGGTTCGGGCGAAGCGCGTCCGGGCAATCTGGACCTCGGCATCTTCGACGAGCGGGGAGCCGGATTCGAAGGTCCGGGATTCCGCGGCTGGTCGGGAGGCGCACGCCGCAGTTTCGAAATCGGCGAAACGGAGGCCACGCCCGGCTATCTCGCCGGACGGATCAATCCGGGCCGGTGGACCGTCATCCAGATGCCCACGACGGCAGGGCGCACCACCGACTGGACGCTGAAAATCACTCTTACGGAAGGTCCGCGGGCAAAAAAACTCCCCGCACCGTCGTACGCAGCTCCGCAATTGAACGACAAACCCGGCTGGTACCGCATCGCACCCCACGTACATACGGTCCACTCGGACGGACGGCTGACGCCGGCCGAAGTCATCGCGCTCGGCAAGGCTTCGGGACTCGACGGCATCGTTTCGACCGACCACAACACCACCTCGGCCCTCCTGCACTGGGGCGAAGTTCAGGACCCGGAATTCCTCGTGATCAACGGCGTGGAAGTCACCTACGGGCAGGGACACTGGAACATCTTCGGTCTCGACCCGCACGCATGGATCGACTTCCGGATTCACCACAACGACACGCTCCGCTACCGCAAGGCCGTGGCCAAAGCCAGAAAGGCCGGACGGCTGCTGGTCGCCAACCACCCCTACAACCTCGACTTCCTGTACGACGTAACCCCGATGGACGGCATCGAGGTCTGGAACAGTGCATGGAGTCCCGCCAACGAACGGGCCGTAGAATTATGGCATACCCTGCTCGTGGGCGGCAACCGCAAATTCGCCGTCGCTTCGACCGACTTCCACCGCGGCGGCAACATCGCCTCGCCCCACACGGTCGTCCGCGCCGAAGCGCTTTCCGCCGAGGCGGTCATCGCCGCGATCGCCGCAGGCCGCAGCTACGTGGCGCGGGACGCCTCGGTCGAGATCGGCATGCAGGTCCGCAATTCGGCGACGCCCGTACAGCATGCCGACATCGGCGACACCCTGCTCCGCAGCGGCGGGATGCAGGCCGAGTTCCGGAGCAACACCGCCGGCCGGCTGCGGATGACGGACCAGCAGGGATGGTTCTCCGACACTTCGATCGCGCCGGGCACCGTCGTCGTCTCCATTCCAGAGCGTTCGCTCTGGGTCCGGGCCGAACTCCGCGCCGAGGACGGCAGCATGATCGCCCTGACCAACCCCATTTATATCCAGCATCCGCTGACCACGCAGTCCCTGCTGCCCGAATAAAACGATCGTACCGACATAAAAAGGCCCCATCTTCGGATGGGGCCTTTGCTTGATAGGTTTCGAGGGAATTACTCCAACCGGCGCGAGCCATCGGAAATCACAACCTCATAGACTTTGGGTTCATGGCCGTACTTGGCGTTGAACTTCTCTTTGGCCGTAGCGATGAAGTTGTCGTAAAGCCCGTCTTTCACAAGATTGATCGTGCAGCCGCCGAAGCCGCCGCCCATGATACGCGAACCCGTGACGCCGCACGCCTCGGCGACCTCCGCCAAGAAATCCAGCTCCTCGCACGATACCTCGTAGTCCTTCGACATGCCCCAGTGGGTTTCGTACATGCGTTTGCCGACGGTTTCGTAATCGCCCTTTTCGAGCGCTTCGCAAACGTCGAGCACGCGCTTCTCCTCGCCGATCACATAGCGGGCGCGCTTGTAATCCTCCTCGGAAATCTTATCCTTAATGGCGTCGAGCTGCTCCATCGTAGCTCCGCGCAGGAACTCCTGTCCGAGCATCTTGGCGACGCGCTCGCACGACGCGCGGCGGTCGTTGTAGGGCGACCCCACCAGCTCGTGCTTCACGCGCGAATCAAGCAGGACGAGTTTGTAGCCTTTCGGATCGAACGGGAAATAAGCATATTCCAGCGAGCGGCAGTCCAGACGGATCAGGTTGCCCTTCTTGCCGAACACCGAAGCGAATTGGTCCATGATGCCGCAGTTCACGCCGCAGTAGTTGTGTTCGGTGGACTGGCCGATCTTCGCCAGCTCAAATTTGTCGATCCCGCAGCTGTAGAGATCGTTCAGCGCAAAAGCGTAAGTCGATTCGAGCGCCGCCGACGAAGACATGCCGGCGCCCAGCGGAACGTCGCCCGCGAATACCGTGTCGAAGCCGCCGATCTTGCCACCGCGCTTCTGAATCTCGCGGCAGACGCCGAAGATGTAGCAGGCCCAGCTCTGGGCGGGTTTGTCCGCCTCGTTCAGTCCGAACTCCGCACTTTCGCCGAGGTCCAGCGCATAGGCGCGCACCTTGTCCGTGCCGTTGAGCTTGATGGCCGCGACGATACCCTTATCGACGGCGCCGGGGAAAACGAAGCCCCCGTTGTAATCCGTGTGCTCGCCGATCAGGTTGATACGACCCGGCGAAGCGAAGAGGATAGCTCCGGAGCCGTAAAGCTCTCCGAACTTCTTACTGACTTTTTCTTTCATTGGTTATTGAAGTTTTTTAAGTTAATAAATCGTCTCTGCATCATACGAAGATAGAAAAAAATCCTGAATTTCCAGCATTTTCCGGCCGAAAAATCCATCTATTCGTCATTTTCAGTTTCGTTTCAAAATGCCCCGAAAGAGACCATAGCGGCCGATCATTACGAAAAATTACGCTTTACAGGGCTTTCAGCTTGTTATTCCGGAAATGTTTTCTAACTTTGTGAAAGTTTCGTTTTATAAGCACTCAACCAACATTTCAAACGATATGACGAAAAAACTCATCCTCGCAGCCGCCATGCTCCTCACGGGAAGCGCCGCGGTCGCCGCTCAGCCCAAAGTAATTTCGCACCGCGGCTATTGGACCGCCCCCAATTCGGCCCAGAACTCACTGGCTTCGTTCACGAAGGCCGATTCGGTCGGCGTTTTCGGCTCGGAAATCGACGTATGGCTCACGGCCGACGACAAGCTGATCGTCAACCACGACCGCGTCTACAAGGGCACCGACATCAACATGGAGAAATCGACGCTCAAGGAGATCACCTCGATCGTGCTCCCCAACGGCGAAAACATTCCGACGCTCGACGCCTACCTGCGTTTGGTAGCCGCCAAGCCCGATACGCGCCTGATCCTCGAAATGAAGTCGCTTTCGGACCTCAAGCGCGAGGATCTCGCAGCCGAAAAGATCGTCAAGGCCCTGCGCAAATACGACCTGCTCGACCGCACGGACATCATCGCCTTCTCGATCAACGCCTGCCTTGCGTTCAAGAAACTGATGCCCGACGGCCGCATCTTCTACCTCAACGGCGATCTGGCTCCCCGCAGCATCAAAAAACTCGGCCTGACCGGTATCGACTACTCGATGAGCGTGCTCCGCAAAAACCCCAAGTGGGTGGAGCAGGCCCACAAAGAGGGCCTCGAAGTCAACGTCTGGACCGTGGACACGGAGGAGGACATGCGCTACTTCATCGACCTCGGCGTGGACTACATCACCACCGACTATCCCGAACGCCTGCAGGCGCTGCTGAAATAACAATTACAATATATAATAAAAGCGGCCGTGAAATCACGGCCGCTTTTATTATACAGCTCTCCGGTCGGACGGAAGCGCACCCGCCAAAACCGCGTCACGCATCGACCACGATCACCTCGATTCCGCGCTCGCGGAGCCGTTCGAGGTAAAGGGGCTGAATGCCGCTGTCGGTGATGATGCGGTCTACAGCCTCCAGATCGCAGATCTTGCTGAAGCCGCGACGGCCGAACTTCGAACTGTCGGCCAGCACGATCACTTTCTGGGCGGCGTTCATCATCGCCCCGTTGAGCGTCGCTTCGAGCATGTTGGTCGTCGTAAGGCCGAATTCCAGATCGATGCCGTCCACGCCCACGAACAGCTTGCTGCAATTGAAGTGGCGGAGCATCTGCTCGGCGAAAGGCCCTACGACCGACACCGAACTGCTGCGGGTGATGCCGCCGAGCTGAATCACGTCGATGTTGGCGTCCTGCGAAAGGATCGAAGTGACGGGCACCGCCGCCGTAATGACGGTCAGATGGCCTACGGGCTTTATTTCGCGCGCCAGAAACGCCATGGTGGTTCCCGACGCGATGATGATCGAATCGTCCTGCGCGATCAGGCTGGCGGCCTTGGCGCCGATGGCCCGCTTCTCCGCGACGTTCTTTTTTTCCTTCTCATTGACATGACGGTCGCTGATATAGGGACTGATCAGAATCGCACTGCCGTGAGTTCGGTACAATTTTTTCTGTTGTTCGAGATAGGAGAGGTCTTTGCGGATGGTGACCTCCGAGACCTTGAACAGTTCGGCCAGTTGGGCCACGGAGATGGAGCCGTTCTGCTGAAGCAGCGCAAGAATCCGGTTATGACGTTCCGGAAGGCTCAAAATAGTCTCTTCGCCGGATTTGTTCATGTGAGTAAAGTTTAATCGTTTCGTAATGCAAGATAAGAAAAATAATTCGAAATCCGCCGAAACGGGCAGAAGAAATAACCATTCTTGCGCAAAGGAAGCATATCGAAACGGAATATTATGAAATAAAACATATTTTATTTTGAAATACAAAAAATCATATGTAATTTTGTTGCGAAACGAAATTCACTAACTATGGAAAGACTTGCACAAATCAAAAAACTATCCGAAAAAGACAAAGTTTGGGATATCGTCGTGGTCGGCGGAGGCGCAACGGGTCTCGGCGTCGCCGTCGATGCCGCGACGCGCGGCATGAGCGTGGCGCTGCTCGAAAAAACCGACTTTGCGAAATGCACTTCGAGCCGCAGTACCAAGCTCGTACACGGCGGCGTCCGCTACCTGCAGAAGGGCGACGTCATGCTGGTGCTCGAAGCGCTGCGCGAACGCGGCCGCATGAAGGCGAACGCCCCCCATCTGGTGAAAGACCAAGCCTTCGTGATCTCGAACTACAGGTATTGGGATAATTTTCTTTATTTCTGCGGTCTGACCTTCTACGACATGCTTTCGTTCGGTTTCGGCTACGGACGTTCGAAATACATTTCGGCGAAAAAGGTAATGAAATACATCCCGACTTCGGTCGAGAAGGGACTGAAAGGCGGCGTGGTGTACCACGACGGACAGTTCGACGACTCGCGTATGGCCGTGAACCTCGCGCAGACCTGCGTCGAAAACGGCGGCACGGTCGTCAATCAGGCTACCGTCACGGGCATCGTGCATGACGCGGCGGGCCGCGCCGCAGGCGTGAAGTTCGTGGACAACCTCACCGGCGAGGAGCACACGCTCAAAGCGCGCAGCGTCGTAAACGCCGCCGGCTGCTTCGTGGACGACATCATGCACATGGACAGCCCGACACACCGCAGAATGGTGACGCCGAGTCAGGGCGTGCATATCGTGCTCGACATGAAGTTCCTGCAGAGCGACTACGCAATCATGGTTCCCAAGACCTCGGACGGCCGCGTGCTGTTCGCCGTGCCTTGGCACGACAAAGTCGTCGTCGGCACCACGGACATCGTGCGTCCCAAGGCAGAGGAAGACCCGCGCCCGCTCAAGGAGGAGATCGACTTCATCCTCGGCACGGCGGGACTCTACATGAACCCGGCTCCGACCTACAAGGATATTCTTTCGGTCTTCGCGGGCCAGCGTCCGCTGGCGGCGCCCAAGAAGGAGGGCAAGAACACGAAGGAGATTTCGCGCAGCCACAAGATCATCGTATCGGACAACGGTCTGGTTACGATCACGGGCGGCAAATGGACCTCGTACCGTCTGATGGCCGAGGACACGGTGGACAAGGCGATCGAAGTCGCGAAACTTCCGGCCCGCAAGTGCGTCACCAAGAAACTGCACATCCACGGTTACCGCAAGAATCCCGATCTGACGGACCACATGTACGTATACGGCAGCGACGAGCCGAAGATTCTGGAGCTTATCAAGCAGCAGCCCGAATTGGGCGAAAAACTCTCGCCGAAGTACGGCTACACCTACGCCGAAGTACTCTGGGCCGTGCGCGAAGAGATGGCCATGACGGTCGAAGACGTGCTTTCGCGCCGCGTACGCCTGCTCTTCGTCGACGCCCGCGAAGCGATGGCCGCGGCCCCGAAAGTGGCGCAGCTCATGGCCAAGGAACTCGGACGCGATCAGGCATGGATCGACGGGCAGGTAAAAGATTTCACGGAATTGGCGAAAACTTATATCTTTGCAGGAGAAGCCGAGGCTTAGACCGAACGAAGTTCCGAACGAACGAAACAACTTTTATAGGGAACAAATCCGAAGAATCCCGAATTTCTCCTCTCTGCGAGGAGGGATTCGGGAGGATTTGGAAAATGACCGGGCGTAGCCGAACGCCCCGACGCGGGTCCGACGCAGGGACGCACGTCGCCATGAATGAACCAATACCAACTTCAACTCAATCGGGTTCCTGCGTCGAGCCCCACGTCAATTATGTGGAAAATTCTTCAACCCCCTGCCTATAAACCGGAAATGGAGGCCGACAAGGTCGATGCGAAATACAAACGCATGCGTCTGCAGGTGTTTCTCGGCATCTTCATCGGGTACGCCGGATTCTATATCGTCCGGAAAAATTTCTCGATGGCGATCCCGGAGCTTGCCCTGCTCGGCTTCGACCAGAGCGAACTGAGCATCGTGCTGGCGATGAACGCCGTGGCCTACGCCCTGTCCAAATTCCTGATGGGAAGTGTCTCCGACCGCAGCAACGCGCGCGTATTTCTGCCGCTGGGACTGGTGCTGGCCGCCCTGTCGATGATGTTCATGATCGTTCCGGTTACACTGCTCGGCCCGGAACACAAGCGGCTGGCCATTTTCATCATGGCGGTCCTGAACTTCCTCGTGGGCTGGTTCAACGGAATGGGCTGGCCTCCGTGCGGCCGCGTCATGACCCACTGGTTCTCGATCAAAGAGCGCGGCACGAAGATGTCGATCTGGAACTGCGCCCACAACGTGGGCGGGGCTTTGGTCGGCCCGATGGCCGTCTACGGCGCCATCTGGTTCGGCTCATGGTTCTGCGGCAGCCACACGGAACTCTATTTCCTGATAGGAACCTATCTTTTCCCGGCGGTCGTCGCGATCTTCATCGCCATCCTCGCTTACGTGCTCATCCGCGACACGCCGCAGTCGTGCAGCCTTCCCTCGGTGGAGAAATGGCGCAACGACTACCCGAAAAATTACAGCGCCAAGCAGGAGGAAGTGCTCACGACCCGCGAAATCTTCTTCAAATACGTCCTGAACAACAAACTGCTGTGGTTCATCGCCATCGCCAACGCTTTCGTCTACATGGTACGCTACGGATGTCTCGACTGGGCCCCGACCTACCTCCGCGATGCGCAGGGTTACGACATCAAGCAGGCCGGCTGGGCCTACTTCGCCTACGAGTTCGCCGCCATTCCCGGCACGCTGATCTGCGGCTGGCTGAGCGACAAGGTATTCCACGGACGGCGCGCCGTTCCCACGATCCTCTTCATGGCGATCGTCGCGGTATTCATCTTCCTCTACTGGCAGTTCTCGTCGAACTATTTCATCGTTACCATGTCGCTGATCGCCATCGGATTTTTCATCTACGGTCCGGTAATGCTCATCGGCGTGCAGGCGCTCGACCTCGCTCCGAAAAACGCGGCGGGAACGGCCGCCGGACTGACCGGATTCTTCGGTTACTTCCTCGGCACGGCCATTCTGGCCAATATCGTGATCGGCTCCGTGGCCGAAGCCGCAGGCTGGGACTGGACGTTTATCCTGCTCATCGCGGCCTGCTTCCTCTCGATCGTATTCATGGCGTTCACCTACAAGGGGGAAAAGGAGATACTCGGACAGAAATAGGACTGCCGAGACTCAACGGATTGCGAAAGCCCTTAACTCACGGTTAAGGGCTTTTTCATTGCCCCCGACCATGCGGTCCACGAGCGCATGGAAACGCGGCGAATGGTTGTGGTGGACGGTATGGCAGAGTTCGTGGACGATCACGTAATCGCGCAGGTGTTCGGGCAGGGTCATCAGAAAAAGGCTCAGCGAAATGGTATTACGCCCCGAACAACTCCCCCACTTGGTACGCGAAGCCCGAATCGTGAGCTTGGCGTATTTCAGCCCCGTCAGCTGCGACAGCCGCTCGATACGCGCCGGAAGATCGGCTTTGGCGGCCCGGCGCAGCTCTTCGATGAGGGCTTTGGCCTCGGCGGGCGGAAGCGGGGGTTCCGCAGGCATCCGGGCCGCCATACGCACGCGGGCCTGCTCGACCCAGTCGGCCTTCAGGTCGAGGAACTGCATGGCCCTGCGGACCGAAACGCCGTACGGAAAAGAGACCCGCACGGCCCCCGTACCGCGCACGCTGATCGAGATGCGGCGTGCGCGCCGCGTCCGGGAAAGAGTCACCTCGCCCAGCCGGGGATGCGTCACGGTCGAAATCATCGCATCAGCACTGCGTTGATCGACATGCCCTGTATCACAACGGCCGAATCCGTACGTTCCAACCTGATATTCTCGAACAGAATCCGGCAACGGTCATCGCGGTAGTCCAGCAGCCGCAGCAGCTGATCGGACGTCGGCTCGCACCCTTCGGAGGGTTCGAATCCGCTCTCTTTCAGCTGGCGTTCGAGCAGTTCCCGGCAGGGAATCCGGTGCACGGCACGCTCCTCGCCCAGAAACAGCCGAAGCGTATCGCCACCGAAATGATAGCTGCTGTCACTCCAGCCCCGAAGATTCATATAGTAATGCGGATATTCGGCATTTACCTCGAACCGGGCATTGACGGGCGCTTCCAGCTCGATGATATTATTGACGCAATATGAATTGCAGTAATCGTAACCCCACCTCACGTAGCTGCGCATCCGCTCCGGGAATATCGCGGCAAACTCGTCAAGTTCGGTCCCGAACCGGGCAAAGACCGCAGTATCGCGCCTCTCGACGAACTTCAGCGATTCATAAAGTCCGTGATACGCCTCCCGATATACGCTGTCAGCCGGCGGCACGGGGGTCAGGATCAAACGCCCGTCGTCGCCGAGCCGTCCGAGGGATTCGGCGATGCGGACGGCGCGGCCGACCTGCGAGCGCACGGCCAGCCGTTCGGGTTCGAGCGACGGCACGTAAGCGAACGCCGCGAAGACCGCGAAAGCCGTCAGGCAGACATACATATAGCGTCCCGCGCGCCGGAAGAGGAACAGCACCACGCAAAGAGTCATCAGACCGCCGCAGACAAGCAGGTAGATACGCGGCGAGGTAAGCCCGTATTCGCTCGTACGGCGAATCGCACCGACCCAGAACAGAAGCTGCGTCGGCAGCGAGATCAGGCTGAACCGGTCGAAAAACCAGTCGTAAAGCCGCTTCCGCATCAGGAACTGCAGCGCCTTCACGGCCAGTGCGAAAAGCGTGAATCCGAACACGAGATAGGCGACGCCCCCTTCGGGCAGCGACCACGTAACGAGGATTTTGGCCATGTAGAGGTAGAGAATGGCCGTATAGATCAGCAGCGCCGGAGCGACGATGTAGTTGAGCAGGATTTCGAGAATGCGGTTGCTCTCGTACCCGGCTTCCCGCCAGCGGTCCGCCATCATCAGGAAGAGTACCGGCACGGCGAAGGTCTCGAAAACGATCAGCGCATAGGTCCACACATGGTCGATCCACGCCCCCTCCAGCCCGAAGATATAGGTCGTGGAGAAGAGAATCGCCCCGAACAGTCCGAGGGCGGCATTGGCGAAGAACACCGCCAGCACGCCCGACCGCAGCCACAAAAGCGCGTCGCAGACGAAACGTTCGTTGTGCACGGCGCGGCGGCACATCAGCAGCGCCAGCGGGACCAGTATGCCGAAGGTCAGGAAAGCCGGCTCCGAGACTATCCACGCTTCGAGTCCTCCCCAGAGCGACAGCGGGACGATCGGCGTCCAGCTTACCCAGTAGACGCGCCGCCACGGGCCGCGGCCCGCAAGGTTATTGACGACCAGCGCGACGGCGAAAAACAACGCCGCGAGGGCCAGTTTCGGAAGGGAGTGGTCCCAATCCAACTCATAGGTGAGCAGGCATCCGGCGCAGGCGTATACAGTAAGCGCACTCTCGACGGGATGCAGGCGCAGCATCTGCAGAAACCCCTCGCGGAGCCAGCGCAGGTAACGTTCCAGTTTCGCTTTCATGGTCTTCGGTCAATTATACGGTTCGATGAATTATTCGGCGATTCGCTGGCGCACCGCTTCGAACAGCATCACGGCGGCCGCCGCCGAGACGTTCAGCGACTCGATATGTCCGATCAGCGGAATCGCCAGCTGCTCGTCGCAGAGTTTCAGCACCTCTTTCGAGATGCCCGTATCCTCGGCGCCCATCACCAAAGCCGTCGGCTTGCGGAAATCGGCGTCGTAAAGCAGTTTGCGGCTCTTCTCGGTCGCAGCGACGATCTGGAATCCCTCGGTTTGCAGCAGTTTGACCGTATTGCGGATCGAACCCACGCGGCAAACCGGAATCGCCGTCAGCGCCCCCGCCGACGAGCGGATCGCCTCGGCGTTCACCGGCGCCGAATTCTTCAGCGGCGTAATCAGCCCGTGCGCCCCGGCGCACTCGGCCGAGCGGGCGATGGCTCCGAAGTTGCGGACGTCGGTCACCCCGTCGAAAATCACCACCAGCGGCGTTTCGTCTTCGGGCACGCGCTCCAGAATATCGGCCAGCCCGACATATTCGATGGCCGAGATCTGCGCCACGACACCCTGATGGTTGCCGCGCGTCAGGCGGTTGAGTTTCTCGACCGGCACCTCCTGCACACGCACCTTATGCCGGAAGCAGAGGTCTCTCAGCTCCGACATCAACTGCCCCTCGGCGCCCTTGCGGATGTAGAGCTTTTCGATCTGTTTTCCGGCCTCGATCGCTTCGGCCACGGGACGTATCCCGAAAATGATATTGTCCATATCCGTATGATTTACTGTTTTTCAATCGCTTATCCCGAATACCGGAAACGCGGCCGAACAGGCTATCCCTGCTCTTCGACTATTTCAAGTTCGTACGACGCCTTCTCCCACTCGTGCATCTGGTGGTCGTAGCGGGCTTTCAGGTCGTTGTAAGCCTTGTAGTCGGCTTCGTTGTATTCGGTCGCGGCGGCGAATTTCGCATCGTACGCCGCGATCTGCTTCTCGATTTCGGCCAGCTCCGCTTCGACCGTCTCGACCGCCCGGCGCAGTTTGCGGAGCTGCTTCTCCTGCTCCTTGTGCTGCTCGTAGGTCAGTTTCCCCGACGCCGCGGTGTCCCTGTTCGCAGCGGGCTGCGCGGCGGATTTCGCCGTGAGATTCGCCGCCGGTTTTGCCGGAGCGTCGCGGCGTTCGATCTCCTGCAGGGATTCCAGCTTGCGCTTTTCAAGGAAGTAATAGATGCCGCCGAGATACTCCTTCACCCCGCCGTCGCGGAACTCGTAGACCTTCTGCACCATGCCGTCCAGAAATTCACGGTCGTGCGAAACGACCACGACCGTGCCGTCGTACTTCATGATGGCGTTCTTCAGGATGTCCTTCGAACGCATGTCCATATGGTTCGTCGGCTCGTCGAGAATCAGCAGGTTGCGCGGTTCGAGCATCATGCGGGCCATCGCCAGACGCGCCCGCTCGCCGCCCGACAGGACCTTGACCTTCTTGTCGATGTCTTCGCCGCGGAACAGGAACGCTCCCAGAATATCGCGCAGGCGGGTGCGGATATCCCCCACCGCCACCCGGTCGAGCGTATCGTACACCGTGAATTCGCCGTCCATCAGGTCGTCCTGATTCTGCGCATAGTAACCGATATTGACGTTGGCGCCGAGCCGCACCGAACCCTCGGTCGGCGTCAGCTGGCCGATCAGCATGCGCGCCAGCGTGGTCTTGCCCTCGCCGTTGCGCCCTACCAGCGCGATCTTGTCGCCCTTTTCGATGATGAAATTCGCACCGCTGAAGACATGCTTCGTCCCGAACGACATACCAGCCTCGTTGATCTCGGCTACGATCTGTCCCGAACGGGGCGCAGGCGGGAATTTGATGTTGAGCGTCGAAAGATCCTCCTCCTCGATTTCGAGCCGCTCCAGCCGCTCCAGCTGCTTGATGCGCGACTGCACCTGATTCGACTTGGTGGGTTTATAGCGGAACTTCTCGATGAACTCTTCGGTCTTTTCGATCATCCGCTGCTGATTCTCGTAAGCGGCCATCTGCTGCGCCCGGCGCTCGGCGCGCAGCACGACGTATTTCGAATAGGAGACCTTGTAGTCGGTAACCTTGCCCAGCGACAGCTCGACCGTGCGGTTGGTCACGTTATCCAGAAAAGCGCGGTCGTGCGAGATGAGCAGCACCGCCCCGTTGTAGTTTTTCAGGTACTCCTCCAGCCATTGGATCGACTCGATGTCGAGGTGGTTGGTCGGCTCGTCCAGCAGAAAGATCGAAGGACGGCGCAGCAGCAGTTTCGCCAGCTCGATACGCATGCGCCAGCCGCCCGAAAACTCGCTCGTGGCGCGGCCGAAATCCGTGCGCTTGAATCCGAGGCCCAGCAGCGTCTTTTCGATGTCGGCTTCGCGGGTGTCGCCTCCGAGGATATGGTAGTGGTCCTGCGCGTCGTTCAGACGATGCAGAAGCTGTTCGTATCCGGCGCTTTCGTAATCGGTGCGTTCGGCGATCTCGCGCGTCAGGGAGGCGATTTCCGCCTCCAGCCGCAGCACCTCATCGAAGGCTTTGGCCGTCTCTTCGGCCAGCGTCGTGGTGTCGGCCACGCGCATCGTCTGCGGCAGATAGCCGATCGTACATTCGCCGTTCAGGGTCACATGACCCGACGTGGGCTGCTGTTCGCCCGTGATGATGCGCAGCAGCGTGGTTTTTCCCGCACCGTTGCGGCCCACCAGACCGATGCGGTCCTTCGGGTTGATCAGAAATGAGATATTGTCGAAGAGGGTCCAGCCCCCGTAGCTTACAGTAAGGTTGTCTAACGAAATCATGGTGTCTGTAAAATCACCGCAAAGTTAATGATTTAATCCGACATATCGCTATCTTTGCAAGTCCTAAGATAGGATACTCCCCGGAGAAGCCCGAAAATGAATTGACCCTGTCTCCCGGTTTTCGCTATCTTTGAAATCCGAAACGAAGTCCTGCCATGGAAAAATTGATCCGATACCTGCAGTTTATCCGCGAAGCCGAACGGCTGAAAAACGTCCTGCGCACCGCCTACACCTCGGAAGGACGGCACGAAAGCACGGCCGAACACTCGTGGCGGCTGGCGCTGCTGGCCGCCGTGCTGACCGGCGAGCGGCCCGAACTGGACATGCAACGGGTGGTGCTGATGTGTCTGATTCACGATCTGGGCGAAGCCTTCGACGGCGACGTTCCGGCCATTGCGCAGACCGCGCCCGGAGTCAAAGCCGCCTCGGAGCTGGCGGCCATGGAGCGGCTGACACGACTGCTCCCGCCGGAAGCGGGAGCCACGATACGGGAAATATGGGAAGAGTACGAAGCCTGCCAGACGCCGGAGGCACGCTGGGTGAAGGCCCTCGACAAGGCCGAAACGATCATCCAGCACAATCAGGGCGCCAATCCCGCCGGATTCGATTACGCATTCAACCTCACCTACGGAAGCGAATACTTCGACGACGGAGCACTGCTAAGCGATCTGCGGCTGCTACTCGACGAAGAGACCGGACGGCACGTCAGGCGTTGAGCATCTTCACGATCTCGGCCTGCGGGTCCTCGGCCCCGAACACGGCGTTGCCGGCCACCAGCACGTCGGCGCCCGCTCCGAAAACCTCGTGCGCGTTGTGCGACGAAATGCCGCCGTCCACCTCGATGATCGTCTCCGTCCCCAGCTCGTCGGCCAATGCGCGCAGCTGCGCGATCTTTTCGAGCGACGCGGGAATGAACGCCTGCCCGCCGAAACCGGGTTCGACGCTCATGATCAGCACCAGATCGATCTGCGGCAGAATGTCGCGCAACACCTCGACCGAAGTGGCCGGCTTGATCGACACCCCCACCTTTGCACCCGCGTTGCGAATCATTTCGATACATCCCTTGGGGTTGTAGGTGGCTTCGTAATGGAACGTCACCATGTCGGCGCCCGCCTCGGCGAAGCGCGCCACGTAACGTTCCGGCTCGACGATCATCAGATGCACGTCGAGACACTTCGCCGTCGCCTTGCGAATGGCTTTCAGCACGGGAAATCCGAAAGAGATATTCGGCACGAAAACGCCGTCCATCACGTCTATATGGACCCATTCGGCCGCACTGCGGTCGATCATCTGCGTATCGCGCTCCAAGTGGCCGAAATCGGCCGACAGCATCGAAGGTGCTACTATTCTGTTCATTGCTCGGTTAATATCGTGTTCTACAGACAAAGATAGTCATTTTTCGCAGATTCCCGCACTCCGGAGCGGGATTGCGCCGCGGAATATACAATTCGGCAGGCTCTGCGGCCATGCGTTTCCGGACAAACCGCCCGGACTGCCGCGCCTCAGCGCCTCACCCGATTCAGGCTATTGATTTTCCGGCGGATCGCCGCTCCGTTGAACAACGAAAGCAGAAGCGCAAGCGCAACGCCGCACAAAACCGTAAGCCCCAATCCCGCAGGCCGGTAACCCTCCTGCAGGGCGGCCAGCGAGGGCAAATAGCAGAGACGCACCAGCCACACCGCCAGCAGAGCCACGCACAGCACGCCCAGATTCAATCCGAGTGTCAGCAGCTGATAGGGCCGCGCCACACGGGAGGGGGCATATCCCAGCAGGAGCAGGTTCTCCATTTTGCCGCTGTTCTTCTGCAACAGCAGGAAGATACTCAGCATCAGGATATAGAACGACATCGCGCTGAACACCAGTCCCACGCCGGCCACGCCGCCCGCGGCGATCCGCAGGAAGCGGGCCGCCCTGCCGTCGTCCCGGCGGTCCCCCTCGGCTTCATAGCCCTTGCGGGCGAGGTAATCCGTCACGGCCGCATCGACCGGACGGTCGGTCTCGACGATAATCCGCGCCGGCTGTTTCGCGGCTCCGCTCCCGAAGCGCCCGTTCGACCAGCGGATGAACGCATCGGGCACCAGAATCGTATTCAAACGGTTGGACAACCCGACGATCCGCCCCCGGAACTGCTCCCGATGTCCGTTACCCGCAATCTCGATGCCGAGTGAGACCCGGCGGAAGATGCCTTCCGATATCTGCGGCAGTCCCTGCGACCGGGCGAATCCGTAATTATAGAGGTTCAGGTAGTTGCGCGGGATGATGATGGGGATGTCCCTGTCCCCGGCCTTGTAATCCCAATTTTCGGCCCCGACGTCGAGGAAGCGGTCGGGCACCGACTCGAAAAACAGGTAGGTCGAAAGCTCCACGCCGCCCATGCCGACCGTTCCCTTTATCCGGTAATCGGCAGGCGTGAAGGCCCCGGCTTCGCGTACGAACGGCTGCGCCCGCAGGTCGGCCAGCTCTTCGGCCGTAAAGTCGCTGCTGCCCAGTCCGATCGCCTGAAGCGCCCCGACCTGCTTCGACAGCACCAGATAATCGCCCCGCATGAACGAATCGGGCCGATCGAAAACCGGCAGGACGTCGCGGTATGCCTGCAAAGCCGTCAGCACGATCGCCATGCCCACCAATCCGGCGAGAGTGAATCCGACGGTCTGGGCCATGCTCAGATGACAGCGCAGCAATTTCCAAAGCAACCTCATAGCGTAAAGATTTTATGGTACGGCAGCCGGAGCCGACTGCCGACCGAGGTGACGATCACTCCCGCTCCCTGCGCCTGCGCGCCCTCCAGCAGCAACGCAGAGAGCACCTCCCCGTTGGCGGCATCGAGATGGCTCACCGGCTCGTCGAGCAGGATGAAATCGAAGGGCTGGCACAAACAGCGGATGAACGCGACGCGCTGCTGCTGCCCGAACGAGAGCTTCCCGGCCGGAGTATCCCGCTTGTCGGCAATCCCCGCAGCTTCGAGCAGGCGCTCGATCCGGTCCGGTGTCAAAAAGTGGGTAAGTTCGTTCTTCAGCGCGAGATTCTCCGCCACGGTCAGCTCCCCGAACAGACGCAGGTCCTGAAAGAGCATGCTCAGCGACCGGCGGCGCAGTTCGCCCCACTGCGCTACGGAAAGCGTCCGGCAGTCCGCAGCGTCGAACAGGATGCGGCCCGCATAGTCGGTTCTGGCCCCGTACAGAAAACTGCACAACGAAGACTTTCCTGTTCCCGAAGCGGCTTCGACCAGATAATACTCCCCCTTGCGGAATGTCACGTCATGCAGCCACAAGTCCGATTTCGGCGGCTCCGGATTGCCCGCAAAGGCGTCAGGCAGCACCTGCTGCAAAGTAATCGACTCCATACATCATCTATTTCAGGAAAAGCGGCCGTTCTTCGAGGACGGCCGCTTTTCTCTGTTTCCACGGATATTACAAATTCGCTTCCGGCACGTACTGACGAATCAGCTCGCCGGTCTTGCCGCAAATGGTCTTGAACGAGTTCTGCTCCTTGTCCACCATGTTTACGATCATCGTGCCGCCCTTCATCGTACCATAGGCTTCCATGTCGTCGAACATACCGAGCACGGAGAGCGCCGCTTCCGCCTGCGGAGTGACATTGCCGCCGAGCAATTGGGCGATCATCGCGTTCAGTCCCTCGAAATCGAGGTAGAAGGTCGAGGACTGACCTTTGAAAATCTTATCCATCGACTCCATCGACGCGATTTCGCCGCCGTCGAGCGCCATCTTCACGACCGCGTCGGTCGTGCAGTAGAGCACGTCGCCCTTCACGCCGAACAGGATCGTCACGCCGCCCATGTTCAACGTGTATTCACCCTCGGCGGTCTGCTGAACCGGCATGCCGGCCATGTTGGTGACGATCGTCTGCAGCACGGCCGGGTCTTTCACCTGCGCCAGCATCGACGCCACGGGATATTTGCCGTCGACGCTCATGCCAGAGAAGGAAAGCAGGAAGTCGCCGTCGAAGGGTTCCATCACCTGCTTGACCATCGGATTTGCCATCAGCATGCCGTAACCGGGCATCGCCGAGAGCATCGAATAGAGCTTTTCGCCGTTGAGTCCCAGCGACATCGCGCCGATCGAAGCGGCCGGCACATAGCGCAGCAGCGCTCCGGTCTGGGGCTTGACATAAGCGTAGAAATCCATCATCTTGGCTTCGCTCTCCTTGTCCTTATACGACACGGCGGCCTCCGTAACGATCCGGCCCTTCTCGAAATTGACCGAACCGACCATCGTCGCCCCCTTCAGCGCGTCCATCATCGGCATCGAGCTGAGCATCGGATTGTTCATCATGGGAAGTATCTCACCGTACGAAAGCACCATATTGATGTCGTTCTTCCGGGCGAGCTGCTCCGCAACGGCCTTGTCGCCCATCAGGCTCTCGCCGCTCTTCTGAGCGAACAGCTTCCGCACGCCGCCGGCCAGATCGTCAGCGCCGTTCTGCACGAAATAGACCATGAACGCGATGTCGTTGTAGGCGCACAAAACGCCGGCATCGCCCTCTTTACCCAGATCGATGACCGAAACGCCGCCCTTGGTTTCGGGCGCGACACCGCTCTTTTCGTTGATCCGCGCAAGCAGAGCGTCGAATTTGGCCTTGTCGCCGATCGGCAGCAGCAAACCGCCCCGCATAACGGGAGCATCGACAGTGCCTTCCATCGCCGCAAAGAAGAAGAAATCCTTTTTCACGTCGATACCCGACTCGCCCGGATTCTTCAGCAAGGCGAGCAGGTACTCCTTCTCCTCGGCGGAGAGGTTCTGATCCTTGTCCAGCTCGGCCTTGATCCGGACATAAAGCGGATGCTGGTCCAAATCGCCGGCTTCGCACTTCCGCATCAGCGATGCGGGATTGACCGACACGGTCATAAACGAGTCTGCGGGCAGGATGCTGCGGTAATCCGCGCTGCCGCCGCAGGAAACAATCAGCATGGACGCCGCCGCAAGGCACGCCAGCTTCAAAGGTCGTAAGAAATTCTTCATATGCTTCAAATTTAAAATGAATCCGATTAAGGAACAAAACTATAAAAAATCGGCAAACGACACGCTGTTTCAGGCAAATAAATTCGCACTCGGCAGCAAAATATTCCGCGCGCGCCCCGAACGGCTCGTTTTCCGGGAATAAATTGCTATTTTTGCATGGAATAGATTACCGCACAAGCCATGACCCCGACCTCGCTTTTCATACTGACAACCTGCTGCCTGACAGCCATCCTCGCCATCGTCCTGCTGCTCTGGCACCGGGAATCCCGCCGTCTCGGCGCGTCGAACGCCGACGCCGAAGCACGCGAACGCGACGCCGCCGCCCGTCTTTCGGCCGCCGAAGCCCGGCTGGCCGCGGCCGAGCAGGCCGTGTCGGCCGAAAGGGAGCTTCGCCAGCGGTACGAAGCGCAGGCACAGGCGCTGACCGAACAGCGGACCCGCACCGAAGCGGAGCTGGCGGCGCTCCGGGCCTCGTCCGAGACGGAACTCGCGTCGCTGCGGGCGAAAAACGCCGAAGAGCGAGCGGCCGAGAAGGCCGAGCGCGAAAAGCTGGAGGAGACTTTCCGGGCGCAGTTCAAAAACCTCGCGACCGAAATTCTGGGCGAACACTCTATGCGCTTCCGCCAAACCAGTCAGGAGCAGATCGACAGCCTGCTGAAACCCTTCCGCGACAACATCACCGACTTCCGCAGGCGGGTCGAAGAGATCTACACCACGCAGACCTCGCAGCGGGGCGAGCTGAAAGCCGAGCTGAAAAACCTCATGGAGCTGAACCGCCGCATCACGGCCGAGACGACCAACCTCACCAACGCGCTGAAAGGCAACTCGAAGGTGCAGGGCGACTGGGGCGAGATGCTGCTCGAAACGATCCTCGACAGCTCGGCACTCATCAAAGGCATACATTACCAGACCCAGTACAACATCAAGGACGAGGAGGGCCGCAACCTGCGCCCCGACGTAGTGCTGCACCTGCCCGAAAAGAAGGACATCGTCATCGACTCGAAGGTTTCGCTCACGGCGTTCGTCGGCTACACCTCGGCCGAAAGCGAGGAGGAGCGCCGCCGTCACCTCGCGGCGCACGTGGCCTCGGTGCGCCAGCACGTCGCCGAACTGGGCCGCAAGGAGTACCAGCGGCGGCTCAACTCGCCCGACTTCGTCATCATGTTCGTCCCCAACGAACCGGCATTCCTCGCCGCGCTGCAGAACGATCCGGCGATCTGGGCGGACGCCTACGACCGGAAAGTCATCGTCTCCTCGCCGACGAACCTCTTCGCCCTGCTCAAGCTGGTGGCCGACCTCTGGAAATACAACGATCAGGACAAGAACACCAAGGAGATCGCCGCCTGCGGACTGAAACTCTACGAACAGCTGGTGGCCTTCACCTCGTCGCTCGAAGGGGTCGGCACCGCGCTCGACAAAGCCCGCGACGCATACGAGGATGCCCACAAGCGGCTTTGCACGGGCAACGACAACATCGTCCGCGTCGGGGAGCGGCTGCGCAAAACGGCGAGCCTGCAAACCAAGAAACGCCATTCGGCCCGCACGCTCGAAATCGCCGGAGCCGACCAAGACCCGGCGGCCCTCTCCGCAACGGAATCTGCAACAGAATCCGCGGCGGAAACTGCTGCAAAATCCGCGGCGGAAGCCGCTGCGACCGACACGACGGCGCAATAGCCCCGGCAAAACTTGCTTTCCGAAACCAATAATTTTCGTTTCGAAAGAAAAATATTTGCGGATTCGTTCCGAATTGCGTATCTTTACCCGGTAACCAAGCTAACCAAATAAAGATGAAACGATTTCTTGCCCTTTTGACAGCGCTCGCCTGCACGCTGTCGCCTGCAGTCGCAGACAATCCGAAGGCCGACGCCAAAGCCGTCGTAACTTCGGGAAACGCCCGCTTTACGGTGCTCACGCCGCAGTTGATCCGCATGGAGTGGAGCGCCGACGGACAATTCGAAGACCGTGCGACGCTGACGTTCGTCAATCGCGAGACTCCGGTTCCCGAATTCAAGGTCCGCGAAAGCAAATCGAAACTCACGATCACGACCCCGACGCTGACGCTTACGTATCTTAAGAACGGCAAATTCAGCGACAAAAACCTGAAAGCCGTATTCACGCTCAACGGCAGGGAGGTGGTCTGGACTCCCGGCATGGAAAATCCGCAGAACCTGCTGGGCACGACCCGCACGCTCGACGGCGCCGACGGCTCGAAACTCAAAGAGCCTATGGAGCAGGGAATCCTCTCCCGCGCGGGCTGGTCCCTGATCGACGATTCGCAGCGTCACGTGCTGACGCCCGACGGTTCCGAATGGGAAGAGTGGGTCGAAGCGCGTCCCGAAGGCGACCGTCAGGACCTCTACCTCTTCGCCTACGGACACGACTACAAACAGGCGCTGGCCGACTACGCGCTCGTCGCCGGCCGTGCGCCGATGCCTCCGAAATATACGCTGGGCTACTGGTGGAGCCGCTACTGGCAGTATTCGGACAACGAATTCGTCGATCTGGTGAACAAACTCAAGTCGATGGACGTGCCGATCGACGTGCTGATCGTCGATATGGACTGGCACGAGACGTGGGGCCTGCGCAAAAGCAATTCGCCGAAGGACGAATACGGACAGCGCATCGGCTGGACGGGCTACACGTGGCAGAAGGAGCTGTTCCCCTCGCCCGCGAACTTCCTCAAATGGACCGAAAACGAAGAGCTGAAGGTGGCGCTCAACCTCCATCCCGCTTCAGGTATCCAACCTTACGAAGCTGTATACGACGACTTTACCAAAGAGTACGGATGGTCTGAGAAAGGCAAGAGCGTACCGTTCAAAATCGACGAACGGAAATGGGCCGACGCCTATTTCAAAACCGTACTCGAACCGATGGAACGCAACGGCGTGGACTTCTGGTGGCTCGACTGGCAGCAGTGGAAAGAGTCGAAATACACCCCCGGACTGAGCAACACCTTCTGGCTCAACCACACCTTCTTCAACCATGCGGAGCGTCAGAACCCCGGACTGCGCCCCTTCATCTACCACCGCTGGGGCGGGCTGGGCAGCCACCGCTATCCGCTGGCATTTTCGGGCGACACCTACGCCACATGGCCCATGCTCGCCTACCTGCCCTACTTCACGGCTACGGCTTCGAACGTCAACTACGGCTGGTGGGGCCACGACATCGGCGGCCACATGTTCCACAAGACGCAGAAGGCGACCGATCCGGAACTTTACACGCGCTGGCTGCAATACGGCGTCTTCACCCCGATCTTCAAAACCCATTCGACCAAAGACCCGCGCATCGAACGCTGCATCTGGTGTTTCCCCGACCATATGTTCCTCATGCGCGACGCCATCCGCCTGCGCTACACGCTGGCACCCTATATCTATAATGCGGCCCGCGAGAATTACGACACGGGCGTCGGCATGTGCCGCCCGATGTACTACGACTATCCCGAATCGGACAAGGCGTACGAGACGCCCGAACAGTTCATGTTCGGCAACGACATCCTCGCCACGACCATCACCCAGCCGGTGGACAGCATAACGGGTCTGGCACCCCGCACGATCTGGTTCCCCGAAGGGACGTGGTTCGACTGCGCGACCGGCTCGATGTACGAAGGCGGCCGCACCGAGGAGCTGCACTACACGCTGGCGGAAAATCCCCATTACGCCAAGGCAGGCTCGATCATTCCGATGAATCCGGCAACTGTAAAGAACCTCCAGCAGCCGTGCGATACGCTGGTGCTGACCTTCATTCCGGGCGGCGACGGGCAGCTGCGCCACTACGAGGACGACGGCATGAGCCAGCAGTACAAGACGAACTACGCCGTGACGACGGTCACCAAAAAGCAGGAGGGCAACACGGTGCGCGTACGCATTTCGCCCCGCGAGGGTTCGTTTGCGGGCGCGTCCGACAGCCGCAGCTACGAACTGCGCTTCCCGGCCGTCTTCCCGCCCAAGTCTGTAAAGGTCAACGGCAAAGAACTGGCCTACTCGCGCTTCCCGAAGGCCGGGGAGTGGACCTACGACGGCTACACGCTCGCGCCGGTGATCTACACGGGCACGACGGCCTGCGACGCTCCGGTGGAGATCGAACTCGCGTTCGACGACTATGCGACGGCGCATCAGGCCGACCTGTACGGCATGAGCGGCGTCTTCAAACGCTGTCTCGACCTGACCGTCGAATTCAAGACCGAGCAGGGCGCCCACAGCGAACCCTATCTGATGCTGCCCGAAGAGTACCTGCGCGTTTCGCAGTGCCCCAACTTCATCCTCGAAGAGCCGTTCCGCATCGCCGAATTCATCGGAGCCTATGCGAAGAACAAGGCCGCACTGTTCGAAAAGACCGATTCCATGACCATTATCGGCGACAACTTCAAACAGCGCCTGAAGGCCGTGATCGGCAGCGTGAAATAACCGGACGACATACCGCAACAAAATCCCCGCGAAGCAAGTTCGCGGGGATTTGTTTTACGAGGTATTACATGCTCCGGACTCATCCCGTGGTCCGAATTAATCCCGGATTATTTTTTCAGGCTTTGTCGCTCCGGCCCGGCTTCCAGCTCTTGCGCATCCGACATTCGATGCCCGGCGTCGCGCCGTGCGCCATCGTCTCGACAAGATCGTCCCACACCTCCGCCACCCAGCCGACCCGCTCACGGCAGTGTTTCAGCACCTCGACGGCCCAGATCCGCACCGCGACCTTCGTGCCGGGATCGACGGCCCACTGCGCCGCCGTCTCGGCGATAAGCTCCAGCGAAGAGGAATCGGGCGTATAACGTCCCAGCAGGTCGGCCATGATCTTTGCGAAATGGCGCTGCGCGCTCCGGTCCGTACAAGCGGGGAAGTCCCTGTCACAGAACGCCCCGGCAAAGGGCATGAACGCATCGGGAGCGGCGAAATAGATCTTTTCGAGCACATAGGCGCTGCGGAAGGCCGCTTTGTGTCCCGCAGGCTTCGGCAGGTTAGCATACGAGGAGGTCGCCACCCGATAAAGCAGCTCCACCGCACCCGCATCGCGCACCCGCCGGGCCACCGTATCGGCGAAGTCCGAATAGAACCGCTCCGAAAGGCTCTTTACCAGTTCCGCTTCGGTCATATGTCGGCAACGGGACTAAAACAGACTTTTCTTCGAGGTCGTGACGACGAAATCCTTCAGGTAGAAAGGTTCGAAGTAAGCGATATCCTCCGTACGGCCTTCGTCGAGCGCCTGCTGGGCCAGCCGCGCAAGACCGCGGGCCGAAGGGGCCACCTCGACGAACTCGGCGCCGGCAAGCACGTCGGCGCATTTGCGGGCGCCGCTGCCGAAAATCACGAACGGACGGCCCTGCTCCCGGAATTCCCGGAAGCTGCCGGCATCGATCACCTCGGCCGTGACCTCGTTCTGCGGACGGCCCTCCGCATCGAAGACCTGCGCATAAACCTCCATGCGGCGGGCATCGACCATCGGGCAAAGCAGCGCACGGTCCCAGTCGGAAACAGAAAGAATACCCGCTTCGTAATCTTCGCGGGCAACCTCCGTCAGCGCGTCGAGCGATCCCACGGCGATCAGCGGCTTCTGCAATCCGTAACACAATCCCTTGGCGAACGACACGCCGATGCGCAGTCCCGTATAGGAGCCGGGACCTTTGCCGACCGCCACGGCATCCAGCTCGTCGGGCGCAATGCCCGTTTCGCGCAGAAGTTCATCGACGAACACGCCGACCTTGCGGGCATGGTCGCGCCCCTCGTCGCTCTCGCGCAGCGAAAGCAGCTCCCCGTCTTTCGCAATACCGACCGAACAGATGTCCGTGCCGGTCTCGATACAAAGAATAAGACTCATATGATTTTGTAATTTACCTCCCCAACTTCCGTTCCCGCCGGCGCATGCGCCGCCCGTGACGTCATTCATAAATCCATTTTCCAAAGCGACTCCGCGGAGGACGGCTTCATGCCGTTTCGGAACAAAAGGCCTGCTGACGCCCGTCAAATCACCCCCAGATGCGCCAGCGCCTTTGCGATACCGTCGTCATCGACCGAAGCGGTCACGTAGTCGGCGGCGTTCAGCGCCTCGTCGCAGGCGTTGCCCATCGCCACGCCTACCCCTGCGGCACGCAGCATCGCCACGTCGTTGCCGCCGTCGCCGAAAGCCGCGACCTCGGCCGCCGAGAAGCCGTAACTGCGCATAAACTCCTCCATTCCGGTCGCCTTGTCGATGCCGGCGACATTGACATCGGCGAAAATCGGGCACCAGCGGCTCGCCACGAGTGTCGGCAGCTCGGCCATGACCCGCCGCTGGGTCTGCGCATCGAAATAGAAGCAGAGCTGACAACATTCGGCCCGGCCGAAAAGCTCGCGCAGGTCGGTCTGTTCGGGCACCGGATGCGCCACCATATGCGCGACCCGCTCGACGTCGGGCGTCACGCGATTGACGAAAACGCCCTCCTCCAGTTCCAGCCCCATTGCAAAGCCCTGCTCCTCGGAGAGTGCCAAGGCGCGTTCGAAATCGGCCCGCGGAATCGGATGCAAGCTGACGACACGGCCGTCGCTGGCCACACAACGGGCACCGTTGAGCGACACCACGCCGTCGTAAGGAATTCCTTCGAGCGGTCCGAGATCGTTCGCGGCGCGCCCCGTGGCGATAAAAAGCCGTACGCCGCGCTCATGCGCCTGCGCCAGCGCCCGAAGCGCCGAAGCGGGAATTTCATGCGTACTGAAACTGATCAGCGTCCCGTCCACATCCAGAAAAATCGCCCGTATCATCGTCTGTAGTTTTTCATCGCCTTGTCGATCTCCCGCTTGGCGTCGTTTTCCTTCAGGTATTCGCGTTTGTCGTAGGTCTTGCGGCCGCGGGCAAGCCCTATGACGATCTTCACCAGCCCGCGCTCGTTGAGAAACATACGCAGGCCCACGATCGTAAGGCCCTTGTCCTGTCCGGCGCGCTGGAGTTTGTCCAGTTCGCGGCGGTTGAGCAGCAGCTTGCGGTCACGGCGCGGCGTGTGGTTGTTGCAGGTGCCCCACGCGTACTCGGCGATATTGACGCCGCGGATCCAAAGCTCGCCGCGGTCGAAATAGCAGAACGAATCGGTCAGCGAAGCCCGGCCCGCACGGATCGACTTGATCTCGGTGCCGACCAATACGACGCCCGCAACGTACTCTTCCAGAATCTCATAGTCGAACGTCGCGCGCTTGTTGCGGATATTTATATTTTTCTGTTCACTCATATACTCGGAAACGGCACAATAATTGCCCATTTATTCGCAGGGGTGGGAATCGGTCAAGGTAACTAATTCTTTTATCTTTGATATGTTTTACACATCTTTCTGTTTATTTTCTGTTTGCACACGGTATGCGTAGTGATACGTGTACGACCCGATACCCGCCCCTTTTTTCGTTAAAAATTCAAAACACCACATATATTATTCCGGCGGCTACAAGATCAGCCGCTGCAATTTCCTTGCAATGGTCACCTTCACCTTGTTGAAGCCGGCCAGCCGCTGGATCACCTCGTTCTGCTGCTCCTCGGTCAGGCTCTCGTCGGCAAGTTTGGCCTGCCACTCCTTGATATAGCCCTCGATCACCTTCGACTTGTAGAGCGTCACGGCCTTCGGCACACCCACGGCCAGCATCTCGGCATCGGTGTCGATATGAATCTCCTTGCGCCGCCACAACTCGCTGGGCACGTAATTGTCGTCCGACGTGAGGATGTCCACCGACACGTTGCACACCTCCGGATCGGGGTGGTTCAGAAAAAAGTGCGCCGGCACCTCCGCTCCGGTGCCGAGCAGCTTCCACTGCTCCCGGTAGGTCGCCAGAATCTTGTCGTACAGCGGATTGCTGAACGAGAGTCCGTCGCTGTCAAGTTCCATGAAGATCACCTCGGCGACGTTGCACGCCACCATCGTACGCCCCTCCTTGAAGTCGAACGAGCAGTGGCCGTACTTCAGCAGGTATTTCACCAGCTCGCGTTCGAGCGCCTCGACGCTGCTGCCGGCCTGCACCTGCTTCACAAACTCGACCTCCGGCTCCCGCACTTCGGCACGCCGCTGGGCCGTCTGACGGCGCACGAATTCGTCCGTCTCGCGGTCCCCCGTGGTGGACATGCGCTTGCGGGCCACCTCCGAAATAAGGATGTTCTCGTCGATGTCCATGATGCGGGCGCACTCCTTGATATAGACCGACCGCTGGATCGGATCGGGAATCTGCGCGATCGACTGCACCATGTCGCCGATAAGGGCCGCCTTCTTGATCGGGTCGCCCTCGGCGTCCTGCAGCAGCAGTCTGGCCTTGAAGGCAAGGAAATCCTGCTCGTTGGCGCGGATATACTCCTGCAGCTCGGCGGCCGTATGCGTCCGGGCGAAGGAGTCGGGGTCTTCGGGTTCGGGCAGCAGCACCACGCGCACGTTCATGCCCTCCTTGAGGATCATGTCGATACCGCGCAGCGAAGCGTGGATACCCGCCGAGTCGCCGTCGTAAATGACGGTGATATTCTTCGTAAAGCGGTTCAGCAGGCGTATCTGCTCGGTCGTAAGCGAAGTTCCGGACGAAGCGACGACGTTTTCGACACCGGCCTGATGCATCGAAATCACGTCGGTATATCCTTCGACCATAATGGCGAAGTCGAGCTGCTGGATCGCCTTCTTGGCGAAATAAAGCCCGTAAAGCTCCCGCTTTTTGCTGTAAATCTCGCTTTCGGGGGAGTTCTGGTACTTGGCGACCGTCTTGTCGGTACGCAGCGTACGGCCGCCGAAAGCGACGATGCGGCCCGAAATATTGTGAACCGGGAAGATCACGCGGTCGCGGAAACGGTCGTAGAGCGATCCGTCGCTCTCGCGCTGGAGCGAAAGTCCCGTCGCAACCAGAAACTCCTTCTTATACCCCGCCGCCAGTGCGTCTTTCGACATCCGGTCGCCTTTGGCCGGACAAAAACCGAGACCGAACTTCTTGATCGTGGCGTCGGTCATGCCGCGCTTCTGGCGGAAATAGGTCATGCCCACGCTCATGCCTTCGGTCTCGTGGTGGAGGTAATCGGCGAAGTAGTCGGCCGCCCAGCCGTTGAGCGCGAACATGCTTTCGCGGTCGTCGTTGCGGCGCACCTCCTCGTCGGTCATCTCCTTCTCCTTGACCTCGATGCCGTAGCGCTTGGCCACCATCTTCAGTGCTTCGGGATAGGTGATGTTCTCGTGCTCCATCAGGAAAGTGACGGCGTTGCCGCCTTTGCCGCAGCCGAAGCACTTGTAGACGCCCTTCGAGGGCGAAACGACGAACGAAGGGGTCTTCTCGTTATGGAACGGACAGCAGGCCTGATAGTTCACGCCCTTGCGTTTGAGCGTGACGTATTCGCCGATAATATCCACGATATTGGCGGCGGCGTAAATGCGGTCTACTGTTTCCCTGTCAATCATACCTGCAAAGATAGGAATAATTCGGGAAAAGGAGCGGAAGAGCGGACTCCGAGGCGCAAAATTCCCGCAAAAATGCGACGGCGCCGTCCCCGGCCCGAATACGGGTATTTTAAACGAGTATTCGCTCCGGCCGCAATTTATTTCGGATTTTATCGTTATTTTTGTCCTATGGATTTCAAACTCGTATCGGATTACGCCCCGATGGGCGACCAGCCGGAAGCGATCGAACAGCTCGTCGGCTCGATCCGCCACGGCTCCAAACACAACACCCTGCTGGGCGTCACCGGCTCAGGCAAGACCTTCACCGTGGCCAACGTCGTCGCGCAGCTGAACCGGCCGACGCTGGTCCTGAGCCACAACAAGACCCTCGCGGCACAGCTTTACGGCGAATTCAGGAACTTCTTTCCCGAAAACGCCGTGGAGTATTTCGTCTCCTACTACGATTACTACCAGCCGGAGGCCTACCTGCCTTCGACGGACACCTATATCGAAAAAGACCTTTCGATCAATGCCGAGATCGAAAAACTGCGTCTGCGCACCGTCGCCACGCTGTTGTCGGGGCGCCGCGACGTGATCGTCGTGTCGAGCGTGTCGTGTCTCTACGGCGCGGGCAATCCCGCGGATTTCCACGCCACGGCGATCGACATCAAGGTCGGACAGATCGTCAGCTACAAGCACTTCCTCTACAAGCTGGTCGAAGCGCTCTACACCCGCACAGAGCGGGAGCTGGAGCCTGCGACGTTCCGCGTGAACGGCGACACGGTGGACATCATGGCGGCGTTCGGCGAGTTCGGCAGCCAGTGTTTCCGCGTGATGTTCTACGACAACGAGATCGAAGCCATCCAGACCATCGACCCCGTGACGGGACAGCGCATCCATTCGCTCGACAACCTGACGCTCTACCCCACGAGTCTCTTCGTAACCACGAAGGAGCGCATCAACGGTGCCGTACAGCAGATATACCTCGACCTCGGCCGGCAGATCGAATTCTTCGAGCGGGCCGGACGGCCGATGGAGGCCCAGCGCATCAAACAGCGCGTGGAGTACGACATCGAGATGATCAAGGAGCTGGGCTACTGCCCCGGCATCGAGAATTACTCGCGCTACTTCGACGGCCGCAGCGAGGGCACGCGTCCGTTCTGCCTGATCGACTACTTCCCGAAAGACTACCTGCTGGTCGTGGACGAGAGCCACGTGACCATCCCGCAGGTGCACGCCATGTTCGGCGGCGACCGCGCGCGCAAGGAGAACCTCGTGGAGTACGGGTTCCGGCTCCCGGCGGCCAAGGACAACCGTCCGGTGACCTTCGCCGAGTTCGAACAGTTGCAGGGCACGTCGATCTACGTCAGCGCGACGCCCGCGGATTACGAGCTGATGAAGAGCGAAGGCGTGATCGTCGAGCAGCTGATCCGCCCCACGGGGCTGGTCGATCCGCCGCTCGAAGTGCGCGTAACGATGAACCAGATCGACGACCTGCTGGAAGAGATCGACAAGCGGGTGAAGAACGACGACAAGGTGCTCGTGACGACCATCACCAAGCGGATGGCCGAGGAGCTGTCCAAATATTTCGACCGCGTGGGGGTGCGCAACCGCTACATCCACTCGGACGTGGATACGCTGGAGCGCATACAGATTCTGGAGGACCTGCGGGCCGGCATGTTCGATGTGCTGGTGGGCGTGAACCTGCTGCGCGAAGGTCTGGACCTGCCCGAAGTGGCATTGGTGGCGATCCTCGACGCCGACAAGGAGGGATTCCTGCGCAACGTGCGGTCGCTCACGCAGATCGCGGGACGTGCGGCGCGTCATTCGCAGGGCAACGTGATCCTCTATGCCGACACCTGCACCGATTCGATGCGCTACGCCATCGAGCAGAGCAACCGCCGCCGCGAGAAGCAGGTGCGCTACAACATGGAGCACGGCATGCTGCCGCGCCGCGCACAGCGAAGCGGTTCGGGACAGAGCACGCTGCTGACCACGCGGACCGACGTACCGGAAATCGCGGCGGTCTACCCCATCGCCGAGGATCATTACACGGCTGCGGCGGACGTGCAGAAGACTTATGCCGCGAGCGAAAACCTCGATGCGCTGATCGTCAAGGCGCGCGAAGACATGGAGCGTGCGGCCAAGTCGCTCGACTTCCTCGCCGCGGCGAAATTCCGCGACCGGATGTACGAACTGCAAAAACTCAGGGAAGAGACCGGCAACGGAAATTCCCGCAAAACAGCACGCCATGAAACGCTGTAAAATCACCATTTTCAAAACGACGATCCACGAGGACCTCGCCCGCCAATATGCCGGGGCGGGGTTCACGAAGTGTCCCATGATGCACGAAGGGCAGGTATTTTACGCCGATTACGCAAAGCCCGCAGGATTTTGCGACGAAGCGTGGAAAGCCGTATACCAATACGTGTTCGCCCTCTCCCACGGCGCCGGGCAGGCTATAATAGAGTAAGGATCGGGGGGGGGTCAGACCTCCGCATGGCGGAAGGTGAAATATTTGGCGGCCAGATAGCTGTAGATCATCGTGACGAAAGTCGCCAGCATCTGCGACGGCGTGGCCCACAAGCCGCAGAACTCCACGAAAAATTTCAGTCCGACATAATTCACGACCACCGAGCCGCCGATCGACAGCAGATAACGGAACAACTGCGTCCCGGTCGGCAGCGGCGAGTGACGGAATGTCACATAGCGGTTCAGCCAGAACCCGGTAAAGAACGTGAAGGGAAAGATCAGCAGCATCGTCGCGACATACGCAGAGACAACCACGAAACCGAGGTCCAGCTGCTCCTTGTCGAGGACGAAATTATAAACCAGAAAGTAACACACCCAGCTGAACGCCACGTTCGCACCGCCGCAGACGACATAACGGAACGTCTGCCGCGGCAGGATCGCCGCGACGGGCTTGCGGTAGAACCAGTCGATGAAACGGATTATCAGCTCGGAAATGCGCATCAACGGGCGGTATAGATCCAAAGGCCCGGAAACCGGTCGCTGTAATTGCGGACGAAGAGCGCACATGCCTCCGTATCGGCCGATTCGAACGGCGAAACCATGAATTTCGTCCCGAAACGGTAGATTCCGCAGCGCACCGAAGGATCCTTTTCCGCCGCCGCATCGACGGCGCGGGCCGCATTTTCGGGCGTACTGAACACTCCCAGCACGACATAACGGCGGCCCGAAACAAGCGATGCGGGCGCATCGGCCGTCCCTGCGGAACGGGTTTCCGGGCGTTTCGCCGGGGCAACATCCTTCTGCCCGGCAGGAGCACTCCCCTGACCGCCAACCGACGAGGCGGCAGTGCCGGCATTCGCACCGGCCGCAGCGGGTTCCGATCGCGTTTCGGCGTTCGTCCCCGATGCAGTGTCGGCCGTCGTGCCCGCGGCCTTTGCGGCGTCCGCACCGGACGCAGATGCCGCCGGTCCGGTCGTCGCACCGGAATCCGCAGCAGCCGGAATCGCGACCGGACTGTCAGCCGTCGCCGCGCCGGCGTTTGTATCCGGTCCCGGAATACCGGTTGTCTGCGCGATCTCCTCCGGGCCTTCGTCATAGAGCTTCAGGAACTCATACCCCCCGAAACCGAGGGCGACCAAAATCGCCGCGATGCCGGTCCACAAGGCCCAGTCGAACTTGCGGGCGGGTTTGATCCGCACCGGCTCACGCCCCTGCGGATTGAGTCGCCTGTCAAACGCCGCATCGGGCGTAAAATGTTTGAGTTTGAGCACGCCGACGCCCTCGATCGTCAGCTCGCCGTTTTCGAGCGTGCGGGCCAGCCAGCGGTCGTATACATCCTGCGCTTCGGCGGCGTCGCACTGCACGGCGCCGGAGATTTCAGCGACCAGCGACACGCCCCGCTCCTGCGAGGTAAACGACACGGCCCGGCTCGGCGGCACCACGCTCCGCCGCGAAATGCGCCGCGCGCCGCGGCGTTCCGTATAGAGCGATCCCACACCCGGCAGGAACACCTCTCCGCCCCCGGCGAGCAGGTCGCCGACGAGACGGTTGATCTCGTTTACCATCGGATAATTACTCATTTTTTCTTCTTTTTGGCAGTTGCAGCCGGGGATTTCGGCACAACGGGAACCACCTCCGGCTGCGTCGCACCCCGGTAAATCATATAGATACCCAGCAGAATGAACGGAATGCTCAGCCACTGTCCCATGTCGAGCAGCCATCCCTGTTCGAACGCCTCCTGCTCGGTCTTGATGAACTCGATGAAGAAGCGCGTCAGGAAGATGCCGATCAGTCCGATGCCGAACAGAATGCCCGGACGGCGGCGGGCCATGTCTTTCGCATAATAGAGCCAGCAGAGCAGACCGAATGTCGCCAGATAGCAGAGCGCTTCGTAAATCTGGGTCGGATGCACCGCCGCCGGGGCGAACTCGTTCACCCATTTGGCCGAGCGGACGAACTCGAAACCCCACGGCAGGGTCGTCGCCATGCCGAAAATCTCCGAATTGAAAAGGTTGCCCAGACGCACGACGGCGCCGCCGATACCCACGGCGATCATAATGCGGTCCAGCGACCAGACGTAAGGCAGCTTGTTCTTGCGCGAGAAGAGCCAGAGACCGATCAGCAGGCCGATGGCGGCGCCGTGGCTGGCCATGCCGCCGTCGCGGAAGCCCGTGATGATGGTCCACGGCCTGCTCAGGTACTCCATCGGGTCGTAGAACAGACAGTGCCCCAGACGTGCGCCGAGGATCGTCGCCAGCGTACCGTATATGAATATAGACTCGGAGACTTTCGACGGAAGTCCCTCGCGTTTGCAGAAATTATCGAAGAATTTGGCGCCGATCAGGATTGCCAGCGCCCACATCAGGCCGTAATAACGGATGTCGAGCGACCCGATGGAAAAAAACACCGGATTGAAATCCCAGACGATGCTTAGCGGTTGTATCATATTACTTGGAATGGGTTCTATGGATTTCTGCCGTTATTTGATGTCCTGCAGATTTACTTTCTTGAGCGTGAACGAGAAAGTGCTTCCCACGCCCAGTTCGCTGCGGACGGTGATACGCTCGCCGTGCGCCTCGACGATATGTTTCACGATGGCCAGACCGAGTCCCGTGCCGCCCTGCTCGCGCGAACGGCCCTTGTCCGTGCGGTAGAAACGTTCGAAAACGCGCGGCAGGTCCTCCTTGCCGATGCCCGAACCGTTGTCCTCGACTTCGATCAGGATTTTGTCGAGCATGTCGCGGAAATGGACGCGCGTCTGTCCGCCCTCCTTGCCGTAACGGATCGAATTGATGATCAGGTTTACCATCACCTGACCGATATAGTGCTTGTCGGCCAGCACCCAGAAAGGCGACGGCAGGTTTTCGGCCCCTTTGACCGAAATCTTGATCCCCTTTTTGTCGGCCTCCATCTCGGCCTGCTCGGCGATCTCCTTGGTCAGCGCAACGATGTCAAACCGCTCCATCTTCAGGCGGTTCATGTTGCTTTCGAGTTTGGAGATCGTATCGAGGTCGTTCACGATGTTGATCAGGCGGTCGATGCTCTTTTCGGCCCGTTCGAGGTATTTGCGGTTGATCAGCTCGTCCTCCAGTCCGCCGTCCAGCAGCGTCGAGATATATCCCTGAATATTGAAGATCGGGGTTTTCAGCTCATGCGCCACATTGCCGAGGTACTGTTTGCGGAACTGCTCGGTCTCCTTCAGGCGGGCGATCTCCTTGTCGTTGGTATCGGCCCACGCCGTAAGCTCCTCGCCGATATTCTCGACGTGCTTGTCCTTCAGCTCCGAAAAAATCTCGTTGGTGTGCACGTCGCGCGAAAGGACGATCGAATAGATTGGCTTGAGCTTGTAGGCCACGTACTTGCGGATGATGAACAGCGCCACGAGAGCCATGACGACGAAAACGCCGGCGGCGGCGCAGAGCGTCATCCACCAGACCACATCGAGCAGGGTCGTCGTCACGGCGACGATGACCGCAGCGAGGAGTGCGACCAGAAGCGACGCCCCCTCCTTTGTTTTAATGTACACCATAGCTACTTCGTATATTGTTGCATGAGACGGGCGATGTATTTGCCCACGATATCGAATTCGAGGTTTACGACCGAGCCGACTTCGATGCGGCAGAAGTTCGTATGCTCGAACGTATAGGGAATGATCGCCACGCGGAAGCTGGATTCCTTCGAATCGCAGACCGTCAGGCTCACGCCGTTCACCGTCACCGAGCCTTTCTCCACGGTGCAGAGACCGCCGCCCTGCGGTTGGTATTCGAAAGTGAAATACCAGCTGCCGTCGGCGTCTTCCTTCGCGGTGCAGACGGCCGTCTGATCGACGTGCCCCTGCACGATGTGGCCGTCGAGCAGCGCATCGGGTTTCATCGAGCGTTCGAGGTTCACCAGATCGCCCGTCTTCAGCAGGCCGAGGTTGCTTTTGTCGAGCGTCTCCTTCATCGCGGTAACGGTATAGGTGTCGTCGCGGATGTCCACAACTGTCAAACATACGCCGTTATGTGCTATGCTCTGATCGATTTTCAGCTCTTTGCAGAAGTCCGCGCGAAGCGTAAAATCCTTGTTCTGACGGTCGGTGCGGATCTCCACGACCTCCCCCATGCGTTCCACGATACCTGAAAACATACTTCTCAACTGTTAATTATCAACTTGCCTTTTACCTTGTAGACCGACTTTATGTCGCTGACATTCAGAATTATGTCGTCATAATTCTCTTTGTCTCCGGCCACCAGACGGAGTTTATCCTCCCCGTCGGAGAGCCGAACTATCCGCAAAGTTACAATTTTTCGGCTGACAATCACATATTCGCCCCCCGGAATAATCGCATCCGGGTCCACGGCTTTCAGCAGGACCACCGCACCCGGCGGCAGCGCGGGTCCCATGGCGCGTCCCATGTAGCACATCGCCAGATCGCACTGCCCGGCCTGCGGCACCATCAGGCTGCTCTCGGCTTCGAGATGCGCGACATGGGCGATGGCCTGTTCGACATCCACATTATAAAAAGGTATCTGCACGCCGCGCAGCTTTTCGTCGGAGAACATCTGTCCTTCGCCCGTCAGCAGCCACAACTTGTCCACCTGAGGAAATTTAGAGACGATTCGGTCGGCGACATCGAGTGATATACCGTTGTTGCCACGTTTGATCTGATAAAGGTTTTCCCCGCGGGCCAACCCGATATAACGCGCAAAATAGTTGGTCGACATGTTCGCCCACTTGATTACGGCCTCGATTCTTTGCCAATTATTCTGCTTTTCTCGCATTTTTTTAGCAATAATTAAAAAAAATTTGCATCTTTGCACTCCCGGTCCCGTAGTTCAATGGATAGAATATAAGATTCCGGTTCTTACGATATGGGTTCGATTCCCGTCGGGACTACAAAGCACAAGTGCAGAGATTCAAGCACTTGTGTTTTTTTGTTCAACTCCAGTCACAATCTATTATTCAACAAAAATAATAACAAATTTCCATTAGACAATAGAAAATAGCACAATTAAGCTTTTTAATAGCACATTCAGACACGACCGAAAAAAGTCCGCGCAACAGAAGATACGGACTTTTCCGGTCGTATTTCGTGCCCGAAAGGCACTGCAAAAGCTTGTTTCAGAGGGATTGTCAGAAGGAAAGACGCACGCCCAGCCGCAAGGTAAGCGACAGCGGCGAGTCGGTACGCGAGGTCCGCAGATCGGTTTCCGTGAAATAATAGGAGACTTCAGGCTCGAAATAAAGCCCGACAAGCCCGCCCAGATCGTACTGCGCGCCCGCGGCGCCCAGCACGGACCATTGCACGCCCGGCTCGTCCATCGCCCTCGAACCGAATTTCGCGGAGACGCACTTCTCGATCATACCGCCGGCGCCTGCATACAGCGAGAAGCGCCCCGTATCCAGAAACTGCCAGTTCATACGCAGCGGCACGCCGATAAAATGGAGTTTCTGACTGATATCCTGCCGGCTGGACTTCATGCGGACGTCGGCCCAGAGCAGCGTGTAATTGACGCCGCTTTCGAGCGACAGACCGTGCGCGAATTCCTTGCGCACCGAGAGTCCGAAACTGAGCGGCTGGTGATGTTTGAAGGAATAATCGTCGTAATTGTATTTCAGCTGGGCCATCGTGCCGGCGCCGCCGCCTACCGGAGCGTCGGACATCATCATGCCGGGGCCGGGCCCCGCCGACACGGTTCCCCCGCCCGTCACGCTGCCTGCCGCAAAGAGCGACACGGAAGTCCGCCTGCGGGATTTCGGCTGCTCGAAGGCGATCTGGTCGCCGTAATAAGAAGTGGTGCTCGGATAGGTCCTCGCCGATGCAGCGTTTTCTTTCGGAGCCGTCCGTTCCTGCACGCCGGAAGTCTCTGCGGCGGCCTGTTTCTGCGCGATCGTTTCTTCCGACCGCAAAGTTGCGGCAGCTTCATTCTCCGGAGCAGGTTGCGGCCGGGAGTCCGTCACATCAACCGCCACGACCGCCGGCGCAGCGTTCCGCGCAACGGCAGTCGCAGGATACGCCGCCCGCACCGCCTGCCGGGCTTGGGCCTCTCGGCCCGGAAGCGACTCGGTCTGCACCGCCTCCTGCGACGGCACGACGGCCCGAAGCGACTCTTCGAGCGTTCCGATCCCCCCGGCCGGATATGTCCGATTGTCCGCGGCGGAACTGCCGCCGTCTGTTGCCGATGCGATAACAAACCCTTTATCCCCCAAACTACGATTTTCATGCAGCAGCAGTTCCCCGCCTCCGACAAAAATCAGCACGGCAGCAGCAGCGGCAGCAATCCGCGGCCAATATCTGCGCAATACGGAAATCCGGGGCGCCGGAGTTTTCAGCTCCCGCTCCAGACGCGCCCATCCGTCGGCCGGGGGTGTTACCTCGGCGTCCCGGAGCGCGCTCCGCATTACATCTGTCCAGTCTTTATTTTGTTTCATAATCTAATGTGTCTCCATATACGCCGCAATCCTGCGGGCCAGCAGCGTCCGCGCCCGGAACAACTGCGACGAGGAACTTTTTTCGTTGATCCCCAGCATCTGCGCGATATCGCGGTGCGAATACCCCTCAATGCAGTAAAGGTTGAACACCGTACGGTAACCGTCGGGCAGCTCGCCCACGAACTCCATCAGCACGTCGCGCGGAATACGCGCCACCTCCGACGGATCGGGTTCGGGAACGTCGGGAAGCGCCCGGCCTTCGTCGAGCGTCCTGAAGTTGAGCTTATTCCGGTTCCGGAGCCATTCGAGCGCCACATTCACCGCTATACGCTCCATCCATGCGCGCAGCGAACCGGGTCCGCGGTAGGAGAATCGGTCGAAAGCCCCGTATATCTTCAGGAACGCATCGTGCATGAGGTCCTCGGCGGTAGCCCGGTCGCCCGAATAACGGAGACAGACGGCCAGCAAACGGGCTGCATAGCGGTCGTACAGCTCACGCCGGGCCGTATCTTCCCCCTCTCTGCACCCCTCGGCCAGTATCTGTTCCTCCATTTCCATATTTGCGTTCACTCTTATAAATGGTATAAAGACCAAAAGACTGCACGGGATCAAAAAAAATTTTAATCCGCATGCAGTATTATCCTCCAGAATACGTTTACTGACATGAAAGATAATACAAAAATAGTATAAAAATATGAAAAGATTCGGATTTATCACGCTTGCGGTCCTGACCGCAGTATTCTTCTCCTCCTGCAACGATTCGGACGGAGATTACGCGAGCAGCTGGGCATTCGCCTCGGCAGAGACGCTCAGCAACGACTACTACTTCGTGCTGGACGACGACAAAACCGTCTATCCGAGCGACAAATCGCGCGTAGCCGGCTACAAGCCCGAAGACGACCAGCGCGTCATCATCTTCTTCAACCTGCTGAAAACGGGAGTCGAAGGGTACGATTACAACATCGCGCTTTACGACGTGAGGAACATCTACACGGGAGAGACCAGAATCGTGACCACGCAGGAAGAGGTGGAGGAACTGCCCGACGCACAAACCAGCTATTTCGGCGGCAGCATGAACAGCAACTGGCTCAACGTGGGAATCGGCTTCAACGCTTCGGATCTCTCGAAGCATAAGTTCCTGCTCGTGCGCAACGACTTCACGCAGATCGACCCCGACAACAAGAAAGAGGGATACCTCAACCTCGAACTGCGCCACGACGCCGGCACCGACACCAGCGGAGTATACAGCTACGACGACCGCTACGTCTCGTTCAAGCTGGATCAGTTCAAGGAGGACCTCGAAGGCATGAACGGCATCATCCTGCGCATGAACACCCGTCAGAACGGCGTAATATATCTTCAGATCAACATGTCGAAGGAGAAGTAGCCACTCCCGAAACATGACCGCCCCGGCCCGCAGAATCTGCGGGCCGGATTTTTTTGTCTTGCCGCGGAAACCCCGCAACACCCCATCCTTTCAGACCAAAACCGGGCCTTCCGGCGCGCCGCAAATAAATTTGTTTTTGGCCGCGGCATGTGCTATCTTTGCATCATGTCTATCGTACGCAACACCGAGAGCGATCTCGAATTCGAAAACAAGATCCGCCCGCAGGAGTTGGAAACCTTCTCCGGGCAGGATAAAATCGTCGATAACCTCCGCATCTTCATCAAGGCGGCGCTCATGCGCGGCGACTCGCTCGACCACGTACTGCTGCACGGCCCTCCGGGACTGGGAAAAACGACCCTTGCCAACATCATCTCCAACGAGATGAACGCGCAGCTGCGCGTCACGTCGGGTCCCGTGCTGGACAAGCCGGGCGATCTGGCGGGACTGCTCACGAGCCTCAATCCGGGCGACGTGCTCTTCATCGACGAAATCCACCGGCTCAGTCCGATCGTCGAGGAGTACCTCTACTCGGCCATGGAGGATTACAAAATAGACATCGTACTCGACAAAGGCCCTTCGGCGCGTTCGATCCAGATCGAGCTGGCGCCCTTCACGCTCATAGGCGCCACCACACGCAGCGGCCTGCTGACCTCGCCCCTGCGGGCGCGCTTCGGCATCCAGTGCCATCTGGAATATTACGACGCCCCGGTGCTGGCCGGCATCGTCAAACGCTCGGCGCGCATTCTGGACGTCTCGATCGACGACGACGCGGCGCACGAGGTGGCGCTCCGCTCGCGCGGCACGCCCCGAATCGCCAACGCGCTGCTGCGCCGGGTACGCGACTTCGCCATGGTCAAGGGCGAAGGGCACATCGACCTCGAAATCACACAGATCGGACTCGCGGCGCTCAATATCGACTCGCGCGGACTCGATCAGATGGACAACAAGATCCTCGGAACGATCATCGAAAAGTTCGGCGGCGGTCCCGTAGGACTGAACACCATCGCCACGGCCGTCGGCGAAGACGCCGGAACGATCGAGGAGGTTTACGAGCCGTTCCTGATCAAGGAAGGCTTCCTCAAACGCACGCCCCGCGGCCGCGAAGCCACCGAGCTGGCGTACCGCCACATGGGATTCACTCCGCCCGGCGGAAGCGATACCCTGCTGTTCTGACCCGTCCGCCCGCCTAACCCTCAAAAATCCCATAGCATGCGCCATTTCTCCGCTTCACTGCAGGCCCTCGCCGCCGGAGCACTGTTTCTCACGACAGGCTGCGCCCCCTCGGTTTACACGAGCATTCAAAAAAGCTACCCGGCCCGCATCGAAGGTTCGACCGTGCTGGTTTACGACATGGCGGACTCGCTGCCGGAACCGGCCGAAGTCTTGGGCAGCGTTACGGTCAAGGACAGCGGATTTTCGGTCAACTGCAATTATGCGAAGGTCATGCAGCGGGCCAAGGACGAAACGAACAAAATCGGCGGCAACGGGCTTCATTTGTTCTGGCACAAGGAGCCGTCGGCGCTGGGCAGCTCGTGCCACCGCATCGCGGCCCATATGCTTCTCCTTCCCGACTCGGTCTACACGGCTTCCTACTTCGACAACGTAGCGGCGCAGAACGCCCGGCTGGCGGCATACGGTCTCATACCGGCAGACAGGACAGTTGCACCGGGGAAGGAGACGCCCAAGGCGGCGAACAACAACACGCTGACATTCAATGCAGGATACGCCTTTATCACCAGTGACTTCTACCTTCCGGCAGGAGTTTCAGGCAATCCCAAGCAGGGACTCGACATCAACGCCGCCTATCAATGGACATCGCGTATCGGAATCGGTTTCGGACTGCGCTATTCGGGCTATTTCACATCGGTCATGAGCGAAGGGGCGAAATTAAAGGTCCGCCTGCACTACTTCGCCCCGGAATTCGTACTGCGGCAGGAGGCAGGCCGCAACCGCAGATGGGCCTTCCACGAGTCGGTCGGCTTGGGATACGCGCGTTATACGGAGCAAATGGGAAGTCTGTCAGGCGGTATCGGCGGACTGGGCTTCCATGTCGAGGTCGGCTTTGAATACAAATTGGCGCAAAACGTCGGAATCGGAGCCAGCGTCGGAACTTACGGCACACGGTTCAGTTCGATGGACGACGCGGTGTCGCAATACAACGACGACCAGAAAGGCGGCATTTCGCGCATCAGCCTCAACGGCGGCCTGCGTTTTTATTTTTAGCGACAAGTCCCATTAGGGAACGTAGCATAAAACAGATGCGACTATGAATCAACGATCATCTCTGGCTTCACGAATCTGCGGCACGGCGGCGCTCGTCCTGCTGACCTGCGGCGCCGCGCGGCTCCATGCGGCCGCCCCCGCAACGGCCGCATCCCGCACGGACATATCTGCGGCGGCTTGCACGCCGGCGGAAGAGCGGGGCCGGACAACGGAAGAGCAGGTGCGAACGGCGGAAACCCCGGCCCGAACTACAGAAGTGCAGGTGCGAACAACGGAAGACCCGGCCCGGACGGCGGAAGAGCCGCTCAGAACGGCGCCGTCGGACGACCGGAGCAAACGCGCCCGGCATCTCGCCCCGCGGGGCCGTTCGCAGCACACGTTCTTCGCCAACGCCGGGTACACGGCGATCCTCTCCACGATCTACCTCCGCGAAAGTTCTTCCGGTTCGCTGAACGAAGGACTGGAGATCACCGCGGGATACAACTGGACATCGCGCCGGGGTTTGGGCGTCGGCGTCGTCTATTCGGGCGGGTTCATCTCGGCCCGGCGCGGAGGTTTCGAACGCACCAGCCTCATTCATTACATCGCCCCCGAATTCGTCGCGCGGCAGCGCGTCGGACGCAGGTGGCTCTTCCGCGAAAGCGCGGGTATCGGCTACGGCCGTTACATCCGCGGCTACGCCGGCCTGACTGGCAGCAGGGGCGGCGTAGGCATTCACGAGTCGGTATCGGCCGAGTTCATGCTGACGCGCTTCCTCGGACTGGGAGTCACCGTCGGCGGGCAGTGGCTGATCGTCGATTCGCCCGACGTGGACGACGGGGCCGAGCTGAACTTGGCCGGCATCTTCCGGGTTCAGCTGGGCGGAGGCATCCGGTTCTATTTTTAATGCCGGCCGGGCGCAATAATTGCAGGTTATTTAACGTTGTGTCTTTTAGACGCAAACAAAACAGTTAGGATAATGAGCAAAGGTAACAAAATGGATCAGGCGGCGCTTCGCTATCATAGTGAGGGCCGTCCGGGGAAGATAGCGGTCGTACCGACGAAGCCCTATCACACGCAGCATGACTTGTCACTGGCCTATTCGCCCGGCGTCGCAGCCCCGTGCCGCGCCATCGAGGCCAATCCCGACGACGTGTATCGCTACACCAACAAAGGCAATCTGATAGCAGTCATTTCGAACGGCACCGCCGTCCTCGGACTGGGTAATATCGGCGCTCTGGCAGGCAAGCCCGTGATGGAAGGCAAAAGCATGTTGTTCAAGACGTTCGCAGACATCGACGCTTTCGACATCGAAGTCGACGAGACCGACCCCGAAGCGTTCATCCGCACGGTCAAGGCCATCGCCCCGACCTTCGGCGGCATCAACCTCGAAGACATCAAGGCTCCGGAGTGCTTCGAAATCGACCGGAGGCTGAGCGAAGAGCTGGACATTCCCGTGATGCACGACGACCAGCACGGCACGGCCGTGATTTCGACGGCCGCGCTGCTCAATGCGGCGAAAATCGCCGGCAAAGCGCTCGACAAACTCCGCGTCGTAGTGAACGGCGCCGGTGCGGCGGCCATCGCCTGCGCGCGGCTCTTCATCGCCGTCGGCGTCCGCCGCGAAAACATGATTTTCTGCGACAGTCAGGGCGTGGTCACCACCTACCGCACGGATATCAACGAGATAAAACGCGAATTCGCCACCTCCCGCCGCATCACCACCCTCGCCGAAGCCATACACGACGCCGACGTATTCCTCGGCGTATCCAAGGCCGACGTGCTGACTCCCGAAATGCTGCGCACGATGGCGACCAATCCGATCGTCATGGCGCTGGCCAATCCCGATCCGGAGATCGCCTACGACAAAGCAGTCGTTTCGCGTCCCGACATCATCTTTGCGACGGGCCGCTCCGACTACCCCAATCAGGTAAACAACGTGCTGGGCTTCCCCTACATTTTCCGCGGGGCGCTCGACGTGCGGGCCACGAAGATCAACGAAGCGATGAAGCTCGCCGCGGCACGCGCCTTGGCCGAACTGGCGCAGGAGCCTGTACCGAGCATGGTGCTGCGCGCCTATGCGCTGGGCAAACTGGAATTCGGCCGCGGCTACCTCATTCCCAAGCCGCTCGATCCGCGTCTGCTCTGCACCGTGACGCCCGCCGTGGCACGCGCCGCGATCGAATCGGGCGTAGCCCGACAGCCCATCACGGACTGGGACGCCTACATCGAGAAGCTGAGGACCATGACCGAGATTTAACGATAAGTAGTATATAGAAAAGACCCCGCCGTTGAGCGGGGCCTTTCTTTTTATGGATATGCGTCGTATGCCCTACGCAAAGAGCGCGGCGAAATCGGCAATCGGCATCGGACGCACCTCGCAATCGCCGATCCCTACGGGCAGCACGATGCGCAGCATGCCGTCCTCGCTCTTCTTGTCCTTGCCCACCTCTTTGAGCAGACGTTTCACATCGACCGGCGGCGTGAGGTCGAAACCCAGCTTCTCCAGCACGTTCACGATCCGGTCGCGGTCGGCAGGCTGCAGGACGCCCAGCTTCACCGCGGCGGCGGCGATCAGGGCCGTGCCGACGGCCACCGCTTCGCCGTGATTCATCCGGTTCGAGCACTTCTCGATGGCGTGGGCCAGCGTATGCCCCAAGTTGAGCTTGCGGCGGTCGCCCGTCTCGTGCTCGTCGCGTTCGACAATATCGGCCTTGACGCGGACCGCGGCGGAAATAGCGTCCGTAAGCAGGTCGGTATCGGTGCGCAGGGCCTCGAAAGAGACGTTTTCGATCCGGGTGAAAAGATCGGCGTCGGCGATGACGGCCGCCTTGACGACCTCGGCAAGCCCCGCACGGAACTCCCGGTCGGAGAGCGTGCGCAGCATTTCGGGATCGCAGATCACGAAGCGCGGCTGTTTGAAGGTTCCGGCCATATTCTTGTACCCGTCCACATTCACGCCGTTCTTGCCGCCCACGCTGGCGTCCACCTGCCCCAGCAGGGTGGTCGAGACGAATCCGAACGACAGTCCGCGCATGTAAGTCGCCGCGGCGAAACCCGCCACGTCGGTCACGATGCCGCCTCCGACGGCGAGCACGAACGTGGAGCGGTCCGCGCCCAGCTCGATGAAACGCCGGTAGATGGATTCCACGGTCTGCAGGGTCTTTATGCTTTCGCCCGCACCGATGAGCACCGTGTCGTACGGCGCCAGCAGCGGATGGTAAAGGCGGTCGATCGTAGCGTCGGAAACGACGATCACGCGCCCCTCAGGCAGCACCCCGGAGAGGATGTCGGCCGTGGGACCGATGTAAATCTCGCTTTGTTCCCGAACGTTGAAGGTGGGTTTCATGATCTTTAACTTTTTTAAGAAGCCAACAAATTTAGTACATTTTCCGGAGAAATTGTTACCTTTGCACCACAAAATCTATTCACATGCAAAAACTACGCAATATCGCAATTATTGCACACGTGGACCACGGCAAGACCACGCTCGTCGATAAAATGATCCTCGCCGGCAACATTCTGCGCGACAACGCCAAACAATCCGGAGAGCTGATCCTCGACAACAACGACCTTGAGCGTGAACGCGGAATCACGATTCTCTCGAAAAACGTCTCGGTAATTTACAAGGATTATAAGATCAACATCATCGACACTCCGGGCCACGCCGACTTCGGCGGCGAGGTGGAGCGCGTCCTGAACATGTGCGACGGCGTGCTGCTGCTGGTCGATGCGTTCGAAGGCACCATGCCCCAGACACGCTTCGTCCTGCAGAAGGCGCTGGCGCTGGGCAAGAAACCCATCGTCGTCGTGAACAAGGTCGATAAGCCCAACTGCCGCCCCGAAGTGGTGAACGAACAGGTTTTCGACCTTATGTTTTCGCTCGACGCCACCGAGGAGCAGCTCGACTACAAGACCATCTACGGCTCGGCCAAGCAGGGCTGGATGTCGCACAGGTGGAACGAGCCGACCGACTCGATCGTTCCGCTGCTCGACGCCATCATCGACGAGATTCCCGAACCGAAGATCGTCGAGGGAACGCCCCAGATGCTCATCACGTCGCTCGAATACTCCTCCTATACGGGCCGTATCGCCGTGGGCAAGGTGACGCGCGGCTCGCTCAAGGCGGGCCAGAACGTCACGCTGGCCAAGCGCGACGGCGTGACGATGCAGAAGACCAAGATCAAGGACCTGATGGTCTTCGAAGGTCTCGGCAAGAAGAAGGCGGACGAAGTACCCTGCGGCGAAATCTGCGCCCTGATGGGCATCGAGGGATTCGAGATCGGCGACACGATCTGCGACTACGAGAATCCCGAACCGCTGCCCCCCATCGCCATCGACGAACCGACGATGTCGATGCTCTTCACGATCAACAACTCTCCCTTCTTCGGCAAGGACGGCAAATACGTCACCTCGCGCCACATCAAGGATCGTCTCGACCGCGAACTGGAGAAGAACCTCGCCCTGCGCGTGACTCCCGGCCCCTCGGCCGACAGTTTCAACGTCTTCGGCCGCGGCGTGCTGCACCTCTCGGTGCTGATCGAAACCATGCGCCGCGAGGGTTACGAACTGCAGGTGGGCCAGCCCCGCGTAATCGTCAAGGAGATCGACGGCAAAAAATGCGAACCGATCGAGGAGCTGACCGTGGACTGCCCCGAAGAGTATTCGGGAACGGTCATCGAACTGGCGACCAAACGCAAAGGCACGCTGACGAACATGGCGTCGAACGGCGATCGCACGCGGCTGGAATTCAGCATCCCCTCGCGCGGCATCATCGGCCTGCGGTCGAACATGCTGACGGCGACGGCCGGCGAAGCCATCATGACCCACCGGCTGAAAGGCTTCGAACCGTGGGTCGGCGATATCGAGATGCGCGTCAACGGCTCGATCATTTCGGGCGAGACCGGCACGGCCTACGCCTACTCGATCGACAAGCTGCAGGACCGCGGACGCTTCTTCATCAGCCCGATGGAGCAGGTGTACGAAGGTCAGGTGATCGGCGAGCACACGCGCCAGAACGACATCACGGTAAACGTCACCAAAGCCAAGCAGCTGACCAACATGCGCGCGTCGGGTTCGGACGAGAAGACCTCGATCGCCCCGCCCAAGATCTTCTCGCTCGAAGAGGCGCTCGAATACATTCAGGCCGACGAATACGTCGAAGTAACGCCCCATTCGATGCGTCTGCGCAAGATTCTGCTGCACGAGGTGGACCGCAAACGGGCATCGAAATAAACTCCGGGATATGGACCACTTCACCCTTTCGCTGGCGGTAGGCGCCGTGGCCGGAGCGCTCGACGTGATTCCGATGATTTTCCAGAATTTGTCGGCGCGGTCGTGTTTCTCGGCGTTCTTCATCTACTTCTTCGCCGCGGTCATCGTCTTCTACAGCGACCTGCCCTACCTGCCGTGGTGGGCCGACGGCATGGCCGTCACGCTGATGCTGATGATTCCGGTGCTGTTCACCTTTTCGGGCAAGGACCGCAAGGCGATCCCGGTCGTGGTGTTCAACGGCCTGCTGTTCGGGTTCCTGATCGGCGTGGCGGAACGCTATTTGGGGTAAAAGATGCAAAAAACGGACATATGTCCGTTTTTTTCGTATATCCCATGCAGTATCAGGCGGTTGTCTCCATTTATACAATGAAACGACACGGAAAGCCATGAGAAAATACATCATACTGCTCTTCATATCCGCCTTTGCGCTCGGCGCATGCGACAAGAACGACGATTATACGGTCCGGGAATGGACCGTCGCATCCCAGCTGGGCATCTCCCACGGGTTCCACACGCTGCAGCCCGTGCTGCTCGTCAAAGCCAACGACGACACCTCGTGGCGCGCCGTATACGAGGGCATCGAGGGATTCGACTACGAACCCGGATACGAATACAAACTCCGCATCAAGACCAAGCAGCTGGCCGACCCGCCGCAGGACGCATCGTCCGTACGGTACTCGCTGCTGGAACTGATCTCGAAAATCCCGGCGCGGTCCAATATTCCCGACAGCTACTACCCTACGTTCACGATGGAGGTAGCCCCCGAACCCGTCAGTTACTACGGCGAATTGTACCTCAGCGTCCGTTTCCCCGAAGTCGGCCTAAACGACTGGCAGCGGTGGCCGTTCCGGATCGAGGGATTCGACTACGAACAGGGCTACAGCTACAAGCTGAAAGTCGGCACCTCGGTCGTCGGAGTGGACGAAGGATACTACACGGTACAGTATTCGGTGCTCGAAATGCTGGACAAACAGCCGGCGCAGGAGTAAACCGGCAGAGATACCTAAGAACCGGCCCTTCTTACGAGGGGCCGGTTTTTACTTTCCGGACGCCGGGCGGTTTTCATCCGCGCCATTCGTCCGGCGTTATTCATCCGACGCTTAGTGTCCGGCGCCATCCGTCCGGTGCCATCCGTCCGACATTATCCGTCCGGCATTCCCTTCAAGCCTCATTTCTTCAGCGTCGCAAACGAAAGAATATGCCAAGTAACGCCCACGGCAACGGCGAGCAGCGCGGCCTGCGCCCACCACCATCCGGAGAGCGGCGCAAAAACGCAGTAGAGCATCGTTCCCCACATCAGCGTGAGCGAAACGATCTTGGCGCGAAGCGGTATGGCGCGATTTTCGCGGAAGTTGCGGACATACCCGCCCAGACAGGGGTGCGCCAACAGCCAATCGTAAAGCCGGGGCGAAGAGCGGACCCACAATGCGGCGGAGAGCAGCAGAAACGGCGTAGTCGGGAGCAGCGGCACGAAAATACCGACGACACCCAGCACGAACGACAGACACCCCAAGGCGGCGAGGAAAAATTTCATGGAGCAAAAATAGCATAAATTCGGAACCCGGAAGAGCGGCGACCGTTATTTTTGCCTATCTTTGTATGACAGAACCTAAAAACAACACAAAAACAAAAATACGATGACTAAAATAGGTATCGCCAGCGATCACGCCGGCTACGAAATGAAAGAATTTCTGGTGGGCTACCTCTCGGCCATGGGTTACGACGTCCACGACTTCGGCCCCGGCTCCCCCGAAAGCGTAGATTATGCCGACTACGCACACCCGCTGGCCGAAGCGGTCGAGAAAGGCGAATTCGAATGCGGCATCGCCCTCTGCGGTTCGGGCGAAGGGATGACCATGACCCTCAACAAACATCAGGGCATCCGCGCCGGACTGGCGTGGGAACCGGAGATCGCATCGCTCATCCGCCGTCACAACAACGCCAACATCATCGTCTTCCCGGCCCGCTTCATCACCAACGACGAGGCCGTGGCGATGCTCGACGCCTACTTCGCGGCGCAGTTCGAAGGCGGACGCCACCAGCACCGCATCGAGAAGATGGCCGTACCCTGCGGCGTCGCGGCTGAAAAATAGCCGACCGGGAGACGCCTGCGGATCAAAAACGAATGCGGGCAGCACAGATGCGATGCGGGCAAGTGCCATGCGCGCAACCATAGATGCAATCCGGACAGGCGCGCTGGACAGCGGATGCGATAGGGGCAAAGGCCACGCGGACAGAACGGATGCGATGCGCGGACAGCGAATGCAGCAGGTACGGATCGACGGATACGACGATCCGCAAATGCAGCAAACGTTCCGGCAAAAACAGGGAAAACCGGACGCCGCCTGCGCGCACAGCCAGCCGGACAACGCACCGGCAAGCGCCGGAATCACATCCGCCCAAGACCGGGCAACGCCTACAACGAAAAGATGAAGGGAGTCTGCGACCGCAGGCTCTCTGCTTTTTCGGGACGGTCGAACAGCCCGAAAACTGCAGAGCCGCTGCCCGACATCGAAGCGTAAAGGGCACCAGCATCGAGTAAGTTCCGCTTGGATGCGCTGATGGCGGGATGCGCGGCGAAGATATGCGGTTCGAAATCGTTGGTCACGATCTCCTGCCACTCCGCAACGGGACGCCGCAGACGCTCGGCAAGCGGCACGGAGGGCACCCGCGGACGTACGCCCGCATAGGCTTCGCGCGTCGAGACCCCCTCGTCCGGCTTCACGATCACGAGGGTCAGCCCCGCAAGATCGAGCGGGAAAGGCGACATGATCTCGCCCCGTCCGGTGCAGAACTGCGGGGAGTTGCGCACGAAGAACGGCGTATCGCTGCCCAGCTCGGCGGCGCGGGCGATCAGCTCCGCTTCGGACAGGTGCAGGTCGAAAAGCCGGTCGAGAGCCAGCAGAACCGCCGTGCCGTCGGACGAACCGCCGCCCAGCCCGGCGCCGAACGGCACCCGCTTGTCGAGCCGGATCGCAACGCCGTCCACGCCGTATCGGTCGTGCATCAGCCGGAAAGCCTTGATACAGATATTCTGTTCGGGTTCGCAGTCCACCGCCAGCCCTTCGGCACGGAAATCCACACCCGCCCCGGCCGTGCGCACGACCTCGACTTCGTCGTAAAGTCCGCGCACGGGAAACATCACCGTTTCGAGGTCGTGATAACCGTCCGCACGGCGGCGCAGGATATCCAGCCCCAGATTTATTTTGCAGTTTGCCCGTAAGATCATACGGCAAAGATATAAAATTTGTACTTTTGCAGTATGAAATTCCGCACCGAAATCGAAATTGCGCCCCTTGGAACGAAGATCGGCTACGAGAACCGCATACTGGCCCTCGGCTCCTGTTTCGCGGAACACATCGCCGGGCGGCTGGCACAGGCAAAATTCCGCGTCACGGCCAATCCTTCAGGCATTCTGTTCAACCCGCTCTCCATCGCCGCCGCGCTGCGCAGCTACGCAGGGGAGAATCCCGTACGACATTCGGAACTGGGATTCGACGGCGAATTGTGGTTCCATTACGGATTCCACGGCTCTTTTTCCGCCCCGGAGGCGGACCAAGCCCTCGCGGCGATGAACGCCGCCCGAAAAAGCGGAGCCGAAGCGCTGCGCGCGGCCGACCGGATCGTGCTGACCTTCGGCACGGCGTGGGTCTACGAACACGACGGCGCAGTGGTCGCCAACTGCCACCGCCGGCCCGCCGCGGAGTTCACGCGGCGCAGGCTGGGCGTGGACGAGATCGTCACCGCTTTCGCAGACCTCATGGCAGGTCCGCTCGGCGGCAGGGAGGTGATCCTTACGGTCAGCCCCGTGCGGCATCTCGGCGACTCACTGGCGGGCAACGCCGTGAGCAAAGCCGCGCTCCGTCTGGCCGCCGAAGAGCTGGCGGAACGTTTTCCCGACGTACACTATTTCCCCGCATACGAAATTCTCAACGACGACCTGCGCGACTACCGGTTCTACGCCGACGATCTGGTGCATCCGGCTCCGCAGGCCGTGGAATATGTCTGGGAGAAGTTCTCGGCGGCGGTTCTCTCGGAGCAGGCCCGGCGTCTGCTGCCCGACGTCCGCCATATCGTCGTGGCCGCAGCGCACCGGCCCCGCAACCCGCAGAGCGCAACCTACCGCGAGTTCTGCCGCCGCAGGCTCGAAGAGATCGCGGCGCTGCCGCAGATCGATTTTCGGACCGAAGCGGAATATTTCCGCCGATGTATCGAAATAAATTCGTAAATTTGCGGTCTATCATTCGCATACCATGAAGCACAAAATCATCTTACTCGCCATAGCCGCCTTCGCGGCCCTCGAAGTCTCGGCCGCACGGCCCCGGCTGGTCGTCAATATCGTCGTCGGCTCGATGCGCGCCGAAGACCTCTCGCGTTACGCCGACAATTACGGCGAAGGGGGACTCCGGCGCCTGATCGACGGCGGCACGGTCTTCGCCGACAGCCGTTACGACTACCAGCAGACCACCACGCCCGTGTCGCTGGCCACGTTATCGACGGGCGCGATGCCCTCGACGCACGGGGTCATCGGCTCGCGCTGGCGCGACTACGTCGCCAACGAGGCCGTGGAGCTGATCGCCGGACGCAACGGCGCAGGCCCCTACAACCTGATCGCCCCGACGCTCTCCGAAGCGCTCCTGCAGCACGAACCCGGCAGCAAGGCCGTCACCGTGGCGGCCGAAGCCACGTCGGCGATCGTCTTGGGCGGACGCGGCGGCGAGGTCTTCTGGCTCGACTCGGCGCGCTGCGGCTGGACCACCTCGCCCTACTACGCCGCCGGCGTTCCCGAATGGGTGGCGCGCAGCAACCGCGAACGCTACAACCTCTCGTACATCGCCCCCGAATGGCGGACGCTCTACGAAAAAGGCCGCTACGTCAACTCCCGCAACTGGGACGTAATCCTCACGGGCAAGAACAAAAAGGAGAAGGACGAGACGGGCAGCGGCCGCCTGAAGCTCACCACCGATTTCGACCGGATGCTCTACACCCCGGCGGGCAACACCGCCGTATTCGGCTTCGCCAAGCAGGCCATCGCCCAGTTCAAGCTCGGCACCGACGGCACGCCCGACCTGCTGAACATCTGTCTCGATTCGTCGCGCCGCATCAGCGAAGCCTACGGTCCCGAATCGGTCGAGGCGGAGGACATGTATTACAGGCTCGACCGCGATCTGGCCGACTTTTTGACGTTCGTATTCGCGCAGGTCAAGAACGGCGAAGTGCTCGTCGTATTCACGTCGGACCACGGAACCAGCCCCTCGTACGACGCGGGCCGCGAAGAGGCCGACCGGTTCAACGCCCGGCAGTTCGAGGTGATCGTAAACGGGTTCCTGAACGTCCGCTACGGCATGGGCAACTGGGTGCTGGAGTACGAGGACAAATGCCTCTACCTGAACCACAACCTCATCTACGAGCGGGGACTCAATCTGGCCGACGTGCAGAACGAGGTGGCGATCTTCGCCATGCAGTTCCGCGGCGTCTCGCACGCCCTCTCTGCCACGGCCATGCGCACGAGCTACTTCGGCAGCGGCTACGCCCGCAAGATGCAGAACAGCTTCTATCCCCGGCGTTCGGGCGACGTGATCATGAACCTGATGCCCGGCTGGATCGAGGAGAACGACCGCTGCGCATCGTCGTCGGGTTCGATGTACGGCTACGACACGCAGGTGCCGCTGGTATTTTACGGCTTCGGAGCCGGTCCCCTGCGCGTGAAGCGCCGCGTGGACATGACGGCCGTGGCGCCGACCGTGGCGCGGGTGCTGGAGATCACCGAACCTGCGGCGTCGGAGGGCGAAGTGCTCCCGGAAATCATCGATTTTTAAGGATTAAAAAAATATACGGACATGGATAAGATACAGGAGGAGATCATCGAGGAGTTCTCGGTATTCGACGACTGGCTCGACAAATACGACTACCTCATCGGCCTGAGCGATTCGCTGCCGGCCATCCCCGCCGAGCACCGCACCGAACAGTACCTGATCGAGGGGTGTCAGTCGCGCGTATGGGTGGACGCCCGCATGGAGCAGGGCCGGGTCTATTACGCCGCAGACAGCGACGCCATAATCACCAAGGGCATCATCGCCCTGCTGATCCGCGTGCTGAACGGTCGCACGCCGCAGGAGATTCTCGACACGGAGCTCTATTTCATCGACGCCATCGGCCTGAGCGCAAACCTCTCGCCCACGCGGTCGAACGGCCTGTTGTCGATGGTCAAGCAGATGCGGCTCTATGCGCTGGCCTTCGCGAGCAAGGACGGTGCGAACGAAAAATAAAAAATCGGAAACCAACGTTTCTTTCGGCAGAAGAGGCGTCCGGCCCTGCGAATCGGCCGGAACCGGGAAGCCGGAAGGGAGAGTTTCCGGCGGTTTTTAGTTTTCAACGCTTAATTTCAATGTCACGATGACACCCGAAGAGATACTGAAGGTCGAGAAGGAGATCGTCCTTACGCTCAAGAACATATACGACCCCGAAATCCCGGTGAACATCTACGATTTGGGACTGATCTACGAGATCGACTACACGCCCGACGGCGTCGCCAACATCCGCATGACGCTCACCGCGCCCAACTGCCCGATGGCCGACATGCTCGTCGAAGACGTAAACCAGCAGGTAGCCAAGGTCAAAGGCGTGAAGTCGGTGAACGTGATTCTCACGTTCGATCCCGTATGGGACAAAAGCATGATGTCGGAAGAGGCACTGCTGGAACTCAATCTGTTTTAGCATGACGGCGGAGCGGGAACAGCGCGCGATGAACCGGCTTCGGGCCGGAGCCGGGGCTTACGCCTGCGGCGGATTCCTCGCGGGGCAGTCTGCCTTGCAGCGCAGCGAGATATGCACGTCGCTGCTCTTCGACCGGCTCGAACGCAAAATGCGCATGGTGGAGGCGCTGCGGCACGAAGCGGCGGAGAACTGGAACCAGACCTTCTACCTGCTTTACTTCCGCACGCTGGGCGACCGTCAGAATCAGGAAGCCTACCTTACGCTGGCGCGGCGCGTATCCTACAAAACCGTTCTGCGCGAACGGCTGGCGCCGCATGCCGTCGAATCGCTGCTCTTCGGAGCGTCGGGACTGCTGGCGCTCTATCCGCACGACACCTACACGCTCAACCTCGCCCGCAATTTCGAATATCTGGCGGCCAAATACGACATCGAACCGATGCAGGCCGGAGCTTGGCAGCTGGGCGACATACGCCCGGCCAACCACCCCGTACTGCGGCTGGCGCAAGCCGCGGAATTCTTCGCTCAGGACGAGTTCGTCATGGAGCGCGCCATGGCCTGCCGCACGGAAGAGGAGATCCGGCGGCTCTTCTGCGTCGAGGCCTCGGATTACTGGCGGACGCACCATATTCCGGGAATCGCAGGCGACGACCGGCCCAAGCGTCTGGGGGCTTTCAAGGCCAACATCATCGGCATCAACCTCGTCTCGGTGCTGCAATTCGCCTACGGCAGCTACACCGGACGCGAAGCCCTGCGCGACAGCGCCCTGACGCTGCTCGAACGCCTGCCCGCGGAGGATAACCGTTACATGCGCGGCTGGCACGACGCGGGGCTGACGCCCCGCAGCGCCTTCGAGTCGCAGGCCCTGTTGCAACTGGCGACGGAATACTGCGCCGCCAAACGGTGCGCGGAGTGCCCCGTCGGACGGCGCATCCTGAACAATCTGAAAATCGGAAACAACTAACTCTACCGCCATGCAAAAACAGACACCACTGATCAGCGTCATCATGCCGCTCTACAATGCGGAGCGATTCGTCGGCGAAAGCATCGAGAACGTCCTCCGGCAAACGGTCGGCGACTTCGAACTGATCGTCATCGACGACGCATCGACCGACGCTTCGGCCGAGATCGCACGCGCCTACGCCGCAAAGGACGACCGCATCGTACTGATGCACAACGAACTCAATTCGGGAGCCGCACGCACCCGCAATCGGGCGCTGGACGCCGCCCGCGGAAAATTCATCACCTTCATGGATGCGGACGACCTCTGCTCTCCGGAACGCTTCGCCAAACAGCTCGCCTTCTTCGAACAACACCCGCAAACCGACATCTGCGGCAGTTACTACACGATGTTCGGCACAAGGGGGGGGGTAATGGCGAACTGAAAATCCAAGTCCCGCTCACCCACGAGGAAATCCAGTACCAACTGTTTTTCGGGTGCCCGTTCGGCATGTCGTCCGTCATGCTGCGCAGCGAATCTTTCAAACGGACCGGCATACGCTTCCGGGAGTGTATGGCCGAAGACTATCAGTTATGGGTCGATCTTTCGGAACACCTCCGCATGGCCAACATTCCGGAGTACCTGACCTTCTACCGTCGATGGGAAGACCAAATCTCGACACGCCAGCTGGACCGCCAGACCCTCAGCGCCCAGCTTACCCAGCAGGAACAACTCGCGCGCAAACTGGGCGTCCGGCTCTCGGACGACGAAGCCCGCATCTTCACCCGTTTCTCCCTGCGGACCGGAGACGTGAAGAAAAGGGAACTCGCCTCGTACCGCCGCATTCTCACACGTCTCTACAAGGCCGGCATCCGGCATTCACACGATCCCAAGCTGCTCAAACGGCAGCTTATGCGCCGGTACAAAATGGCCTGCGGACTCTTCTATCCGTCGTGGAGGGTCTGGATTCACAAACGTCTGTTCCTCGTCCGACTTCTCGCGTCATGAAAAAAATCAGCATCATAATTCCGCTGTACAACCTCGAAGGGCTGATCGGCAAGTGTATCGCTTCGGCCCTCGATCAGGACCTGCCGCCCGAAGAGTACGAGGTGATCGTGGTGGACGACGGATCGACCGACGGTTCGTTGGCCGCAGCGCAGCGGGCGGCCTGCGGGCATGCGAACGTCCAAGTGCACGCCAAGCCCAACGAAGGCGTAAGCTTGGCACGGAATTACGGCACGGAGCGCGCCGCAGGCAGATATGTCATGTACGTGGATGCGGACGACTACCTTTCGCCCAGCGTACTCGGAGGGCTGACGCAGATCATGGACCGGGAGCGGCTCGACATGCTCTGTTTCGACATGGCGGGCGTCGACGAACACGGCGGCGACCTTCCGCTCTGGAGCGACGGGCTTTTCGCACGCGGCGGCGGGGAGGTGCAGAGCGGACGCGATTTCCTGCGTCGGGACTGTTTCCTGCCCATGGCCTGCGCCTACCTCTACGACCGGGCGATGCTCGAACGGCATGGACTCGGCATGCTCCCGATGCGGCACGAGGACGAAGAGTTCACCCCGCGCGCCATTTACTTCGCAAAACGGATCCGATATGTCCCGATCCGGGTGTACAACTACCTGCAGCACAACGGATCGTTCATGGGAAGCTACGATCCGCAGCGCCGCTCGGACTTTGTCCGGGCGATGAAAAGCCTGACCGGCTTCGCGGCCCTTATCGAAGAAAGCGATCCGGAAGGCGCACGCCTGATGCGGCTGCACGTGGGCAAAACAATGTTTTTCGCCTGCAAACAGACGATACTCGGCAGGCAGGGAAACGCCCGCGAAATGCTGCGCGACGCCCGGCAGCAGGGAGTCATGCCGCTCGCATTCCGCAGATACAACTTCCGCCATTTCCTGATAAACCGCGCGCCCGCGCTTTTCGTCCTCTACTACCGGCTTCACAAAAGACGGTGACCCGTCGGCCGGAATGCGGCTCCGAATCGCGGAAAACCCGCTTCGGGTCCCTTTATAGGGACCTATTTTTTTGTGCATTCGGGAAAAATAAGTATCTTTGTAGGATTTACAACCACAACCCCGAAATATCAGAAAACGAATATGGATATAGCTGCCAGTTTAATCAAACTCATCTTCGGCTCCAAAGCCGACAAGGACCGCAAGCAGATCGAGCCTTATCTCGAAAAGATCAAAGCAGTCTACCCTGCCATAGAAGCCCTTTCCAACGACGAACTGCGCGCCCGGAGCGAAGCGCTGAAGAAGCAGATCGCCGATTTCATCGCAGCCGACGAAGCCCGCATCGTGGAGCTGAAGGCCAAGCTGGAGTTGGCCGAGACGTCGCTCGAAGAGAAGGAGAAGGTCTCGAAGGAGATCGACGAGACGACCAAACGCATCGACGAAAAGATCGAGGAGAAACTCGACGAAATACTGCCCGAAGCGTTCGCCATCATGAAGGACACGGCGCGCCGCTTCGCCCAGAACGAGACGGTAGTGGTCACGGCCAACGATTTCGACCGCGATCTGGCCGCCGCCAAGGATTTCGTAACCATCGAGGGCGACAAGGCCGTATACGCCAATCACTGGATGGCCGGCGGCAATGACGTGAAGTGGGACATGATCCACTACGACGTACAGCTGTTCGGCGGCGTGGTGCTCCACAAAGGCAAGATCGCCGAGATGGCGACGGGCGAAGGAAAGACCCTCGTGGCGACGCTCCCCGTATTCCTCAACGCCCTCGCAAAAAAGGGCGTGCACCTCGTGACGGTCAATAACTATCTGGCCAAGCGCGACTCGGAGTGGATGGGGCCGATGTACCAGTTCCACGGGCTGTCGGTGGCCTGCATCGACGACACGCAACCCAACTCCGACGCCCGGCGCAAGGCATACATGGCCGACATCACCTTCGGCACGAACAACGAATACGGCTTCGACTACCTGCGTGACAACATGGCTTCGTCGCCCGCCGACCTCGTACAGCGCAAGCACCACTTCGCCATCGTCGACGAGGTGGACTCCGTATTGATCGACGACGCACGTACGCCGCTTATCATTTCGGGTCCCGTGCCCAAAGGCGACGACCAGATGTTCGAGCAGTACCGCCCGGCCATCGACCACCTCTACAACCTGCAGAAGAACCTCGTGACGGGGCTGCTGGCGGAAGCCCGCCAGCTCATCGCCGAGGGCAAGAACGACGAAGGCGGCGTGAAACTCTACCGTGCGCACAAAGGTCTGCCCAAATACAAGCCGCTGATCAAATACCTCTCGGAAACGGGCGTCAAGGCGCTGATGCAGAAGACCGAAAACACTTACATGCAGGACAACAACCGCCGCATGCCCGAAATCACCGACGACCTGTTCTTCGTCATCGACGAGAAACTCAACTCGGTGGAACTGACGGACAAAGGCCATGAAGTGCTGTCGAAATACTTCAACGAGGACGGATTTTTCGTGATGCCCGACATCGGTGCGGAAGTGGCCGAACTGGAAAAGAGCGATCTCTCGGCCGAGGAACGCGCCCGCAAACGCGACGAGGTGATCAACGACTACTCGATCAAGTCGGAGCGCGTGCACACGGTCCATCAGCTGCTCAAGGCCTACGCCATGTTCGAGAAGGATGTCGAATACGTGGTGATGGACAACAAGGTGAAGATCGTCGACGAGCAGACGGGCCGTATTCTCGACGGACGCCGCTATTCGGACGGACTGCATCAGGCGATCGAAGCCAAGGAGCACGTCAAGGTCGAAGCCGCGACGCAGACATTCGCGACGATCACCCTTCAGAACTACTTCCGCATGTACCACAAGCTGGCCGGTATGACCGGTACGGCCGAAACCGAAGCTTCGGAGTTCTGGAGCATCTACAAACTCGACGTCGTGGTGATTCCGACCAACCGTCCCGTGGTCCGCGACGACCGTCAGGACCTGATCTACAAGACCAAGCGCGAGAAATACAACGCCGTGATCGAAGAGATCGTGAAGCTGGTCGAAGCGGGCCGTCCGGTGCTGGTGGGTACCACGTCGGTCGAGATCTCGGAGTTGCTGAGCCGCATGCTCAAGCTCCGCAACATCAAGCATAACGTTCTGAATGCCAAGCAGCACCAGCTGGAGGCCCAAGTCGTGGCCGAGGCCGGACGTTCGGGACAGGTGACCATTGCGACCAACATGGCCGGCCGCGGTACCGACATCAAGCTCACGCCCGAAGTCAAGCAGGCCGGAGGTCTGGCGATCATCGGCACCGAACGCCACGAAAGCCGCCGTGTGGACCGCCAGCTGCGCGGACGCGCCGGACGTCAGGGCGACCCCGGATCGTCGCAGTTCTTCGTATCGCTCGAAGACGACCTGATGCGTCTGTTCGGTTCGGGCCGCATCGCCTCGATGATGGACCGCATGGGACTCAAGGAGGGCGAGGTGATTCAGGCCGGCATGATGACGCGCGCCATCGAGCGTGCGCAGAAGAAGGTCGAGGAGAACAACTTCGGCATCCGTAAGCGTCTGCTGGAATACGACGATGTGATGAACTCGCAGCGCGAGGTGATCTACACCCGCCGCCGTCATGCACTCTACGGCGAGCGCATCGAGATCGACCTCAACAACATCATGTACGACTACGCCGACAATTTCGTGGAGACCAACCGCGGCATCGAGTTCGAGGATTTCCGCTTCGAGCTGATCCGCGAAGTGGCCGTAGAGCCGTCGTTCGGCGAAGAGACCTACGGTTCGGCGAAGCCCGCCGAGCTGGTGGAGCTGATCGTCAAAGACCTCAAGGAGACCTATGCACGCCGTGCCAAGGCCGTGGCCGACACGGTACGCCCCGTCATGGAGCGCATCTACGAGGATAAGAAGGATCAGCTGGATTCAAACATCTACTTCCCGATTACGGACGGCCATCTGGGCTACAACGTCCCGGTGAACCTGCTGAAATGCAAGAACACGGACGGCGCGGAGATCTACAAGATATTCTCGAAAGTGGTGATGTTCACCACCATCGACGACGCATGGCGCGAGCACCTGCGCGAAATGGACGACCTGCGCCAAAGCGTGCAGAACGCCACCTACGAGCAGAAAGACCCGCTGCTGATCTACAAGTTCGAATCGTTCGGACTGTTCTCGAAGATGATCGTCAAGGTCAACCGCGACGTGCTGGCGATCCTCAACAAGGCCTATATCCCCGTGCGCGACCAAAACGCCGAAGCCGTACAGCGTCAGCGTCAGGAACGCGCCAAGGTGGACGTGAACAAACTGCAGGCTTCGCGCATGCAGGCGGCGGCGCAGGCAGGACAGCAGGACAAGCAGAAACCGATGCCGATGCACGTCGAGAAGAAAGTGGGCCGCAACGATCCCTGCCCCTGCGGAAGCGGCAAGAAATACAAACAGTGCCACGGCAAAGGAATGTAAACCGGCAATGGGCTACAACGAAGAGAAACAACGTCAGCTGGATATCCGCTACCTGCGCATGGCGCGCATCTGGGCGGAGAATTCGTACTGCGTGCGCCGCAAGGTCGGAGCATTGATCGTCAAGGACAAGATGATCATATCCGACGGTTACAACGGCACGCCTTCGGGCTTCGAGAACATCTGCGAGGATGAAAACGGCCACACCAAATCCTATGTCCTCCACGCCGAAGCCAACGCCATCACCAAGGTCGCCAAAAGCGCCAACAACTGCGACGGCTCGACGCTCTACATCACCGCCGCCCCCTGCATCGAATGTTCGAAGCTGATCATTCAGGCTGGTATCAAACGGGTGGTGTACTGCGAGGAATACCGCTCGGAAGAGGGGCTGAATCTGCTGCGCAAAGTAGGCATAGAATGCGTCCAGCTCGAAGTGGAAGACTGCTAATCGGAATGAGAATGAAGCCGGCGGTGATTCTGCTGACATGCCTCTATTGCTGGCTCCCCGCAGCCGGACAGGCTCCTGCGCAGGACGCGGTGGGCAAAGTGCTGCTCGCGACACCGCCCGCACTTCCCGAATATGTCTACTGCGAAATCAGCGGGTACAAAGGAGCGGGATGCAACGGCATTTATGTCGCATTCGATTTCGGGCAGCCTATGACGAAAAAGAACCGTCTCATAACAGATGCCGGAGGACGTGCGATCACGTTCAACTCGTGCATCGACGCATTGAACTATATGGTATGCCGCGGCTGGGAATTCGTGCAGGCTTATGCGGCGGGCGAAGACAATGATTTCAGCTGCATGCTGCTGCGAATGCCGACATCGAAGATGAGCGCCGCACAACGGCAGGTTATGCTCGAAGCAGCGATGAAAACGGGCGAGTAAACGGATACGGTTCAATTTTTCTGCATGTTTTATATAAGGAGTCCCCGCGGCTCCTTATTTTTGTAATTCCGCCGGGCGGCGGGCGGTCCCAGATGTCTCCGAGAACGGGCTTTCCCCTTGACAAGCGTTTCGAGCGGCATTCCGGCAAATGTTCCGACGACTATTCCCACAAGCGTTTCCGGTATGTTCGGACCGGGATTTGCATTTCCCGGAAAGAATCATTACTTTTAAGGTATAAACCACTAAAACCGCATCGGTATGAAACGCATCGTCATCGTCGGAGCGACATCGGGCATCGGACTCGAAGTCGCAAAACTCTGTATTCAGGCGGGTTGGCAAATCGGGGCCGCAGGCCGGCGCGAGGAGGCGCTCGAAAAGCTCCGCACCCAAGCTCCGGACCTGATCGTGACCGAATCGCTGGACATCACGCGCGACGATGCGCCCGAACATCTGTCACGCCTGATCGACAAGCTGGGCGGAATGGACATTTACCTGCACTGTTCGGGCATCGGGAAACGCAACACCGAGCTGCATCCCGACATCGAGATCGACACCCTGCGCACCAACGGCGAAGGATTCGTGCGCATGGTGACGGCGGCTTTCGGCTATTTCCGCGCTCACGGCGGCGGGCATCTGGCCGTCATCAGTTCGATCGCAGGCACCAAAGGACTCGGCAGTGCACCGGCCTACTCGGCCACCAAACGCATGCAGAACACCTACATCGACGCACTGGCGCAGTTGGCACATATGGAGAAGCTGAATATCCGCTTTACGGACATCCGCCCCGGATTCGTCGCCACGCCCCTGCTGGCCGGCGACGGGCATTATCCGATGCTGATGCAGGTCGGGAAGGTCGCCGCACGGATTATGAAGGTCCTGAAGCGGCAGCGCCGCCGCGTGGTGATCGACCGCCGCTATGCGGTCATGGTATTCTTCTGGAAGATGATTCCCGAATGGCTTTGGGAACGGCTCAACATCCGCAAGAACGACTGACGCCCCCCGTAATGAAGGGTTCGCGGCTACACCCCTGCGGACCGACGACAGAGCGTATCCGATACTGATGCAGCTCGAAAAGGGCGCCGCCAGAAACTCTCAACGAGGCTCCGAAACATAAAAACGGAACGGAGGTGCGGCTGAACGGCAACAGCCAGAAAAGCCCCCATCTCCCGAATTATCGGTGCATCCGGTCCGTAAATCCGGTTCCTCACCGAGGTCGGATTCCACACAAACAGATTCCACACAAAAGTCGGCCTTCGTCCCAAACGGGTCCGGCGGTCAAGACGATGCAGATAAAACGAACCTCCCGGTCTCTTCGAAGCCGGGAGGTCTTGTTTTCATATTTCAAAAACGGCAGGTCATCCGGATCAGAATGACAGGTCGTCCGGATCAGAACGGCAGGTCGTCCGGATCGTCGGCGGGAATCGACGGCGCGGGGGCGGGCTTCGGAGCCGCAGGCTGCTGATAGCCGCCTGCAGACTGTCCGGCAGAGGACTGCTGCGAACCGTAACCCTGCTGCGATCCATAGCCCTGCTGTCCGTCGGACGACGGGTTGTCGCTGCGGCGGCCCAGCAGATTCATCACATCGGCCAGAATCTCGGTCGTATAGCGTTTGTTATTGTCCTTGTCCATCCATTCGCGGGTGCGCAGGCGTCCCTCGACGTAAATCTGCGTGCCTTTGCGGACATACTTGTCCACCACGTCGGCCAGACCGCGCCAAAGCGTGATCGTATGCCATTCGGTATGCTCCTTGGCCTCGTTGGCCTGCCGGTCGAACAACCGTTCGGTCGTAGCCAGACGGATGCGGGCGACCTTCACGCCGCCTTCGGTGGTCCGGATTTCGGGGTCGATACCGACGTTGCCGATCAAAATTACCTTATTTACCATATTCTATAACATTAAAATTATCAATAAACACACGACGGACCGGGAGAAATCCGCATCCGGCACTTCTGCGGAGCGGCCCGGCGCCAAAGCCGGGATACAGCGGTGAAGATCCAAGCCACATCCCCGACGACTCCGCAGCGAACGTCCGTGACAAAAACCCGGAACGACAGTCCGTCCAATGCCGCAACAAAACCGGCACGGCCCGAAACGGCATTCCTTCTAAAGCTCCTTTATCATGCGCTTGAAGAGCACCTCCATCTTGATTCCGGCCTTTTTGCCCTGACGCTGCACGTCTTCGTGGTCGCCCACTTCGTCCGAGAGTCCGCAGTTGGTGATGACCGAAACGCCGAAGACCGGGATCGACATATGGCGCGCCACGATCACCTCCGGCACGGTGGACATGCCGGCCGCATCGCCGCCGATATTCTTGAAATAGCGGTATTCGGCCTGCGTCTCGAACGTCGGCCCCGTGCCGCCCACGTACACGCCGTACTGGAGCTTGATATTCTCCTCCTCGGCGATGGCGGTCGCCTTGGCGATCAGCTCCTTGTCGTAGCAGTTGTGCATATCCGGAAAGCGGGGACCGAGTTCGGCGATGTTGGGGCCGATCAGCGGATTGGGCATCAGGTTGATATGGTCGGTGATGACCATCAGGTCGCCGACGCGGAACGAGGTGTTGATGCCGCCCGAAGCGTTCGATACGAAAAGGTATTTGATGCCGAGCTGCCGCATGACGCGCACCGGGAACGTCACCTGCTGCATGCCGTAGCCTTCGTAATAGTGGAAACGGCCCTGCATGGCCACGACCCTGCGGCCCTCGACCATGCCGAAAATCATACGGCCTTTGTGTCCTTCGACCGTGGAGACGGGGAATCCCGGAATATCCTTGTATTCGATGGCGAAGCGTGTCTCGATCTTATCGGCGAAGCCGCCCAAACCGGTGCCGAGGATGACGCCCACTTCGGGAGCGAAAGAGTCGGTGGCGGCGTCGATGAAAGCCGCCGTTTTTTTAATTTCCTCTAACATCTTCTTCTAGTTTTTGCAGAAAATCCGTAGCCGAATCCTCTATGAATGAAATATTTATCGGTAAATAGTATATGCTGCGCCGGATCTCTTCGGGGATCTTGGCGCGGTTGGTCAGTTTCACGGCGTCCTTTTCGGTCGTCACGATGACCGCACCGGGACAGCGGCCCAGCAGGTCCCGCAGCCGGTTCAGGTCGCGGACCTTGTAAACATGGTGGTCCTCCAGCGTCATCTCCTGCACGACCTCGTAGCGTTCGCGCAGCGTCGCAAGGAACGGCTTGGGATTGCCGATGCCCGAAAGCGCGATGACCTGCCGCCCGTGCAGAAGCGGTTCGTCCGGGGCCGCATCGGGATAGAGCGGCTGGGGCATGAAGCTCTCGAAACGGGTGAAATACACCCGCTGGTAGGCGACCTGAATCAGCACCTTGCGCATGATGCGCCGGTCGATGGGGGCCATCTTCTCAGGACACTTCGTGACCACGAAATAGTGGGCGCGGTGCAGCTCTTCGGGCAGGTCGCGCAGCGTTCCGAGCGGCAGCATCCTGTCATGCTGAATGGGGCGCGTCGCGTCGATCATCACGATATTGATCTTCGGCTCCACATAACGGTGCTGGAAGCCGTCGTCCATGATGATGAGGTCCACTTCGGGGTGTTCGGCCCGGATGCGGCGGATGCCCTCGGCGCGTTTCTCGCACACGACGACCACCGTGCCGGGAAATTTGAGTTTGATCTGAAGCGGTTCGTCGCCCACGTCGCGGTAGTGGGAATCGGTCTTCACCTCCCGGTAGCCTTTGGTGCGGCGACCGTAGCCGCGCGACAGCAGGGCCACGTTGTGCATCTTCGACATGTAGGCGATCACCATTTCGGCCATCGGGGTCTTGCCCGTACCGCCGACGGTGATGTTGCCGATGCAGACGACCGGGATGTCGAACTTCTCGCTTTTGAGCACTCCCCAGTCGAACAAGCGGTGACGGAAAGTCACCCCCGCTTTATATAAGAGAGCTGCAGGTGCAAGCAGGCATTTCAACATCTTCGGTCTGTTTATCTACACAATTTTTCAAAGGTAGAAATAAATCTTCGGAACGCAAAACAAAAAAAAGCAAATCTCAGGCCTCACTGACAAACGAATAATAAAATTGGCGGAAGAGTCGTTTTTTTATATCTTTGTTTCGATTATGAAAAGTCTCAGATTACCCATATGCGCCCTGCTGCTGGTTGCGGCGGGGGCGTGCAGCAGAACGCAGCAGCAGGAGACGGCCGGGGAGGAAGCCGCCGAGCAGCACAATATCGTATACGGCATCAACGCCGACAATTACCGCACCGAGACCGGCGAGGTGGGAAGCGGCGAAACGCTGGGCAAAATCCTGAACGGATTCGGCGTTTCGGCGCTGACGATCGACCGGCTCGACAAGGCTTCGAAGGATATTTTCCCGCTGCGCAACATCCGCGCGGGACACAAGTACACGGCCTTCATCCACGAGGATTCGCTCTATGCCCCGCACTTGGATTATCTGGTTTACGAACGCAACGTCGCCGAATACGTGGTCTTCGGATTCCACGACGACTCGGTGAGCGTCCGCACGGGCGAAAAACAGTTTACCGTGCGCCGCACCAAGAAGAGCGCCACGATCAACTCGTCGCTCTGGGGCGCTATCATGGAGCAGGAGCTGCCCTATGCGCTGGCCGCCGAAATGGAGGACATTTACCAGTGGACGGTGGACTTCTTCGGCATCCAGAAAGGCGACAACTTCACGGTCATCTACGACGAGCGGTTCATCGACGACAGCGTCTCGGTCGGCATCGGCCGCATCTGGGGCGCGAAATTCTGTCAGGGCGGCAAGGAGTACTACGCCATTCCGTTCCGGCAGGGCGGCAAAATCCGCTACTGGGAGTATGACGGCGCAAGCCTGCGCAAGCAGATGCTCAAGGCGCCGCTGAAATATTCGCGCATCAGCTCGAAATTCACCTACGCCCGCAAACATCCGATCTACAAGGTATACCGCCCGCATACGGGCGTCGATTACGCCGCACCGAAAGGCACGCCCGTGCATGCCGTCGCCGACGGCGTGGTCACCTTCAAAGGCTGGGGCGGCGGAGGCGGCAACACGCTCAAGATCAAGCATGCGGGCAACCTGATGACGGGTTACCTGCACCTGAGCGGCTACGCCAAAGGCATTTCGAAGGGTTCGCGCGTATCGCAGGGGCAGCTGATCGGCTATGTCGGATCGACGGGCGCTTCGACGGGACCGCATCTCGACTACCGCATCTGGAAAAACGGCACGCCGATCGACCCGCTGAAAGTTCCGCAGGAACCCGCCGAGCCGATCGCAAAAGAGAACCGGGCGACGTTCGAATTCGTACGCGACCGCATCGCGGCCGAGCTGAACGGCGAGGTGAAGGACGAAGAGCGCATCACGCAGCTGGATTCGCTCGTAATTCCGCAGGCTCCGGCGGCTTCCGCCCCGGCAGGCGAAACCACGGCAGGCGAAACCACGGCAGCGAAATAACGCATATGGCGGCAGCGGAAACGGACGGGAAAAAGATGCAGCCGGCAGTCGCAACAAAAGCGGCGGAGAGGCGGGACACGGAAAAACCGGGGACGGAACACAAGGCTCAGGAAATGAAAACGGAAGAAGCCCCGGCTGAGAAAGGGAGCGTCCCGGCTGCGGAAAGCAACTCCCCGGCTACAAAGGGGCACGCTGCGGCTGCAGAAGGGAGCGCCCCGACTACAAAGGGGAACACTCCGGCTGTGGAAGAGAACGCTGCCGTTGCGGAAGGAAGCGTCTCGGCTGCGGAAAGGAACACCCCGGTTGCGGAAACGCCCGGAAGCGCGGAATCCGGGACGGCAAAAACGAGCGGCTGCGGCGAAGCAATAAACGAACGTTTCGTGCGTTTTCTCCGGCGGCACCATGTACTGACGCTGGCCACCGTCGCGGAAGGGGTCCCCTACTGCTCGAATGCGTTCTACTGTTACGACAAGGAGCGAAACCTGCTCGTATTCACATCGGACCCCGCAACGCGCCATGCGCAGGAAATGGAGCGCAATCCGCGTGTCGCGGCATCGGTGGTCCTCGAAACGAAAATCGTGGGCCGGGTGCAGGGATTGCAGTTGTGCGGCACGGCAGCGCGGGCCGACGAAACGGCCAGACGGGCATACCTCAAACGGTTTCCCTACGCGGCGCTGGCCGAGCTGACGCTCTGGGCGATAAGGCCCGATTATATGAAACTGACCGACAATACGCTCGGTTTTGGAAAGAAACTGATATGGAACGACAAACTGGAGTCATCATCGTAGCGGGCGGCGGCGGAAGCCGCATGGGAGGGGCGCGTCCCAAGCAGTTCATGCTGCTGGGGGGCATGCCCATATTGGCGCGCACGATCAACAACTTCGCCGCGGCGCTTCCCGGAGCGGAAATCGTCGTCGTACTGCCCGCCGAACACACCGGCTTCTGGCACAATCTGTCGGCGCGTTTCGAAGTGGCGCCGCACACGGTCGCCGAAGGGGGACGGGAGCGGTTCCACTCGGTGAAAAACGGATTGGCGGCCCTGAAACGCGATCCGGAGCTGATCGCCGTACAGGACGGCGTACGGCCGCTGGGGTCGCAGGAGCTGATCCGGCGCACGGTCGCGGCCGCCGCGGAACACGGCACGGCGATTCCGGTCGTCGAGCCTGTGGATTCGTTCCGCGAAACGGACGGCGCGGCTTCGCAGATCATCGACCGCCGCCGCCTGCGCATCGTCCAGACGCCGCAGGTATTCCGCGCCGAGCTGCTGCGCCGCGCCTACGAAACGGAATACCGGCCCGAATTCACCGACGACGCTTCGGTAGTCGAACTGTCCGGGGAAGCTGTATTTCTCTGCGAAGGCGAACGGGCGAACCTGAAGATCACGACTCCCGAAGATACGGTCATCGCCGAAGCATTGCTGGCTGACCGCGAAGAAACACACGAAACGGATGGAGAAAATATATAAATACCGCTTCAGCCGCCGCACGATCTATTGGACGCTGATCTATCTGGTGGTCTTCGGACTGCTGGGCGGACTGCTGTACCACCTCTACGAGGGAGGTTATCTCTCGGCGTGGTTCACGTCGTTCATCGTGGCGCTCATCGCCCTGATGTCGCTGTCGATTCCCCGCTACATCGTGGTTACGGACGAAAAGGTCGAGGTGCGCTGTCTGCTGGACATCACCGAGATAAAGCGCGGGGAAATCGCCTCGGTACGCCGCGTCGATCCCAAGCGGATGAAATGGTTCTTTCCGCTCTTCGGCGGCTGCGGATTCTTCGGTTACTACGGCCATTTTCTGGACCTGCGCCGGTTCGAACGCGTACGTCTGTACGCTTCGGAGTGGAAGAACTTCGTGGAGATCACCGACATATACGAGGAGCGGCTCTACGTGTCGTGCTCCGACGCGGATTGTCTGGTCGCCGAACTCATGCCGCCGGGCGGCAACCGGCTGACCGAAGAGGCCGCGGAAGAAGAGGAGGAGGAACGGGAGGAAGCGCAGACCGCAAAGGAGACGCAGACGACCTGAGAAACGCAGGCGACATAAGACGGCATCCGATTTGCGGAAGCGACGGAATGCCCGACCGGACAAAAAACGGCCCGAAAAGGAGAGAATACGCAATTAACTGCATTATACCGAAATCAACACATTTTTTATTCACTTAAAAAGACAGAGAAGATGAAAAAGTACCGTTGCATCGTATGCGAATGGATTTACGATCCCGCAGTCGGCGATCCCGACGGAGGCATCGCCCCCGGAACGTCGTTCGAGGATATTCCCGACGATTGGGTCTGCCCCGTCTGCGGCGTAGGCAAAGACCAGTTCGAAGAGGTCGAGGAGTAAATCCGAAAGACCGGAAAAGTGCGAGACGCATCCCACGGGTGCGTCTCGCGGCGTATACGGCGTCGGCGTCAAAAAGCGGAAAAGGCTGTTGTGCAGTTTGCGGAAAATTATTATTTTTGTCTGCCGTGCATTTTGCGCGGTACAATCCAAATTTATATAACGATGAAAAAAATCCTATTCCTGATGGCCGTAGCGGCCATGACTTGGGGGGGGGTAACGCCGTAACGGCACAAACCCTCGAACCCGATTTCGAGGGTGAGGTCGTCGGAATATATTCCGACGGATCGTCCGCAAAACTCGAAAAACACAACGTTCAGATGCGAACCGGCGGCGGCGTATACATTGCCGGATTCGCAGCCAGCAAATCCAAGACAAAAATAGTCATCGAAGGCGGCAGGGCCGGAATACGGTTCAAAACCGGAGAGCCGTTCGCCCTCATCGTCCGCGCCAAGGACAACAAAGCCGACCCGATGTCGATCGTGCGCATCTTCCGGATGAAAAGCACGAAGAAGAACCGTTCGGCGGTGATTTCGGCCGTCGGGTCCTTCGCCGTCCAATCCAACACCATGGAATACCTCCCCTTCTCGGCCGAGAAATACGGGGAAAGCTCCTACCGCCTGACGTTCGGGGAGCAGCCCGAAGGCGAATACGGCATCATCGTCTCGAACCCCAACAACGTGGACGAGAAGATGGTGATCGTTTCGACATTCGCCATCGGCGGCGGCGAAGAGGCCCGGAACCGATGATGACGACACACTGAAAAACAAAAGATGCGCCCCTCGCAGGGCGCATCTTTTCGTAAAGGAGATTACCGTCAGTTGATATTGGGCAGGAACGAATAATTCTTCGAATAACCGAGCATCTGTTTCACGTAGTCGGCCGGATAGCTGATCTTGACGTCCACGATTTCGCCGTCCTTCTCCACGAGTTCGAATTCGGGATTCACGAAACCGCCGTAAGGCTCGATGCTGAGCGCATAATAGCGGTCACGCACCTCCTTGTGCAGTTCGGGATCGACCTGTACGGCATACTGCTCGACAAGCGCCCGGCCCGCCTCGTAGTCGCCTTCGGACTTGATGCGCTGTATCTCGCGGAGCATGTCGCCGAACAGCCCGCGCAGCTTCTCGTAGTCATTGACCACGACGTAGGTCTTGCCGTTTTCCCTGACCATTTCGATCACGTTGTCGGCCTTGCCGCGCTCGTAGCACCACTCGCAGATCAGTTTGCGGTTGCGCATGTGCGACTCTTCGACGTTCTTGCCCGGCTCGATGCGCGCCAGCTGAGTCATCATGCCGTTCAGGATATATTTCGCATACCCGGCCTTCGCCACGTCGAACGAGGGTACCAGCCCCAGCTCGACCATTTTGGGATCGCCCAGATAGTAGAGACCGAACAGGTCGGCGCGCGTCTCTTCGAGCGTCGAGCTGTAGCTTTTCAGCTCGCCGCCCTTGACGCCCGGAGCCAGCTGGCCCGAACCGTGGCCCAGACACTCGTGCAGGTCGGTGTGCAGGTCGTCGGCCAGCTTGCCGTACTTGTCCATCACCGCACGGTCGTCGGCACGCAGCACGAACTCCTCGTTGAAGCCGTTGCCGTGCGCGGCCATGTCATAAGCATAGGTGATGTTGTCGATGGTCACCGACTTAGAGCCGTATTCCTTGCGGATCCAGTCGGCGTTGGGCAGGTTGATGCCGATCGGCGTGGCGGGATAGCAGTCGCCGCCGAGCATCGCCACCGTAATGACCTTGGCCGAAACGCCCTTCACCTTCTCCTTGCGGTAGCGGGGATCGACAGGCGAATGGTCCTCGAACCACTGCGCGTTCTCCGAAATGACCTCGGTGCGGTGGCAGGCCTCCTTGTCCATGAAATCGACGATGCCTTCCCACGACGCCTTGCGTCCCAGCGGATCGCCGTAATCCTCGATAAAGCCGTTCACGAAATCGACGTTCGAGACGGTATCCTTCACCCAGCCGATGTTATAGCGGTCGAATTCGCGCAAATCGCCCGTCTTGTAATAGCTGATGAGCGCGGCGATATTGCTCTTCTGCGGCTCGGCAGCCACGGCCTGCGCCTTTTCGAGCCAGTAGACGATCTTCTCGATGGCGGGCGAATACATGCCGCCTATCTTCCAGACGCGCTCCCTGACCACCCCGTCCTCCTTGACCAGCTTGGAATTCAGGCCGTAGGAGATCGGTTCGGGATCGTCAAGGTCCGCCATGTCGGCGTAGAACTTCTCGACTTCGGCCTGCGTCACACCCTCGTAATAGTTGTTCGAAGAAGTGGCGATCAGGTCCTCGCCGGCAGTCTGGTTCAGGCGCGTCTTGTAGAGCGACGCGTCGAAAATGGCTTTGCAGACCTCGCCGCGCAGCGGGTTCAGCTCGCCGAACTTCTCTTCGGGAATGGTCTCGATCACGTCGAGCAGGTAACCTTCGGTGAATTCGGGCACGAACTTGTCGTTCGAATAGTGATGATGGATGCCGTTGGCGAACCAGACCTTTTTCAGGTATTTCTCCAACGCCTTCCACTCGGCCGTCGTGCGGTCGCCCTCGTAATTCTCATACACCGTTTCGAGCGTGCGGCGCACGGCGAGGTTGTATTTGAAATTCTGGTCGAACAGGATGTCGCGGCCGCACTTGGTCGCTTCGGCCAGATAATAGATCAGCTCCTTCTCCTCCAGCGGAAGCTGCTCGAAGCCGGGGACTTCGTAACGGATGACCTTGATGTCGTCGAAACGGTCGACGATCCACGGGGTTTCGCTTCGGGAAGCCCCGCCGCACGAGGTCAGTGCGAGAGCGGTAACAGTCATAGATGCAAACGTCAATAAATTTTTCATATCGTTCGGGTTTGGAATTTCTCGCCAAAAGCGGCACGCTCCCGGCAAACGGCCGGAACCGGATTTCGCCGGGAAGCGCCCGCCGTGCAAGGACAGCGCAAGCCGAATGCAGAGCCGCCGACCGGCCCTGCCGGGACACCGACTGTCCAAGCCGGGGTTTCTCTTCGGCAAAGATAGCAAAAAACGGACAAAACAATACGAAAGATGCGCACATCCCGAAGGACATGCGCACCGTTTATGCAGGCAGCGGGACTAAAAGTTGTAACCCAGCGAAATGAAGAAACTGCCGTTCTTTATCTTGCCCTCGCCCGAATCCTTGGAGATATTGAGCAGGCCGAGATCGTAGCCGACGCCCGCATAGTAATGCTTCATGACGGTAACCCCTACGCCGAAGCGCAGTCCGAAATCGGAACGCTTGAACACTTGGCCTTCGACGGAGCCGTCCTCGACGGGCACTGAAATCTCCTTGAACAGATCGACTTTCGCGGCGTCGCCCTTGAGCTTGCCGTGGATGCCGAAACCGTAATAGACGCCGGCGGCTGGCTGGATCGAGACGCTTTTAATATTGAAGTGCCAGCTCACCACAGCCGGAACCTGCAGGTACAACATATTGAATTTGGCCTTTCCTTCCACGCCCAAATCCAGATCGCCCGCCGTCACCGACGCCCCGCGTCCGGAGAGGTAAAGTCCCGTTTCGAAATAGAGGGGAAGCACCCGCAGCAGGGGCTGCTGATAGGCAAAGCCCACATGATAGGAGGCGCGCGAGTCCAACGACGCGCTCAGGCCCCCTGCGCTGAGATGGAGATTAGCCACGTTGAGACCGGCACGAACGCCGAACGAGCTTTCGTTCTGTCCGAAAGCGGTCAGCCCGGCCGCAAGGGCAAGCAGACACAGTAAGATTTTCTTCATAGTCAATTAAAAATCGTCTCCGGCCCCGGAGAGAGCGGTTATCAGTGTATTGCGGAAACGAAGGCCCCCGGACTCCCGCATCTGCCGATGCGGGCGACGGGCATTCCCGCTTGGGTCTAAATATCTGTAAATATAGTCGCTTTTTGCCATTCCCCGAAATATATTCAACGAATTCCACATCTTTTCGCACGAACGGCTTGTCCGCAGCGCGGCGGCGCCCTGTCCGAAGGCGGTAAAACGCCCCGCAGAAGCGTTTCCGGCCGGGGAAACGCCGCCGCCGGAGTGTCCGGCGCTTTTTTTCCGTTTTTTCTTCGTTATGTTTGCGGGAATTCATACCTTTGCCCCGCAAGTTCGTTTCAGAAGAGATGAAAATATTCACAAGCGTCAAAGAGCTCCGCGCGGAGCTGGAGACTGCGGAGCAGTCCGGAATCGGGTTCGTCCCGACGATGGGCGCCCTGCATGCGGGACACCGCTCGCTGGTCGAGCGCGCCCGCCGGGAGAACGCCACCGTCGTGGTGAGCGTCTTCGTCAATCCCACCCAATTCAACGACAAAAACGACCTGAGACATTATCCCCGCACCCCGGAGGCCGATGCGCGTCTGCTGGAACGGGCCGGCGCGGATTTCGTGCTGATGCCTTCGGTCGAGGAGATATACCCCGAACCGGACGGCCGTCAGTTCGACTTCGGACAGATCGACAAGGTGATGGAGGGCGCCACACGCCCCGGTCACTTCAACGGCGTGGCGCAGGTCGTCAGCCGGCTGTTCGACATCGTACGCCCGGCGCGCGCCTACTTCGGGGAAAAAGATTTCCAGCAAATCGCCGTCGTCAAGGCGATGGTGGACCAGTTGTCGCTTCCGGTCGAGATCGTCGAATGCGAGATCGTCCGCGGCGAAGACGGGCTGGCCCTCTCGTCGCGCAACGCGCTGCTCGACGCGGAGCACCGCGCCGCAGCCCCGCAGATCTACGCCGCCCTGCGCGCCGCAGCCGAAAAGTCGCAGGAACTGACGCCCGAAGCGCTGAAGGCGTGGGTCACGGCCGAGGTGGAGCGCAATCCGCTGCTGAAGGTCATCTACTACCAGTCCGTCGATGCGCGGACGATGCAGGAAGTCACCGCATGGAGCGACGCCGAGCGTATTCAGGGCTGTATCGCCGTGCAGGCGGGAGACATTCGTTTAATCGACAACATCCGTATCCGATAATGAAATTCCAGATTGAAGTCATCAAATCCAAGATCCACCGCGTAACGGTCACGCAGGCCGATCTGCATTACGTGGGCAGCATCACCATCGACGAGGCGCTTTTGGAGGCGGCCAACATCATCGAGGGCGAAAAGGTCCAGATTATGGACATCGACAACGGAGAGCGTTTCGAGACCTACGTCATCAAGGGAGAACGCGGAAGCGGCTGCATCTGCCTCAACGGCGCCGCGGCCCGGAAGGTGCAGGTCGGCGACGTCATCATCATCGCCTCCTATGCGCTGATGGATTTCGAAGACGCCAAACAGTTCAAGCCGTGGATCGTATTCCCCGACACGGCGACGAACCGGCTCGTGAAATAACGGCTTCACCGTCCTGCAAGGCGGTAAACCGTCATAAGTAATGTAAAATCTCCCGTTTCAGGGAGATTTTTTGCTATAAATGCTTACCTTTGTTAAATAACGGATATTTTTCCCACTGCTGAATATTATGGACATAGCACTCTCCGTCGCAGCATTTCTGCTCTCGATCGTCGGCATCGTCGGCTGTATCGTCCCCGCCCTGCCCGGCGTAGTACTCAGTTACGCAGGACTTCTCTGCGCCTACTTCACCTCCTATTCGAGCATGTCGCCGGCGGCCATCTGGCTATGGCTGGCCATTACCGTGGCGGTCAGCGTCGCCGACTATTTCCTGCCGGCGTGGATGACCCGCCGCTTCGGAGGCTCCCGTTCGGGCGCCATCGGCGCCACGGTCGGCGTCTTCGCCGGATTCTTCTTCTTTCCGCCCGTCGGCATCATCCTCGGCCCTTTCTTCGGCGCCGTACTCGGCGAGCTGCTCAACGACCGCCGCGACGCGGGCAAGGCGTTTCTGGTCGGCATAGGCTCGTTCCTCTCGTTCGTCGTCGGCACGGGCATCAAACTCGCGGCGGCGATCGGCATGTTCGTCCATGTGACGGCCGACACCTACCCCGCTGTCCGGGACTGGTTCGCAACTCTTTTCTAACCCTATCGATAATGAGAAAGTTTCTACTATTTGCGGTAGTCATCGCAGCGATGCTGGCCGCGGCTTGTTCCAAGTACAAGTACGAAACGGTGGCGGGCGATCCGTTGAACACCCGCATCTACACGCTCGACAACGGACTGAAAGTCTACATGAGCGTAAACAAGGAGGCGCCCCGCATCCAGACCTATATCGCCGTGAAGGTCGGCGGCAAGAACGACCCCGCGGAGACCACGGGTCTGGCGCACTACTTCGAACACCTGATGTTCAAAGGCACGCAGCAGTTCGGCACTTCGGACTACGCCGCGGAGAAACCGATGCTCGACGAGATCGAAAGTCTCTTCGAGGTTTACCGCAAGACCGCCGACGAGGCCGAGCGCGCGGCCATCTACCGCCGCATAGACTCGATCAGCTACGAAGCTTCGAAAATCGCCATTCCCAACGAGTACGACAAGCTGATGTCGGCCATCGGCGCCAACGGCACCAACGCCTTCACGTCGCAGGACATGACGGTCTACGTCGAGGACATTCCCTCGAACCAGATCGACAACTGGGCCAAAATCCAAGCCGACCGTTTCAAGAATCCCGTGATCCGCGGCTTCCATACCGAACTTGAGACCATTTACGAGGAGAAGAACATGTCCCTGACGCAGGACAGCCGCAAAGTCTGGGAAGCGATGGACGCCGCGCTGTTCCCCAACCACCCCTACGGCACGCAGACCGTGCTGGGAACACAGGAGCATCTGAAAAATCCGTCGATCACCAACGTCCGAAACTACCACAAGACCTACTACGTGCCCAACAACATGGCCGTATGCGTTTCGGGCGATTTCGAACCCGACGAAATGGTCGCCACGATCGAGAAGTACTTCGGCGACATGCAGCCCAATCCCAACCTGCCCGAACTGCAGTTCGAACCCGAAAAGCCGATCACGACTCCCGTGGTGAAGGAGGTTTACGGACTCGAAGCGGCCAACGTCATGCTGGGCTGGCGTCTGCCGGGCGCGAACGACAAATCGACCGACATCAGCGACATCGTGGGTTCGATCCTCTACAACGGACAGGCCGGACTGATCGACCTCGACCTGAACCAGCAGCAGAAGGTGCTCTCAGCCTACGGCTATGCCTCGACGCAGCCCGATTACAGTTCGTTCCTCGTGGCCGGACGCCCCAAAACGGGGCAGTCGCTCGACGAAGTCCGCGACCTGCTTCTGGAGGAGGTGGCAAAACTGCGGGAGGGGGACTTCGATGAAAAACTGATCGAAGCGACCATCAACAACTACAAAATGGAGCTGATGCGCTCGTTCGAGGAGAACGACAGCCGCGCGATACTCTATGTCTATTCGTTCATCAGCGGCGCAGACTGGGCCGACGAAGTCGCACGGCTCGACCGCATGTCGAAGATCACCAAGCAGGACGTCGTGGAGTGGGCCAACAAATACCTCGGTCCCGAAAGTTACGCCATCATCTACAAACGCGAGGGCAAAGACCCCGACGAGCAGAAGATCGCCGCCCCGAAGATCACCCCGATCGTGACCAACCGCGACTCGCAGAGCGAATTCCTCTCCGAGATACAGACCTCGCAGGTGCAGCCGATCGAACCCGTATTCGTCGATTACAAGAAAGACATGTCGCAGTTCGAGGCGCAGCCCGGCATCGACGTCCTCTACAAGAAGAACGAGACCAACGATATCTTCACGCTGATCTACGTCTTCAACACCGGTACGGAGAACGATCCGGCGTTGAATCTGGCATTCAACTACCTGAGCTATCTGGGGACCGACAAGATGACCGCCGAAGAGATCGCATCGGAGATGTACGACATCGCCTGCTCGTTCTACATGAACGCCGGGGCCAACCAGAGTTCGATCCAGATCACCGGACTGAGCGAAAACATGGGCAAAGCCATGGAGATCGTCGAAGGGCTGATCGCCGGCGCCAAACCCGACGAAGCGATTCTGGAGAATTGCAAGGCCGACATGCTCAAGAGCCGTGCGGATGCGAAGCTCAATCAGAGCCGCTGTTTCGGCGCGCTCCAGCGCTATCTGTTCTACGGCGGCGACTTCATCCGCCGCACGACCCTCACCGACCCGGCGCTGCAGGCGCTGACCTCGGAGCAGCTGCTCGCCAAAATCGGCGGTCTGATGGGCAAACAGCACGAAGTGCTCTACTACGGCCCGCAGAAAGAGGCCGAAGTCAAGAGTGCGCTGGCGGAACACCACAAGGTCGCCGCCGACCTGCAGCCGCTGGAGAAGAAATTCAGCACCCTGCTGCCCACCGACGCGAACAAGGTCGTACTGGCTCAGTACGACGCCAAACAGCTCTACTACCTGCAGTTCTCGAACCGCGGCGAGAAATTCGACGTGGCGGCCGATCCCGAAATCACGCTCTACAACGAATATTTCGGCGGCGGCATGAACACCATCGTTTTCCAAGAGATGCGCGAGGCGCGCGGTCTGGCGTACACGGCATGGGCCACCCTCGCTACGCCGAGCAACGCCAACGGCGATTACAGCTACTACGCCTTCATCGCCACGCAGAACGACAAGATGCAGAAGGCCGTCGAAGCTTTCGACGACATCATCAACAACATGCCCGAATCGGAGAAGGCGTTCGGCATCGCCAAGGAGGCGCTCGTCTCCCGCCTGCGCACCGAGCGCACGGTCAAAGACGGCGTATTGTGGAGCTATCTCCGCACCCGCGATCTGGGTCTCGACGCCCCCCGCGACAAGCAGATTTTCGAGAAGGTCCAGTCCATGACGCTCGACGACGTGAAAGCCGCCCAGCAGAAGTGGGTCAAAGGCCGCAAATACGTCTACGGCATTCTGGGCGACATTCAGGACCTCGATCTCAACTACCTGAAAACCCTCGGTCCCATTCAGACCGTATCGCAGGAGGAGATTTTCGGCTATTGACGCGCTGGAATCCGCAGAAACGAAGAACGCCGCAGGAAATCTCCTGCGGCGTTTCCGTTTTCAGTACGTCCGGAACAGCTAACGGCGGAAAACTTTGCCGCCCATGGCGCTCGCAGCGGCGTTTTTCACGCTCGTCTGATCGATCGTACCCTTCGTCACGAAGCGGGCGAGGGTCGGACGCGTCGTGATCGCCCCGTCCTCCGAAACGCCGTAGGCGCAAACGATATAAGCCGTCGCGGCCCAGAGGTCGGTCCACTTGTTGCTGTCCTCACCCTTCGAAAGCAGGCTGGAAAGCGTGATCTGCTGCGACTCGGCCCATATCTTGGTCCAGATCAGGTCGTCCACGGCAAACTGCAGGTCGGCGTCGAACTGCTCCTGCTGCGCGGCTCTGGTGACGCTGAAATAATAAGTGACGTTCCTGTTCGACGGCACGACGTTCACCGTCACGTCCTGACGCTCGACCGTGGTGGTGATTTCGAACGTACACTCCTCGGAAAGGGTGAATTTTCCGGTCTTGAAGGCGGCCTTCGACAACGGCGAGGTGGCATTGCCGTCGGTGCAGGAGAAGGCATAGACATAGTACTCCGTATCATCGACCAGTCCCATGCGCGTAGCGCCTGCCTCTTCGATATAGGCCGGAGCCACGACGGTCTGCGTTTCGGTGAAAGTCAGATCGGCCCATGTCAGCGCGCCGCTCTCCAGTTCATCCCTGTAGGCCCTCTTGTAGATATCGATGCGCGACTTCATGAATGCGGCGTCATCGTCATAAGTGTCGAATTCCGACTTGCGGACGAAACCGTGGAGGTAACCCAGATCGTCCGACGGAACGCAGACGTACTTGGCGCCGTACCACGACACGTCGGAGACGTCGATGCGGTAAACGGTATTGATTACGACCGGTTCCTGCGTCTTGAAGGGAACAGTCATCACTTCGGTGTTCAAAGTAACGGGAACCGGGTATGAGGCAGAGGCATCGGGTGTAAATCCGAACAGCACGGCGCAAAATTCCGTACCGCCCTTCAGCACACCGGGGAAGGAGAAGTCCGTCTTGGCGCCTTTGAAAGCATACATGTCGAGAAAATTATAAGCGGCATAATAACCCAGCATCGAAAGATAACCGTTCAACGGGTCGTTGATCAGCTTGTCCAGCCCGCCGTTGTCGATATTCTCCTGTGTGGTATATCCCATATACCAATAGGCAGCGTCGTCTTTCGGGATTACCGTCGCCTTGATATTCTTGTCGGTGATCTCCGTGATATTGACCGTGAAATCTTCACCCACGGTTTCGCCTCTGTAGTCGGCGTCGGCCACCACGTCCATCATCACGGCGTCGGCCTGACCGTTGGCGCTGAAGTAGGTGATGCCCACCGTACCCCGCAGATCGGCGCACTCCTTATGCGCTTCGGTCGGGGCCGTGACCGTCAGCTTGCCGTCGGCATAGGTCACCTTCCACTCGTCGGGCTTCGAAACAAGGGTTTTCGTCACCCCGGCGGACTCGACGTCCCAGACCTTGGTCTCACCGAAAACGAAAGTCGCGACTTCGGGGGCCTTGCGGATCAACATGTAGAAATTGCTGCGTACGGGCACCGTCACGATCGAACCGTCGCTCAGTTCGAAATAGACGTTGTTGTCGTCGTAATTGACGCTCTTGAACAGCGAACCGATGCTGCTGCCCTCGGTCACGGCGGAAACGGGATCGCCCGCGGCATCGAGAATCCGCTCGGAGGTCTTGCCGCCGTCGTAGCTGATCGTCCAGTAGCCCTCGTCATCGACCGACATCACGGGTTTGACGCTTTCGCCCGTCACGCGCAGTTTCGCGCCGCCGGCCATCAGCCACTCGGTTTTGCCGTCGGTCGTGATCGTCCAATAGTAGACCTCGTCCGTATCCTGCTTGACGCCGATAACGGGAGCGTCGGCTCCGGCAGTGCCGTTCTTGATCTCGGCCGTCGTGTTGTCCGAAAAATAGATGACATAACCGTCGGCGCTCTTTTCGACCTTGACGACGGTCACCGCATCGTCCACGATTTTCTGGAGGGCCGCAATCTCGGTGTTCATCTGGCCGATCTTGGTTTCGAGAGCCTCGATCCGGCTCTTCAGGTCGTTCACATTCTGCCACAGTTCCGAGTCGTCATAGTCGTCGCAACCCGTCAGCAGGGGGGGGGAAACAAGGAGCAGTGCGCCCATGCAGGCGGCCAGTCTCCGCATCGTAAAAAATCTCATAGCAATTTATTTAAGTTAAACAAAAGTAGGGTCGGATACATGACGGCGCAACACCAAGTCTCTGCCGACAATATTATATGATCATATACGGATAGAAACAGCTTGCAGAATCGGTAAACCCGTTCAAAGATAAGTATTTTCACGGCAAAAAGCAATCGATCGGAAAAACAGAGGGGACAATATTTAACAGCCGTCCGAAAAAACGGCCCGCAAACAGGAGTATCTGCGCACGGCTGACGGATGGAAATCTGCGGATAATTCCGCCCCGGCAGACCGATAACGGCAGTGCGCAAGTCCCGCTTTCATTTGCGCACCCGGTCGAAAAAAAATCCAAAAAAAATTAAAATTACGAATCGTAATTTTCAGGCCCCGGTTCGAAAAAACCCTGCAAATTCCATCCGCAGGAAAAGAAAAAAATTATAAAACAAACCGAATATTACAGTTACAATCCGTTTTCGGACGACTTCCGCGGAGGGCGAACGGATATTGGAATTTTCGGAGAAAACCAGTAAATTCGTTTCGCAATTTTTTTTATTCATCAAAAATCTTCAACTCTTTTATCCCACACGTTATGAAAAAATTATTACCGTATCTGCTGCTTTTCATTTTGGCAGGGGGGGGGGATTTCCTGCTCCGACGATGATCCGACCGTTCCGGAACCGGAAGCCGTGATGCCGCCGGCCCCGGTTGCATCGGACATCACCTCCGACACCTTTGCAATCTCATGGGAAGCGGTCGAAGGAGCCGTATCGTACACCTATACCCTGCTGCATAAGAATACCCACGGCGCAATCACGGTGATCGTTCCCGAAACCAACACCGATGCGCTCTCGGCAGCTTTCACCGACCTGAAAGCATCGACAGCCTACACTTTCCGCATCAAGGCGCTGGGCGACGGCGAAAAGACGCTCGACTCGGAGTGGTGCGAATGCCCGGTAACGACCGACGAACCGGAATATCTCTCCGGTCCGTGGGTGACGTTCGAAGTCAACTACGAAGAACGCACCAGCTATTACTGCCGCATCACGGCTACGTTTACCCCCAACGACAAGACCGTCGCCTATTACGCCACGTGCGTATACGGCAGCTATTTCGACGACGACCCGGACGATCCCGATTTCGAGCCTAACACCGAAGAGGACATGATCGGGTATCTGAGTGCCCAAAAACCCATCTCCAACAACACGCTGACCGAATCGTCTTGGGGATACTCCACCGAGTACATCCTCGCCGTAGTCGGCGTCGATGCCGACGGCAATTTCGGCAAGCTCAACTGGGCTAAACTCAAGACTCCGGCACGCTCGTCGTCGGGCGATCAGGGCCAGAGCGAGGCCGCACTGCGCATCCAGCACGTGGTGGTCAACTCCTCCGAACTCGAAGGCGCCCCCGAAAACTGCTTCGCAACGGTGTACCGTTTCGAACCGACCGCCGGCGCCCGCGCATTCCGCTACGAGGACGGCTACTACAAGGGCGATTTCGCCAAAAAGGAGACATCCTACTGGCGCCAGTATTTCTCGTCGCTCGCCAATGCCTACGGCGAAGACTACGACGGCTACTACTCCGGCTGGAAAAGCAGCATGGATCTGGAAGTGAGCGCCGACGGATTCTATTACTACGACGTCACGTTCTGGGACGTTTCGATGGCAAACGAAACCTTCGAAGTGATCTACATGGCCTACGATGCCGACGGCGTTCCCGGCGTCCCGGCCTGCTACACGGTGACCCTGCCCGCGGAGATACCCGCCGTAACACCCCAGCAGACACCTTCGGCATATAAGGCTGCGGTCGCAGCAGCCAACCGACTCGCACATCCGCAGGCCCTTCCCCGCCGCCGCTGATCTGCGGAACGGTTGAAAACGAAAAGAGGATACCTTCACGGGTATCCTCTTTTTCCATGCCGGATGCCGCCGGTCTCAATAGCGGTAATGCTCCGCCTTGTAGGGACCGTCGGGACTCACGCCGATATAATCCGCCTGTTTTTCGGTCAGGCGGGTCAGCTCCACGCCCAGATTGTCCAGATGCAGGCGCGCCACCTCTTCGTCAAGATGCTTGGGCAGGCGGTAAACGCCCACTTCGAGCTTCTCCTGCCAAAGTTCCATCTGCGCCAGACACTGGTTCGTGAAGGAGTTCGACATCACGAACGAGGGATGGCCCGTAGCGCAGCCGAGGTTCACGAGACGGCCTTCGGCCAGCACGAAAATCGAATGTCCGTCTAGGAAGGTGAACTTATCGACCTGCGGCTTGATATTGGTCTTCACGGCGCCCGACTTTTCGAGCCGCGCCATCTGTATCTCGTTGTCGAAGTGGCCGATGTTGCAGACGATCGCCTGATCGCGCATCCGCTCCATATGCTCCAGCGTGATGATGTCGCAGTTGCCCGTGCAGGTCACGAAAATATTGCCTTCGTCGAGAGCGCTTTCGACGGTCTTCACCTCGAAGCCCTCCATCGCCGCCTGCAGGGCGCAAATCGGGTCGATCTCGGTCACTATAACGCGCGCTCCGTACGAACGCATCGACGCGGCGCAGCCCTTGCCCACGTCGCCGTAGCCGCACACGACCACCACCTTGCCGGCGATCATCACGTCGGTCGCACGCTTGATGCCGTCAGCCAGCGACTCGCGGCAGCCGTAGAGGTTGTCGAACTTGGACTTGGTGCAGGAGTCATTGACGTTGATGGCCGGAACGAGCAGTTCACCCGCTTCCTGCATCTGGTAGAGCCGGTGTACGCCCGTAGTGGTCTCCTCGCTGACGCCCTTCCATTCGGCCACCGTGCGGTGCCATTTATCCTTGTCCTCGGCAAGCACCTTCTTCAGCGTGTCGATAATCACCTCCTCTTCGTAGGAGGAGGGTTCGTAATCGAGCGTCGAAGTGTCGTCCTCGGCTTTGAAGCCCTTGTGAATCAGAAGCGTCGCATCGCCGCCGTCGTCCACGATCAGCTGCGGGCCTTTGCCGCCCGGAAACGACAGCGCCATGGCCGTACACCACCAGTATTCGGGCAGCGTCTCGCCCTTCCATGCAAAAACGGGAACGCCCGTCTCGGCAATCGCGGCGGCGGCATGGTCCTGCGTCGAGAAGATGTTGCACGAACACCAGCGCACGTCGGCGCCCAGTTCCACGAGGGTCTCAATCAGCACGGCGGTCTGGATGGTCATATGCAGCGAACCCATGACGCGCACGCCTTTCAGCGGCTTCTGCGGACCATACTTGCGGCGCACGGCCATCAGTCCGGGCATTTCGTGCTCGGCGATCTCGATCTCTTTGCGTCCCCACCCGGCCAGCGACATGTCGGCTACCTTGTAGGGCATTGTCAAGTCTAAATACATAACTGTTTATTTTAATTTCAAAATATATTCCCTGTCTTTTTCGATCTGCGCCCGCAGCTCCTCCAGCGTATCGAACCGCCGCTCGTCGCGGATCTTTTCGAGCAGTTCCACGCGCAGCATACGGCCGTACAATGCGCCGCTGAAACCGAAAATATGCGTTTCGAGACGCCGCGCCGTCCCGCCGACCGAAGGATTGCGGCCGAGGTTCGACATCGCGTCGTAAACCGCTCCGTCCACCTCGGCGCGCGAACGGTAAACGCCGTCCTCCGCGGCGACGGAATCGGGAACGGCCACGTTCGCCGTCGGAAATCCAAGCTCGCGTCCGAGCCGGCGTCCGTGTTCCACAACGCCCTCGATAATCACCTTTTCCATCAGATTTTTTCGGTCAGTTTACGCACCAGACTGAACTGCGAGAAGAACTCCTTGGCGAAGACGCGCAGTACGGTATAGGAGGGAATCGCCAGCAGCATGCCGAGGATTCCGGCCAGCGACCCGGCGATCAGAATCACGAGAAAAATCTCCAGCGGATGCGCCTTGACGCGCGACGAATAGAGCGTCGGCTGCAGCACGAAGTCGTCGAGACCCTTGAGGATCAGCAGCGAACCGATGATGACGGCGGCCGTATGCCCCACTGTCATGCCCCCGATCGGGGTCACGATCCCCACGAAGACCGAAACCACGCCGCCGATAAGCGGCCCGGCATAGGGCACCACGTTCATCACGCCCATCACCAGCCCGATGAACGCCGCGTCGGCGGCTTTCATCCCGAAGGCCATCATCGTCAGCGACACGGCGACCATCAACAGCAGGCTTTCGGAGAGGATTCCCGTAAAATAGCGCGCCAGCAGGAGGGTTACGGAGTCGAGCGCACGGGTGATGTTCTCGTGATAACGTTCGGGGAACATCGCCGTAATCATAGCATAGAAAAGCCCCTCGTCCCGCAGGAAGAAGAAGGTGATGAAGGTGATGGAGAAAATAGCGATCACGGAGGAGAGCACGACATTGACGATCGACGCAAAGACCGTGTTGAGCGACTCGATGTCGATCACCTGCTTGAGCGCCGACGCGAGGGCTTCCGAGAGCGAGAAGGTGCTTTCGGGCATGGCGAAGAATTCGTGCAGGTAGCTTTGGGCGCGGGCTATCGGCTCTTCGATGCTCGCCACGACGGTGGCGAAATCGACGTTCGACAACTGGTAGATCTTATTGAAGACCAGCGGCACGAACAGCGAACACAATGTCGCCAGCACCACCCAGATGACGATCAGCGTCGCCAGCGCCGCCAGCCAGCGGGGCACTTTCCAGCCCTTGACATGCAATGCCGCGAGCCGTTTGACCAGCGGATTGCCCATGACGGCCAGCACGGCCGAGATCAGCACATAGACGACGATCGACCGGAAGTACCAGACCAGAAAGAGGACGGCCGCAGCAATCGCCGCGCCCGCAATAAACCGCAGGAAGGTCTGGGGTGTCGTCCTCATACAGCGGATGAATCAGGCTTTCGGAAGACGCGCGATCGGGGTCTGCGAACCCACCACGGGATCGCCTATCTCGACCAGCAGTTCGCTGTTCTTCGGGACGAGCACGTCGACGCGCGACCCGAATTTGATGAAGCCGCAGACGCTGTTCTGCTCCACAGGCGCCCCCACTTTCATATAGGAGATGATACGGCGCGCAATCAGACCTGCGATCTGACGGAAGAGAACCTTCTGTCCCGAAGCCATCTTCACCACGGTCGTGGTGCGTTCGTTTTCGGTCGAGGACTTGGGGTGCCACGCCACCAGAAAACGCCCCGGATGGTATTTGAAATATTCGACGGTACCGCCCACGGGAACCCAGTTCATATGGACGTTGGTGACGGACATGAAGATCGAGATCTGGAGCATCTCCTCATTCAGATACTCGTTCTCCTTCACTACTTCGGTCACGACGACACGGCCGTCGCAGGGTGAAAAGACAAGGTCGGCATCGTGGATGCGCACGCGGCGGGGTTCCCGGAAAAACGCGACGATAAAGAACCAGAACAGCAGCAACAGCACGGCGCTCACCCACAACAGCGAAATATTCGCGTCGCTGACCAGCAGGTGATAGATCAACCACCACAAAAATACACAAACGGCGCCGGAAATGCCGATAATTTTGTAGCCTTCTTTATTTATTCTCATAACTTAATTTAGGATTGCAGTTACATAACAAAAAGCATATAGACGAAGACGAACGGCGCAGACAACAGCAGCGCGTCGAAACGATCCAGTACGCCGCCGTGACCGGGAATCAGGTTTCCCGAATCCTTGACGCCCGCGGCGCGTTTGAACATCGACTCCACCAGATCGCCCAGCACGCCCGTTGCGGCCGCCACCAGCGCCAGACCGAGCCACGCCCATACATCGGCATCCAATACCCGCGCGGCGACATAGCCCATCGCCACGGCGCCGGCCAGCCCGCCGAAAAATCCCTCCCACGACTTTTTGGGCGAAAGACGCTCGAACATGCGGTGCCGTCCGAGGGACATTCCCACCAGATAGGCGAAGACATCGTTGGCCCAGATGATGAAGATGTAGAAAATCATCACCCAAGGAGTCCACACGTCGCTTCCGATGATCGGGATATAGCACATCAGCGAAAGGGGCAGCGCAATGTAGCAGACGCCCATCAGCGTCGTGCCGATTCCGGAAGCCGGATTCTGCTGTTTGCGGTAAAGTTCGCAGATGAACATCGCGGGTATCAGCAGGAGCATAAAGGCCATTCCGCAGGCAAAAGCCTGACTGGCGCCGCCCAGAATCTCGATGTCGTCCGATACGAACGCGAAATTAAGCGCGAAAAGCACGATGCCCGCCGCCGTTCCCAAGATCCTCTGCGGGGCGTTGCCCTGTTTCTCGGCCAGTCCGTAAAATTCGAGCATGCCGCCGACGAGCATCGCCAGCAGCAGTGCGCCGAAACTCCACTGCGACCACATAACGGCACCCAGCACCACCACTGCGAGGACTGCGCCGCTAAGCGTACGCACCATGAGATTCTTCATTTTTTCACTCATCAGATATATCAGCGGGTTAGGTTCGTCGGTTAGTTCAGTTCGGATTTTTCGGCGTTCGCGGCTCCCGAAGCGGCGGTTTTCGTTCCCGACGCGCTTCCGGCATCGCCTTCCTGCGTCGTTCCGGTCCCGGCCGGCGGAGCGTCCGCCGGCGCAGACGCCGTTCCGGACGCGGCATCGTCATCGGCGACGACGACACCCTTTTTCGGCTCGTCATTCTCCCGCGGCACCTGCGCCGCCGGGCCGAGTATGCGTTCGATATCCTCGGCATAGATCGTCTCCTTCTCCAGCAGCAGGTCCGCCATCCGGTTGATCTGCTCGCTCTTCCGTTCGATGATGCCGCGCGCCTTGGCATACGCCTCTTCGATGATGCGGCGCACCTCCGTATCGATGTCGTGGGCCGTCTGCTCGCTGAAAGGCTTGGTAAACGTATCGCGCGTGCCCGACGAGTCGTAATAACTGATCGGTCCGATCTTCTTGCTCATGCCGTAGTAGGCCACCATCGCATAGGCCGTCTCGGTAGCCCGCTCCAGATCGCTCAGCGCGCCTGCTCCCAGCGTTCCGTAGCTGACCTCCTCGGCGATCCGGCCGCCCAGCAGTCCGGCCAGCCGTTCCTGCAGGGCTTCGTTGGTAACGTGGATGCGGCGTTCGTCGGGCACATACCACGTCGCGCCCAGACTCCGCCCGCGCGGAACCACCGTGACTTTCAGCACGGGATCGCATTGGGGCAGCGACCACATGACGGTAGCGTGCCCCGCTTCGTGAATCGCCGTGGCGCGCCGCTCGGCGGCCGTCATCGGCATATTGGGTTTTTCGAGTCCACCCACGATGCGGTCGATGGCCGCGAGGAAATCCTCCTTCGACACGAATTTCTTGTTGTGCCGCGCGGCGATCAGCGCCGCTTCGTTGCAGACGTTGGCGATGTCGGCGCCCGAAAAACCGGGCGTCTGACGCGCCAAGAACTCACGGTCGAGCTGCGGATCGAGTTTCAGCGGACGCAGATGGACGTTGAAAATCGCCTCGCGCTCCTTGACGTCGGGCAGGCCCACCTCGATCTGACGGTCGAAACGCCCGGCCCGCATCAGCGCCTTGTCGAGAATGTCGGCGCGGTTCGTCGCCGCGAGGACGATAACGCCCGTATTGGTCTGGAAGCCGTCCATCTCCGTGAGGAGCTGGTTCAGCGTATTTTCGCGTTCGTCGTTGCCCGAAAATCCGGCGTTCTTGCCGCGGGCGCGGCCGATGGCGTCGATCTCGTCGATGAAGACGATGCAGGGAGCCTTCTGCTTGGCCTGCTCGAACAGGTCGCGGACACGCGATGCGCCCACGCCCACGAACATCTCCACGAAATCGGAACCCGAAATCGAAAGGAACGGCACGTTGGCTTCGCCGGCCACGGCTTTGGCCAGCAGCGTCTTGCCCGTTCCCGGAGGGCCTACCAGCAGGGCACCCTTGGGAATCTTGGCGCCCAGCTCCTTGTATTTTTCCGACTTCTTGAGGAAATCGACGATCTCCATGATCTCGACCTTGGCTTCCTCCAGTCCGGCCACGTCCTTGAACGTCACGCGCTTGGAAGCATCCTTGTCGAAGACCTGCGCCTTGGCTTTACCGACGTTCATAATGCCGCCGCCCGCACCGCCACCGGCGCCGCGCGACATAGAACGCATGATGAAAATCCAGACGCCGATAATCAGCACCCACGGCAGCAGGTTGATCAATACGTTGGTCCAGTCGTTGGTCTTGTTCTCATAGACTACCGGCACGGTCTGTCCCGACTGCTGCTCGGCGTTCTTCAAATCTTCGCGGAACGAATCGACCGATCCGATCGTAAAGGTGAGCTGCACGCCCGTTTCGGGCAGCCGCTTGAAACGGGCGTCCACCGTATCCCTGCGGTACTGTTCGGCGGCCTCCTTCTTCAGAAAAACCTGCGCCTGATCGCGGTTCACGACCTGAATTTTCTCCACGTCGCCCTTTTCGACCATCTCCCGGACCGTCGTCCAGTCGCTGGGCAGCGGCGTGTCGTTGACATCGCCGAATACGTACCAGCCGATGATGAACGCGCCGATCAGACCGTAGATCCACAGCATCGAGGGCCTCGGCATGTTCATATTCATCCTATTATTGTTTTTGCGTTGTTGTGCCATATTAAAAAATTACTCTTCGTATTCGTATTTGGTCATGGGTGCGTCGGCCCACAACTCTTCGAGTTTGTAGAAACTGCGCAGTTCGGTCTGGAAGATATGCACCACGACGTCCACGTAGTCCATGGCGACCCATACGCCGTTCTGCTGACCTTCGATGCGCCAGACCTTCTCGCCCAGCGTTTCGAGCACCTTCTCTTCGATGCTTGCGGCGATGGCGCATACCTGCGTCGTGGAATCGGCGTTGCACACGATGAACCGGGAGCATATGGCTCCGTCGAAACCTGAGAGGTCCAACGATACAATATCCTTACCTTTTTTATCTTCAATCGCACTTACGATAGTTTCGATCAGTTTATCCATAAATCTTCAATAGGTGTCTATAACCTTGCAAAGGTACGAAAATAGAATGAGATTTGAAAATTAAGAGCTACAAAAAAGCGGACGGGCGACCCGACCGGAATCGCCGCAACACAGGGAAAGGCCGCAAGAGACCCGCAGCAGGGGCAGAATCCCCGTCAGACCGTCCGCGGAATTCTACGGCGGGCCGCCATCCGCAAACCGGAACGGCGACACGACGCAGACAGCGGATGACAATGCGACGCAAATCGGAGCGGCGACACGGCACAAACGGGGACGGCAACCGATGCAGACCGAGGATGACAACGCGGCACAAACCGGAACAGCGGCGCGGCACAAGGCGGGACGGATAAAACAGCATCCGAAAAACAAAACGCGCCCGGCAGAAAAAACCGCCGGACGCGTCCATTTCGGAAAAGCACGTCAGTTCCCGACCTCCGGGGCATTGGCCATAATCGTATCGGTCAGGGCCTTGATGATCGAACTCTTGACGTAGGTGCGGCGCACGGCGACCGCGATCTTGCGCGACGTGGCGCCTTTGGCCAGCATCTTCAGCCGGTCGCGGTGATCCGCGGGGATGTATTCGACGGCCATTTCGGGAATGATCGTAAGACACGACGTGCAGTCCACGATGCGCATGAGCGTATCGAGCGAACCCGATTCGAAGGAGTAGTGCGACGGCATGTCGCGCTTGGCCTGACACAGTTCGATGATCTGATCGCGCATACAGTTTCCTGCGCTCAGAATCACCAGATCGCGCAGGTCGATGTCCTCGATGCGGATGTTCGACCGCTCGTAAAGGGCGTTTTCGGGCGAAACGTATGCGAAGAAACGATCGTTGAAGAGTTCCTGCTCCAGAATCCCCTCGCCGCAGGTGCCGCTGGCCACCAGCGCCGCGTCGATACGGTCGCGCTTGAGGGCCTCGACGATGTCGGAAGTGATCATCTCAGAGATCTCCAGTTCGACTTTGGGATAATCGCGCACGAAAGCGGGGATGAATTTGTGCAGCAGGTACGGGGCGATGGTCGGGATGACGCCCAGCCGGAGTTTGCCCGACGTCTCGCCTTTGAGTTCGGCCACCGATTCGCGGATGTTGTTATAGGCCCGCAGCGTCTCGCGGGCACGCTCCAGCACCACGTCGCCCGCTTCGGTCGGGATCACGGGCTTCTTCGAACGGTCGAGCAGCACCACGCCCAGCTCCTCTTCGAGGGCTTTGACCTGCATGCTCAGCGAGGGCTGGGTCACGAAACAATGTTCGGCGGCCAGCGAAAAACTGCCGCAGTTGGCTACGGCCAACAGGTATTCAAGCTGAATTATAGTCATAGTAGGCAATTATTCCGACGAGCAAAAATATAAAAAAAATCTATAAACGACAACTTTATTAGGTCGCCCGCGCGCTTTTTCGTATGTTTGTCCACAAAATACCGAAAAAACGAGAGCCGGCACTGATTTTCACCGCAGTTTCAGTGCCGCGGGGAAGCCGAAACTACCGGCAGAAAGGGAGTTTGGGCAGGATTCCGGATGTGGAACCGGCATCGAGGATGCCGTAATGCGAGCTTGGCGAATTCCGCATCTCTGGAGCTGCCCCGAAGCCATAGATAACTTAAATTCGTCAAGCGGAGGATTAATCGTTTTATGGGAAAAATCATTCTTACCGGCGACCGTCCGACGGGCCGGCTTCATCTGGGACACTACGTAGGTTCGCTGCGCCGCCGCGTCGAACTGCAGGAGTCGGGCGAATTCGAACGCATCTTCATCATGATCGCCGACGCGCAGGCGCTGACCGACAACGCCGACAACCCCGAAAAGGTGCGCCAGAACATCATCGAAGTCGCCCTCGACTACCTTTCGGTCGGTCTCGACCCGAACAAATCGACGCTTTTCATCCAGTCGCAGATTCCCGAACTGTGCGAGCTGGCGTTCTACTATATGAACCTCGTCACGGTACAGCGCCTGCAGCGCAACCCGACCGTGAAGGCCGAAATCCAGCTGCGCGGCTTCGCCGAGAACAACACGGAGGGCGACACCCAGCAGCGTCAGGGTATTCCCGTCGGATTCTTCACCTACCCGATCAGTCAGGCGGCGGACATCACGGCTTTCAAAGCCACGACCGTACCCGCGGGCGAGGATCAGGAGCCGATGATCGAGCAGACGCGCGAAATCGTCCACAAATTCAACACGGTATACGGTCCCGCGCTGGTCGAACCGGAGATTCTGCTGCCCGAAAACGCGGTCTGCATGCGGCTGCCGGGAACCGACGGCAAAGCCAAGATGTCGAAGTCGCTCTGCAACTGCATCTACCTGTCGGACAGCGCCGATGAAATCAAGAAGAAAGTCATGGGCATGTATACCGATCCCGACCACCTGCGCGTGGAGGATCCGGGCAAGGTGGAGGGCAACATGGTATTCACCTACCTCGACGCCTTCAGCCGTCCCGAACACTTCCCGAAATACCTGCCCGACTACCCTTCGCTGGAGGAGCTGAAAGCCCACTACCGCCGCGGAGGCTTGGGCGACGTGAAGGTCAAGAAGTTCCTGATCGCGGTGTTGAACGAGATGCTGGAGCCGTTCCGCGAGCGCCGCAAATATTACGAGGGACGCATCGGCGAGGTGTACGAAATCCTCCGCGCGGGGTCGGAAGCGGCCCGCGAAGTCGCCGCCGAAACGCTCGCCGACGTGAAACGCGCCATGAAGATCGACTACTTCGACGACAAGGAGCTGATCGCAAGTCAGGCCGAACATTTCGCACACAAAGAATAAAAAACCGCAACAGCAATAAAACCACGACGGATTTGAACTTACGCGCCGACCACATCTACCGCACGTTCCTCCGCCTTACGAGGCGGCTGAGCAACAGCCAGATCATGATGCTTCTGGCCGTGGTCGTCGGCGTGCTCGCCGGAGTGGGCACCTATCTGTTCGAGATGCTGCTATACGGCATCAAATACGGACTGACCAACTGGTTTCCGGTGGACAGCGCCCACATCCTGTTCCTGATCTACCCCGCCGTCGGCATCATTCTGGCGACGCTGTTCGTCAAATACATCGTCCGGGACAATATTTCGGAGGGCGTCACGCGCGTACTCTACGCCATGTCGAGCCGCAATTCGCGCATCGCGGGCCACAACTGCTGGACCTCGATCGTCGGCGGCGCCACGACCATCGGATTCGGCGGCTCGGTGGGTCCTGAGGCCCCCATCGTGCTGACGGGAGCCGCCATCGGCTCGAACGTCGGACGGATCGCGCGGCTCAACTACAAGCACACCACGCTGCTGCTCTGCTGCGGCGCCGGCGCGGCGCTGGCCGCCATTTTCAAGGCTCCGATCACGGGCGTGGTGTTCGTGCTGGAAATCCTGATGCTCGACATCACCGCAGGATCGGTCATTCCGCTGCTCATCGCCTCGATCACGGCCACGACGATGGCCTTCATGCTGCGGGGCTTCGACCCGATTCTGGCCGTGACGCTGGCTCCCGCAGATGCGTTCGAGCTTTGGCAGATACCGCTCTTCATCCTGCTGGGCGTATGCTGCGGACTGATGTCGTGGTATTTCACCTCGACGAACCTGCGCGTGAGCACGCTTTTCAAGAAGATCGACAAGCAGTACAAGAAGTGGATCGTCGGCGGCACCGTGCTCGGAGTCCTGATCTTCATTTTCCCGCCGCTCTACGGCGAGGGTTACGAAGGATTCACCTCGCTGATGCACGGACAGGCCGAAAAACTCTTCGACAATTCGCTCTTCTACCGTTTCAGCGACATCGACTGGGTTGTCATACTCTTCGTCATCGCCACGATGTTCTTCAAGGTCATCGCCATGGCTTCGACCAACGCCGCGGGCGGCGTAGGCGGAACATTCGCCCCGTCGCTGTTCGTCGGCGCATTCACGGGCGCGTCGATAGCCCTGCTGTGCAACGCCTTCTTCGACTGGGAGGTGTCGATCGTCTCGTTCACGCTGGTCGGCATGGCGGGCGTCATGTCGGGCGTGATGAAGGCGCCGCTGACCTCGATCTTCCTGATCGCCGAACTCTCGAACGGTTACGGGCTGTTCATCCCGCTGATGATCACCGCCTGCATCTCGTTCGCCGTGGACTACTACCTCGATCCGGATTCGATCTACACCAAGCAGCTGCGCCTGCGCGGGGAGCTGCTGACCCACGACAAGGACCAGTCGGTCTTCGTCTTCCTGAAACTCGACGAACTGATGGAGACCGATTTCCTGCGCATCAGGGAGAACTTCACGCTGGGCGACATCGTACACATCATTTCGACGGCGCGCCGCAACATCTTCCCCGTGATCGACAACTTCGGGCATCTGCTCGGCATCATCCAGCTGGACGACCTGCGCGAAGACATGTTCAAACGCGAGAAATACGGACATCCGATTTCGGACTACATGATTCAGCCGCCCGACAAGATACTGGAACACGAAGCCATCCAGAGCGTCGTCCAGAAGTTCGAGGACAAACATACGTGGATGCTGCCCGTCGTAGACAAACAGAACCGCTACATGGGCTTCATCTCCAAATCCCGCATCCTGAACGCCTACCGCGAACAGCTGGTCAAGATCCAGCAGTAACCTGCGGTCCGCGCAGATGCGGCAGCACTCTTTCCGCAAGGGCGATCTCTTCCCACCGACACAAAACGAACAGCCATGACGACAGAAAATCCTTTTCCTTGGGCCGACGGCATGAACTGCGCCGTCACGGTCTGCGACACCGAAGGCGTGATCCTTTACATGAACGAGAAAGCCCGCGCGACCTATATCCGGCACGGCAATCTGATCGGCAGCAATCTTTTCGGCTGCCACAACGAACGTTCGCGCGAAATCATCCGCCGCCTGACGGCCGAGGGCGGCTCGAACGCCTACACCATCGAGAAACAGGGAGTCCGCAAGATGATCTATCAGACGGCTTGGCGGACCGGGAACAAGGTAGGCGGTCTGGTGGAGATTTCGATGGAAATACCCGCCGAAATGCCGCATTACATCCGGGGCTGAGGGCTTCGGGGCCGAGAGTTCCCGACGCTTGCGCCGCTACATAGCGGGCATGAAGCTCACCGCCTGCCCGCCGCCCGGAGCCATCGCCACTTCGAGCGTATCGGCGGATGAAACCTCGCGCTCCGAAATAGTGTAGGAGGTGGGATTCGTCTTCCAATCGGCATCGGGACCGTCGGCGTAGATCGTCGCGCGGTATTTCGTGCCGGGTTTCAGGAAGTCGAGCGGCAGCGACAGCGTGCGGGGCTGTTCGTCGGTCGCCGCACCCAGAAAATAATTCTCCCCCGCGCGGCGCACCACGGCGACGAATTCGCCCGGTTCGCCCGCCAGTGCGCGCGACCAGTCGCAGTCCGCATCGAAGTCGCGGAAGAACCGGAAAGCGGGATGCCCCTCGTAATTTTCGATCAGGTCCGAAGCCATCTGCACGGGCGAATAGATGATCACCCACTCGGCGATCTGCTTGGCAAGGGTCGTATTCACGCGCATATCGACCTCAGGACCGCAGTTCCAGAGTTTGCGGCGCGGCGAGTTGCGCGTATTTTCATAGAGAATGTCGAACGTGCCGGGCGTGAAGTCCATCGGCCCGGCGAGCAGGCGCGTAAAAGGCAGCGTCACTTCGTGCGACGGCGGATTGCCCGCGCTCCAAGCATCCCACTCCTTGCCGCGCGCACCTTCGCGCGACATCATGTTGGGCCACGTGCGGCGGATGCCGCAGTCTTTGATCGGTTCGTGCGCATTGACCGTCATCCGGTATTTCGCGGCCGTCTCGACCACGTGCTGGTAATGGCGCACCATGTACTGCCCGTGATGGTTGTTGCCGCCGGAGATACCGCCGGCATAGCCCGTTTTGAGGTTGTGTATTCCCAGATCGGCGTACCATTTGACGGCGCGTTCCAGCTGGCGTTCGTAATCGGGGATGTTGCCGCCCGTTTCGTGGTGGCCGATGATCTCGATCCCGCGTTCGCGGGCGTAACGCACGATCTCTGCAATGTCGAAGTCGGCATAGGGCTTCGTGAAGTCGAACGACTGGCTGCCGCCCCAGTTCTCCCAGCCTTCGTTCCAGCCTTCGAACAGCACCCCCTGAATATTGTTGGCCGCCGCGAAGTCGATATGGCGTTTGGCGTTTTCGGTCGTCGCGCCGTGGCGGTCGTCCATCGCCCACGTCTCGACGCCGAGGTGCATGCCCCACCACACGCCGACGTACTTCATCGGGCGGATCCAGCTCGTATCCCCGATCTTCGAAGGTTCGTTCAGATTGAGAATCAGCGACGAATTGATCAGCCCCACGGCATCGGGCGCCAGCTGCACGGTGCGCCACGCGGTCGTAAATTTATTGCCGACATGCGCTTTCGTACCGTCGGGCAGGGGCGCGAGATCCGATTTGAACGCAAGTCCGTCCGTCTTGCGAAGCGTCATTTCGGGAAAGTCGTACAAGGCCGCTTCGTGGATGCTGCCGTAGAGGCCGCCGACCTTGAACGTCGCGGGGGTATTGGCGTCGGCCAGTTCGCTCAGCGGAAGTTTGCGGTAAAGCAGTTCATAGGTGTCGAAGCTGGCGGGAATGGTCCACGAATCGCCGTCGGCGGCGAAGCGGAATTCGGTCAGTTCGTCCGTCACGCGGAGCGAATCCGCCCCGCACGCTTCGTATTCGTAGCGGAATCCCAGCCCGTCATCGAATACCCGGAAGCGCAGCGTCAGCCGCACGCCGCCGCCGTTGCGCAGCCGCACGGCCATTTCGTTGTAACGGCTGCGGTTCTCCTTGTTCTCGCCCCACGGCTGGGTCCACGTCTCATCGACGCTCGTGCGCGACACATGCTCGACGGCGAAACCACCGCCGAGATCGGCCTCGGCGGCTTCGAATCCCAGTCGGGAGGGTTCGAACAGCCGGACACCGCCGTCCGTAACCGAATAGGTCATGCGTCCGGCGGAGTCTACGGCGAACGCCAGACGGATCGTGCCGTCGGGGGAGGTAACCCCGGTATTTTGCGAACAGGCGCCGCACAAGGCCAGCGCGGCAAGGGAGAAGAGGAAGGATTTCATATCGGTCGGGTTGAGCAAACGGTTAAATCAAAGGAAAGCTTCGAATCCGGGCAGGCGTTTGACGGGCGAGAATTCGATGATCTCGTAATCGGCGACGCCGTGGATGCGGAACGGGTCCTCCGCCGTCAGGGCCTCGACCGCCGCACGGTCCGCGGCGCGGCAGAGAATGACGCCGCCCGTCCGGGGATTCTGCGGCCCCGAACAGAGAAACGTCCCTGCGGCATACTGGCGGTCGAGGTATTCGCGGTGCGCCGCGAGGTGCCGTTCGACCTCCGCAAGCGGCAGTTTGTAAGTCAGCAGTACGATGAACACCCGCTACAGTTTTATGTCGTAAATCTGGATCACGCCCTGCAGTTTGCCGGCTTCGTCGGTCACGAGCAGCGAGGTGACCTTGTTGCGGGTCATCATCTTCTCGGCTTCGATCAGTTTCCGGTCGGCAGAGATCGTCTTCGGATTCGGCGTAGCGATATCGGCGGCCTTGATGTTGAAAAACTCGGCGCGGCGGCGCTCCATGGCGCGGCGCACGTCGCCGTCGGTCACGATGCCCTCGATACGTTCGCCGTCGCAGATGATGATGAGTCCCAGTCCGCCCTTGCTGATGGCGTGGATCATGTCCGTCGCCGAGCAATCGGGCGCCACGACCGGAAGATCGTGCGAACGCATCACGTTGCCGACGGTCATCAGCAGGCGGCGTCCGAGGCTTCCGCCCGGATGCAGGCGTGCGAAATCGACGCTCGTAAAGCCCCGCATCTGCATCAGCGACACGGCCAGCGCGTCGCCCATGGCGATCTGCGCCGTGGTCGAGGTCGTCGGCGCGAGGTGCAGGATGCAGGCTTCCTCTTCGACGCTTACGTCGAGGTGCACGTCGGAGTTCTTGGCCAGCGCGGATTCGGGATTGCCGGTCATCGAGATCAGCTTGTTGCCGTTGGAGTGGATGAAAGGCACGATTTTCAGGATTTCGTCGGTTTCGCCCGAATAGGAGAGCGCCAGCACGACATCCTCTTTCGAGATCATGCCCAGATCGCCGTGAAAGGCTTCGCCGGGATGCAGGAAGAAGCTGGGCGTACCGGTCGAGGCGAGCGTCGCGGCGATCTTGCGCCCCACCAGCCCCGACTTGCCCATGCCCGTAACGATACATTTGCCCTGACCCGAAAGGATCATTTCGACGGCGTCGGCGAAGTTATCGCCCAACGTTTCCTTCATGCGCTTGAGCGCCAGCAGTTCGGTGTTGATCGCCTTGCGGGCCAGATCGAGAATCTGGGCTTTCGTGGTATCGGTCATTATAGCAGAGTTTTAATGAGGTTTTCCAGTTCGTCGAGCTGCAGCATGTTCGGGCCGTCGCTCTTGGCATGGTCCGGGTCGGGATGCACTTCGAAGAAGAAGCCGTTGGCGCCGAAAGCTTTGGCGGCCTGCGCCATGGCGGGTACGAATTCGCGGTTGCCCCCCGTCTTGCCGCCTGCGGCGCCGGGACGCTGCACCGAATGGGTGCAGTCCATCACCACGGTCGGGGCGATGCGCAGCATGTCCGCAATATTGCGGAAATCGACGACGAGGTTGTTGTAGCCGTAAATATTGCCGCGCTCGGTGAGCCATATCTCCGAAGCGCCCGCATCGCGGGCCTTTTCGTAGGGATAGAGCATGTCGGCGCCCGACAGGAACTGCGCCTTCTTGATATTCACCGTCCTGCCCGTCTTCGCGGCAGCGACCAGCAGGTCGGTCTGGCGGCAGAGGAACGCGGGAATCTGGATCACGTCGACCACTTCGCCCACGGGCGCGGCCTGCCACGATTCATGGATGTCGGTCAGCAGCTTCAGCCCCCACTTCGCACGCACGTCGGCGAGCATCCGAAGCCCCTTTTCGAGTCCGGGTCCGCGGAACGACGAGATCGAGGTGCGGTTGGCCTTGTCGAACGACGCCTTGAAAATGATGTCCGCGCCGAGTCTTTCGTTGATCGCCACAAGACGCTGCGCCACGGTGTCGAGCAGTTCGGCAGACTCGATGACGCACGGTCCGGCGATAAATTTGATCTTCATAAGATTCGATTATGAGTTAAGAACAAAGGCCGGGGAAGCCGCCGCCCGCCAAGCAGCCGGGCTTCGACTCCCGACTTTTCATTTTCCATGCCTGATCAGGAAGGCTTCGGCCTTCTCCAGATCTTCGGGCGTGTCGATGCCGATGGTCTCGGCATCGGTAACGCCCACGCCGATCTTATAGCCGTTCTCCAGCCAGCGGAGCTGTTCGAGCGACTCGGCCTTTTCGAGCGCAGACTGCGGCAGGGCCGTAACCGCGCGCAGGACCTCCGTGCGGAACGCATAGAGACCGATATGCTTGTAGAACGTATGGCGCGCCAGCCACTCCGACCGTTCGACGCCCCGCAAGTAGGGGATCACCGAACGCGAGAAGTAGAGGGCGCGCGACTGCGCGTCGAGCACCACTTTCGGGGAGTTGGGATTTTCGAGGGCTTCGAGACCGTCCGTCGCGGCGAAAGGCCTGACCAGCGTGGCGATGTCGGTCGCCGGATCGTCGAAGCAGCGTTTCACGGCTTCCAGCTGCGAGGCCCGGACAAAAGGTTCGTCGCCCTGCACGTTGACCACCACGTCGTAGGTCTTGCCCTGTTTGAGATAGGCTTCCCAGCAACGGTCGGTACCGCTTTTATGGTCCGGCGAGGTCATCTCGGCCCGGCCGCCGAAAGCGAGCACGGCATCGTAGATACGCTCGTCGTCGGTGGCGACCACGACGTCGTCCAACACGCCCGCCACCTGCTCGTAGACGCGCTGAATGACGGGCCTGCCGCCCAGCATCGCCAGCGGCTTGCCCGGAAAGCGCGTCGAGGCGTAACGCGCCGGTATGATTGCGATAAATTTCATCGTCTCGGTTATTTAGCCATAAAAATAAAAAGTAAAAGGTGAAAATCAAAACTTTTCACCTTTTACTTGCATCTTCGCTTCAGACGAGCGCCAGTTTCAGCACTTCGTCGTTGGTCTTCACATAATGGAACGTCAGCCCTTCGACGTATTCGGGTTTGATCTCGGCGATGTCCTTGCGGTTCTCCTCCGAAAGGATCAGTTCGGTGATGCCGGCGCGCTTGGCCGCCAGAATCTTCTCCCGAACGCCGCCCACGGGCATCACGCGGCCGCGAAGGGTCGTTTCGCCCGTCATGGCGATACGCTCCCGGACCTTGCGTCCGGTATAGGTCGAGACGATCGAGGTCACCATCGTAATACCGGCCGACGGCCCGTCCTTCGGAATCGCCCCCTCCGGCACGTGGATATTGATGTCGTTCTTCTCGAACGCCGAAGCGTCGATTCCCAGTTCCGCGTGGTGGGCCATCACCCACTCGTGGGCGATCGTCGCCGACTCCTTCATCACCTCGCCCAGATTACCCGTCAGGCTGACTTTGCCCTTGCCGGGGGTCAGCACCGATTCGATGTAGAGGATGTCGCCGCCGACCTCGGTCCACGCAAGGCCCGTCACCACGCCCGTCATGCCGCCCACTTCGTACTCCTCACGGAGGAACTTGGGCATGCCGAGAATCTTCTCGACGTCCTTGGCCGTGATTTCGGGCGCGAAGGCTTCGTCGAAAGCGATCTGCTTGGCGCGGGCGCGGGCGATCTTGGCCAGCAGCTTGTCGAGCGAGCGAACGCCCGACTCGCGGGTGTAGCCGGAGATGATGCCTTCGACGATTTGGGGCGTCATCACGAGTTCCTGCTCCTTGATGCCATGGGCCTCGCGCTGCTTGGGCAGCAGGTGGTCCAAGGCGATGCGGATCTTCTCCTCGACCAGATAGCCCGGAATGTTGATCATCTCCATACGGTCGCGCAGCGCCGGGGCGATGTTGGCCACGTTGTTGGCCGTGGCGATGAAGAGCACTTTCGACAGGTCGTACTCCATGTCGATATAGTTGTCGTGGAAGGTGGTGTTCTGTTCCGGATCGAGCACTTCGAGCAGTGCGCTCGACGGGTCGCCGTGGTTCGAAACGGTCACCTTGTCCACCTCGTCGAGGATAATCACGGGGTTCGACGAACCGCACCGCTTGATGGTCTGGATGATCCGGCCCGGCATGGCGCCGATGTAGGTGCGGCGGTGTCCGCGAATCTCGGACTCGTCGTGCAGGCCGCCCAGCGAAATGCGGCCGAACTTGCGGCCCAGCGCCGCCGCCACCGACTTGCCCAGCGAGGTCTTGCCCACACCCGGAGGACCGTAGAGGCAGAGGATCGGCGACTTGAGGTCGCCCTTGAGCTTGATGACGGCCAGATGCTCCAGAATACGCTCCTTCACCTCGTCCAGACCGAAATGGTCGCGGTCGAGCTGTTCGCGGGCGCACTTGAGGTCGAGATTGTCCTTGGTCGTGTCGTTCCACGGCAGTTCGAGCAGCAGCTGCAGATAGGTCATCTGCACCGAATACTCGGCTACGGCGGGGTTCAGCCGCTCGACTTTCTGCAGCTCCTTCTCGAAGGTCTCGCCGACCTCCTTGGGCCAGTTCTTCTTCTTGGCCTCCTCGCGCATCTTCTCGATGTCGGCGTCGGCGCCGTCGCCCAGCTCGTCCTGAATCGTGCGCATCTGCTGCTGGAGGTAGTAGTCGCGCTGCTGCTTGTCGATTTCCTGCTTCACGCGCTCCTGAATCTGGCTTTTCAACTCGGCCAGCTGCTGCTCGCGGATCAGTATTTCGAGCAGTTTGCGGGCGCGGGCCAGCAGGCCGGGGGCTTCCAGCAGCGACTGGCGGTCCTCGTCCGTCAGCTCCATGTTCGAGCAGATGAAGTTGATGATGCCGCGCTTGGAGTCGATGTTCTTAATGGCGAACGCCGCCTCCTTGGGCATCGACGGCGAGACGTTGATGATATTGAGCGCCACGTCGCGGATCGAGTCCACGAGGGCTTCGAACTCGACGCTCTTCAGATCGGGCGTGGTATCGCGCAGGGCGGTGACACGGGCCCGGAAGTAAGGCTCGGTGGTGATGTATTCGCGGATCTCGACCTTCTCCAAGCCGTTCAGGATCACCGTGAGGTTGCCGTTGGGCATTTCGAGAATCTTGATGATGCGCGCCGCGGTGCCGACCTTGTACATGTCGTCCGGCGCGGGGTCTTCGACGTCGCTTTCGCGCTGCAGCACGGCGCCCAGAATACCGCCTTCGGCATTCACGGCGCGCACCAGACTGATGCTCTTGTCGCGGCCCACCGTAATGGGGGTGATGGCGCCGGGAAAGAGCACGGAACTGCGCAGCGTGAGAATCGGAATGATCTCAGGAACCTCCACCTCTTCGACGACTTCGTCACCGCCCGTCACGATGGGGATCACGCGGTGATTGCCGTCGAGCAGATCGGGAAGCAGGTTCACGTCTTCGACTTCGATTGTTTCGAATTTATCTTTTTTACTCATAGCTTACAAATATATAATGTCGCAAAGGTAACGATTTTTTAGTCATATTTATTTCATCTTTGACAGAATGTTAATAACTTTGCAGGTCAAATAACGAAGTAAAACAATTTCATCCCTATGCAAATCGCAGACAAATACTCGCCGCAGGAGATCGAGTCGAAATGGTACGACTACTGGATCGAAAAACGCTTGTTTCACTCGGAACCCGATCAGCGCGAACCCTATACGATCGTAATTCCGCCCCCCAACGTAACGGGCATGCTCCACATGGGTCACATGCTCAACAACACGCTGCAGGACGTGCTGGTGCGCCGCGCCCGCATGTCGGGCAGGAACGCCTGCTGGGTGCCGGGCATGGACCACGCGTCGATCGCCACCGAGGCCAAGGTCGTGGCGATGCTGCACGAAAAGGGCATCGAAAAATCGTCGCTCTCGCGCGAAAAGTTCCTCGAATACGCTTGGGAATGGAAGGAGAAGTACGGCGGCATGATCCTCAAGCAGCTGCGCAAGCTGGGCGCCTCGTGCGACTGGGAGCGGACCTGCTTCACGATGGACGGGCCGCGCACCGAGAGCGTCATCAAAGTCTTCTGCGACCTGTTCGAAAAGGGCAGGATTTACCGCGGCGTACGCATGGTGAACTGGGACCCCGCGGCGAAAACGGCGCTTTCGGACGAAGAGGTGGTCTTCAAGGAGTCGCACGGCAAACTCTACTACCTGCGCTACAAGATCGAAGGCACGGACAAGGCGATCATCGTCGCCACGACGCGCCCCGAAACCATTCTGGGCGACACGGCGCTGTGCGTCAACCCCAACGACCCGCGCTACGCCTCCCTGCCGGCCGATGCGCGCGTCATCGTGCCGCTGGTGAACCGTTCGATCCCGGTGATCCGCGACGAATACGTCGATATCGAATTCGGCACGGGCGCGCTGAAGGTCACACCGGCGCACGACGTGAACGACTACATGCTGGGCGAGAAATACGGTCTCGAAACGATCGACATCTTCAATGACGACGGCACGATCAACGACAAGGTCGGCATGTACGTCGGCATGGACCGTTTCGACGTCCGCAAACAGATCGAGAAGGACCTCGCCGCGGCGGACCTGCTCGAAAAGACCGAGGAGTACACCAACAACGTGGGATACTCGGAGCGCACGGGCGTGGCCATCGAGCCGAAGCTCTCGATGCAGTGGTTCCTCTCGATGGAGGAGCTGGCCCGGCCCGCGACCAAAGCCGTCATGGAGGATGCGATCCGCTTCGTGCCCGAAAAATACAAGAACACCTACCGTCACTGGATGGAAAACATCAAGGACTGGTGCATCTCGCGCCAGTTGTGGTGGGGACAGCGCATTCCGGCCTACTACCTGCCCAAGGGCGGGTACGTCGTGGCCCCGACGGCCGAAGAGGCGCTCGCGAAGGCACGTGCGAAGACCGGCGACGACTCGCTGCAGCCGAGCGACCTGCGTCAGGACGAGGACGTGCTGGACACTTGGTTCTCGTCGTGGCTCTGGCCGATTTCGGTCTTCGACGGCATCCGCAATCCGGACAATCAGGAAATAAGCTACTACTACCCCACCAACGATCTGGTGACGGGTCCCGACATCATCTTCTTCTGGGTGGCCCGCATGATCATGGCGGGTTACGAATACCGCGGCGAAAAGCCCTTCGGCAACGTATACTTCACGGGCATCGTCCGCGACAAGATCGGCCGCAAGATGTCCAAGCAGCTGGGCAACTCGCCCGATCCGCTGGACCTGATCGCCAAATACGGCGCCGACGGCATGCGCATGGCGATGCTGATTTCGTCGTCGGCCGGCAACGACGTGATGTTCGACGAAGCGCTCTGCGAGCAGGGCCGCAACTTCGGCAACAAGATATGGAACGCCTACAGGCTGGTGAACGGCTGGTCGGCGGACGACAAGACCGCGCAGGACGACAACAACCGGCTGGCGGTCGAATGGTTCCGCCAGACGCTGGGCCGCGCACTGCGCCAGATCGACGAGGACTTCAGGTCGTACCGCATTTCGGAGGCGTTCATGACGGCCTACAAGCTCTTCTGGGACGACTTCAGCGGTCTCTACCTCGAAATGGTGAAACCCGCCTACGGACAGCCCGTCGATGCGGAGACGTTCGCCGCGACGTGCGGATTCTTCGACGAATTGATGCGCGTGCTGCACCCCTTCATGCCGTTCGTGACGGAGGAGATCTGGCAGGACCTCGCGCCCCGCAAAGAGGGCGAGTCGATCTGCACGGCCCCCATGCCGCAGCCGGTCGAAGCCGACGAGCGCCTGCTGGCCCGGTTCGAGCTGGCCAAGGAGGCGATCTCCTCGGTGCGCAACATACGCAACCAGAAGAACCTGCCGCAGAAGGAAGCGCTGACGCTCAAGGTGATCGCCGACGAGAACTACCCCGCCGAATACGCTCCCGTGATGCGGAAGATGGCCAACCTGACGGCCGTCGAAACCGTGACGGAGAAAGACCCCGCGGCCGCGGCGTTCATCGTCAAGACGACCCAGTATTTCGTGCCGATGGCGGGCAAGATCGACGTCGAAGCCGAAATCGGGAAACTGACGGAGAGTCTCGCCTACTACGAGGGATTCCTCGCAAGCGTCATGAAGAAGCTCTCGAACGAGCGCTTCGTGCAGTCGGCGCCCGAAAAGGTGGTCATGAACGAGCGCGCCAAGCAGGCGGACGCAGAAGCGAAAATCGCGGCCATCAGGGAGCAGCTGGCGGCGCTGAAATAATCCGGCGTGGCACAAATCACCATATACACCGACGGCTCGGCCTTGGGAAATCCCGGACCGGGCGGTTACGGCGCGGTGCTGCTTTCGGGCCGTCACCGCAAGGAGCTTTCGCAGGGATTCCGCCTGACGACCAACAACCGCATGGAGCTGACGGCCGTCTGCGCGGCGCTCGAAGCGCTCAAGTTCGAGGGGTCGGACGTCACGGTCTATTCCGACTCGAAATACGTCGTGGACGCCGTGACGAAAGGCTGGGTGTTCGGCTGGGAGAAGAAACGGTTCGCCGGCAAGAAGAATCCCGACCTGTGGATGCGTTTCCTGCGCATATACCGGCGCCACAACGTGCGGTTCGTATGGGTCAAGGGGCATGCCGATACGGTCGAGAACAACCGCTGCGACCAACTGGCCGTGGCCGCCGCCAACGACAAGGCGCATTTATCGGAAGACACTGGTTATGAACCGGAAGAGAGGTGAGCGGCAACGCCCGCCTCTTTTCCTTTTTCGGCCCTTATTTCTCCTAAACTTCGCACTTTTGACCCGCAGGGTCCGATTTTATCATTATTATTCCTATCTTTGTCCCGATTATCACATAACCTGCAAATAATCCGCCCGTAATGCTTAAAATATACATGAGGCTCTTGGGTTTCGCCCGACCCATCCAGAAGTACGCAATTCCCTATTTCTTCTACTCGCTGCTCTACGCGCTGTTCAACTCGCTCACGTTCCTGCTGATCATGCCGATCCTCAAGACGATGTTCGACGCCGACTACACGTTCGTATATGTGGAGAAACTTCCCCCGCTGGCCTTCAATCAGGAATACCTGACAGCCTTGTTCAACTACACCTACTCGCATCTGTTCAACGAATACAACCCCGAAAACGTACTGCTCATGCTCGCCGTGGTGACCATTTTCGTGAGCCTGCTGAGCAACCTGTTCCGCTATCTGGGTTCGTGGACGGTGGAGAACATGCGCACCCGCACGCTGCAGCGCATGCGCAACGAGATGTTCTCGAAGGTGGTGGACATGCACGTCGGCTTTTTCAGCGACCAGCGCAAGGGCGACATCATTTCGAAAATCACCTCCGACGTCGGCGTGGTGCAGTTCTGCATCACCAACACCCTGCAGGTGGCTTTCCGCGAGCCGTTCCTCATCATCGGCTATACGGTGATGATGGTCGCCATATCGTGGGAGCTGGCCCTCTTCTCGGTGCTGTTTCTGCCCGTGGTGGCCCTCATCATCGGCAGCATCGTCAAACGCCTGCGCCACCCGGCCCGCACGAGCCAGCAGCGCATGGGCGAGCTGGTATCGACGCTCGACGAGTCCCTTTCGGGCATCAAGGTCATCAAGAGCTACAACGCCGTGGATTATATCAAGCAGAAGTTCTACGACCTGAACGCCGATCTGGCCCGGCTGACCCTCTCGATGGCGCGCCGCCAGCAGCTGGCTTCGCCGATGAGCGAATTCCTCGGCATCTCGGCCGTGGGCGTCATCCTCGTATTCGGCGGTTCGCTCGTATTCAAGGGGTCGCTCAGCCCCGAAGGCTTCATCGCCTTCGTCGCCATGTTCTCGCAGATCACGCGCCCCGTGCGCACCTTCATCGACCAGTTCGCCAACATCAATCAGGGCATCGCGGCCGGAGAGCGCATCTTCTCGATCATCGACGCCCAGAGCGAAATTCAGGACAAGCCCGGCGCGCTGGAGCTGAACGGCCTGAAAGACAAGATCGAATTCCGCGACATACACTTCTCCTACGACGGCAGCCGCGAGGTGATCGACGGCATTTCGTTCGACATCAAACGCGGGGAGACCGTGGCGCTCGTGGGACCGTCGGGCGGCGGCAAATCGACGCTCAGCGAGCTTGTCCCGCGTTTCTACGACGTTACGGCGGGCGACATCCTCATCGACGGCGTTTCGATCCGCGACTACACGCAGGAGAGCGTGCGCGCCCACATGAGCGTCGTATCGCAGGACACCGTGCTTTTCAACGACACCATCGAGGGCAACATCGCCATGGGCAAGGCCGGAGCTTCGCACGAGGAGATTGTCGAGGCGGCCCGAATCGCCAATGCCGACTGCTTCATCACCGAAGCGCCCGAAGGCTACCGGACCAATATCGGCGACCGCGGCGTGAAACTTTCGGGCGGCCAGCGGCAGCGTCTCTCCATCGCCCGCGCCGTATTGAAAAACCCCGACATCCTGATTCTCGACGAAGCGACTTCGGCCCTCGACACCGAGAGCGAAAAACTCGTGCAGGACGCCCTCAACAAATTGCTGGAGGGCCGCACTTCGGTAGTCATCGCACACCGGCTGAGCACGATCCACAACGCCGACAAGATCATCGTCGTCGATCACGGACGCATCGCCGAGCAGGGCACGCACGCCGAACTGATGGCCCGCGGAGGAATCTACGCCAAACTGATCGAACTGCAGTCGTTCGAATAAAACGAATATCCCGCTCGTATGAAAAGCGAGAAAGAGAAGATGCTGGCGGGCGAATGGTTCGACCCGCACGACGAGGAGCTGACGGCCGACCGCGACCGCGCCACGCTGCTGATGCACCGTCTCAACGCCGAATGTCCCGCCCACGACGCAGCGTACCGCACCGCTCTGCGCAAGCTCTGTCCCGACGCGGAAGGATTCATCCGCGCACCCTTTTACTGCGACTACGGCTACAACATCTCCATCGGCGAAGGCTCTTTCGTCAATTTCGACTGCGTCTTCCTCGATCTGGCCCCGATCCGTATCGGACGCAATACGCTGATCGGCCCCAAAGTGCAACTGCTCACCCCGCACCACCCGCTGGACCCCGCCCAGCGTGCGACTGGCCGCGAAGCCGGCAAACCGATCACCATCGGCGACAACTGTTGGCTGGGCGGCGGCGTCATCGTCTGTCCGGGCGTCCGGATCGGAGACGGCGCGATAATTGGAGCGGGTTCGGTAGTTACGCGCGACATTCCTGCGAATTCGGTTGCCGTCGGCAATCCGGCCCGCGTCACCCGTACGCTTTCACATACTTAACCGCGACTCCGTTATGTTTACCTCCGGCAATCCCGATCTCCAATCGTTGATGCAGCTGCTCGACGCCGCCCGCATGGGGTGGTGGAAGGCGGATTTCCGCACGGGCGAACTGCTCTTCTCCGACTATGTCGTCAACCTGCTGGGACTCGGCAGCAACCGGGCCGCGGTCGGGGAACTGATGCCGCTGACGCGCGAGGATTACCGGAAACGGATACACAACGAATTCCTGTCGCTCAAGGTCGGAAACCATTTCGACGAAACGTTTCCCCTCGTACTGCCGGAAGGCGAAGTATGGATTCACGCCCAGCTCGTCCGCAAACAATCAGACTCGCAGCAGGGCATCAAACTCTTCGGCTACCTCCAGCGCGTTCCGGTCGCCGACCGGAAAGAGGCGGACATCCTCACGCTCGAAAGCAACTATTACGCGACGCTGAGGGAGAACAAGCACATGGACGAGCTGCTCGACCATCTGCCGATCGGCTACTTCCGCATCCGGCTGCTCTACGACGACAACGGCCGGGCGACCGACTACCTCTTCCTCTCGGTCAACCAGACGGCGCAGCAGATTCTGGGCGTAGACGCCGCCGACTACCTCGACAAGACGGCCCGCGAAATAGACCTCCCCGTAGACCAGCATATCGACGAGCTGGCGGCCATCGGGCTGGGAGATTACAAGATGGACCAGTGGCATGCCGCCAAGACCGGCCGCTACTGCCGCAGTTTTCTCTACAACACCCCCAACGACGCGACGGAAATCGTCATCCTGATCCTCGACATCACGGACGTCGTCACGGCGCATCAGGCGCTCGACGAAAAGGAGAAACTGCTGCGCAACGTCATTCAGAACGCCCCGATCGGCATCGAGATATACGACCGCACCGGGCATCTGGTGGACATCAACGCCCGCGATCTGGAAATGTTCGGCGTAACCGATCCGGCCGGTATCCGGGGACTCAGCATTTTCGACAACCCCAACTTCTCGGCCGAGATCAAGGACTGCATCCGCGAAGGCCGGGGTACGGACTTCACCACACGCTACGATTTTTCGAAAGCCCGAAGCTATTACGACACCAGCCGGAGCGGCTACATCGACTGGACGGCCCGCATCCGGTGTCTCTACAACGACACGGGCGAAATCACCCACTACCTGCTCATCAACATCGACAACACGGAACTCCGCCAGACGCAGGACCGGCTCACGGAATTCGAAGCGCTGTTCCGTCTCATCTCCGAATACGCGCAGGTGGGATACACCAACTACAACCTCTGCAACAAAAAGGGTTATGCGCAGAGCGTCTGGCTGCGCAACTACGGCGAACCCGATACGGCCGACATCGGCGACGTCATCGGCAAATACCGCCGCGTCCACCCCGACGACCGCACGGAACTGCTGCACCGGCTGGCGCAGTTCGAGTCCGGGGAGATACAGTCGGCATCGGTCTCCTGCCGAGTCCTGCACGACGACGGCCGGACGACATGGATCAAGAGCCACCTCATCTGCCGCGACTACCGGCCGCAGGAGCAGGTGATCGACATGCTGGGAATCAATTACGACATCACGGCGCTCAAACAGACCGAGCAGGAGCTGATCGCCGCCAAGGAGCGGGCCGAGGAGTCCAACAAGCTCAAGACGGCGTTCCTCGCCAACATGAGCCACGAAATCCGCACGCCGCTCAACGCCATCGTAGGTTTCTCGCGGCTGCTGACCACCGAGGAGGACCCCGAAGTGCGCAAAGAGTACAACGACATCGTGTCGCTGAACAACGGACTGCTGCTGCAGATCATATCCGACGTACTGGACCTCTCGCGCATCGAATCGGGACGCAGCGATCCGGTCAAAAGCCGGTTCGACCTGCGGACGCTCTGCCGCGAAGCCGTCGAAACGTTCCGCCTGCAGACTCCGGAGGAAGTCGTGCTGGACGTCGAAAAGGGACTGCCCTCCTGCACCGTCTGCCAATACAGGCAGGGGCTGATGCAGATATTGGCCAACTTCATCCGCAACGCACTGAAATTCACACCGAAAGGATTCGTCACGGTGGGATTCGAACGCAAACGGGACCGGCTGAGTCTCTATGTCCGCGACACGGGCATCGGCATTCCGGCCGAAGAGCTGGACAAAATCTTCGAACGGTTTTACAAGGTGGACACCTTCACGCAGGGCACCGGACTCGGACTTTCGATCTGCAAAAGCATCGCGGAGCAGATGGGCGCGCAAATCGGCGTCGATTCCGCCGTCGGCGAAGGCTCCTGTTTCCGGGTCGAAATGCCGGTCGCAGAATAAGCCGCGGGCCGTTTCTCCGGCGGCAGGCTAATCGGCGGAATTTTGCAGATTTTCAAATCTTTTTTATATCTTTGCAAGTTGTCGGAAAACGAGTGACATTTCCGGCAGTTCCGGCTTTGCTCCGGGTGCAGGATCCGAACGAAAACAAAACACATACACCATGAAGTTCAAAGAGTATAAAGGTCTCGATCTGGCGCAGACGGCCGCCGACGTGCTCGGCGAGTGGGACGCCCGCGATACATTCCATAAAAGCATCACCACGCGCGAAGGACACCCCGCGTTCGTATTCTACGAAGGCCCCCCGTCGGCCAACGGCACGCCGGGCATCCACCACGTCATGGCCCGTACGATCAAGGACGTTTTTTGCCGTTACAAGACGCAGCAGGGCTACCTCGTGCACCGCAAGGCGGGGTGGGATACGCACGGACTTCCGGTCGAACTGGGCGTCGAGAAGAAGCTCGGCATCACCAAGGAGGACATCGGCAAAAAGATCACCATCGAGGAGTACAACCGCACCTGCCGCGAAGCCGTCATGGAGTTTACGGGCATGTGGGAGGACCTGACCCGCAAGATGGGCTACTGGGTCAATATGGACGATCCCTACATCACCTATGACAACAAATACATCGAGACGCTATGGTGGCTCCTCAAGCAGCTCTTCGACAAGGGGCTGCTCTACAAGGGCTACACCATCCAGCCCTATTCGCCGGCGGCGGGAACGGGTCTCTCGACCCACGAGCTGAACCAGCCCGGCTGCTACCGCGACGTGAAGGACACGACCTGCACGGCGCAGTTCGAAGTCATCCGCGACCAGAAGAGCGAGAAGCTTTTCGCCGGCGTCGAGGGGCCGCTCTATTTCTTGGCTTGGACCACCACGCCGTGGACCCTGCCCTCGAACACGGCGCTGGCCGTAGGTCCCGCGATCGAATACGTCAAGATCAAGTGCCGCAACCCCTATACCGACCGGCCGCAGACGGTCATCCTCGCCAAAGAGCTCGTGCCCGCCTACTTCACCAAGAAGATGGAGGGAACCTATGAGATCACGGGCGAAAGCTGGAGGGGTCCCGAACTGGAGGGCATCCGCTACGAGCAGCTCATCCCGTGGGTAAAGCCGATGGGCGACGCATTCCGCGTGATCGTCGGCGACTACGTGACCACTTCGGACGGTACGGGCATCGTGCATATCGCGCCGACGTTCGGCGCCGACGACGACCGCGTAGGCCGCGCCGCAGGCATCGCGCCGCTGTTCATGGTGGACAAGGCGGGCAAAAATCAGCCGATGGTCGACAGGCAGGGCAAATTCTTCCTGTTGGAAGACCTCGATCCGGAATTCGTGAAAAACAACGTAGACGCCGAAAAATACAGGGAGTATGCAGGCCGTTACGTCAAAAACGCGTACGATCCCAATATCGCCCCCGACGCCGAGACGACGCTCGACATCGACATCGCGGTGATGCTCAAAGCCGAAAACAAGGCTTTCAAGATCGAGAAACACACCCACTCCTACCCCCACTGCTGGCGTACGGACAAACCGGTGCTCTACTACCCGCTCGACTCGTGGTTCATCCGCACCACGGCCCTGCGCGAGCGGATGATCGAACTGAACAAGACGATCCGCTGGAAACCCGAATCGACCGGCACGGGCCGTTTCGGCAAGTGGCTCGAAGGATTGGTGGACTGGAACCTTTCGCGTTCGCGCTTCTGGGGAACCCCGCTGCCGGTATGGGCTACGGAAGACTACTCGGAGCTGAAGTGCATCGGCTCGGTCGAAGAGCTGATGGGCGAAATCGAGAAGTCGGTCGCCGCAGGCTTCATGAAGGAGAATCCCTACAAAAATTTCAAGGTCGGCGACATGTCGGCGGAGAACTATTCGACCAAAAATATCGACCTGCACCGTCCTTATGTGGACGGCATCGTGCTGGTCTCGTCGAAGGGCGAGCCGATGAAGCGCGAAAGCGACCTGATCGACGTGTGGTTCGATTCGGGCGCCATGCCCTATGCGCAGCTGCACTACCCGTTCGAGAACGGCGGCGAGCATTTCAAGACGGTCTATCCGGCCGACTTCATCGCCGAAGGCGTGGACCAGACGCGCGGCTGGTTCTTCACGCTGCACGCCATCGCCTCGATGCTGTTCGACTCGGTGGCTTTCAAGAACATCATTTCGAACGGTCTTGTGCTCGACAAGAACGGCAACAAGATGTCCAAGCGACTGGGCAACGGCGTCGATCCGTTCGAGGTACTGGCCACCTACGGAGCCGACGCCACGCGCTGGTACATGATCTCCAACTCGCAGCCGTGGGACAACCTCAAGTTCGATAGGGACGGCGTGGACGAAGTGCGCCGCAAGTTCTTCGGAACGCTCTACAATACCTATTCGTTCTTCGCCCTCTACGCCAACGTGGACGGATTTACGGGCCGGGAGCCGGAGGTTCCCGTGGAGAAGCGTCCGGAGATCGACCGCTGGATCATCTCGCTGCTCAACACGCTGGTAAGGGACGTGACGCGTTCGCTCGAAGATTACGACCCGACGCCTGCGGCGCGCGCCATTCAGGAGTTCGTGGGCGAAAACCTCTCGAACTGGTACGTACGCCTCAACCGCAAGCGTTTCTGGGGCGGCGGCATGAACGAGGACAAACTGGCGGCCTATCAGACGCTTTACACCTGTCTGGAGACCGTTTCGATGCTCGCGGCGCCGTTCGCACCGTTCATCTCGGACCGCATTTTCTGTGACCTGAACGCCGTAAGCGGCCGCCATACGGACGAATCGGTACACCTCTCGACCTTCCCGAAGGCCGACGGAAAGCTGATCGACGCCGATCTGGAAGAGATGATGTCGCTGGCCCAGCGCGTATCGTCGATGGTGCTGGCCCTGCGCCGCAAAGTCTCGATCAAAGTGCGCCAGCCGCTGACCAAGATCCTGATCCCGGTACTCGACCCGGCAATGGCGCAGCATATCGCCGCCGTGAAGACGCTCATCATGAACGAGGTGAATGTCAAGGAGATCGAGCTGATCGAGAACACGGCGGGCATCATCACCAAGCGCATCAAGCCCAACTTCAAGACGCTGGGACCGCGCTACGGCAAATACATGAAGCAGATCGCCGCCATGACCGCGGAGTTCACGCAGGAGCGGATCGCCGAAATCGAAGCCGCTCCGGAGACGATCCTCGACCTCGGCGCCGAGAAGATCGCCGTAACCCCCGCCGATTTCGAGATCACCTCGGAGGACATGCCGGGCTGGCTCGTGGCGTCGGAAGGCAAGCTGACCGTGGCGCTCGACATCACCGTAACGGAGGAACTGCGCGCGGAAGGCGTGGCACGCGAGTTGATAAACCGCATCCAGAATATCCGCAAGGATTCGGGATTCGAAGTGACGGACAAGATCCGGGTCGAGATCGAGCAGAAGGAGCTTGTGGCCGACGCAGTCGCCAAATACGCCGGTTACATCGCATCGCAGACGCTGGCCGTAGAGGTCAAGGCCGCGGCACAACCTGCGGGCGGAGTGATCGTCGATTCGGATGTCGATGACGAGCCGGTACGGATCGCCGTAACGCGGATTTAGCCCGTCCGGAACGTCTCCGAGTCCCTTTTTCGGTGAATTTGGAACGGCAAGCGTTTCATGCTGAGCACGATGCGCGGGTATGTCCGGACGGAATCGTATAATGAGATGTAAAATTTGGTATTTCCGAAAAAAATAGTTAATTTTACATAAAACCTAATTAAGGAGAAGACGACTATGGCAGACGAAAGAACGAGATACAGCGACGCCGAACTCGAAGAGTTCAAGCAGCTTATCCTGAAGAAGCTGGAGAACGCGCGTGCGGACTACGAGCTGCTGCGCGCCACTATCACCCACACGGCAGACAACGACACGGAAGATACCTCGCCGACGTTCAAGGTCCTCGAAGAGGGCGCGGCGACTCTCTCGAAAGAGGAGAGCGGACGCTTGGCAGCGCACCAGATGAAGTTCATACGCAATCTGGAAATGGCGCTCGTGCGTATCGAGAATAAGACTTACGGCATCTGTAAAACCACGGGCAAGCTCATTCCCAAGGAGCGCCTGATGAAAGTGCCCCACGCCACCGAGTGTATCGAGGCCAAGGAGGGACGCAGGTAGAACCGGAAGGGCGCGCAGACGGACTCCGACGCGGCGTCACGGCCCCGGTACGATTCCGGAAGGCGGAAAAATCACAGACCATGCCCGGAGATAACATCCGCAGAGAGTGTATATTGAGGAAAAGACGACCGTCACGGCCGTCTTTTCCCGTTTCGGGGAAGCGCTTTTTTATACGTTTTGCCGAAAAATTACGTTATCTTTGATGACATGTATCGCCGGATCTGCATACTCGTACTAACCGTCCACGCGGCAGTGAGCGTTTGTTTCGCCCGAACGGCCGGTCCCGGCATGCGCGGTCCCGAAATAACTTCGCCCAACATAAACTCGCCCGACGGGTTCAAGCCAGACAGCCTGAACACCGCCACCTCCGAGCGCAATCAGAGACTGTATGACAGTATCCAGTCCAAGACCAACCGCCGCGCCGTGCCGCGCATGCTCTACAGAATGCTTTTCGTAAAGCCCGTGCTGGACACCACATTCAGCGGCCGCGTACTGGACGAAAGCCGTCTGCTGGAACCCTATGCGGGAAAAACGGTGGGCGACATCACCATCGAACGCCGGCATCCCTTCGATTCCGACGGCAACTGGCTCGAACGCACAGGCAACAAGATACACATGCTGACACGCGACCGGGTCATCCGCCGCGACCTGCTCTTCAAGCCGGGCGACAAGATCGACCCGCAGCTGATCGTGCGCAACAAGCAGCTGCTCCGCTCGCGGCCCTACATCTCCGACGTCGATATCACCCTGCTGCCCGACTCGCTGGATTCGACACGCGTCAATATGGTCATATGCACCCGTGACAGCTGGACGATCAGCGTCGACGGCGCCATCCACGGCGAGGGCCGCACGATGGTCGGACTGTCGGACGCCAACATTTTCGGCTGGGGCAACACCCTGAAGTTCAACACCAACTTCAGCCGCAAAGACTTCTCATACGGCGGCAACATCGTCGAATACGAAATCCCCAACGTTCTGGGAAGTTTCTACACGGCGGATTTTTCGGCCGGACGCGACTTCTACAACTCGGAGCTGAACATGGGGCTGCGCAAGGAGTTCATACGTCCGACGGACTATGAAATCGGCCTTACGTACAGCGACGTCAAGTCGAAGCGCTACATGATCGACCTCGACACTTCGCTGCTCATCAAGGTCCGCAATCTGGACGCATGGGGCGGCAAATCACGCTATATCCGCTCCATCAATTCGAGCGTATATTTCACGGGACGCTACAGCTACGCCCGTTTCAGCCGGCGGCCGCTGGTCGCCCCCAACCACAACCCCGCGCTGCACGACTACGACGCCATGCTCTTCGGGGCCGGTCTCTACCGCGAGAAGTTCTATTCGGCCAACATGATCTACGGATTCGGCACAAGGGAGTACCTCGCGACGGGTTACAAGGCCGAGCTGGTCGGCGGATACTCGTGGGGCGAATTCAACGACGAAATGTATCTGGGCATGACCTATACGACCGGCGGATTCCGCTCGGTGGGCTATGTCATGGGAAGTATCACGCTGGGAAGCTATATCGACCTCGCAACCGGCATGTGGCGCCATAGTGCGGTGGACGTGGACCTGAAGTGGTTCTCGAACCTGTTCATGTTCAAACGCAGCCGCATCCGCCAGTTTTTGGCCTTCAACTATACGCAGGGCTGGAACCGCGGCACGGGCAGCGACGAAATAATCCGCATGACCCGCATAAACGGACTGCAGGCGCTCAAGGAGCATGTCACCGGCACCAACCGCATGATCCTCAACACGGAGACCGTATTTTTCACGCCCTATCAGCCCCTCGGCTTCCGTATCGCCCTGTTCGGATTCGCCGACTTCGGACTGATCGGCTATTCACCCAACATCTTCAAAAACGACTTCTTCACCTCGTTCGGTTTCGGCGTGCGTATCAAAAACGAACGGCTGATTTTCAACACGGTCCAGATACGGCTGGGACTCGCCTTCGGCAAACGCGGACTGGTCGAGAGCGAATATGTCCGCGTGTCGAACCAGACCCGCATCGAACAATACCGCTACCGCCCGACCCGGCCCGAAATCGTGGGATTCAAATAAGCCGGCGGACCGGACAGCAAACAAAAAAACGGAGGTTCGAGCCCTCCGTTTTTCTATTGTCCTTCGACGATCTGCCCCTTGTCGTCGATCGTCATCACCCGGTCGTACTGTTTCACTTTCGCCGTAAAGTCGTGGAAATCTTCGGCTTCCTGATACTTGCAGGGAACGAGCTCTTCGCCCTTGCGGTTGATATAGCCGTACCCCAGCCCCTTGACGAAAACGCGGGCCAGACCGCAGCTGAAAGGATATGCCTCGTGGTATTTGAAAGGCACGACGAGCTGCCCGTTCGTGGCGATATAACCCCAGCGGGCGTCGTAGAAATCCTCGGAATTGACGCCGAAACGCATCACCGGGGCGCGCATCTCGCTGAACTCGCCGGCATCGTCCCACTTGGCGGGAAGCACTTCACGCCCTTCGGTGTCGATATACCCGCAGCGCGGCTCCATCCCCTGAAAATTCATGCCGTAAAGGTTGGTATTGAACGGCGCCAGACCGTCGTGGAACTCCCCGATGCGTTTATAGCGGAACGAGCTGACTTCATTGCCGTTGCGGTCCACAAGTCCGTAATTGACATTGTTGTAGCTCACCACGGCGACACCGCCCGAAAAGGGCTTCGCCACGGCGAAACGGGGCGAAATCGCCACATTGCCCTTTACGTCCACATAGCCGAAATTGCCGAACTGTTCGAGCATAAAGGCCGCAAGTCCTTCGCCCGGCGTATCGAGGTAGTAGTACCGGCACGGAATCGTCTCGCGGCCCAGCGTGTCGATCAGTCCCCACTGCCCGCCGTAAGGCTCGTCGCGCAGCATCATGCTGCCTCCGTATTTGGTCCGGGCATAGCCGTCCTTGAAATCGGAAATGTAGGTGAAGAAGCAGGGAAGCACTTCGCGGCCGTCGGCGTCCAAGAAGCCGTGCTTGCCGCCGCTCGTCACGGGAATCAGCCCGTATGCGTTAGGCTCGCCGATCAGGTTGTAGTCGCACGGCACGACCACTTCGCCGTTTTCGCGCAGATAGCCCCACTTGCCGTCGCGCAGCACGCGCATCCAGCCCCGCTCGTCCGGCTCGCCGATTTCGGAGTACAGGCAGGGAATAACCATCTTCCCCGACTTATCGACGCGGCCCCAAAGCTCGCCCGCGGCCTGCACCCACGCCATGCCGTCCTCAAACGGTTCGGCAAGCACGAACTGCGGAGCGATCACGAGCCGTCCCACGGTGTCGATATATCCCCAAGCTCCTTCGGGGACCTGCACCGCGGCCAGTCCGTCGGCAAATCGGCGGGCGTCGGCATAGCGGCATTCGATCGCCAGCCGCCCCGTTCCATCGACATAGCCCCAGCGGCCTACGCCCTCGTTGATATCGAGCACGGCCACGCGGTTGTCGCTCATCTCCCCCACTTCGGCATATTTGGCCGTACGTTTTTCGAACGACCGGCCGCACGAGACGAGCGTTACGACTGTAAGAAAAAATAGCAGGCGTTTCATAGCTTCTGTTTTGTGTTTCCCATGCAAAGATAGCGCAAGCCGGGCGCAGAACCAAATTTTTCGGTTTCGCCCGGAACGGTTCTCCGCAGGGAAGGCGTCGTCCCGGCAAAACCGACAGCGGCCGAGCTGAAAATTCACCGCGCCGACGCCCGCCGAGACTGCCGCCAACCGGAATTTACGCAGGCAAGGACAACTTGTCACGGGCGATTTCCGCAAGTTTCGGGCCTGCATTGCCCGCACGCCGAAAAAACCCGGAACGGCAGAACCGTTCCGGGCGCGAACTTTTTATGCTTATGGCGGTTGGGTTTCGTCGTATACAACCGGACGGCAACGGATTTTATCGTCTCAACCCGGCAATCCGTCCCCCTCCGGCTGTCTGCGGTTACCTGCGGCTATCTGCGCGTCGTAATCTTGATTACGCCCTCGCTGCCGGCACCGTATTCCTTGGCGGCCTCTTTGCCCCGCAACACCTCCATACGCTTGATTTTCTGGGGTGCGAGCCGAAGCACGTCCGCTTTGGACGCTTGCTCGCCGTTAATGAAAATCACGTAGTTATCCGGTATCTCCGAAGGATTGTGCAGCGTGACGCGGCCCGTAAAGACCGTTTTGCCCGACTCCGTTTTCGAATGATCCACGCGCGTCGTGCCTTCGCCGGTCGTAATGCGCCAATAAGACGGCGTTTCCGACGCCGTCCCGCCGGCCGCACCCGCGACGACCGCCCCGCCGTCAGCAGTATCGGCGGAGGAGTCCTGCATATCGACTGCGATCGCCTCGGAGAAGGAGATTTCCGACTTTGCCTGCGCGCGGGCTTCGTCCAGCTGCTTCTGCGCCGCTTCGAGCTGTTTCTGCGCCCGCTTCCACTCCTCGGCCGACATATACCGCCGTGCCGCATCCAGCCCGGCACGGGCGGCCTGCATCCCCGCTTCGGCGGCTTTCAGGCCGGCGTCCGCAGCCTGCATCGTCTGTCCGGTCATAATGCGAATCATCCCCTCCGCAGCAGCGGAGTCTTCCCCCTGCACGGCGGCGTCCTTGGTAATGCGGATCGACCGGACGTTTCCGGACAACTCTTCCAAGTCGCCGGCATCGACGTCCCGCCCGTTTATTTTCCAGACCATGTCTCCGCCGAGCGAGTCGCGCCTGCCGTCGATCCTGTAGGTCATCGTACGCACTCTCCCCGCAAGGGAATCAGGCTCCGTCCCGGCGCCGCGCACCACGACGGCAGTCGAACTGCCGTTGCCGCCGTACGTGAACGTCTGCATTTGCGAGTCGGCACCGTCCTCCTTCGTCGTGACGATAATCACGCCGTCCCGGCCCTTTTCGCCGTACGAAGCTTTCGACGCGGAATCCTTGAGCACCGAGACCGAAGCGATCCGGTCGGCGGGAAGCGAATCGATCGATTTCACTTCGCAGCCGTCCACCAGAATCAGCGGATTGCCGGATTTTCCGTCCGAAGGGTCGATTTTTGCGTTCCGAATGAGAATCGTAACATTTTCTTTTTTACCTTTGTCATCAGGAAATACATAGGCGGTGCGGGCGAAGGCTCCGAGGGCGAGTCCCGCAAGCGGCAGCACGAAAAGCACTCTGGCTACGGCCCACCGCGACGATCTTTTACGTAACATCATGGTAATACGGTTTTTAAGTTTACTGTGATTAAAGCTGTTGGCGACTGAGTACCACCTCCCGCCGGCAGCTTTCCTTATTAATAATAGTTGATAATGTTTCGCATCGACGCCGCTGTCGAGGACGGCCTCGTCGGCTTCGTATTCGTGAATGGCCCGCAGTTCTCGGCGAAGCAGCCACATCGCGGGATTGAACCACTGGAGGCAGCCCGCGAGATCGGTGAGCAGCAGATCGACCGAATGGCGCAAACGCAGATGGGCCTTTTCGTGCAGGACGATCGCGTCGCCGTTTTCGGCCAAATCATTCTCTGACAATACGATATAACGATACCAGCTGAAAGGCGTCACCGAGCGGCCGATACGCACCAGCACCGTTCCGTCGTCCAGCCGTTCACGACGTCCCCGGCGGATCATGCGGATCACGCCGAAAACCGATCCGAACGTCCAGAGCAGCGTCGCCCCCGCTCCGGTCAGAAAAACAAGGGCCGCGGCCTTATCCCACGGAAACGGTTCGGGCTGCGGTTCGGCAGGCGCCTCGAAGAGCTGCTCCGCAGCCGGCATCTCCGGTGCGGCAGGCAGTTCACGGTAGATCGTAATGACGCAGAACGGCAGTATAAACGACAGCACCATAGCCGCCAGCACCACGATACGGTTCAGGCGGTGGAAGGTCTCGCGGCTCAGCAGCAGTTTGAAAAAGAGGTAAAACACCGCCAGACAGGCGCCGACCTTCAGGCTGTAGATCATCAGGGCGTACATGGCTACCGGCGGTTTTGATTTTCGATGCGGTCGATCAGCTCTCGAAGGTCCTCGACCGAAATCTTCTCCTCCTCGACCAGCGCGGAAACCGCCCCAAGATAGGAATTCTCGAAATACTTGCTGATGACACCGCCAAGCGTGCGGCGGGAAAACTCCTCTTCGGTCACCACCGGATAATACTGATAGGTGCTTCCGAAGGTCTTGTGACCGACATAGCCCTTGGCTTCGAGAGCGCGGACCATCGTCGAGAGCGTATTGAAATGGGGTTTAGGCTCAGCGGCCAGCGCGACCAGTTCCCGCACGAACAGCGGGCCGTGTTCCCAGAAACAGCGCATCAGTTCCTCTTCCCTTCGTGTCAGTTTTTCCATAGCGTCGGTTGTTTTTAAAACCGGGCAAACGAGTATATCCCGGTGTCCGCCAGCAAAGGTAACTAAAAAAAATTCACATCCAACTATTTTACATAGTTTTTTAAACTAAAAAATATAGTTTGCATCTGACAAACAGAAATTCAATCCCCAAATTCGTCGCAAACAATACCCGACGGACCGATCCGACCCGCCGGGAACTGCACAAAAAATCCCCGGCCTTTCGGGCCGGAGGTTTGTAGGTAAGAGAAAATGCAGGAAAGAGTAAATATCTTGTTTTCAAGTATTTAATTCTCTCTTCTGCATGTGCTCCGAGCAATAAAAAAGCAAAATCGGGCAGGTTTAACGGTGAGTTGTGTTACTTATCCGTTACCTGCCCGAAATGCATTGATTTGCATTTAAGGCAGTCGTTTTCAGTTTATTGCATCGAATTTCCGCATAACAAATAACTTGACTTAACGTTTAACAAATCCTCAAAGTTCAGGTTATTATGCAACGCAGCACTTTCAAAGTCCTTTTCTATGTGAAAAGGCAGTCCGAGAAATCGGGTCAGGTTCCCGTTATGGGGCGTATTACGATCAACGGCACGATGTCGCAGTTCAGCTGCAAACTCACCGTCCGTTCTTCCCTTTGGGATGCCAAAGCAAATAAAGCTGCCGGCAAAAGTCTCGAAGCCCAGCGCATCAACGAGAAATTGGAGAATATCAAGATCAATATCGGTAAACAATATCAGCGTCTCTGCGACCGGGATTCATACGTTACGGCTGAAAAGGTCCGCAACGCCTTTCTGGGAATGGGTGATGATTGCCGTCTTTTGTTACAAACCTTCGACGAATACCTTACGGGGTTCCTCAAACGTGTCGGTAAGGACCGCGCTTATTCCACCTATGAGGATTACTGTCTGCGTCGCAGGCGTCTTGCCGCTTTCCTCGAATACGAATACCACGTCAAGGACATTCCGTTCAAAGAGCTGAAGCGGGAGTTTATCGAAAAGTTCGTCGTCTACCTCTCCACGGTAAAGGGTCTTGCTTCCGGGACGATCTGTGCCGGGGTCAAGAAACTGCGTCTGATGACCTATACGGCCTATAAGAACAGCTGGATTGCCGTCGATCCTTTCGCCGGATTCCATGTCAGGCCCAAATACGCCGAACGGCGCTATTTATCCGCTTCGGAATTGCAGGCCGTCATGGACGTCGAACTTCCTAACTACCGAACGGGCATTAACCGGGATGCCTTCGTCTTCTGCGCTTTTACGGGCCTGAGCTATTCGGACGTAGCAAAGCTGACCCATGCCGATATTCATACAGACGACAATGGGGATTATTGGATCATCGACAAGCGGCAAAAGACAGGTACACAGTTCCGTGTCAAACTCCTTCCCGTTGCTGAAATGATCTACGACCGTTATAAAAATCTGCATCTGGAAGGTAATAAGGTCTTTCCGATCAAACGCTACTATAAGACGATGAACATGTCCTTGCGGCATGTTGCCAGACATGCTGGATTGTCATTCAATCCGACAATGCACATGGCTCGGCATACCTTCGCTACGACGATTACGCTTGCGCAGGGCGTACCGCTGGAAACCGTATCGAAGATGCTGGGGCATAAACATATCACCACGACCCAAATCTACGCTAAAATCACCAACGACAAGATCGGACAAGATATGACGGCATTGAGCGAGAAATTGAACGGTATCTTCAAGGTCGCACAGTAATCCGAGCGAATCGCCCGCAGCCGATACAGAAAATTCAGAAACTCGAAATAAGAAGGATTGTAATTGAATTTACGTATAATTTAACTTATGCAATACCGACATACAATCGTATTAACACAAAAGACTGTAATATGGCGCGCAAATTCGTAAAAGCAGGTTTGCATGCGGAAACATTGCGATTCGGTTGTTTAAGATGACCCGATATAAAGACGCATGTAACAATTTGTCTATCTGAGTGTAAGTTTATTGCTGCAAATTGATTCTGATTATTATCTAATGAAGTATAAGGTTTATCCAAATATCTAAAGTTGTAGAACTTTTTTGATCTCTTGCTCCATATTCAGAAGTTTCATGTGTGTTAAAAACATTTGCTCGTCTATACGATTTCTAAATTAACAAAAGCCGCGTATCACTTACGCGATACGCGGCTCCACTAATTGCGATTAGGAACAACTTATAACCTTTCGGCAGATCTTCAGGATATATTGATAAACAGACAGCCATCAACTATTCCATTCGACAAGTTAATATCCGTTGCCGAAGAGTCCAAACGTCCCGACTACTTTCCGAGCAGTTTCTTGACCTCTTCGGCTACGGTCTTGCCGTTGTAACCGAACTTCTCGTCGAGAA